>Ga0315278_10000927_pt1 | contig 25335 bp, 14 predicted proteins | sample YL17G06_0_MG_FD_203880 | JGI IMG/M metagenome (GOLD analysis project Ga0315278, IMG submission 203880) | Sediment microbial communities from Yellowstone Lake, YNP, Wyoming, USA - YL17G06_0 | ecosystem: Environmental > Aquatic > Freshwater > Lake > Sediment | place: USA: Wyoming | collected... | reverse complement strand
TGATTGCCTCGTCGAGTTTGCCCTGTGCACCAAGTGCATTGGCAAGATTATTATATGCTTCGATTAATCTGGGATTGATTTTTATCGCCTGACGAAAATGGCCGATTGCTTCACCCGGTTTGCCCTGCGATTGAAGGACGTTGCCCAGATTATTGTGTGCCTCGGCATAATCCGGCTTTGATTTCAGGGCCAAATAAAACTGTTCGGCAGCCTCATCCAATTTGCCCTGCTCTACCATGGCCATACCCAGATTGTAATGTGCCTTGGCATAATCCGGGTCAATTTGCAGTGCCTGATGATAGTAGAAGATTGCCTCGTCAAGTTTGCCTGATGACTGAAGTGCGGAACCGAGATTATTGTATAATTTATAATGCTCCTCGCCGGTTTTAAGTGCACGGCGAAAATGTTCAGCCGCCTCATCGAATCTGGATTGTTCCAGCAGCGCCACGCCGAGCATATCGTGCACCGATGACGCCTCAGGCGTCAATCGCAGCATATACTCGCATAAGCTTATCGTATCGCGCCAATGCACGAGATATTTTCGTGTGCCTGCCGTTTCAAAACCGGCCAAAACCAGCAAACCTATTGTTATCAACGTATATCGTGCTGCATTTACGGTTCGGCTAAGCCATATCAGGAACTGCGCCAGTATCATAAGCAGTCCTATCGAAGGCAGATAAGCAAATTTGTCCGAAGTGATAACGTTGCTGAAACCTATAATCTGCATAGTAGGCAGAATTGCGATGAAGAAAATAAGCCAGCCGATTAGGGCAGCGTGTGTCCGGCGAAGAGAAAATGCCAGCAGAACAATCAGCACAACAGTTCCGATAACGCCTGCCAATACCATCGGATTTGATATGCTCAATGATTTGGGGAAGGCATAGTGCGATGACAGATTGACCGGCCAGACTATTTTATACAAATAGAAGACGATATTGTGACAGAGTATCAGCGGGATTCGCAGCGGGCCGTAAGAGCTTCTTTCGAGAGTGCCTGCGCTCTGACTTTGCGAAATATAAGTAATGGCCGCTGAGATGCCGCCAATTGCAAAGAATGGTATCTTTTCTAAAATAAGGTTTATACCCTTCCTCAATTTTGATATTTGATATTTGATATTTGATGTTCTTATAAGCGGCCAATAGTCCATCAGCAGCATCACAAGCGGCAGCGGTGTGCTTGTCGGCTTGGACATTAACGCAAGTATATATGCTGCCAGAGAGCCTGCGTAAAATCCTTTTTTGTTTTTGCGAACATAACTAACGTATAAAACCAGAGACAATAGCGAGAAAAGTGCCGCCAATAATGTTTTTCGTTCGCCGACCCAGGCGGTGGGCTCTACCGTCATTGGGTGGACGCCGAAAAGCAGTCCTGCCGCCGCTGCTATCCATATCCGGTCGAACAAAAGGTAAAGCAGCACGATTATCAAGGCAGTGTTAATTATATGTAAAGCAAGACTTGTGCGATGGTAGGGGCGGAGGTTGTCAGGACTGCCGCCTGAGGCGCTGTCGAGCATCAGCGAAATCATTGCTAACGGCTGATAGTATCCTCCTACTGTTGACGGGTTAAGCACCTCGGTCAAAAATCGCCTCGCCGACTCCCAACCTGGGTTTTGGACGGGCGCATTTTCTACAAGATACTGGTAATCATCAAACGACAATGCACGGCTCGACAGGGCGGGCCAATGTGCTATAAGGACAATAGTGCAGACGGCGACAATTAAAACCGCCGGCAATCTGATTTTGGTTATCGACCATCCCTGCAAGCTGTCGGGTTGACGACTGATATTTTTGCCGTGAGGTTTAATGTGTTTTCTGCTCATTCTTCAATTCGGGGTTTTGTGTTTTAGGGTTTGCCTTGTAGTTTTCCAGTTGTTTACGAAGGCGCTCCGCCATTTCAGCAGGCGGCGCCCAGTCCGGACGGAGGCGGTGCGCATTATTGAAACAATCTAATGCCTCGTTGAGTTTATTCTGAGATTGAAGTGTCAGGCCGAGATTGAAATATATGTTAGCATTTTCCGGGTCGAGCTGCAGTGCCTGTTTAAAATGACTGACCGCTTCATCAAATTTGCCCTGTTGTCTAAGTGCATTGCCGAGATTGTTGTGCGCATCAGCATAGTTGGGATTAATCAGGATAGCCCGGCGATAGTAATTAAGCGCTTCATCGAGCTTACCCTGTGATTTCAGCGCAATGCCGAGATTATTGTAAGCTCTGGCTTCGCCCGGATCAATCTCGATGGCTGTCTGGTAGTGTTTTATGGCTTCGTTCACTCTGCCGAGCGATTTAAGGGCAAGGCCAAAATTGTTATGGGCGACAGGATTGTCGGGAACGACTTCCAGAACACTTTGCCAGATTGCCATTGCACTGCGATAGTCGTTGTTTCGCCGCAGCGTAGTCAAAGACAAGGTAATGATGATAATTGTCAATAAAATAAGGCCAATCCGGTGTCCGAATTTCGAGATAAACAAAGACTGCTTTGCCGCCTGATTGAGCAGAGTATATCCTGCTGTTACAGCCAACACGGTCAATCCTGCCAGAGGCAGATACATACGATGCTCAAAAGCCAAATCTGCAATGGGTATGAAACTTGATGTGGGGGCCAATATTCCGAAGAACCATACCGATAGATACGCCCAGTTGCGGTTGCGGAATAATCCCCACAGCGTTACGGCAGTCATAAAAAGAACAGCCAGCAGAGGCGGCAGGATTTTGCTCCAGTCCTTAATTATATGGAGGTTGTAATACAGACAAAGGCCCTTTGGCCAAAAAGCCAGGCGAAGATAGTGCATAATTACAATGCTTTGGTTCATTGCATAGTCCAGGGCGGCTGTGCCGATTGAAAAACCTATGGTCATTGAACGCGGCCCCTGCCGCATCAGCAATATAAGAATTCCCCACGTTGCTGCGAGAGCGATGTAAAACCTGCTGCGTTTTATAAATGCCTGCCTGAACGAACCAGCAGCAAAAGTTCTGTCGTATAACAGGACAAGAAAAGGTGCCGTAACCATTACTTCTTTTGTTGCCATACCCAGGCCGCAGCAGATAACCGACAAAACCGACCATATAAAAGGCCGCTGCGAACACATTGTTCTTATTGCCAGATAAAGCGTTAATAAATAAAACAGACCCATCATCAACTCTGTCCGCTGAATAATATAAGTTACGCTCTCGGTCTGTATCGGATGCACCATCCAGATTGCCGCTGCGGCCCAGGCCAGGACTTCGGCGTGATTTCCGAAATTTTCGTTGAGCCGGCTGCAGAGCAGCGTTCTGCGTATAATGCCATACAACGTCAGAGCAGCCAGGATGTGAATCAGAAGATTAAAGATATGGTAGCTCCACACGGCGTATTTGCTGATTGCGTAATTTATCGCCAGTGACAAACTTGCTGCAGGACGTCCGGCTACGGGACTCTGAGGTGCAGCCGACATCGCCTTGCTCAAGGGCCATAGGTGTATAATATAAGGATTGTCCAGAATACCTCCTTCATCATCGAAAATAAACGGTCCGCTGAAACTGTTGGCATAGGCTGCCGCGCCGACAATAACCAGTAGTATGATGAGTCCGGTATTAAAAGTAAGCATCTGCCTTGCATTGCATCGTATTTTGTTTATTAGGGCTGGTATCATTTTAAATGCTGTTTGTAGCGTTCCAGTTGTTCACTGATTTGTTTGACTGCCTCATTGTTGCCTTCGGCTGAAATCAAATCCAAAACCTTCTGTTCGGCAATTGCCGCCTTGTCAAATTGACCTGCTGCCGCGTAAACTGATGCCAAAGTTTCGAGAATAATAATGTTCTGATATTTGGTTAATTCAGCAGCACGCTCGGCAAGTTTAATTGCTTCAGCGATGTTGCGTTTATTTATATCGGGATGCGTTGCCAGAATTTTTGCCAGCCCGGCCATCGGCAAAGGCCAGTCCTGCTTTAATTGCATTGCCTTGCGGTAGCAGTCAATCGCTTCATCGAGTTTGTTTGTCTGCTCAAATGCGATACCAAGATTGTTATACGCTTCTGCGTTGTCCGGCGCAAGTTCCAGAATTTTTTGAAAATGTTTTATTGCCTCATCGAATTTATTTTGTGTTCCGAGGACTATACCAAGATTGTTGTGCGCATCAATGTTGTTCGGCTCTGTCCGCAGAGCCTGATAATAATGAAGGGCAGCCTCGGCAAATTTACCCTGCGACTGGAGCAGCTCGCCGAGTTTATAATGTGCCTCAACATCATCGGGCTTAAACTGCAATACCTGCTTATAATGAGCAACTGCCTCATCTGTCTTGTTCTTGAGTTGCAATATACCTGCAAGATTGTAGTGTATATTTGCGTTACCGGGCTCGATTTTTAATGCCTTCTGTAAACAATCGGCTGCCTCTTCGAGTTTATCCTGTGACAAAAATATATCGGCCAGATTATTGTAGGCACCAACTAACTTCGGCTTAGTTCGCACAGCCTCATTATAATGTTTGACAGCTTCGTCTGTTTTATCCTGCGACTGGAGTATTTTGGCAAGGTTATAATGTGCATCCGCATCGTCGGGTTTTATCTGCAGCGCTTTGCGATATTCTTTTACAGCTTCATCGAGCTGGCCGCACGCCTGAAGGTCATTTCCGAAATTATAGTGTGCGTTGGCAAAATCAGGCCTGGTTTGCAGCGCCTGCAGGTAATGCTCGAATGCCTGCACAAATTTGCCTTGTGTCCCGAAGGCGATGCCGAGGTTGTTATGTGCTTCAGCGTCCCCGGGCCTGATTTTCAGTATTTGATAATAATGACCGATTGCCTCGTTGACCTTGCCCTGCAGCAGAAGTGCGCTTCCCAGATTATTGTGGGCAGGCCAGGAATTGGGGTTTTTACGCAGGGTATCGTTCCACAGCGTTTCCGCATTTTTATATGCCCGGCTTTGCTGCAATGTAAGTATTCCCAGCACTGCGACAATAATTGCCGCGGCTATTTTAATTTTATCGTTCCGCTGTTTGCCGAGCCGGTTTGTGAGATGATGACCCGCTGCCGCAATCAGTGCAATTACGCCGATTATTGACGCATACTGATAGTGGTCGGCTACCAGCGAATACCTCATAAAATAAATGTTGAAAAATCCGAGAATCGGCAGCAGCATCACAACGTAATAGCTCAGCGCAAATAATAACTGTTTCCCCCAACTGTGCCGGTAACGCCAAAAAAGCAAAAATATGCCAATCAGCGATATAAGGGGGACATAAACAAGCCAGTTTGCCGGATTGATATCCCAGCGGGGATAAATGAATATGAGATTTATCGGCAGTATCGCCTTATAAATATAAAACCATACCGCCATTCCCGCACCGGCGGAACGGGCAAAAAAATTATCGTTGCGGATAACGTCCTCGCCTATTGCCCGATTAGTCTGAAACCATATCTCAACGCAGCTCATCACGGCAGATATTGCGAAAAACGGCAGGCTGTGCAGGAAGTCCCTGCGGGTAATTGTCCCCTTACGCCACCAGACTATTAATAAAAGCACTATCGGCAGACCAACCACCGAGCCTTTGCTCAACATAGCAAGGATAAATGTTCCCATGGACAGCCAATAAAACAGAAAATCATTGCTGCCTTCGAATTTAAGATAGAGCAGGAGCGTTATCAGGAAGAACAGCATTGCAAGAATGGTTTTACGCTGGGCAATCCAGGCGACGGATTCGACATTTACGGGATGGACGGCGAAGATAAGCGCAGCCAGCCAGGCGGCGGGGATTTTCAACAGGACTAAAATCCGCCAAATCAATAATGCACAGGCCGTATGTATGAGAATATTGGTGATATGGTAACCTGCCGGGTTTAGTCCCCATAATTTATGTTCTGCCCAGTAAGACGTCCACGTTATCGGCCAGTAGTTGATTTGCGCGGTCGTAAACCACGAACGGTATAATCCATTCTCGTTGAGAACAAGATTATTGGTGAGCATACTATCATCGTCCCAGACAAATCCGCTTTGCATAGCAGGTATATAAACCACCAGTATTGCTGCGACAATAATCATCGCAGCGGATAAGATTTCGCTTTTTGCATCAAGTGTATTTTGCCCGGTCATTTGGGGCTCCGTATTCTTTTCGCAACGCAAATAACGGCCAATACCAGTATAGCGATGCAGGCTGTTATAGTTCCATAATTTAACATCGGCGAAGTCATTTTCAGAACAAGATTATATTGTCCCTGAGGAACGAAGCAGCCTGTCAGGGCATGATTGGTCCGGTATAGTTTTATTTTCTCGCCGTTTAATGTCGCAGTCCAGCCGGGATACCATATCTGGCTCAAAATCAAAAAATTATCTCCATTGCTTTCAACTTGGTATTCGTATTTGTTATAGCCGCGGTAAAGCAGTTTTACCGTGCCGCCCGCATAATTCAGCCGGCTGATGTCTTTGTCGAGGCCCATCACATAAGCATTCAGAACGGATTCTGTCGCCGCAATTGCATTCAGGGACTCCGGTTCGTTTTCAACGCCCCTGACCCACGACGCGAAATAGGCCGGCCCCAGCGGATTTTCAGAACGCCATACTTCTATAGGGACCTGTTTTATTCCCTCATAGAAAACAAAAACGGGCACCTGCTTATATTCGGCAATTTTTTTATAACCGAGGTTTTCCAGAGGTTGCGGATTATTGGTAACAATATAGTGAACATCCAGGGCGCCGAGCATATCAGGCCTTGCCAGATTTGTGAAATCGGTCCAGACGACAGCCTGATGAGGAATTGCTTCTTTGCTGCCGTGCTGGAGGATGCTGAAATATTCTATGAAATGCCGTAGAGACATTGACGAATAACCGTTTATCATATCTATACCGTAGTATCCGGCCATACCATAAGGAATCGAGGCCCTGTCTATCGCTATTGTGCGGCCCTGCTGACGATTCAGTAGTTTATGAACAGCGTGTTGTGGAGCAGCTTCCGAAAGAGGCTGCACCGACAGCATCGGATGCACACGAACAGCCGAATCTATGACCGGCAAAAGACAGAGAAAAACTATTGCAGGCGTTCCGGACTGTCTTTTTATGAAAACTAACAGCCCGATGAAAATAAGCAAAGCGGTGATAATATACAGCGGATTTATCTGCAATTCGAACGTGGCGATTAACCCTGTCCCCATAATTACAAGTGCGCCGGCTGAAAAGATGTGAAATCGCTTTTTGTTGGTTGTAGCAGTCAGAATATTTTCGGCGCCTATCCCGCTGGCGAATACCAGCATAAATTGTGCCAGAAAAAGCAGTCGCGGAGACTGGCGAAACAGCCCGAAGCCGGGGACAAATTCGTAGCAAAACTTCAGCATAACGGTGTTAAAGCACAGCAGAATCATTATCGAAGCAGCCAGAATAAGCGCAGCAGGCCGTCGCCATTCTTTGCGGAAAGCGAACAGCAACAGCGGAAACAGCCAAAATCCGAAGTAGAAATTATTCTCCCAGAATTCATCGCGATTGCCGCCTTCGTCATACGGGTCAGCCAGTGTTGTCAGGTCCGGCAGAGTCGGCGGCTGACAAAGAAAAAACTCGTAATCGGCCTCTGTCCTTGTGCTTAATAATGCGTATTCGAGGCGAGGCAAAAGTGCAGGTGCCGCTAACATTGCACCAAGCAGTCCGCTGCCCGTCAGGCACAGGAGCATACGCATCGGCACTGTCCCTGTGGAAACTATGAGCCTGATTATTGCGTATATTATTAACCCCAGACCGGCATAATAAAACTGTTGCATATCGCCCTGTATAAGAGATAAGCCTATGATTACGGAAAACAATACCGTCCGGCGGGCGGTTGGCTTTTGCAGCAGTTTCTCGCACGACCAGAACAGCAGGGGCGTCAAAGCATACATACTCATTTTTGGCAGCCACCCGGCATAAATCATCGCCATATAACGGTAACTCAGCATATATGCAATAGCGCAGAAAACCGAAGTCGCATAACTGAAAAATAAACGGCTGAACAGATACATCGATAGTCCGGTGAGAAGAACATTCAGCAGGATGACCGTATTGGTTGCAATATCAATTGGGAGTATAAAAAACAACAAGTCAAAGGGGAATATATACATCGTTTCGGGATTGGCAAACGCAGGCAGGCCGGCGTTCATAGATGGGTTCCACAACGGAAGACTGCCTTCGTTTCGGACCGCATATTTATCTATGGTATAGATGGAAAGATGTTGTGCGATTATGTCGGAATATTTGGAGTAAGCGATTCCGCGGCCGGGCCACAGGGGATACATAAAAATAACCCCAACCAGTATAATCAGCAGCCCCGGCAGGGCGAGGCGAACCACAGAGTTTTTTGCCCCAATCATTTACCTGACCTCTTGAGATTAGCTTTATAGGTTTCCAACTGTTTGCGTATGTGGTCAGCCGGTTCGGCGCCGTTGACAGCAGAAGCTAATTCCAGAGCCCTCTCGGCGGCTGACACCGCTTTTTCAAACTGACCGGCGGATGCGCAGGCTGTCGCCAGCGTCTCGAGAATAGTAATATTCTGATATTTACTTAATTTGGCTGCACGCTCGGCAAGGGAAATCGCCTCGGCGGTATTGCGTTTATTTATATTCGGATGTGTTGCCAGAATTTTTGCAAGCCCGGCCATCGGCAAAGGCCAGTCCGGCTTTAATTGTATCGCTTTGCGATAGCAGTCAATCGCCTCGTCGAATCGGCCCGTCTGCTCCAGTGCGATGCCGAGATTATTATACGCTTCTGCGTTACCCGGCGCAAGTTCCAGTACTTCTCGAAAGTGTTTTATTGCCTCATCAAAATTGTTTTGTATTCCAAAAATTATGCCGAGATTGTTATGTACGTCGGTATTATTCGGCTCTGTTTGCAAAACCTCGTAATAATGCGAAACGGCAAGCTCGAATTTTCCCATCTCATACAGCAAACCTGCTATACTTTTATGTGCTTCCGTATAATCGGGCCGATACCGCAGCGACTGATAAAACTGTTCTATTGCTTCATCATATTTGCCTTCTGACTGAAGCGCTTCGCCGAGTTTGTAATGTGCCTCGGCGTCCCACGGTTTGAGTTGTAATGCACGCCGGTAATGACCGACAGCTTCATCGAATTTGCCCTGTGTCAGGAACACATTTCCGAGATTGTATTGAATATCGGGATAATCAGGCTCTATTTTTTCCGCTTCCAGATAATGTTTGAGCGCCTCGGCTGATTTCCCCTGCTCAAGTAGAATGTTGCCGAGATTATTATGCGGCTCAGCGTAATGAGAATTTATCTGCAGGGCACGATTGTAGTAATTGACGGCTTCATCAAGTTTGCCTTTGGACCACAGGACATTACCCATATTGTAATATATGCCTGCTTCATTTGGCTCCGCCCGAAGCGCCTGCCGATAGCAGTCCGTTGCCTCGTCTATTTTGCCTTCCGACTGAAGCGAGAAGCCGAGCATATTCAGCACAAGGCTGTCGTCGGGAGTTATCCGCAGCATATTTCTGAAAAGACTTACGCTGTCGCGCCAATGCACAAGATAGCGGCGTGTAGCGGCTGCCTCGGCGCAGCTCAATATCAGCACCACCGACATTGTAATAACGCATCGTTTCGTTAGCCTCGTATCACACAGCCGGCTTAAAAATGCTGCAAGTATCATTAACAGTCCCACCGATGGCAGATAAACAAATTTGTCTGATGCGATGACGTTGGTATAGCCTATCACTCCCATTGTTGGGAAAATCGCAACGAAGAAAATCAGCCAGCCGATCAGTGCCGCACGGGTCCAACGCAGCGAAATCAGCAGCAGAACAATCAGTATGCCGGTGCCGATGATACCTGCCGCCATCATCGGATTTGCAAACCCCCATTCCGTGGGAAAGGCGTAATGCGATGACAGATTTGCAGGCCAGATTATTTTATACAAATAAAAAATTATGTTGTGGCAGAGAATCAATGGAACGGTCCCGGTCTTGTACTGGCTCGGCAGTGTTGCTGTGGCGGTTCGGCTTTGTGAGATATACGTTATGATTGCAGAAACTCCGCCAATAACAAAAAACGGCATCTTTTCTAAAATAAGACTTATACAAATCCTTAATTTTGATTCTTGATTTTTGGTTCTTGATTTTCTTCTCAGCGGCCAATAGTCCATCAGCAGCATTACTATCGGCAGGGCGACAGTGGTCGGCTTCGACATCAGTGCGAGTATATATGCCGCCAGACAGCCCCAGTAAAATTTCCTGTTGTTTTTATGAACGTAATTTGCATAAAGAACCAAACACCAAAGTGCAAAGAATGTCGCAAGTAATGTCTTGCGCTCGCTGACCCACGATATAGGCTCGACTGTTAAGGGATGAACGCCGAAAAGCAGCCCCGCCGCTGCCGCCGGTAAGGGCTGACCGAATAAAAAATACAACAGAATGATTATCAATGCGGTGTTTGCCGTGTGCAGCGCCAGACTGGTGCGGTGAAATTGCCGCAAATCATCAGGCAGACCGCCAAGGCTGCAGTCCAGCATCAGCGAAATCATCGTCAGCGGCTGGTAGTAACCCTTTACGGTCGACGGCTCCAATACCTCGAAAAGAAATCTTTTCGCCGACGCCAGAGACGGATTTTGAACCAGCATATTGCTGGTGAGATATTGATTGTCGTCGAACGAAGATGCCTTGGCCGATAATGCAGGCCAATGCACTATTAAAACTGCTATACATATGCCGACAACCAGTGTTATCAGCAGTTTGGTCTTAGGATTCGATTTTCCCGATATGTCCCTGCCAATATTCTTTGGTAACATTTTATTACCTGTTAATGCATTTTATACGTGAATGTCCCGGCCGCCTTGTTTTTTTCGTTCGAGAAAGGCCTCGAGAATTTCTGCCGCTGCTATGGCATCAATATGTTCTTTTTTTTGGGCCCTTGTAAATTCAAGGGCAGCCGCCTTTTCCTCGGCGCCGAAACTGCTTAATCTTTCATCCTGAAGATATACGGGCACGTTGATATGTTTTTTCAGCCGTTCGGCAAAACGCCGAACAAGCCTTGCCTGCGGCCCCTCCGAATCATCCATATTCAAAGGCAGACCCAGCACAACGGCATCTACGTCCTCGGTTTCAATTAAAGAAGCAATTTTCTCAAATAATTTCTTTTCGTCTCTTATTACACCAAACGGCGATATAATTGTCTCGGAGGGGTCGCAGATTGCCAGACCGCTTCGTTTAATCCCGTAATCTACCGATAAATATCTCATTTGTCGCAGGTTTACAGAAATCTCTCGCCCGTATGCTTTTCTATCATCTCCAGCAGTTCCTTTAGTCTCGCCGTCTGGTCGGCAGGACATACCAGTGTCGCATCAGCGCTATGGGCAATTATGATATTTTTCAGGCCTATGCCGGCAATCAAATGTCCCTGTTCCTCGGTGATAACTATGCTGTCTTTGCAGTCGACAAGTTCGCTCTGGTCGGCCACGACGATATTGTTGTTTTTATCAGAGCGGATAAAATCTGCAAGCGCTGCGAACGACCCTATATCGAGCCATTTACAGTTCAGTTTTATTGCATAGACCCTGTCTGTTTTTTCCATAACGGCGTAATCGATGCTGATTTTGGGAAGTTTCTGAAACCACTCCTGCAAAGCGTATTGCTGGTTCGGGCCGTCCCACGCTGCGCGGATTGCACAGAAAGGCTCGACAGTTTCGGGTAAAAGTCTCTCTAAATTGGCCAAAATCGTTCTCGCCTTCCACACAAACATCCCTGAGTTCCACAGGTATTGGCCGCTGTCAATGTATTTTTTCGCAGTTTCTTCGTCAGGCTTTTCTTTGAACGCATCGACGGAGTAAATTTTATTTTCACAACAGGGACATTTTTTAGCGCTGCCGCATTTTATATAGCCGAACTGTGTTGCGGGAAAATTCGGCTGGACCCCAAATGTAATCATATCGTCAGGATTGTTGTTCACGAATGTAACAGCGTCCTTAAGGGCCTGTTGCAGTGCTTCTGCGGGTTCTATCAGATGGTCCGCGGTAACCACCGCCATTGTTGCATCGTTGTCATACTTGGTCAGGATGGTTGCGCCCAGCCCGATTGCGCCGGCAGTGTCGCGCACCATCGGCTCGGCAATAACGTTATTAAAAGGCAGTTCAGGCAGATTTTCACGCACAACGTCCGTATAACCGGCATTGGTCAGAATGATTATGTTTCTTGCATCGAATATCGGCAGGAGTCGTTCGATGCAAAGCCGCAGAAGCGTCTGACCGTTGAGCAGTTTCAGCATCTGCTTTGGCCGCTTCTTGCGGCTCAAAGGCCACAATCGTTTTCCGCTCCCTCCTGCCATTATCACCGCATAATCCATAAATAATTCCTCTTATCAAATTAGAAAATTTTTGTCCATTTCTGCAAAAGGCCGAATCTGCTTCGCAAGTTTCTCGTAACCGCTTTTGCCCATAAGCGCAAAAGTTGCTTCTTTGCCGAGCTCAACTGCGGGCTGGTCATAAGTGTTTATGCCGAACAAAGCGCCGGCGATGGAAGTTGTTACTTCATATAGATATATAAACTGCCCGACCGTGTATGCACTTACCTCATCGAAAATAATTGTAAGGCACGGCCGCTTGTCTGCCGCAAGGGCGTATTCGGTTGCCTTCTTTTCACTGTTGAGAAGTTTACTCAGCTCGGCGCCGGCCAAAAATCCCAGTTCCGCTGCACACTCAGGCGCCGGGCCTATTTTTATGTCCCCGTTGAAATTATTTACCTGCAAAAAAGTAAATATCTTGTCGTTAGGCCCTTCGCGGTATAACTGCACCTGGCTGTGCTGGTCCGTAGCGCCGAGCGCCTTTATCGGCGTCGGGCCGATATGCACCTCTTTGCCGCCCAAATCTTTTGCCTTGCCGAGACTTTCCGCCCATAGCTGCCGATACCAGTCCGACAGGTCTTTCAGTGCGTAACTGTAAGGCATCATTACGGAGATTTTTTTACCCCGATTATAAAAGTAATAATGTATGGCGGCATTTATCGCCGCAGGGTTCTTATGGAAATCTTCGCAGCTGACTTTTGTGTCCATATCGCGTGCGCCCGCCAACAGCAAATCTATATCTATTCCGCACATATATGCGCTGAACAGTCCCACCGCACTTAAGACGCTGAATCTGCCGCCGACGCCTTCAGGCACCTCAAGACATCGCAAATCCGCCTCATCGGCAATCTTGCGAAGCGTCCCTGCTTTGGGGTCGGTGGTCGCTATTACCTGATTTCTAAAACCTGTCGGCCCCAGCTTGTCTAAAAGCAGTTTGCGGACTATCATAAATTGCGCTGCCGTTTCCGCTGTTTGGCCTGATTTACTGATGACGTTGAAAATGGTTTTATCAAGTTTATCGCCGACCCAGTCTAAAAATGAGGCAAACTGAGGCGGGTCAACATTGTCGAAAACAAAAAAGCGCGGCCCGCGGCGTTGTGCGCCGTCGAGATTGTGCATATACGGATTAAGAGCGGTCTGCAATGCGGTATTGCCGAGAGCCGAACCTCCTATGCCGAGCACAACAAAGTTCTCGCATTGCTCCTTTATCCGGTCAGCCAGTTTTTTTACGCTGGCCGCAATCTTTGCATTGTAAGGCAGGTCCCTGTATGGCGTTTTGCCCCCGCGCCTTTCTTTATTCACCTGTGAAATTACAGGGATGGTTTCCTTCGCAAGGCTTTCCAATTGTCCAGCCGTAATGCCGTTTTCTTCCCCGATAACTTCACTGGTAACGTTCTTGTAATAAAGTCTGATTTGGGATTGTGCCATTAGTGCATTCCTTTCGCATTGTCCTGCATCTTCGAAAGACCTGCATATTTTACCATCAGCGTTTTTGTCTGTCCTGTATTAAATCTGACGACCACAACGCTGTTTTCGCCCATATCGACAAATTCTTTGACGACGCCCGTGCCGAATGATTTGTGCCTCACTAATTGCCCAGCAGCAAAAGGTGCTGTAATCTCGGCGTCATCCGTTTCGTCGTAGGAATAATTGTTTTGCCGGCTGTGTTCGGCAAAATCGATTCCGAGCTCATACAAAAATTGCGAAGGCACCGTTCTCATCAACTGTCCCCGAATCGTTCGGTATCGGGCATAACTTATATGCAGACTGCTTTTGGCACGGGTAATTCCGACAAAAAACAGTCTGCGCTCTTCTTCAAGGTCATCTGCATCATTGGTATCAGTTTTTTCGTGTGGAAGCAGGCCTTCTTCAACGCCGACGATAAAAACATTTTCAAACTCAAGCCCTTTTGCACAGTGTAAAGTCATAAGGGCTGTTCGTTCGTTGTTTGTATCATAAGAATCAACGTCGCTGAAAAGTGATATTTGCTGAAGATAATCCGAAAGCGAAGGCTCTTCCGTCTGCTGGTCATACTGGGCGGCGGCACTTATCATCTCGCTTACGTTTTCTATCGCATTCTGTTCGCCTTTCAGAGATTCTGCCAGCCCCGACTCAGCAAAAACCCTTTCCATAAGCGGTGCAACCTTGCCGCCGGCGTCTTTCTTGAATTGCTCTATCATACTGATAAAAACCGCCTGTTTGGCCTTTGTTGCCTCCGAAAGAGAAACAATATGTGAAGCTTTTTTCAGGGCCTCATAAAAACTTATTTTTTGCGAATCTGCATACTCGCTGATTTTATCAATTGTCGTCTTGCCTATTCCGCGGGCAGGATTGTTGATTATTCGCAGCAGGGCGGTCTTGTCATCGGGATTGACCACAACCTTCAGGTATGCCAGCATATCGCGGACTTCTTTTCTGCCGTAAAATTCCACCCCCCGCACAATCTGGTATGGAATCTTATTTTTGATAAATGCCTCTTCGAGTACTCTGCTCATTGCGTTAACGCGGTAGAACACCGCTATATCACGCGGCGATGTCCCCTCGTCAATCAGTTCCTTGACCTCCCGGGCGACGGCCTCCGACTCTTCGAGCTCGTCCTCGAAACCCGCCGCGGCGATATCTTTGCCAGCAGGTTTCACGGGGATTAGTTTTTTTTCTTTTCGGTTCCGGTTGAATGAAATCAGCTTGTCGGCGGCCTTCAGTATATTGGCGCTGCTGCGGAAATTCTCCTCAAGTCTGACGACCGTGGCGTCAGGCCAGTCCTTCTCGAACGCCAGTATGTTTCGGATGTCGGCACCACGCCACCGATAAATAGACTGGTCGGGGTCGCCAGTTACGCATATATTGTTATGACCGGAGACAATGGTCCTCGCAATCCTGTATTGTGCATGGTTGGTATCCTGGTATTCGTCGACGAGCAGAAATCGGAATCGTTCGCCAAGCTGCCGGCAGACGTCTGAATTGTTTTGCAGCAGCGTTGCCGTCTTCATCAGCAGGTCGTCGAAATCCATTGCATTGCGCTCGGTCAGAATGCCCTGATAATGAATGTATATTTTCGCCAACATCCTCGAAAAAAAATCTTCAGCCTCTTTTTCAAAAGTCTCAGCGTCTATCAGCCTGTTTTTCAGAGCTGATATCGCATCGAGCATTCGGGCCGGCGAAAAATTCGTTGTATCTAACTCGCAGTCTTTTATGGCCTGTTTCATACAGCCCGACTGGTCGGAATCATCGTATATGCTGAAGTTCGGATTTATTCCCGCATCGGCTCCGTATCTGCGCAAAATCCTGACGCATAACGAGTGAAATGTGCTTATGTGTGCGCCTCCGGATGCGCCCAGAGAAATCGCCCGCTGACGCATTTCTTCAGCGGCTTTATTAGTAAAGGTTATAGCGCAGATGTTATGGGGACTGACGCCTGACTCGATAAGGGCTGCAATTCGGTATGTGATGACTCTGGTTTTGCCGCTCCCGGGCCCGGCGATAACGAGCAATGGCCCCTCTCTGTGAAAAACAGCCTCTTTCTGTGAAGCTGTCAGCTTGTCATATCGGCTGTTCGGCATAAACGGCGTCTATTGTGTTTGTCCCTGCAACTGCTCGGCCTGCTTGACCATTTTTTCCTCCTGCTGCTCTAATTGTCTGGCAAGCTCAGGCCTCTCAAGTTTTATACGGCTGCGGAGACTCAGTCGCAGGTCGAGAGGATACTGCTGGTCGTTTAGAAAATCCATAAGCGCCAGATATTTCAGCAGACCGAAATCCGGCACGTCGATTCTTTCTACGTCCCTGATGCCCGGCTGATAGCGGTCATATACCTCTTTGGCCATCTTTTCTCTGGCGAAGGCCTCATCGTCGTCACGCATCGCATATCGAAAATAACTTTCTATCAGCATCATTTCTAAGATTTCTTTCACATTGTTTATCTCAAGAACGTCCAGCTCCTGCCTGAGTTTGTTCCGCACAAAAGTAAGAAATGGAACATCGAAATCTTCACAGGGATACAATTCTCTTAACTGTGCGTAAATTTTTTGTGCGTATGCCGTATGGCCTGCCTGATAAAAAGAAAACAAAGCGTTTTTCAGCATATTCCGATGGCCTATCGCCAGCGAATCACCGCTGTTTTCCCTGCCCATGTCCTTGTATTTTTTTACTATGGCCAATGTGGACTTGTTATAAGGCTCGAACATTCGCAAATCCGGTCGCTGAAATATGTCTTTTGTAATCGGCACTCTCGGCCAGCGCGCCGGCACCTGCCCCTGCTGCTCCGCCGGAACATCCCAGATAAATATTTTGCCGTTACGGAAAAGATTTTGCAGACTGTGGTTCACAATCCGGTCGGTGTTAATCTCGTCTACCGAAAACTCTTTTCTGCCTGCTTCCTCGAGGCCCTTGACCGCCCAGTATATTGCATGTGTGTCAGGATGTCGCCAGTCCAGAGGCAGGTGTTTATTTGGGTCGTTCCAGTCTACAGGCCCGTAATGTTTGTTTAGCTGCTGCATTAAAACCGGGTCAAGTTTCCAGACGTTGCGCAGGTAATAAGCCTTGGCAAAAATGTCAAACTTTTTCAGGCCATCGCTGTTTCTGAATTCATCTATCGCCTTGAATGCAGCGGGGTTGAACCCCCCCGGATTTTGCCGCAGTGCCAGATAATTATTCACGAATTCTTCGTCTTTTCCGAACGCCTTGTCGACTGTTTTCAATGCCCCGATTATCGGTGCGATGTTGGCGTCTTTTATAATTTCCTGCCAGTCAGCCGGGGCCTCCGCAAGAGCCTTGAAATACTCCTCATCCGCTGCTCCCAGCAAAGGTTCCATTGCCGTCGCCAGCTGCACCTTATAATATTTGTGCGCATCGTCGCTTACGGTGCCTATCTTGTGCTGGAATATCCTCGCAAGTTCACGATAAAGCAGAATGCTTTTGGGATTTAGCGGTATTCCCTTGTCGCGAAGCAGCTCATAACCGTTTTTGACCCATCGCCATCGTTCCTGGGGCTGTGTCGCAGGCATTGCCGCTGAAATATTATACGCCATGTTCCACGCCTGAAACTCCCACACCGAGGCAAATCGCGGCTGAAGCGCTGTTATCCATTCCGCAACCTGTTTCGCATCGAAAAACTGTCTCTGTTCTTTCAGCTTGTCTGCTCTTAGCCATAGAACATCCACAATCAGTCCTCTGAATGCCCCCATCGCCACCGTCGCAAATGCCAGTGAAGGCGGTGCATTCTTGAAAGGCTCATTGATTATCAGTTTCATTTCCTTGCGCTGCGAATTGATGAAATTCAGCCTTGTGCCGACCGCTGCAAATAAGCCGATTGCCAAGACAACGCACACGCAGCAGATTGTTATGTCACGTAATCGCATAGAAATAATAAATAATAATCAGACAATAATTTGTTGGCACAAAGAGTGTTTCTGCCGCACAATCACCCGCCGCACACCGACGGCTTAAACGACGTCTTTTGCAATTTCCCGATAACTGAAAATTAACAGTGCGGCAATCAATGCTAAAAATCCTCTTATGCAAACCAGTCCGCAGGCGGTCTTTGCCAGAGCGGTCAGCTTGATTAAACTTGCTGAAACCAGATATTCCGACGGATTGTATTTGTCGAACCGCGGCAAAAGCTCGACCACAGGCTGGAGCGTGTAAATGTAAATTTTACTTATATTCTCACTCAGAAAAGTAAACGACTCCAGTATGAAGCCGCTGATGATTCCTGTAAAGAAAATCATAAGGCAGAATAGCATTGCAACCGGAAACGACAGGAAACTTGCGGTCAGCAGCCCAAGGCACGCGAGGAAAATCAGCCGAAATAGTATCAGTAGCACCGCTTTCGCAAAATTTCTCGTAAAAGTGCTCGCCTTATAAAGAACCGTCAGACCGTCCTCGAATGGAAAAATTACCACCGTATTATTCAAAGGAACGTTCAAAAATGCAACCGCAAGATAACCGTCGGATGCCACGGCATCGGCGGGAACCTGTATCTCGTAGGAAGTTCGAACAAGGTCTTTCCGGTCAAAACTGTAAACAGGAGTCTGAATCGTGTTGTGTCCGAACTGACGAATGTCCCCAACGACCCATCGGCTGTAAATCTGCAAATCGGGCGGATTTACCGACACCTCGTATTTGAATCTTACGAACAAGGTCTGATTAGGGTCAAGCGGTTTGACATTGTTAAATTCCCAGACCACCTCTTCCCCAACACCGACAGCTCGCTTCTCATACCTTTTACTCCTCGTAAGATTATCAATGATGGCCTGCCGAGACAAGCCTGTAGGCAGTTGACCAGCCCTCTCAAGCTTACCGTAAGACTCGTTAACATCACTACTTACGTCAAAATCGGTCTGGAACAGGCTTTCACGCGCAGTATAAAACTCGTTTTCAGCCTGTGCCCGTTCGGATTCACTTGTTTTGGAAAACTTCGGTATAAAGATGGTAATTGAGTATATTATCGCTGAAAACAGAACTAATAAAACCGAGCTTAGCATCATTACGCCGAGTAGTTTACCTAATAGAAGCTCGACTCGACGCACAGGTTTGGTCAGTACCGTGTATATCTGCTTTTCTTTTATATCGCTTGTCAGCGAATAAGCTGCAACTATCATTGTTAGAAAGCATAGTAAAAAACTTGTAAGCGACATACCGTAGCTTACGAAAACCTGGAGCCTGCCTTTCAAAGTGCCGTCCCCTGTCATCGCTATTCCCATCACGGGAAGCAAAACCAGCAGCAGGATTATGAAGACGACCGCAATTTTCAGCCGCAGCGCCTGCTTTATGGTATTTATGGCAATGGCCCAGATGCCGCGCATTTTACGAATCTCCTTTGCCGGCCTGCTCATTGTCCTCCGGCGTTGGATTGGTTGTAAGCTGCTCTAAAATATCCTTTTTAACGGCGGCAGAGGATTCAGCCGACGCAATTTTACTCGGTTCGGCGGTAGGCTTTTCTGTTTCTAATGATTCCGCCGAAATCGCTTCTAACTGTGATGCGGAAACAAGTTTGTCGAGCGTTGCCGACCTTTGTTGCTCTTCAGAGAGCTCGCCCGCAAGAAAACCTCCGATTTTGGTAGTGCTTACAGCGCCGCTGGTCGGCTGGGCCGCTTCCTGTGCCGCTGCAACAATCTTTATAAAGAACGTTTCAAGTTTTTCCATCGGCGAGCTTATAACGCATTCGCTCTGCTCTTTTTGCACCAATTGTCTTATCTTCTCAACGACGTTCTCGCTTATTGGACCGGTGATAATCTGTCTTTTGTCGCTCTGCTGCAGCAGTTCGCTGACCATTCCTTCTGCCTGAATTCTGCCGCCGTACATAATTGCTATCCTGTCGCACACGTCCTCGACGTCGGCGAGCAGATGACTGCACAGCAGAATCGTTTTGCCACGTTTTGCAAGCTGAAGTATTAAATCTTTTATCTGCCTTGTCCCGATTGGGTCGAGTCCCGTCGTTGGCTCGTCGAGTATCAGCACATCCGGGTCGTTTATAAGCGCCTGTGCCAGTCCGATTCTGCGGGCCATACCTTTTGAAAATGTCCCTACCGGTCTGTTTGCCGCCGCTTTTAAGCCGACCATATCGAGAAGCGTCTCCGTCCGGCTTTGCCGAACCTTGCTCGGCAGCGCAAATAATCTGCCGTAAAAATCCAGCGTCTCGCGTGCGTTAAGGTATTTGTAAAGGTATGACTCTTCCGGCATAAAACCGATTCGCGCATTGATTTTTGGGTCGGTGCTGTCTCCTCCGAGCACGGCCGCTCTGCCTTTTGTCGGATGAAGCAGTCCTAACAGCAGTTTTAATGTGGTTGTTTTGCCTGAGCCGTTAGGCCCCAGAAGGCCGAAGACCTCATTGCTGTGAATCTTCAGGTTTAGGTCATCGACTGCAAAAACTTTGCCCCGTCCCCACCAGTCGGAAAAAGTCTTGGTCAGCGAAAAAGTCTCTATTGCGTATGCCATATTATTAAATGCCTAAAGTGTCGTATGTGGTTCGTGGTCGAGTTCTTCGCCGTAACGGACGAGTCTGGCGCTGTTGAAAACGATAATCAGTGAGCCTGCGAAATGCAGAACAGCCGCATAAATCGGTTTCAGCCACGCCGCCGCCGCCGCTATTACCCCGAGAATGATAAATATAACGCCGAAAAAAAGATTGCCGTTGATAATTCTTCTGGTCTTCCGCGATAGTCTTACAAGGAATGGTAGTCTTCCAAGGTCGCTGCTCATCAGCGCTATCGACGCCGAATTTATCGCCACGTCGCTGCCTGCTGCTCCCATCGCAATACCCAGGTCGCCCGCTGCCAGTGCCGGCGCATCGTTTATGCCGTCGCCCACTACCGCAACGATATGCCCGTCTTTTTTTATTTGCTCAACTATTGCTAATTTGTCCTGCGGCAGACAATACGCCTTAAAATCGGTGCAGCCTAATTCTGCCGCAACGCGGTTCGCCACTTCTTTTCTGTCGCCGGTAAGCATTGTTATTCTCTTTACCCCGAGTTCCATCAGCTCCTTTACCGCATGCTGCGCTTCGGGACGCGTCTTGTCCTGCAGACCTATCCATCCTATACATTTCGAGTTTTTCGCCACATAAAGCGTGCTGAATCCCTGCTCTTCGTGAAGTGTCGGCCCCAAAACATTGTTCATATCTATCTTATTTTCTTTCAGAAAGCTGTCTCTGCCTACATAGACCTTTTCAGAATTGACCGAAGCGGTTACACCTTTTCCGGGCGACTCCTGAAAATTATCAACGTTGGGTAAAGGCAGATTTGCCTCTTTCGCCACTTCCAGCAGCGCTTTAGCGGCAGGGTGTTTGCTCATCTGTTCGGCAGCGGTGGCAGATGCCAGCAGTTCCGCAGGGTCGATTCCCGCAGCCGGTGTCAATTTGGTTACGTATAGCCGCCCGGTTGTAACAGTCCCCGTCTTGTCAAATATCATTGCTGTTATTTTGCCGGCGTTTTCAAGGTCTGCAACGTTCTTTATCAGAATGCCTAATCTTGCCGACGCCGATATTGCCGCCACCATTGCCGTCGGCGTCGCCAGAATTAAAGCACACGGGCAGGAAATGACTAATATGGTAATTGCGCGGCTGATTTCTCCCGTAAAGAACAGCACAATTCCCGCTACCATCAGAATCGTCGGTGTATACCATTTAACGTAGCGGTCGATTATCCGCATAATCGGAATTTTTGTCTTCTCCGCCTCCATAATCAGCAGTTGAACCTTGCCGAGGGTTGTGTCTTTACCCGCCTTTGTTACGACCATATCGAGCGCGCCTGTAAGGTTACTTGTCCCTGCGAAGACCTGCATTCCGGGCACCTTATCGACGGGCAGCGATTCGCCTGTTATCGTTGCCTCATTGACCGAGCTGGTTCCTTTCCTGACTTCACCGTCGGCTGGTATGTTATCGCCGGGCCGGATGCGAATATAGTCCCCGCTCTTAAGCTCGCTTACCTTCACTTCTTTTTCGCTGCCGTCGGCATTTATTATGTTTGCCTTTGTGGGCGTCAGCCTTATAAGCGATTCGATGGACGCACGGGCGCCAAGGGCAGTCCTGCTTTCCACAAGTTCGCTAAGCAGCATAAAGAACGCCACCACTCCCGCCGCAACGTAGTCCTGCGTCGCAAAGGCCGCTATTATCGCAAGCGCCACCAACTCATCCATATGTTGTTCGCCGTGGATAACGCTTTTTATCGCGTGCAGCACTATGGGAATGCCCAGCAGCAGGGCCGCGGTCATCGCCAGAAGTTCCGCCTGTTCGCTTCCGCTGCCGTATAAAAAGTTCAGTCCCGCAATCCTGCTGCTTATCAGCAGCACTCCGCCCGCCAGCGTCCCCAGCAACGCAATACTTACTCTTATCTGCTTGCTGTGGGCGTCGGCAACGGTAATGTCCTCATCAAAATGCAAGTGTTTATGAGCCATATTCAGCTTTCTAATTATTCCTGTTTCTGCTTCGGATTTTTGTCGCCGGTTCCCTATTGGGCGCTGCCGGACGTTTTAGGTTTTATTTTCGGGTCTCTGTTAAGCAGCAGTCTGATTTCTTTTCCTTTAGTGCCTTCCGTAGGCTGGATAATCATCTTTTCATCCGCATTATTGAATACATATTCTATTGCGTCCTGATATATCTTCTGGACGACAAGTCTCGGATGTTTGCGGTATTCAGGCAGTATTTTCTCGAGGTATTCGGCGTTCGCCTTGGCGGTTTCCACTACCTCTGTTCTATACGCTCGCGACTGTGCAATTTTTTCCTGTGCCTTTCCCGCCAGTTCCCCCCATAATTGTTCTTTTTTCGCATCGTCGGCATTTTTATCGCTAAGGGCAGACAGAAGCTCCCGCGCCACAGGCCCGCCCGTCTCATTAAGGGTATTTTCTGTATATCCCCTGGCCTCGCTTACCACCCTCTGACTTTCCTGGCTTGCACTGATGGATATCAAAAATGCTCCTTCCACCTGTCGAGGCCAGATTATATCGGTAAGCTGAACCGACACGACCGTTATTCCGCTCTCCATCTGGTTGAGGTTTTCCTGCAGCAGCTTTCTTACATTTGCCGGTATTCTGTCCTGGCTGACTATCGCCTCGTCAATCGTATAATTTACCATAGTCGATACCACGGCGCTTTCAATCGCATTGTTCAGCAGCGGTTTTATGCTTTTTGTTATAATGTCGAAATAGTTCTCGCCCGGTCGGATGTTGTCGACATAAATGTTCCTGAAGAAATGTTCGGGGTTGTCGATTTGATAAATCAGTTTCCATTTTGAATGCACAATATTGTAATCGCTGTCGGCGGAATCGCTGCTCCCTTCGCTCCTTGTGATGCAATAACCGTCTTTCAGCGGGTCAAGTGCCGCCGACACATAGCTCATTTTCCTCGGACCCGGCTGCAGTTTTTCTTCTTCCGTCTGATAATACCAGAACGAATCGGTGATAACGTCCGATTTCTTGGCCACAGGAATCTTTATAAACTCATCTATCGGATATGGAAACACCCAGTGCAGTCCCGGACCCAGCAGCCTGTCTTCGCCTACTCCCAGAATCTTGCCGAATCGCAGAACAATCGCGCGCTCGTCCGGTTCTACCGTCCTGAAGCCGGAAGCCAGAAAAACAACACCCAAAAGAACCATTATCACCTTCAGGATGACAAAACTGATTCTTAACGCCTCATAAAGCGACGCATCGGCGGCGTCGGGCCTGTCTGCTGTTTGTTGTAGAGGTTCTTTCTGGAGTATCTTGTTTTCGTGTTCTGTCATAATTATTTTTCTGTCGTCTTTATTTTTTTACCCCGATATTTGGCATTTCTTTAAGCAGTTTGAATGGCTCTGAATCGGCACTCAGAACGATGGTTGACCTGGTTTCAAGTATCTTCTTGAGAGCATCGATGTCTCGCAGGAACATCGCAAGTTCAGGGTCGGCCTCGAGCATCTTGTAATATTTTGCGGCCTCCGCATCACCTTCGCCGCGTATCGCTTTCGCTCTCGCCTCTGCCGCCGCCAGCAGTTCCGTCTTTTTTGAGTCCGCGTCCGTCTTTATCTTTGTCGCCTCCGCATTGCCCTGTGCGATGATGGCTTCCGTCCTGCGGTTTCTTTCCGCCTTCATTCGCTCAAACACGTCTTTGCTCACGTCTTCGCTCACCTTAAGTTGCTTTATACCCAATGCCTTGACCTCGATTCCATAGCTGTTTTGAACAGCCCGACCTAAGTCCGCGAGCATTTCATCTTGTATCTGGTCAATTTTTATTTTCGATACGGTGTTATTCACGAATTCCGAAAAGTAATGCTGCCCGATTATCTTGTTCTGAGTATCGCTTAACTGGCTGAGCAGTTTGCTCTCCGCTTCTTTGACCGTCCCGACAGCGTTGAAAAATTGCAAAGGCTCCGCAATCCGCCACACGATATACGTATTTATGATTATCGGCACCGCTCCTTTTGTCGTTGTTTCACCGAGGTCGCCCTCGAAAACCCTCAGCCGGGTATCGAATTTATAAACCTTCTGTATCGGCGCAGGCCACTTAAAATGACAGCCGGGTTCGGTAATCGGAGAAGAGGGTTTGCCGAATGTCATTACAAAAGCCGATTCTGTCTCCCTTACCTGAAATAAGACAAGATACAAACCTAAAACGGCAATTATCAGAACGACTAAAATTGTAATTGCTATGTTCTTCATTTTGGCTTATTTTCCTCCAGACCGCTCAGCTCATACAAGCTCGGCGTCAATTTTTCCTGAACGTCGACCGTAAATACCTGTGTATCGTTTTTGTCCGCTATAACGACAAATTTCCGCACGTTTTTCATCGCTTCTTCGAAGGCCGCCAGCTTTTGCTGTCGTTTATAAAATTCCTCCGATGCCCTGTATGCCTTGAGCTGACTGTCGAACCGTTCACCAGTGGCCTTGGCGAGCACCGTTTTCTCGAATGCATAGCTTTGGGCTTCGCGGAGTGTCTTAAAAATGTCCCCTTCCGCTTTTGCAAAAGCAGCATCCAGTTCGCCGCTCAGTTTCTCGACCTCTTCGGACGAATTGTTTTCTCGTGCACGCTGGTATTTAGCTGCGATGTTGTAAAGCTCTTCCGCATTCTCCACCGACCCGGCCAGTGTGCTTAGGTTTCTGTTTTTCTCCCCGTCAGCGTTAAGAATAAGGGCCTGTTTCTTTTGCACGGCGCCGATGACCTTCTGATAATCTTTTGCAACCTCCGGCGGCGGATGTATCCCCTGAACTCCCAGAAATACTATTTCAATACCAAGCTCTGCTTTATCCGCTGCTCGTTGTATCCTTTCCGTCAGAATTTTTTTTGCCTCGGCACGGCCCGCACCCAGTAAACTCTTGTTTATATCGCTCGAAGTTTCATTTTCTTCGTCCGCCTCTATCTTTGCACTCGCCGCAAATTGGTTAAGCTCACGGTAGCAGATGGATTCAAGCAGTTTCGCCGGCTCGCTGTGATTATATAAGAAGCTGTATAAATCTTTTATCCGATATTGAACCGGCACCGTGGCGATAACAAGGCTTATCGGCACCGCTCCGCTGCGCTTCTGTGTGCTTTCACCGGCCACAAGAAGCTGATATTCTTTTTCATAATGGCTCTTGCCCCACAGCAGCGGTTCTCGCAC
>Ga0315278_10000924_pt1 | contig 25353 bp, 21 predicted proteins | sample YL17G06_0_MG_FD_203880 | JGI IMG/M metagenome (GOLD analysis project Ga0315278, IMG submission 203880) | Sediment microbial communities from Yellowstone Lake, YNP, Wyoming, USA - YL17G06_0 | ecosystem: Environmental > Aquatic > Freshwater > Lake > Sediment | place: USA: Wyoming | collected... | reverse complement strand
GTTCGCCTCGGCCGAGGGCCGCCGCGGCGTGCTGCTGGACTTCGACGGAAGCCTGAGTCCGATCGTCGCGCGGCCCGAGCTCGCGCAGATGCGCGACGGGGCTCGCGACGCGCTCGCGCGCCTCGTCGGCAGGTACGCGATCGTGGGGGTGATCTCGGGACGAACGCGCCCCGAGCTCGAGGCGCTGATCGGCGTCCCCGGCGTGCGGCTCGCCGCCTTGTACGGCATCGGGGACCAGACGACCCTGCCCGAGGGACTCGAGGACAGGGTGCGCGCGATCGTCGCGGGCGTTCCCGGCGTCCGCGTCGAGCCCAAGGGCGGATCGATCGCGGCGCACTACCGAGGCGCGAGCGACCCCGGCGCGGCCGAAGCCGCGCTCACCGAGGCGCTCGCGCCGATCGCCGAGGAGGCGGGCCTGGAGCTGCTCGCCGGGAAGAAGGTGATCGAGCTCGTCCCCGCCGGCCGTCCGCTGAAGGGCGGCGCCGTCGACGCGATCGTGGCCCAGGCCGGGCTCGACGCCGTGCTCTACGCGGGCGATGACCTCGCGGATATCCGAGCGTTCGAGGTCCTGGATCGGCTCGCCGCCGAGGGGCTGGTGACGATGAAGGTCGCGGTGCACGGGCCGGAGACGCCTCCGGCGCTCACGGCGGCCGCCGATCTCGTCGTGGACGGACCGGCGGGGCTCGTGGGACTGTTGAGGCGGCTCTGAGGACGGCTCCTCCACCCAGGGACGCCGCTCAAAGAGGTCGTGAGGGTGGCCGCACCTGATCCACGGCCTCCAGCTGACTGGCGAGCCAGCTGGCCGGGGTGTGCGCCTGCACGGTCCGCGCGAGGCCACGAGCCCGACGAGCCCGCTCGTCGGGCGCCATCGAGAGGGCCTCGTGGAGGGCCTCGGCGGTCTCCGCCAGGTCGAAGGGGTTCACCCCGAGTGCGTGGCGGCCGAGCCGCGCGAACGCGCCGGCGTTCCGGGAGAGCAGCACGACGCCGTCGTGGCGGTTCACGAGCGGACCCTCCATCGCGACCAGGTTCATCCCGTCGTAGGTGGGGTTCACGAACAGGACGTCGTAGAGGTCGTACGCGGCCACCGCGTACGCGTAGTCCTCCTGGACCTTCACCTCGATCGGCATCCACCCCTTCGTGCCGAACTCCGCGTTGACGCGCGCGGCCTCGGCGAGGCACTCCTCGCCGTAGCTCTGGTACTCCGGCACCTCCTCGCGCGACGGGCTGAACAGGCAGAGGAACTGCACCCGCCCGCGCCATTCGGGGTAGCGGCGCAGGAACAACGCGAACGCGAGGAAGCCCCGCAGGATGTTCTTCGAGGGCTCGAGGCGGTCCACCCGCAGCACGACGGCGCGGTCGCCCGCCCATGCGCTGAGCTCTTCGCGGACCGAGGCGGCCTCGGGCCGCGAGGCGGTCGCGCGGATCGGTTCCGCGCTTACGGCCACGGGGAACGCGCGGACCGCGGCCACCCGGCCCTCGACGTCCACCCGTCCGCCGCGCAGAACGCGCATCTCGCGCAGGCTCCGCGCCGACAGGAGGTAGTTCTCGGCCCACTGTTTCGACTGGAACCCCAAGACGTCGGCCCCGGCCATGCCTCGGATCACCGCCGTGCGGATCTCGACGGGCAGGATCCGCAGATAGGTTGCGCCCGCGAACGGCGTGTGCGAGAAGTGAACGATCTTCGCTTCGGGGCAGAGCTCCCGCAGCATCGCCGGCACAAGGCAGAGCTGGTAGTCCTGGATCAGGTAGACCGGGTCGTCCGCCGCCTCGTCGGCCAGGGCCTGCGCGAACGCGCGGTTCGCCTCGATGTAGTGATGCCAGGCCTCCTGGGTCGCATCGTCGAACATCGGGCTGCGTGGGGTGTCCCACAGGTTGTGGTGCACGAACCAGAGGATCCGGTTCGCGATCTCGTTGTAGTACGCGTCGTAGCGCTCCGGCGGGAGTACGACGTACCGCATCCGCTGATGGGAATCCGAGGTGACCGTGCGGCCCTTCAGCGCCACCGCCCGGTCGCCGTCAGTCATCGCGGCCGAGACCCACGCGGTGTCGTCGCGGTAGAAGACCCCGGAGAGCGCGGTGACGAGCCCGCCGGCGCCGCGCCGGGGTACGAGCCGGCCGCGCTCGTCGCGGTCGAAGCTGATCGGGCCACGGTTCGAGGCGACGACGATCCTGGCCTCCATGGCCGATGCCGATCGGACCCCCCTCTGCGTCGCCATCGTCGCGAGTCTAGCTGTTGCGCTCTCCGGAGACGGGTCGCGTCAGAGGTCGGGCGACCGATCGGGGCCGCCCACGTCCCGCAGGGCCCACCAGGACAGGACCGCCGCGGCCGCGGCGACGACGGCGGCGCCGGCGAAGAGCGCCGGCGGACCGATGCGCACGTACACGAACCCGCCGATCGCGGGTCCGACGACGGGCCCGAGGCCCCACGAGGCCGTCTGCATCAACGCCTGCCCGGTATTCCTGACGTGGTGGGGGACCAGCCTGTCGGTCAAGACCACGAGCGCGCCGTACTTCAGGCCGAAGGCCACGCCGGCGAGCGACCGGAAGGCCGCGACCTCCGCGGGGGTCCGTGCCACCGCGTAGCCGAGGAGCGTCACGATCGAGACCGCGACCCCGGCCAGGAACAGGTTCCGCATCCCGAGCCGTCGCCCCATGGAGGCGCCGGCGGTGAAGAACGGGATCTCGATCACCGCGGAGAGGCCGGCGGCAAGGCCGATCAGGAAGGGCCCCCCACCCACCCCGAGCATCCGCAGCGGCACGAACCCGTCCGTGGAAGAGGTGGCGGCCGAGAGCACCAGCAGCCCGACGAGGAACGGCAACAGCGACGGGGACTCGCGGAATGCCGCCCCGATCGACCCCAGCCGTGATGTCCTCGAACGCGCGGGCTCGGCCTCGGTCGTCGGGAACCTCGAGGCGAACGCCGCGTAGACGATCAGTGTGCCGGCGTACAGGGGGAGCACCGGCCACAGCCCCACCCGCTGATACAGGGCCCCGAACAGCACGACCGCGACCGCCCACCCCCCGCTCGCGAACCTGCGGATGCGCCCGTAGTCGCTGGCGCGGTCGCGCCCGAGCACTCCGAGGGCGAGCGCGTCTGCGAGCGCGGTCCCCGGGGCGCCCGCAGCAGCCATCAGGGCGGCGACGGCCCCGATGACCCAGAGGCTCGCGCCGGCGGGCATCAGGAGTCCGGCGCACAGCGAGGTGGCGAACGTCGACGCCACCAACGTGCGCGTCGTGCCCCAGCGGGTGTCCGCCTCGTGACTCCAGAGCGGCGTGGCCACCACGGCCGCGAGCGCCTGCGCCGACAAGATCAGCCCGATCCGGTCGGGGGTGAGCCCTCGGGACTGGAGCAGCGGCGAGAAGAACGGCAGGATCGTGGCGGTGGTGACGCCGCCGAGGACGAAGAGGCGACGGATGTCGTGGTCGAGGGGTTCACCGCCCGGCATGCGCCCCTCGATCGTCTCCGCCGACACGTTCCCTCCGGTTCGCCGGCCACAGCATCGCAGAGCATTCCGCCCGGCACGCGGGGTCGAACGGCCCGTCGGGCGGAAGGCTATCCGCGCGACGCGCTCGCCCGGCGCACGATCCGTTTGACGTCGCCGGGCCCCAGCCGGGAGGCCCCGGCCTCCTCGAGCCAGGCGAATATCTCGGGGCGCATCCCCAGGGCGGTGACGCCCACGACGTCGCCCCGGCGGCTCTCATGCAGCATCCATCTCAGCGCATGAAGTTCGTCCTCGTGCTCGGGCACGTCGTCGACCCCGGCCTCCCGCGCTCCGGCTCGCAGATGCGCGACGATGTCGGCACGGTCCCGCCCACGCAGGTAGGGGAGCAGGTCCGCCACCGCGAGGTGGTCCGACCCGAGCGCCGCCCGCAGTGCGAATGCGTGCAGGATCTCGCCGGTGCGGTCGCCCGCGGTGCAGATCGCGAGCCACACGTCGTGGCCGGCCGGCCGCAGCCCGTCGAGCACCTCGGTCAGGCCCTGCATCCCCGCCTCGTTGTGGGCGTAGTCGACCACCACGATCCGACGGTCGAGCCGGAACAGGTTCATGCGCCCGGGGTTCCGGTCGGGATCGAGGACGAAGGTCCGCAGCCCGGCGATGACCGCGCGCTCGGGGAGCCCGACGGCCAGCGCCGCCGCCGCCGCCGCAAGGGCGTTCTGGGTGTTGGTGCGCGAGATGCCCGCGAGCGTGACCGGGACGTCCTCTACAGGCAGGAGGGTATGGGCGACGTGATCCTCGAACCACGTGACCGATCCGTCGAACACCGTCATCGCCCTGCCACCGTCGTGCTGGGCCTCGAGGAGCGCCGGCTGATCGGGGTGGAGCGAGCACAGCCAGAGCCGTCCGGTGGCGTGCCGGCTCATCGCGAGCACCCGAGGGTCGTCGGCGTTCAGCACGTCCCACCCGGCCGGCCGGGTGATCTTCGTGACGATCGCCTTCACCTCGGCGAGCTGGTCGACCGTGTCGACACCATGCAGCCCGAGGTGGTCGGCGCTCACGTTGGTGACGACCGCGACGTCGTTGCGCCGGACGCCGCATCCGCGCAGCAACAACCCCCCACGCGCGGTCTCGAGCACCGCCACGTCGGGCTCCTGCGCGAGCGCCATCGCGGCGCCGCCGAATCCGCTGTAGTCGCCGGCCTCGACGAGCAGGCCGTCGTCGCGGTAGACGCCGTCGGTCGACGAGTACGCGACCGATCGGCCGGCCGCCCGCACGATGTGGGCGAGCAGCCGCACCGTTGTGGTCTTCCCGTTCGTCCCGGTGACCTGGATCACGCGGACCGTCGGGTCCGGGACGGTCGGCTCGTCCCCTGGGTCCACCTCGGCGAGCCGGCGGCCCGACGCTTCGACCCACCGGTCCGGCGAGCGTCGGAGGATCGCCTCCATCCCGCGGGCGGTCTCGCGCGCGAGCGCCTCGGCGGCCCCTCGCCGGCGCCATGGGAACGCGACCACGATCTCGTCGGGCGCGTTCCCCGGGGTGCTCTTGACCGCGAGCCGCCGGGCGCCCGAGGCGATGGCCTGGCGCCGAGTCAGCTGCGCGGCGATCCGCGCGACGAGCCGCCGCCTGTGCTGGGAACCGGGTGCGCCGGGGGTGGCGGCGCCCGAGACACCGAGCCGCGAGGCCACCTCTGAGACGCGCGCCTCGGATGCGCGCATCCATCCGGGCACCGCGAGGGAGAGCTTGATCGCGGGGCGCGAGAAGTAGAGGTTCGGGCCGTCCAGCACGCGCAGCTCGACCCCCCGGACGGCGACGGGCACGCGCTACTCCTCGATCTCGGCGACCGACTCGATCGCACGCACGGATCCGAGTTCGGCGCTCAACGTCGTCATGGGCGAAGCGTACTCACGCCTCGCCGGGCGCGCGAGCCGGTGCGATCTCGTCGGCCGGCCGATACTCGCGCAGCTCGGGGTAGCGCAGCGCCACCAGTCCCGCGCCCACGATACACGCGAGTCCGCCGGTCACGACCGAGACGGTCGGCGAGAACAGCGTCGCCACGATGCCCGCCTCGAAGTCGCCGAGCCGCGGCCCGCCCGTCACCACCAGGATGAAGATCGCCGAGAGCCGGCCGCGAAGCCGGTCGGGCGTGTTGACCTGCGTGATCGTCGACCGGAAGATCGCGCTGATCACGTCGGCGGCGCCCGCCAGGGCGAGGAACCCGAGCGCCCACCACAGGTGCGAGCCCGCGAGCCCGAAGGCCGTGATCGCCGCCCCCCACGCCGCCACCGCCCAGATCACGGCCTCGCCCTGCCGTCGCACGTGGCGGACCCACCCGCCTGACAGCGCCCCGACGAGCGCGCCCACCGACGGCGCCGCGAACAGGAGTCCCACGACGGCGGGACCGCGGTCGAACTGCGAGACGGCGAGCACGGGGAAGAGCGCCGCCGGCATCCCGAAGATCATCGCGATCAGGTCGATCACGAACGTCGACGAGATCAGCCGGTGCTCCTTCACGAAGGCGAAGCCCTCCTTGACGGCGGCCCACCCCGACGCCGAGTCCGGGTCGTGTTCGGGTGGCATCGGCCGCATCAGGAACGCCGCGAGGAAGAGCGCGCCGTACGTGACGAGGTCGATCCCGTACGCGAGCGCGAACCCGAAGCGTGTGATCAGCAGGCCCGCGACCGCCGGCCCGACGATCTGGACGGTCTGCCAGAGCACCTGGTTCAGGGCGAGGGCCGATGGGATCAGGTCCTTGCCGACCAGGCGCGGGATCATCGCGGCACGCGCGGGGTCCTCGATCGCGCCGACGAACGCCGTGAGCGCGTTCGCGCCGTAGATCACTGCGAGCGGTGGATGGCCGGCCAGGGCGCCGGCGAGCAGGATGCCCGCGGACACGGCGAGGGCTACCTGTGCCCACAGCAAGATCGTGCGGCGGTCCTTCGAGTCGATGAACGACGACCCGATCAGCGTGCCCCCGAAGAGCGCGAGCAGCCCCGTGAGCCCCGTGAGCCCGACCGCGGCGGGCGACCTCGTGAGGTCCCAGACCTGCACGTAGATCGCGACCCGGGCGAACTGGTACCCGAGCTCGGAGACGAACTGCCCGGCCCACAGCAGCCGGAAGTCGTGCGAGACGCGGAGCGGGGTGGTGTCGAGGACGAGACGCCGCACGCGGGAAGGCTTCGCACCGCCGCCGACCGCCATCCGACGACGGTAGCAGCGTCACCCCGTGGCGGCGGCGCGGAGCCGCCGCACAGACTCAGGCCGTGGCGGCCGCGAGCGCCTCTTCGAGCACGTCGAGGCCGTCTTCGAGCAGCGCGGCGTCGATGTTGATCGGCGGCAGCAACCGCAGCACGTTGCCGTACGTGCCGGCGGTGAGCACGATCACGCCGCGTTCGAGGCACCCGGCGGCGATCGCGTTCATCGTGGCGGCGTCGAGCGGTTCCTTGGTCGCGTGGTCCGACACGAGCTCGAGCGCGCACATCGCGCCCCGCCCGCGGACCTCGCCCACCACGTCGAAGCGCTCCGCGATCGCGCCGAAGCGCGCCATCACGACCTCGCCCACCTCGCGCGCGCTGGCGAGCAGGTCCTCGCGCTCGATCTTGTCGAGCACCGCGAGCGCCGCGGCCGCCGCGATCGGGTTGCCTCCGTAGGTGCCGCCCAGGCCGCCGGGATGCACGGCATCCATGATCTCGGCGCGGCCGGTCACCGCGCTGATCGGCAGGCCGCCGCCCACCGACTTCGCGGTGGTCACCAGGTCGGGCACGACGCCCTCGTCCTCGATCGCGTACCAGCGCCCGGCCCGGCCCATCCCGGACTGGATCTCGTCGGCGACGAACACGATGCCGTTGGCGGCGCAGTGATCGGCGATGCCCTTCACGAAGCCGGGCGATGGCACGATGAACCCGCCCTCGCCCTGGATCGGCTCCATGATCACGGCGGCGATGTTCTCCTCGCCGATGTGCTTGTGCATCTCGTCGACCGCGTACGCGAGTGCCTCCTCGGTGCAGCGCTCGGGCCCGGAGATCCATCGGTACGGGTAGGCGAAGGGCAGGCGATAGACCTCGGGGGCGAACGGCCCCATGCCCTGCTTGTACGGCATGACCTTCGCCGTGAGGGTCATGGCCATCAGCGTGCGCCCGTGGAACGCGTGGTCGAACGCGACGATCGCGGTGCGTCCCGTGGCCTTGCGCGCGATCTTCACCGCGTTCTCGACGGCCTCGGCGCCCGAGTTCGCGAACATCGTGCGCTTCTCGTGGTCGCCGGGGGCGAGCGCGTTGAGGCGCTCGGCGAGCTCGATGTAGGGCTCGTTCGCCGTCACGTGGAAACACGAGTGCGTGTCGAGCTCGGCCTGCCGCTGGATCGCCTCGACCACCTCGGGTGCGGTGTGGCCGACGTTCAGCACGGCGATCCCGGTCGCGAAGTCGATCAGGCGGTTGCCGTCGACGTCCTCGACGATCGCGCCCGACGCACGGGCCGTCACGATCGGGTGGATCGCGCCGACGCCCTTGGCGACGGCCGCCTCACGTCGCGCGAACCACTCCCTCGACTTCGGACCGGGGATCTCGGTGACGAGCTTGCGTTCCTGGGGGATGTCCATCGAGCCGTTCCCTCCTCGCGCGGACCAGAGGCCGCATCGCGGCGACATCCGAGTGTCCGCCCGCCCGGCCGCCCGTGTCAGGGACGTGCTCGACCATGAACGCCGGTCGGTTTTGTACGGTCCGTCCATCCCGCACGCGCGCGACGGCCCCATCCTGCCGCTTCCACTGTACGTTCCGTACAATCGCGAGCATGGCGGTCACCGTGAGCGACCTGATGGGCAACCCCGGCATGCCACTCCGGCTGCTCGCGGGAGAGGGCCACACGGCCCAGCCGGTCCGGTGGATCCACGCGAGCGAGCTCGAGGATCCGACCCCGTGGCTCAAGGGTGGCGAGGTGATCCTCACGACGGGGATGGGGATCGGCGCCACTCCGGCGAAGCAGCGCGCCTACGTGAAACGCCTGGCGGGCGTGGGCGTCGCCGGGCTCGGGTTCGGGCTCGGGTTCTCGCACGAGAAGACCCCGAAGGCGCTCATCACCGCCGCCGAGGCGGCGAACCTGCCCCTCTTCGAGGTCCCGTACCCGGTGCCGTTCATCGCGATCACCGAGGCGATCTTCACGCGGATCGTGGCCGAGCAGTACGACACGCTGCAGCGGGCGGTCGACGCCGAGCACGTGCTGACCCGTGCCGTGATGGAAGGCCAGGGCGTCGAGGGCATCGCGGCCTCGCTCGCCGGCGTGATCAAGGGGTGGGCCCTCCTGCTCGACCTCCATGGCATGCCGCTCGCCTCGACGGGGCGCGCCGCGAGCCTGCGTGCCGACGCGATCTGGCACGAGCTCCGCGACTCGCGGCCGGAGGCGACATCCTTCTCGGTGACCGTGGTCGACCGGGGACACCACATCTGGGTGCAGCCGGTCGGCGCCCAGGGCCGCGTCGAGGCGTTCCTCGCGGTGGGCAAACCCGAGCAGCCGAGCCAGTTCGACCGCATAGTGGCGGGCCATGCGCTCTCGCTGTTCGCGATCGAGCTGGCGAAGTCCCGCGCGGTCGCCGACGCGCAGCGCCGGCTCCAGGGCGACTTCTTCGACGAACTCGCGCGCGGCGAGATCCCGGCGGCCGACGCCGGTCGGGGACTCGCGCGGTTCGGCTTCGATCGCGACACGAGCGTCGTCGTGGTCTCGATCGAGGGCGGCGAGCCCGAGGCGCTCGCGCAGATCCTCACCGACGACCGGTCCCGGGCCGGAGGCGGCTACCTCGTCTCGGCCCACGCCGACGGCGTCCACCTGCTGGCGCCCGCCGAGCCTCCGGTCGAGCTCGCCGCGCTGACCGGGTCGATCGCCTCGAGATCGGGCACGGAGCTCCGAGCCGGCAGCGGCTCAGCTGTCGCGCCGAGCGAGGTTGACCGATCCCTCCGCGAGGCCCGGTACGCCTTGCAGGTCTGCCGGATCGAGGGCTGGACCCAGGCTGGGTTCGAGGATCTCGGCACGTACCGGCTCCTGCTCTCGATGACGGACCCCGACGCCCTGCGGGCGTTCGCGGACTCGATGCTCTCGCCGCTCGACACCTACGATCGCGAGCACAACGGGGAGCTGCTCGTGTCGCTCGCGGCATTCCTGGAGCACAACGCCCGCTGGGAGACGGCCGCGGCCGAGCTCTACGTGCACCGGCACACGCTCCGCTACCGCATGCGCAAGGTGGAGGAGCTGAGCGGTCGTGACCTCTCGAGCAGCTTCGACCGCATGGAGTTCTGGCTCGCGCTGCGCGCACGGGAACTGCAGGCGGCCCAGGCTGAGGGCTGACCGAGTATCGCCGGGCCGCCCGGAGCCTGCCGGGCCGCCCATACCGTTTGTCCACTCCGTACAGTGGTGACACGCTGGCTGGCGCCTGCGTCGGGTGGTCCGTCGCCCACGGAACGCGGCATACTGGCGGCCTGATCGTTGGTTCGGCAGGCAGGTCCGTTCAACCTTGAGGAGGGGGAACATGGGCGACGAGACTGCGTGGAAGATGTTCATCGGGGGCGAATGGGTGGACTCGTCGAGCGGCGAGACCGAACCCAACATCAACCCCGCGAACGGTGAGTCGGTCGGCACGGTCCAGATCGGGACCCGTGTGGATGCGGACAAGGCCGTCGCCGCGGCCCTCAAGGCCTACGAGGACGTATGGTTCGACACGCCGCCGAAGGAACGCTCGGCGATGATGCTGAAGCTCGCCGACGCGATCGACGCCGACGCGGACAACATGGCCAGGCTTGAGTCCGAAGACGTCGGCAAGCCGATCTCGGTCGCGGCCGCGGACATCCCCTTCATCACCGACAACCTCCGGTTCTTCGCCGGCGCGGCGCGGGTGCAGGAGGGCAAGTCGGCGGGCGAGTACGAGCGTGGGTTCACGAGCATGATCCGCCGGGAGCCGCTCGGGGTCACGGTCGGCATCTGCCCCTGGAACTACCCGCTGATGATGGCGGCCTGGAAGCTCGGCCCCGCCCTCGCGGCCGGGAACACGTCGGTGCTCAAGCCGGCCGAGATCACGCCCCGGACGGCCCTGCGACTCGCCGAGCTCGCCGCGGACATCTTCCCGCCCGGGGTGATCAACGTGGTGACCGGTCACGGGTCTGAGATCGGCGACCAGCTCGTGCGCAGCCCCGACGTGCGGCTCGTCTCCGTGACGGGCGACACGTCCACCGGAAGGATCATCCAGGCGGCAGCTGCCGAGACCGTCAAGCGCGTCCACCTGGAGCTGGGGGGCAAGGCGCCGGTCGTCGTCTTCGACGACGCCGACGTCGGCAAGGTCGTGGAGACCCTCAAGTTCGCCAGCTACACGAACACGGGTCAGGACTGCACGGCGTCCTGCCGCGTGGTGGCCGGCTCGGGGATCTACGAGGACCTGCTCGCCGAACTGGTGCCCGCCGTCGAGTCGATCAAGGTCGGCGACATCTACGACGAGACGGTCGAGATGGGCCCGCTGGTGTCCGCGCGACAGCGCGAGAGCGTGGCGGGGTTCGTCGATCGGGCGCAGGAGACCGGCGGCAAGGTCTTGACCGGCGGCGAGTCGATCGAGGGCCCCGGCGCCTACTACCGGCCCACCGTGGTCGCCGACGTCGACCAGAAGGCCGAGATCGTGCAGCAGGAGGTCTTCGGTCCCGTGGTCACCGTGCAGCGGTTCACCGATGAGGACCAGGCCGTCCAGTGGGCGAACGACGTGGTCTACGGCCTCGCGTCATCGGTCTGGACCAAGGACGGAGCGCGTGCCGCTCGGGTTGCGCGCCGGCTCCAGTTCGGGGCCGTGTGGGTGAACACTCACTTCATGATCTCGCCCGAGATGCCGCATGGCGGCTACAAGCAGAGCGGGTACGGGAAAGACATGTCCATGTACTCGCTGGAGGACTATACGCAGATCAAGCACGTGATGTGGTCGCTCGACTAGCGGCCGCATCGGAACCGAAGCGTTCAGTGACCGGCGCGCCCTCCGGGCGCGCCGGTCACACGAAGGAAGGCGGCGAGAGTTCCCATGGGTGAGATCAGACCGTTCCTGGTGAGCGGGGAGTGGCGGACGGGCGAGGGGACCTTCGAGGTCAAGAACCCGTTCGACGACAGCGTGGTGGAAACGCTCGGCGTGCCGACGGCCGCCGACGTCGAGGAGGCCATGCAGGTCGCGGCCGACACGTTCCACGAGGCCGTGCGGCTGCCCGTGCACGTGCGGGCCGAGGCGCTCGACCACATCTCGCGCCGCCTCGGCGAGGACATCGAGAGGAACGCCGAGTTGATCGCGCGCGAGGGCGGCAAGCCGCTCAAGTGGGCGACGGTCGAAGCTACGCGCGCCGCGTCGACGTTCCGCTGGGCCTCCGAGGTCCTGCGCCACGGCGACGACGAGGCGATGCGGCTCGACACCGAGGCCGCGTTCACGGGCCGCATGGGCATCCTCCGGCGGTTCCCGTACGGTCCGGTGCTCGGTATCACCCCGTTCAATTTCCCGCTGAACCTCGTGGCGCACAAGGTGGCGCCCTCCCTGGCGGTGGGCGCGCCGATCGTGGTGAAGCCCGCGAGCGCGACGCCGATCGGCTCCCTGGTGCTGGCGGAGTACTTCGCCGAGACCGGCTTGCCCAAGGGCATGTACCAGGTGCTGCCGGTCAATTCGAAGGTCGCCGACGGGATGGCCCGTGACGACCGGTTCCGCAAGATCAGCTTCACGGGCTCGGCCGAGATCGGCTGGTACCTGAAGTCGCTCGACCCGAAGAAGCGTGTGACGCTCGAGCTCGGCGGGAACGCCGGTGTGATCGTGCACGGCGACGCCGACCTCGACCTCGCCGCGCAGCGCGTTGCGTTCGGCGGCTACTACCAGGCCGGACAGAGCTGCATCAGCGTGCAGCGGATCCTCGTGCAGTCCGAGGTCTACGAGGACTTCGCCGCGCGCGTCACGAAGCAGGTCGAGAGCCTGAAGACCGGCGACCCGATGGACCCGACGGTCGACGTGGGCCCGGTGATCACCCGCAGCGAGGTCGACCGGATCGCTGCGTGGGTCGAGGAGGCGGTCGCCCAGGGCGCCGAGATCCTCACCGGCGGCAGGTCCGAGGGGTCGCTCTACTACCCGACGCTGCTCAGCCGGACCACGCCCGAGATGAAGGTCCGATGCGAGGAGATCTTCGGCCCGGTGGCCACGATCACCCCGTACGAGACCTTCGAGGACGCCCTCGCCGAGGTGAACAACTCGAAGTACGGCCTGCAGGCCGGCGTGTTCACCAACGACATCAACCGCGCGTTCGAGGCGCACCGCACCCTCGAGGTGGGCGGCGTGATCATCAACGACGTGAGCGCGTTCCGTGCCGACCAGATGCCGTACGGCGGCAGCAAGGACTCCGGGTTCGGCCGCGAGGGCCTGCGCTTCGCGATGGAGGAGATGACGGAGCCCCGCATCATGGTGCTCTCGCACGTCCCGCTCTAACGCGGCGGATCAGCGACGGTCACGAAGGGCGCCCCCGACGGGGGCGCCCTTCGCGCGTGCGTGGCTAGACTCAGCTGATGCAGAACGGTGACGCGGGGATCGTCCTGGCGGCCGCGGCCGTGACGATCGGCGCCTTCTACGCCAGCTTCTCCGCGGTCCGCTCGGTGACCGAGCGGGCGCTCGCCGAGCGGGTCGACCCTCCGTCGTGGACGCGGTACGCGCTCCCCGTCTCGATCCTGGCGTTCCTCGCGATCTCGATTGCCGTCGCCGTGCTTGCTCCTCCCGTGTTCGGCGGCATGATGCTTGGAGGGTGCATCGGCGTCACCATCGCGTTCCAGGTGCGGCGGCCGCGGCGGCCCTTGCCGCCGTCCGAGCGTTCGACCTCCGATCCCCCTGACCCCTCAGAACCGCCGGCCGACCCGTCTAGCTGAGCGCCCGATCCACGAAGTCGCCCGCGATGGCCGCGGCCTCCTTCTCACGACGCCACAGGTAGTGGTCGGTGCCCTCGAGGATCGCCATCTCGGCCGTGCCGAACTCCGCGGTGAATGCGCGGAGATCCTCGGCCGGGCAGTAGGGGTCGCCGTCGCCGGCGATCAACAGCACGGGTCGCTTCAGGGCGCGGAGCTCTGCCGGCGTGGGCAACGGGGGCAGGGTCGCGTCGTTCGGGTCGAGTGGGATGCCCAGGAGCACGAGCGCCGCGACGCGCGGATCCTCGATCGCCTCCCGCAGGGCCACGTTCGCCCCGAACGACCAGCCGCACACGATGGTCGGTCCTTCGGGCGCCGCCGTGCGCACGTGGTCGATCGCGGCACAGGCATCCTGGGTCTCATGGTGGCCGCCGCCGTACGTCCCCTCGGACCCCATCACCCCGCGGAAGTTGAAGACCAGCGTGGCGAGCCCGCGCACGCCGGCGAGCTCGTTGCGAAGGGCCCACAGGATCGGGTGGTCCTTGCTCCCGCCGTGCTTCGGGTGCGGGTGACAGACCACCGCGGTCCCGCGCGGTGCGACGTCGGGCAGGCGCAGCTCGCCCTCGAGCCGCACGCCGTCCTCGGTGGTGAACGTCACGGGTGCCACGGCATGCGACCATGACACCCATGACCGCAGACCGACAACCGCGGGGCACGGCGTTCGCGCTGCGGGACGCGCTCCCGTGGCCGACGTTCGCCGCGCTCGCGCGCGCCGGCGAGGCGCTCGGGTACCGGGCGGTGTTCCTGCCGGAGATCGGCGGGCGCGACGCCTTCGCCGCGCTGGCGGGACTGGCGGGCGAGACCACCGACCTACTGCTCGGCACCGGGATCGTGCCGATGACCTCGCGGGCCGCGCACCTGACCGCGATGGGCGCCGCCACGGTGCAGGAGCGGTCGGGTGGCCGCGCGATCCTCGGGCTCGGGACCGGGCCGGCGGGCAAGGGCGCGCTGGACGCCCTCGAGTCGCAGCTCCGCGAGATCCGCGAGCTCCTGCGTCCCGACGGGGGGCTGTCGCTCGGCCTCCCGAACTCGGTGCCGATCTGGATCTCGGCGCTCGGTCCGCGGTCGGTCGCGCTCGCGGGCCGGGTCGCCGACGGCGTGCTCCTCAACTGGTGTACGCCCGAGCGCGTAGCCGAGGCGCGGCACGCCGTCCGCGAGGCCGCCGAGGCCGCCGGCCGTGATCCCGACGCGGTCACGATCGCGGCATACGTCCGCGGCTCGTTGGGCGAGGACAAAGAGGCTGCGCTCGCGGCGCTGCGTGAAGCCGCCGGGGAGTACGCGTCGTTCCCGGCCTACGCCCGGCAGTTCGCGGCGATGGGGCTCGGCGCCGAAGCGGAGGCCGCGGTTCGGGCGCACCGGGCGGGCGCGCCCGGAGACGTGCCCGAGGCGCTCGTGCGCGCGGTCTGCCTGCCCGGCGACGCCGGTGCGGCTCGCGCCCGGCTCGATGCCTACCGGGAGGCGGGCGCCGATCTGCCAGTCGTCTACCCCGTGGCGACACGTGCCGACCCTGCCGGATCGGTCGATGCCACGCTCCGTGCCGTGGCCCCGAAGCCCTAGCCGAACCTTGACCCGGTGTTGGTTGCAGCGCCGCCGCCAGCGCGTATATTGACGTTTGCAAGGGCGACACCGTGGAAAAGGGGTAATCGATGACCTATACGATCGCTGAACCGTGCATCGACGTGAAGGACCGATCCTGTGTCGATGAGTGCCCGGTCGACTGCATCTACGAGGGGCCTCGGATGCTCTACATCCAGCCCGACGAGTGCGTGGACTGCGGCGCATGCGAGCCCGCGTGTCCGGTCACGGCGATCTTCTACGAGGACGACGTGCCCGCCGAGTGGAAGCAGTTCACGCCGATCAACGCGGAGTGGTTCAACCCCGAGGTGAGCGGTGTCGGGTCTCCCGGTGGCGCCGCCCAGGTGGGGCCGGCCGCTGTCGACCACCCCGTGGTCGCCGGCTGGGACGTCGTCTAGCCCACTCCGGATCACGGCCTCACGGCCTCACCACTACCCGATCGAGGCCTCGAGGTTCTCCGGCGGGTTCGCGGGCAGGAATACCCGGAAGGACGCGCCGCCACCCTCGCGCTCCTCCACCCAGGCGCGCCCGCCGTGGAGCTCGGCGAAGCGCCGCACGAGCGTGAGGCCGACGCCCACCCCGGGGGAATGACTCGGCGCGTCGGGCCCCTGGCGGAACGGCTCGAAGATCGCGTCGCGGAGCTCGGGCTCGACGCCCGCGCCGTTGTCCTCGATCGCGATGACCCCGCCGTCGTCCACCGGATGCACGCGGACCCAGATCGTGGCGCTGGCCGGCGTGTGCCGCGCGGTGTTCGCGAGCAGGTTCTCGACGATGCGCTCGACCTTGCTCGCATCCACCGAGAGCACCGTGGGCTCGATGTCGATGCGCACCCGGGCGCTCGAGAGCAGCTCGGACTCCTCGACCGCCCGGCGCGCCAGGTCGCCGATGTCGGTGGGCTCGAGCTTGGGGGCGACGATGCCGCGCGAGAGCCGGTCGAGGTCGAGGAGATTCGTGACCAGGCGATCGAGCCGGCGGGCGTTCTCCGCGATCCGGTGCGCGAGGTCCCTTGCGTCGGGCTCCTCGAGCTGGACGTCGCTACGCTCCAGCGTGATCGCGAGTCCGAGGATCGCGGCGAGCGGCGTCCGCAGGTCGTGGGAGACCGCCTGCAAGAAGGTGTTCTTCATCTCGTCGAGGGTGCGCAGGCGCTGGGCCGCCTCGCGCTCGACGGCGAGCGCCCGCTCGAGCTGCGCCTCGGCCTGTTTGCGCTCGGTGATATCGAGCAGGAACCCCTGCCAGTAGGGCCCCTTGCCCGGGAGCCGCACGAGCCGGGCCTCGTCTTGGACCCAGACGATCCGTCCGTCCTTCGCGATCATCCGGTACTCGAGCGAGAATTGGTCGTCCCCTCTCTCGCTCTGGTTGCTCTCCGCGTCGGCGGCGAACACGCGCTCGCGGTCGTCGGGGTGCACGATCCTGCGCCACAGGGCCGGGTCGGCCTGGATCTCGGCCAACGTGTACCCGATCATGTCGGTGTTCCCCGGGGCGATGTAGGTCGTGTTCGAGACCGCGGGATCGTGGGGGTCGATCTCCTGCGTGTAGAAGATCGCCTGGTTCTGCTCGACGATCGTTCGGAACTTCAGCTCGGCCTCGCTCAGCGCGACCTCGGTCTCTTTGCGCTCGGTGATGTCGAGCAGGAACCCCTGCCAGTACCCGTCACCCTCGGGGTCCGCGAGGAACGTCGCCTCATCCCGCACCCAGATCCACCGGCCGTCGCGATGGGCGAACCGATAGTCCATCGAGTAGGCCTCGAGAGTCTCGTTCGAGCGCTGGTCGACCGCCATCACGGCGTCGACGTCGTCGGGGTGCACGTGGTCGAACCAGAAGCCTTCCGTCCACCGCCACTCCTCTGCGGTCCATCCGAAGACCCGCTCGACCTGCGGGCTGATGTAGAAGCGCTCGGGGTCGGCGTCGATCGTCTCGGTGTACACGACGGCGGGGATGTGCTCGACGAGTGCCCGGTAGCGCTCCTCTGCGTCGCGGAGCCCCGCCTCGGCACGCTTCTGCTCGGTGATGTCGATCAGCACGCCCTGCCAGAAGAGCGCCTCGCCCCCGTCGTCGAGGACGCACTCGGCCTCGTCGTGGATCCAGCGGTAGTCGCCGTCGGCCCCGAGGAACCGGTACTCGGCGAGGAACGGCTCCCCCGTCTCGTTCGCGTCGTGGTTCCCTTCGAGCACCCGAGTCCGGTCTTCGGGGTGTAGGTGCTCCGCCCAGAAGTCGGGTGTCTCCTTCCAGTGATCGGCCGAGTAGCCGAGCACCCGCTCGACCTGGGGACTGAGGTACAGCTCGTCGGCGTTGGACACGATCGCCTCTGCGTACACGATCGCCGGGATGTGCTCGACCAGCGCTCGATACCGCTCCTCGGTCGACCGGAGGCGCTCCTCGGCGGCCTTCTGGTCGGTGATGTCGACCATCACGCCCTGCCACATCAGCGGCAGCCCGTGGTCGTCGCTGATCAGCACCGCCTCGTCGTGGAACCAGACCACCCGACCGTCGACCGCGATCATCCGGTACTCGTCGCTGTAGGGAGCGCCCATGCCGGTGGCGGTCGAGCCTGTGTCGAGCATGCGATCCCGGTCGTCGGGGTGCACCATGTCGACCCAGGCGCCCGGCACCGTCCATGCGTCCTGTGGGTAGCCGAGGATCCGCTCGATCTGCGCGCTCACGAACACGACGGAAGCGCTCCGCTCCTCCGTGCCGGAGGGAAGCTCCTGGTACACGATCGCCGGGGTCCGCTCGACGATCATCCGGGAGCGCTCCTCGGCCAGCCGCAGTTGTTCCTCGGCCTCCTTGCGTTCCGTGATGTCGACCATCACGCCCTGCCAATGCAGGGGGTGGTCGTCTTCGTCGCGGATCAGCTGAGACTCGTCGTGGAACCACACGATCCGGCCGTCGGCCGCCGTCATCCGGTAGTCCTGGCGGTAGGGGGCGCCAGCGGCACTCGACGCGGCGCTCTCGGTCCGGACCCGTTTCCGATCGTCGGGATAGATGCGTTCGTACCAGAACCCGGGGGTGTGCCACGCCTCGACGGGGAACCCGAGGATCGCCTCGATCTGGGGGCTGACGTAGGAGATCAGCGTCGACAGGTCGTACGTGCCGGACTCCGCATGGGGCTCCTGATAGGTGACGGCGGGCGTCTGTTCGACGATCAACCGGAAGCGCGCCTCGGTCTGCCGCAGCAGTTCCTCGGCCTGCTTGCGCCGCGTGATGTCGATCGCGAACCCGAGGAAGTAGTCGAGCGCGCCGTCGGGGGCGAAGACCGGGATCGACGAGTCGTGGACCCACACGGTCCGACCGTCGGCCGCCGTCATCCGGTACTCCTGGTCGAACAACGAGGTGTCGGCCGTGTCGAAGGCACCGGCAGCCTTCAGGCGGGCATGATCCTCGGGGTCCATCACGCTGAACCAGAACTGGGGGTCGGAGGTGAACCGCTCGGGCGGGTAGCCCAAGATGTCGAGCACCTGGGGGCTCACGAACCCCTGGACGGCTGGACCGCCGCCGCCGGTAGGCACCTCGTCCGTGTACGTGATGCCCGGCAGGCGCTCCACGAGCTGACGGTACCGCTGGGCGCTGCGGTGGACCTCTTCGTCCTGGTGCTGGCGCGAGATCGCGGCACCGAGCAGCGTGCCGGCGGCCCGGAGTGCGTCGATCTCGGCGCTCGTCCAGTCGCGGACCGACTCGCAGTCGTCGAAGCCGACGACCCCCCACCACCCACCTGCCACCGTAACGGGAAGCTCGACGAGCGAGACGATCCCCTGCCTCTCGAGCTCGGGCCGTTCCTCGGGCAGGAAGCTCGCGACGGCTCCCATCACGGCCTCTCCGGCGCGATGGAGCGCCGCGAAGCGCCCGAACCCGTCCTCCCAGTCGTAGGCGGTGAGGAACTCGTTGCCGGCGTTCGAGCCGATACCGGGGCCGCACCACTCGAAGGAGAGGGAACCCAGGGTCGAGCCGCCCGCCCCGGGGTGGTTCTCGATCACGTAGACCCGAGAGACCTCGGCGGCCACGCCTAGCCGGGCGAGCACGTCGTCGGCCGCGAACCGCCAGTCCGAGGCGAGCAGCAGCCGCTCGGCCGCGTCGGCAACGGCCTGGAGGATCGCGTCGCGGCGCAGCGATGCCGATGCGGCGCCGGGGGCCGTGTCCACCATCTGGCGGTCGATCCTCCTCTCGGTGCTGGGGGCCATGCGCGGGCAACGCGATCGACCCGGTAGGCCGCTCCAAGCGATTATCGGCCCAGGCCACGAAGGATGTAGCCCGCCGGGCGGGGGAATGCCGAGACCCCCCGCGGTACCTACGACGGATCGGGGAGGAGGCCGGGCCCGGGAACGGCGGTGGGAAGCGCGGCGGGCTCGGGCCAGCGCGCGCGCGACTTCTCGGCCAGCTTGAACATCAGCTCGACCGCTTTGGGGTCCTCGCTCGCCGGGCGGAACTCCACGATGCCGGCCTCGAGTGCGCGCGCCCAGATGTCGGCGCCGCGCTCGGTGCGCACGATCGTGAGCGTCCATCCGTCGGACTGCCCCAGTCCGCCGAAGCTGATGTCGGCATGTTCGGCCGAGAAGTCGGGGCAGTGCAGGCACCCCGGCCGCGTGAAGCGATGGGAGTCCTTCAGCGAGTACACGAGCTCGTCGCCCGTGTCGGTGTAGAAGAGCAGCCGTCCCTTGATGTTCACCCGCACCAGGTGGTCGAGGTCGATCCCGAGCTCCTTCTGGGCGATCTCGTTGATCAGGCCGTCATACGTGAACGTCTTCGAGCACAGGAGCCCGAGCGTCCAGGAGATCTTCTTGCGCCACTTGTTGACGCGCCGCGCCTCCATCGAGCCGGTGACGCTCGCCTGGCAGCTCATCCCCACCAGGGCGACCTTCGACAGGCCCATCTCGGCCGCCTGGAGCAGCGCGAGCGGGTTCGCGGAGTAGGTGTAGCGGGAGCCGGCGGTGTCGAGCACGCCCTGCTCGTCGGTGACCACCGTGGGCTCCGCGTCCCACGGCCGGTCCTCGGAGAGCTTGGAGGTGCACGCGCCGTCGATCTCGCCGGTGCGCAGCCCCCATCGCAGGAGCGCCGAGACCACGCCGCCGTCCTGGCCGTGCATCAGCGACTCAGGGTCGGTCGCGCGCGCGAGCACGATCTCGCGGTGATGGCCGATCACGTCCTCGGGCTTGCGGGTCATGCCGAAGAGCGAGGTGTCGATCTCGCCCTCCCAGTCACGGAACCGCGGGCAGGCGCGCGTGCAGATGTCGCAGCCCTTCTCGCCGTGGGCGCAGGCGTCGGGCCCGTCCTCCTGGAGCTGCACGGGGACGCCGTCTTCGTAGCCGAGCACGTGGAAGGGGCAGGCGACGATGCAGGCGGTGCAGCCGGTGCACAGGCCGCTGGTGACGACCTCGTGATGCAGGTCGCGCCACTGCGTCTTGTCGACCGAGGACGCCATGAGCGGCAGCATAGCCGACCCACGAGCCCTCCTGCCGTGGATGGCGAACCGGCGGAATCCACCGGGTAGGCTCGCACGTAGTACCGGCGTCGGATCGGGGATCGAACGAGGAGGGACCGGATGCGGGAACGCGCATGGATCATCGCCGTCGTGGCGAGCTCGGCACTGCTGGGGGCAGCCTGCAGCAGCGGCAGCGACAGCTCGACGACGCCGGCGAGCAGCGGAGGAGGAGGAGGAGCCACGGCCTCGGTGGGCGTGAAGGACTTCGCGTTCGATCCGTCGACGGTGACGGTGAGCGCGGGTGAGACCACGATCACCGTGACGAACACGGGCTCGGCGGAGCACAGCTTCACCCTGGACGACGACAGCGCCAGCGTTGACGTCGAGCCCGGGGAATCTCAGACCGTCGTGGTGAACGTGTCTGCCGACGCCGGATTCCACTGCGAGTACCACTCTCAGATGACCGGGACCCTGACGGTGTCGTAAGGCGGCGGTGCCGCTTGTCAGACGCTGAAGGAGTCGCCGCAGGCGCACTCGTGCGTGACGCGGGGGTTCTTCATCTTCAGCCCGCCGCCGATCAGGGCGTCGTCGAAGTCGAGCGTGGAGCCCTCCACGATCGGGGCGCTGCGAGGGTCGATCAGCACGCGTACGTCGCCCGCGCCTTGGATCACGTGGTCGTCGGTGTCTGCTGCGTCCTCGAACGACAGGCGGTAGCTGAAGCCCGAACAGCCTCCCGCGGTCACGCGCACGCGCAGGAAGACCTCGGTACGCCCCTCGCGCTCGGCGAGGGCACGAGCCTTCAGCGAGGCCTTGTCGGTGACGGCGATCACGGCGGTGGTGGGGGCGTCCATGCCCTCCATCGTACCCCCTGCGCGTGCCAAGTCTGGCGTCGCCGTGCCGGGTCGGCTCAGATCCCGCAGAACCCGACCACGATGCGCGCGTAGGACCGTGCGGCCGCCACGAGCTCGTCGACCGCCACCGACTCGTCGGCGGTGTGCGCCACCGTCAGCGATCCGGGACCCACGATCACGGTCGGGATCTTCGCCTGGTTGATGTAGAAGCGCGCATCGGTGATGCCGGTGAAGCCGACGTCGGCCGGGCGCGCCCCGGTCTCCCGCTCCACGGCGTCGCGCGCGAGCGCGGCGATCCTCGAGTCGATCGGCGCCTCGGCGGCGTCGCTCCACTCACGGAGCTCGACCTCGATCTCGACCTCGGGGTGGGCCGCCCGCAGCGACTCGACGAGCGCGAGGAACGGCGCCCGCACCTTCGCCGGCTCGGTCTCGCCGGGGATCACCCGCCGGTCGATGTCGACCGTGCACCGGTCGGGCACGACGTTGGGAGCGCTCCCGCCTTCGATCAGCGCCGCGTTCACGGTCGGGCGTCCCACGAGCGGGTGCGCGAGATCGGGGAGGACCTCGGGGAGCCGCAACAGGAACCGCGACATCGAGGTGATCGCGTTCACGCCGAGGTGTGGCTGGGATCCGTGCGCGGCCTTGCCGAACGCAGTCGCCGTGAACCACGCGCCGCCGCGCTCGGCCAGGCCCACCTGGAGCTCGCTCGGCTCGCCGACGATCGCGGCGTCCTGGTCGAGCAGTCCCAGGTCCCAGAGCACCTTCGTGCCGTGGATCCCGGCGAGCTCCTCGTCGGCGGCCAGGTGGAGCTCGAACGTCCCCGCGAGCTCGATCCCTGCGCGGCGGATCGCGGAGGCCGCGGCGAGCGCGGCGGCGACCGGCCCCTTCATGTCCGCGGCGCCGCGTCCCACGAGACGGCCGTCGACGATCTCGCCTGACCAGGGGCCGCCCGAACGCCACGTGTCGAGCGAGCCGGCCGGCACCACGTCGAGATGGCCGTTCCAGGCGAGCCGCGGGCGGGCGCCCGAGCCGATCGCGGCGAGCACGTTGGGGCGGCCGGCCTCGGAGCGGATCGTCCGCGGCGACGCGTCGAGGGCCTCGAGGATCTCGGTGGCGACCGCAGCGGCCTGGTCTTCCGTGCCGCCGGGGTTCTCCGACGGCGCCGCGATCAGGGCCCGGGCGAACCGGATGACCTGGTCGGCGTCGACCGCGGCGGCCGCCGCGTCGGCGGCCCTCGACACCGACTCATCTACCATGGCGCGCGATGCTACACGCCGACGTTCGCGCGCGACTCCGAGGAGTGCTGGAGGCCGATCCGGCACCCGAGCTCGCCGCCGGGGATCGCCTCGCGGCCGTCCTCGCCCCGCTCGTGGTGGCCCCCGAGCCGTCGCTGATCTTCACCGAGCGGGCGGCCGGGCTCTCCCGTCATGCGGGGGAGGTCTCGTTCCCCGGGGGGCTGCAGGATCCCGGCGAGACCCTGGCCGCGACGGCGCTGCGCGAGGCCCACGAGGAGATTGGCCTCGACCCGGGCCTCCCCGACCTACTCGGGGCGCTCCCGGCGGTGCACACCACCGTGAGCGGGATCCTCGTCGTGCCGTTCGTGGGCATGCTGGAGGCGCCGCCGACGTTGACGGTCAGTGACGGTGAGATAGCAGAGGTGCTGACCGTGCCGGTGGCCCGGCTTGCCGAGGTCGAGCGGCCGATGGAGCTCGTGCGGCCGGACGGCGGCATCTGGCACGGGTGGGCGTACGAGCTCGAGGGCCACACGATCTGGGGCGCGACCGGATGGATGCTGCACGGGCTGCTCGAACGTTTGAGGGAGGAGACGACGTGGACACGATGACGCCGGAGGACCGCGAGCTCCGGGCCCTGCTGGGCGAGGCGCACACGATCGCGGTCGTGGGGCTGTCCTCGAAGCCCGGGAGGCCCTCGCTGGAGGTGGCGCGCTACCTCCAGGAGCACGGGTTCCGGATCGTGCCGGTGAACCCGCGCGAGACCGAGATCCTCGGCGAGCCCTCGTACCCGAGTCTCCGCGACATCCCGCCGGACCTGGCGATCGACGTGGTCGACGTCTTCCGCCGGGCGGAGGACACGCCCGAGGTGGCCCGCGACGCCGTCGCGATCGGTGCGAAGGTCCTGTGGTTACAGGAAGGGATCGTGAACGAGGAGGCCTACCGCGTGGCCGATGATGCGGGCCTCGATGTCATCATGGGCGTGTGCATCAAGCTCACCCGCCAACGACTGGAGGGAACGACCGCATGACGAGATGGGAGTACTTCGTCGCCCCGCTGCTAGAGCACAATCCCGGTGACATCTTGAACACGTTCGGCGAGGACGGCTGGGAACTCGTGGGCGTGGTACAACAGCAGACCCCGATGGGGACCGCCGCGACCGTCGCGTACCTCAAGCGACCTAAGGGATAAGGACCGAACGCAAGGAGGTTCTCCGTGGAGCTCGGGAAGATCTTCGGACTGCCGGCGCACCCGCTCCTGGTACACGCGCCGGTGCTACTTATCCCGCTGTGCGCGATCGGCGCGATCTGGATCGCGGTCTCGCCGGCATGGCGGCACCGCATCGGATGGATCGTGGTGGTGCTCTCCGGCGTCGCCGTCGTGGCGTCGCAGCTGGCCGCAGGTTCCGGCGAGACGCTCGAAGAGGCGCTCAACGAAGAGAACGCCCTGATCGAACGACATGCCGAGCTGGGCGACACGTTCATCTGGTTCGCGCTCGCGTTCTTCCTGGCGGTCCTGGCGTTGATGGTGTGGGACACGATGCGGCGCCGCAAGGCCGCCGCCGCGGGCGAGGAGCCCGACCTGCACGTGCTCGGGCGGTCGGGGACCGCGATCGTGCTGGGCATCCTCGTGGTCGTGACGGCGGTGGGGGCGACGTTCCGCGTGTACCAGGTGGGCCACTCCGGGGCGAAGTCGGTCTGGGAGGAAGACGCGAGTCTGTTCGACGAGTCCGGTGGGTCGGGCTAGTCCGGTGAGTCGGGCGAGACGCAAGGGATGGCCCTTCGTGGCGCGCCCGACGTGACCCTTCCCGCCGGGGTTCGGTAGCCCGGCCTACGGCTCAGGCGCCCTCGTCGCGGGTGTCGGCGCGCAGCCGGCGCCCGGCGGCGAACCGCAGGGCCAACCCCATCGCGAGCACCACCGCTGCGACGACGGCGATCAATGGCCGGCCTTCGCCGCCCCCTCCGTCCGCGGCCGACGGGGAGGCGCGCATGCTCGCGATCCCTCGGCTCGCCGGCTCGATCGTCCAGATCGCGTCGCTCGTGGCCACGTAGAGGCGGCCGTCGAGGCCCGCGGCGACGTCGGTGATGCCGCGCCCGAACGAGGCGAACGCCTGCATCCGACCGCTCGTCCGGTCGGCGGCCGGCAGCCCGTAGAGCGTCCCGTCGTTGAAGGCGCCCGCGTACACCGTGCCGCGCACGATCGCGCAGCCGGTCAGGGCCACGGTGTCGGGGAAGACCGCGATCGGATCGACGAACCCGACGCCGCCGACGCCCCCCGTCACCTCCGGCCAGCCGTAGTTCCCGCCGCGCTCGATCAGGTTCAGCTCGTCGTCGCGGTCGGGACCGTTCTCGGTCTCCCACAGGTCGCCGTTCGCGGGGTCCACGCAGAGGCCGAACGAGTTGCGGTGGCCGTAGGACCAGACGGGGTTGCCGCCCGCGAACGGGGCGTCGGCCGGGATGCCGCCGTCGGGCTCCAGACGGACGATCTTCCCGCCGAGGTCGGCCGGGTCCTGCGCCCGCGTCGGGTCGTGCGTCTCGCCGAGCGACGCGTAGAGCATGCCGTCGTCGCCGAACACGAGGTCACCGCCGTTGTGGTAGCCGCTCACGCTCGCCAGGCCGGTGAGCAGCACCTGCGGGGCGTCGGCCGGCCGGTCCTCGCGGAACCGCACGAGCAGGTTCCGTCCGGACGCGGTGTCGGAGTAGTAGACGTAGATCCACGGCCGGGTCGCGAACTCGGGGTCGAGCGCGATGCCGAGCAGGCCGCGCTCGGCATCGCCCGTCACATCGAACGTCGCGACCGGCGCGGGTCGAAGGACGCCGTCGAGGACCACCCGCACCTGTCCCGTCTCCTTCTCGGTGAAGAACAGGCGCCCGTCGGGCGCGAACGCCATGTTGGTCGGGAAGGCCACC
>Ga0315278_10000922_pt1 | contig 25418 bp, 21 predicted proteins | sample YL17G06_0_MG_FD_203880 | JGI IMG/M metagenome (GOLD analysis project Ga0315278, IMG submission 203880) | Sediment microbial communities from Yellowstone Lake, YNP, Wyoming, USA - YL17G06_0 | ecosystem: Environmental > Aquatic > Freshwater > Lake > Sediment | place: USA: Wyoming | collected... | reverse complement strand
GCTGCCGCAACGAGCCGGCCGCGGCGTTGCGCGGGTTGGCGAACGTCTTTTCGCCCCTGGCCGCCTGCGCCGCGTTGAGCGCCTCGAAATCGCGCTTCATCATCAGCACTTCGCCGCGCGCCTCGAGGAGCGGCGGCACGTCCGCGCCGGCGAGCCGCAGCGGGATCGCGCCGATCGTGCGCAGGTTGGCGGTGACGTTCTCCCCGCTCGCGCCGTCGCCGCGGGTTGCCCCGACCGTGAACAGCCCGTCGACATAGGTGAGACTGATGGCGAGGCCATCGAACTTCGTTTCGACCGCGTAGTCGATCGCATCGACGCCGAGGCTTTCGCGCGCACGGCGATCGAACGCCTCCACTTCCTCGTCGCTGAACGCGTTGTTGAGGGACAACATGGGGACGCCGTGCGTGACTGCGTCGAAGGTGGCGGCGGCCATGCCGCCCACCCGCTGCGTCGGGGAATCCGCGACGGCCAATGCCGGATATTGCTGTTCCAGTGCCTGCAATTCCCGGAACACCACATCGTATTCGGCGTCGCTGATCGTCGGCGCGTCCTGCACGTAATACCGGTCGTTGTGCCGCTCGATCTCGGCACGGAGTTGCGCCGCGCGCTTCGCGGCGCCGGCCAGCGGCAGGGTCGAGGTGGCAGCCACGAAGGACCCGAACGGAAACGCGGCGCCGATCCGGGTCAGCCGCTGAACAGCGCCAGCGCCCGCGGGCTTCCGGGGTCGAGGCGCGCTTCCTTCAGCGCGCTCGCGGTGGCTTCCACCTGCTGCCTGATCGCGGCGAGGGAGACGTCGTTCAACGGCCGCCGGTTGTCGTCGACGAGCGCTGCATCGAGCGTCAGCGTGAGGCGCTTGGCGGCGAGCTTCATCTGGTCGAACACTCGCACCGGGTCGGCGACGCGGGGAACGTCGAGGATGAATACGGCGCCGGGCGTCGACGTCAGCCGCAGGTTGTCCGCGGTGAACGGCTCGGACCGGTAGTTCTGCAGCGTATAGAACACCATGCCGGTGTCTTCGTGCACCCACTCGAAGCGGCCGCTGTCCGCCAGCCGGAATCCCGCGGCCTCGGCCACGCCGCGCAGCCGGGTTCCGGGAATGGTCGCCGCGCCCGCCTTCAGCACCGTGAGGCCGATCTGCACGTCGAGATTGGCGCAGAAGCGGTCGAGCGCCTCGGCCCGCGCGACCTCGGCCTGGGAATCTGGTGCCGAAAAGGCTCCCGGCAGCGTCGCGGTGATCTCGCCCACGATGCGGATGAAGCGATCGATCACGGGTCGCGTCGCGGCGCCGGTGCGGTCGGCCAGCAGGAGGCACGCGGCAAGCTCGCTGAACGTGCCCGTGGTATCGGCCTTGAGCGGCTGCCACGGCGTCGCGGGGCCGTTGCGACCGAACCAGCGCAGGGGCTTGCCCACCCGCGCGTGCAAGCCCGCCGCCAGCGCCCCGGCCGCGACCGGGCTCGCCGGCTGCACCCGCACGACGCATTCGATGTCGGGGTCGGGTTGGGCGGATTTCTCGGCATCCTGGGGCCACGGGACGGCCTCCAAGGGTGCCGCCGCGGCCGGCGATTCGGGCGGCGCAGCGACGACCGGGCCGGAGCGTGCGGCGGGGGTGAGCGCCTGCGGTGCAAAATCGACCGGCGGGACAAAGTCCGTCGCGGCGTCGGCGGGGCCGCCCGCGCCGTCGCGTGCGCCGGCGCCGGGACCCTCCTCGACGGCCCTCCGCGGCGCCGCCATGCCGCGATCGTCGCTGTCGCCCGCCAGCGTCGGCTCGACCCGCGCGGCGCCGGCCGGCGCCCGCTCGTCCGGGGGATTCTTGCGCGCGAAGGTCGCGGTGATCCGGCGCCGGATGCGGCGCTCCTGGAGCCAGTTGTAGATCAGCACGCCGACGACGAGCGCGACGCCACCGGCAATGAGGCCGAGCTGGAGCGAGGTCATGCCGCCATGATGCCAGTTTCTGCGATCTGCAGCGCTTCGGCGATGTCGACGCTGACAACGCGCGAGATCCCCGGTTCCGCCATGGTGATGCCGACCAGCTGGCTCGCCATCTCCATGGTGATCTTGTTGTGGGAGATGAACACGAACTGCGTCTCCGCGGCCATCGTCTTCACCATCTGGCAGAAGCGGTCGGTGTTGGGGTCGTCGAGCGGCGCGTCCACTTCGTCGAGCAGGCAGAACGGCGCGGGATTGATCTGGAACAGCGCAAACACCAGCGAGATCGCCGTCAGCGCCTTCTCGCCGCCGGACAGAAGATGAATGGAGGTGTTCCGCTTGCCCGGCGGCTGCGCGACCACCTGCACGCCCGAGTCGAGGATCTCCTCGCCGGTCAGCACCAGCTTCGCCTGGCCGCCGCCGAACAGCACGGGAAACAGTCGCGCGAAGTTTTCGTTGACCGTATCGAAGGTCTGCTGCAGCAGATCCCTCGATTCGCGGTCGATCTGGCGGATGGCGGTCTCGAGCGTGGTCATCGCCTCGGTGAGGTCGGTCGCCTGAGCGTCGAGGTAGGCTTTGCGCTCCTGCGCGATGACGAGCTCGTCCAGTGCCGCGAGATTGACCGCGCCAAGATCGCCGATCGCGGTCTGCAGGCGGTCGATCTCGGCGGGAAGGCTCGACTTGTTGCCGAACGCCTTCAACAGCGCCGGCAGGCTCGAGAGATCCGCCTGCGCTTCCGCCAGTTGGTCGACGAACTGCTGCTCCTGCAGGGTCGCTGCCTGTTCCTTGAGCCGCACCTCCTCGATTTTCGCGCGGGCCGGATCGAGCCGGTGCAGCGCGGTCAGCTGGGCTTCGTCGGCGGCGCGCAATTCGGCGGTCAGGCCTTCCAGCCGGTCGCGCGCGGCGGCCAGCGCCTGCTCGGCCACGCCACGGGCCGCCAGCTGGCGCTGCAGGGCTTCCTCGACCGGCGTCCAGTCGACGGCTGCGCGTTCGGATTTGAGTTTGCCGAGAAGCTCCTGCTGCTGGGCCACCTGCACGACGAGCACCGCGCGCCGGCGCTCCAGCTCGACCACACGTTCGCGGCAGCTGCGCTCGGTGAATGCGGCTTCCTGCGTGGCCCGCTCGGCGACGCGGACCCGCTCCCGGCCGCGCGCCAGCGCTACCTCCGCCTCGTTTCTCGCGTGCCGCGCCGCCTCGCGCTTCGCGATTTCATCGTGCAGCCGGGATTGCGCATCGGCGAGTTCCGCCGTCACCGCGCGCGCGGCCTCCCGCTCGGCCGCGTCCTGCGTCGACAGGTCGGCAAGCTCCTGCGCGATCTGCGCGCGCCGGCGTTCGGCGGCCGCAGCCGCCTGCCGCAGATGCAGCAGTTCCAGTTCGAGCTCATGGCAACGCCGCTGCTGTGACGCAAACGCCAGCCCTTCGGCGTGATAGCTCTTCTGGGTGGCATCGTGCTCGGCCTCGATGGCCGCGAGCGCAGTGCGTGCGATGGACGCGAGCTCAGTTGCGGCGGCGATCGCCTGCGCCAGCTCGGAGAGTTCCCGCTGCCGGGCGAGCACGCCGTGCAGCTCGCTGTCCGGCGCGAAGAAGCCGATCGCCTGCGCGGTGACGAGATGCCCCTGCGGCGTCACGAAGGCCTCGCCGACACCGAGCTGCCCGCGATCACGGACGGCGCCGGCTCCATCCGGGTGACAACGCACGCCCCGCAGCCAGTCGGCGAGGAGCCGCGAGATCTCCGGGCGTTGCGAGCGCACCTTCGCGAGCAGCGTGTCCGGCGCCGCAGCGCCTGCGCCCGTCATCGAGTCCACGCCCGCAGCCTCCGGCGCATAGACCGCCATCCGCCCCGGCGGCGTCGCGGCGCCGGCGAGCCACCCGACGGCGGCATCGAGCCACTCCAACTCCACGGCGTTGAGCCGCTCCCGCAGCACGGCTTCGAGGGCATCTTCCCAGCCCGGCTCGATGTCGAGTCCCTGCCACAACAGGCGGGACTCCGCGAGTCCGTTCGCGCCGAGCCACGCGGTATTGTCCTTGCCCTGCCCGATCTTCGCCTGCAGCGCCTCGAGCGCCTGCGCGCGCGCCTCGAGCTCGCCGTGCCGACGGGCGGCCTGCTGCGCCGCCGCGCCGGCGTCGCGCTGCCGCTCCTGCAATGCCTGCACGCCATCGCGCAACGCCTGGAGAGCGGCCTCTTTCGACGCCAATTCGGCGGTTTCATCCGCCAGTTGTTCCTCGATTTCACGCACGGTGTCGGTCACCGGCGGCGCGAGGCTCCGCAGCTCGGTTTCGAGCCGGGACCGGCGCTCGGAGAGACCGGCCGCCACCCGGCGACCATTGTCGCGCTTGGTTTCAGCGACGCGGATGGCCTGCTCGATCGCCGCGATCTGCAGCTGCAGCTCGCCGCTCGTGGCTGCCGCGCCCGCGACGGCTTCCTCGAGGGCCGGCACGGCGGCGATGGCTTCGCGCTCCGCCTCGGTCGCCAACTCTCTTGCCGTCAGCGCGGATTCGACGGCCAGCTCGGCCTCGGCGCGGTGCCGGGCCAGCGCCGTTTCCTCGCCACCCAGCGCGCCCAGCTGCTCGGTGAGCCGGGCGAGCTGCTGCGACAACCGCGTCTCGCTCTCGCGCGCGAAGGCGAGCTGCTGCTCCAGCCGGGTGACCTCGGCATTGGCCGCGTAGAACTCGCCCTGCCGCTCGTGCAATGCGTCGCCCGCCGCGTAATGATCGCTGCGCAGCGTTTCCAGGCGCGACTCGCTGGCCCGCAAGTCGGCCTGCAGCCCCTCGAGCGCGACGGCAAGCGTCGCGATCTCGGTCGTGCAGCGCTCGCGGCCCCGCGCCGCGTCCTGCTGCTTCGAATACCACAGCAGCTGCTGGGTCTGCCTGAGCCGCGCTTCGAGGTCGCGGAATTCGGTGGCGACCTTCGCCTGTGCTTCGAGCTTGCCCAGCTGGCTGCCCAGCTCCTGCCGGATGTCCTCCACGCGCGCCAGGTTCTTGCGCGCATCGGCGATCCGTCCCTCCGTTTCCTTGCGCCGCTCCTTGTACTTCGACACGCCGGCCGCTTCCTCGAGGAAGATGCGCAGCTCTTCCGGCTTCGACTCGATGACGCGCGAGATCATCCCCTGCTCGATGATGGCGTAGGCACGGGGGCCGAGGCCGGTGCCAAGGAAGAGATCGTGGATGTCGCGGCGGCGCACCGGGATGTTGTTGATGTAATACGAAGAATCGCCGTCGCGCGTCAGGACGCGCTTGATCGACAGCTCGGCGTACTTGCCCCACTGCCCGCCGATGCGCCCTTGGCTGTTGTCGAAGTGGAGCTCGACCGCGGCGCGGCCAACCGGTTTGCGGTCGCCGGCGCCGTTGAAGATCACGTCGTGCATCGATTCGCCGCGCAAGGCCGAGGCCTTCGACTCGCCGAGCACCCAGCGAACGGCGTCGATGACGTTCGATTTGCCGCAGCCGTTGGGGCCGACGATGCCGACGAGCTGGCCCGGCGTCCCGATGGTCGTCGGATCGACGAACGACTTGAAACCGGAGAGTTTGATCTGGGAGAGGCGCACGGGGCTTGCAGTCGTCAGTGGCAGGAGCGCCGCACCGCGGCGGGTCGTTCCCGCTGCCGTCCGCGGCGGACGCGAGGCGCGCGGCGGCCGGTGCGGGGGCACGAGCCAACATGCGTCATAAACGTGAAATTATAGCCGATCCGGACGCGCGGCCGGTCGGGCAGGCCCGGGAGGCGATCAGGCGGGCGGTGCCGCGACCGCGGCAGGCGGAGGCACCGGGAGGCGCCCCTCCAGGACGGCGTGGCACGCCGCCTCGCCGCCGCCGGCAACGGGCCGGAGGACGGGGATTTCGCTCCGGCAGCGGTCGGCGGCATGCGGGCAGCGGGGATGAAACGCGCAGCCGGCGGGCGGATCGAGCGGGTTGGGCACTTCGCCGGCCACCGCGACCCGCCGCCGGCCCGCCGCCGCCAGGTCGGGCACGGCGTCGAGCAGCATGCGCGTGTACGGATGCCGCGGCCGCGCGAACAGCTGCCGGGCCGGCGCGACCTCGACGATGCGCCCGAGGTACATGACGCCGACGCGATCGGCGATGTGACGGACGACCGCGAGGTTGTGGGAAATGAAGAGATAGGTGAGGCCCATCCGCTGCTGCAGGTCGCGCATCAGGTTCAGCACCTGCGCCTGCACCGACACGTCGAGCGCCGACGTCGGCTCGTCGCAGACCAGGAACTCGGGCTGCGTCGACAGCGCGCGGGCGATCGAGATCCGCTGCCGCTGGCCGCCGGAGAACTGGTGCGGATACCGGCGCCCGTCCTCCGGCGCGAGCCGCACCTGTTCCAGCAGCGCCGCGACGCGCCGGCGGACGTCGCCTTTCGCCGCCTCCGGCTCCAGCGCGAGAATCGGCTCGGCCACGATGTCGGCCACCCGCCAGCGCGGGTTGAGACTGGCGTACGGATCCTGGAAGATCATCTGCATGCGCCGGCGCAGCGCGCGCGACGTTGCGGGATCGGTTTGCGCAGCGCCGTGCCCGGCGAGCGGCGTGCCGTCGAACGTGATCGTCCCTCGCGTCGGCGCGTGGAGCCCGACGATGAGGCGCGCGATCGTCGACTTGCCGCAGCCGGATTCGCCGACGAGGCCAAGGGTCTCGCCGCGGGCAATCGTCAGGTCGACACCGGCGACCGCCTGCAGCAGCGCCTTCGGCTGGCGCCCGATGGCCCGCTCGAGCCATGGCGGCGAGACGTCGAACGTCCGCGCGACATCGCTCAGCTGCACCAGCGGCGGAAGAGGCGCCGGCATCGCTCAGTTCCGCCGCAGCCAGCAGGCGACGTCGCTGGCGCCGACCGCCACCGGTTCGGGCCGCTCGCGGCGGCAGCGCGGGACGGCCTGCGGGCAGCGCGGATGGAACGCGCACCCCTGCGGGATCGCATCGAGGCGGGGCATCGTGCCGTCAATCTGCGTGAGCCGCTCCCGGTCCGCGGTCAGTGACGGAATCGAGCCCATCAGCCCCACCGTATACGGATGCAGCGGCCGGTGGATCACGTCCGCGACCGGGCCGATCTCGACCATCCGTCCCGCGTACATCACGGCGACGCGATCGCAGGTCTCGGCGATGACACCCATGTCGTGCGTCACCAGCATCACCGCGGTGCCGTGGTCGCGGGTGAGGCGTTTGATCAGCTCGATGATCTGCATCTGGATGGACACGTCGAGCGCCGTGGTCGGCTCGTCGGCGATGATGAGTTTCGGGTTCGCGGCCAGCGCGAGCGCGATCACCACCCGCTGCCGCATGCCGCCGGAGAACTGGTGCGGATAATGGTCGAAGCGCCGCCCGGCAGCCGGAATGCCGACTTCCTCGAGGAGGCCGATCGCCCGGTCGCGTGCGGCGCGGGCGTCGAGCGGCAGGTGCGTCGTGATGGTCTCGACGAGCTGCCGCCCGATCGTGTAAAGCGGGTTGAGCGAGGTCAGCGGGTCCTGGAACACGGCGCCGATCTCGCGACCGCGGATCCTGCGCATCGCTTCGTAAGGCAGGTTGTCGATGCGGCGCCCGGCGAGGTGTATCTGTCCGGCGGCGATGCGCCCCGGCGGGTCGAGCAGTCCGATCACCGCGGCGCCGGTCAGCGACTTGCCCGCGCCCGACTCGCCTACGACCCCCAGCACCTCGCCCGGCGCGATCTCGAACGAGACGTCGCGCACCGCGGTGAGCGTGCCGCGGCGGGTCGGGAACTCGACGCGCAGCCCTTTCACCGCGAGCAGTGGCGGCGTTCGCTGCCGGTGGGCCGTCATCGCCGGCGCCGGCGCAGCGAGTTGGCCGGGCGCTACGATTTCGCCACGACCTTGCAGCCGGCGATCTCCTCGACGTAGTCGATCACCGGCGTCCAACTATTGGTGATCGGGTTCTCGAACTGCGCATTGATGTAATAGCGCTTGCAGGGTTCGGCCACGAGCGTGTAGGGGAGCAGCACGCTGCCTCCCGGCCGCGCCGGCGTCGGTCCCTGGAGGACGAGCTCGCGCTTGCCCGGTTCGATCTTGATCGGGTGGGACGCGAACGCGCCCTGGTCATCGACGCGCTCGATGATCACGGGCAGGCGGTTCATCTCGACCTTGGTGATCCTCTTGCCGGAAAGCTCGCTCCAGGTCGGCCCCCACGTCTGACATCCGCCAAGGAGCAGCGGCACGATTAGCAGAATAGTCTTGCGCATGATCAGGTTCCTCGCCAGGTCAGGAGTGCATCGCCGCGCGCGCCCGCAGGCGCGCCTATCGCAGCCTGGGATTGAGCGCATCGCGCAGCCAATCGCCGAGCAGGTTGATCGCGAGCACCATGATCACCAGCGCGGCACCGGGAAAGATTGTAATCCACCATTCCCCCGAGAACAGGAAATCGTTGCCCACCCGGATCAACGTGCCGAGCGACGGCTGCGTCGGCGGCACGCCCACGCCGAGGAACGACAGGGTCGCCTCGGTGATGATCGCGGTCGCGATGTTGATCGTCGCCAGCACGAGGACCGGACCCAGCACGTTGGGCAGCAGGTGACGGCGCATGATGGAGAGCGGCGGAATGCCGATCACGCGCGCCGCCTGCACGTACTCCTTGCTCTTCTCGACCATCGTCGAGCCGCGGACGGTGCGTGCGTACTGCACCCAGTTCGCCAGCCCGATCGCCACGACCAGCACGAAGAGCGCGAGGTCCGCGTGCGCGTCGCGCGGCAGCGCGGCCCGCGCGACGCCGTCGATCAGGAGCGCGATCAGGATGGCCGGAAACGACAACTGCACATCGGCGATGCGCATGATGACGCTGTCGACGCGGCCGCCGGCGTAGCCCGCGACGAGGCCCAGCGAGACGCCGAGCACCATGGCCAGGGCGACCGCCGCGAGGCCCACCAGCAGCGATATCCGGGTGCCGTACATGATGGCCGACAGCACGTCGCGGCCCTGGTCGTCGGTGCCGAGCAGATAGCGCGCCGTTCCGCCCGCCTGCCAGGCCGGCGGCGCGAGTCCGTCGAGGAGGTTGAGCGTCTTGAGGTCGAACGGGTTGTGCGGCGCGACCCACGGCGCGAACAGGGCGCCGCCGAGGCAGACCAGCAGCACCGCCGTCGAGATCATGGCCGTCGGCGACGAGCGGAAGCCGTAGGCGAGATCGCCGTGCCAGACGCGCGCGACCAGCTCGCGCGCGGGCCTCGGCGCGGCGAGGGCGGTCGGCGGCGAATCGGTCATGGGCAGGCGAACAGGACGAAGGGCCGGATTATTTCAATCAGGACGCCTTCACGGCTGGTGCGGCGCGACGCGCGCCACGGCCTTCAGCGCGTTTTCCCGCGCCTGCATGTAGACCGCCAGCTTCCAATCGTCGGTGTCGCCGTAAAACGCGGCGCGCATTTGCTGCCGGATCGCCGCCTGCTGCGCCGCGGGCGCCTCGGGATGGTTGTGCAGCCAATGGTCGGCGCGCAGCGCCGCGAAGACGTCGGCGAGCGGCACCGTGCCGTACTCGAGCGCGATTGCGGCGAACTCGACGCCGCGGCATTCGTCGTAGGCAGCGTTGGTCACGACGCCGGTGACGAGTGCCGAGGTCGATGACCCGTCATGGAACGAGGTCACGTCGCCGCCCCACCAGGTGCGGGCGCGCGCCAGATCGGCCGGCAGGTCGCGGCCGGCGTAGATCTTTTCGCCATGCCCCCACGGCCCGAGGCCAGTGTGAAAATCGATCCAGGCAAGGCGCTGGCGCCTGAACGCATGCCGGCGCAGCACGGCGTGCAGCGTCCGGTTGCTCCATGTCGCCTGCTTCCCCCCGTAGAAAAGGCCGTCGGGATAGGCGTACTGGCCCCCGCTCACCGCCGCCTGGTACGCGCGCTCGCCGTGGGCGGCCACGTAAGCCGCGAGCTGGCGTTCGTTTTCCTCCGGCGATGGCCAGGTTGCCGGAAGCAGCAACGGATGGAGTTCGGCATAAGCTGCGTTGACCGGGGCCGGCTGCGTGAAATCGCGAAAGTTCCGGTTGAGGTCGGCGTTGTCCTCGTTGACCCGCCGCCCGTGGGAGAAGCCGTGCGGGTTCACGGCGTGGACGAACAGGACGGCGACGCCTGCGCGCTGCACGGCCGCAACGAATGCGGGGTCGCGCAGCAGTCCGACCTGGCAGCCCGACCCGCAATACCCCTCGATGCCATGCGTGGCCGAGGTCAGCATCAGCAGCCCGGTCGCGTCCGGCGCGCCCAGCAGCGCCACGTCCATCGCGAGGGGCTCGCCGTCGATGCCGTGCAGCTCGGGCAGCGCGTGCGTCTCGATCGCCAGTCCCCGCGCCCGCGCCGCCTGGTGGAACTTGGTCCGCGCCTCGGCGTAGGTCCGGGAGAACTGCGGAACGGGATCCATTGCGGGGTTCCGGTTGCCTTGCTGCCGATGGCGAAGCCGCGCGTGCGGGCGCTTCAGGCGCGCGCGGGCGGCATCGCGGTTTCCACCAGCGCGGCGAGGTAGCCGGCGCCGAGCGGAATCACCGCGTCGTTGAAATCGTACTTGCTGTTGTGCAGGAAGCAGCCGCCTTCCAGCCCACCCTGCCCGAGACGCGCGAACGCGCCCGGCTTCGCCTGCAGCATGAACGAGAAATCCTCGGACCCCATCGAGGGCTCGAGATTGCGCACGACGTTGTCGCGCCCGATGAGGCCGTCGGCGACCGTAGCGGCGAACTCGGCCTGGGTATCGTGATTGACGGTCGCCGGGTACACGCGCTCGTACTTCAACGTGGCCCGGGCGCCGAACGCGGCGGCGATCGAGCCCACCAGTTCGTCGAGGCGCCGCTCGATCATGTCCTGCGTCGCGGGGCGGAAAGTGCGCACCGTCCCGATCAGCTTCGCGTGCGCCGGAATGACGCTCATCGCGCCCGGATTGCCCGCCTGCATCGCGCAGATGCTGACCACCGCGGTGTCGATCGGGCTCACGTTGCGGCTGACGATCGACTGCGCCGCGGTGATGATGTGCCCGGCGACCAGCACCGGATCGATGGCCGAGTGCGGATGGGCGCCGTGGCCGCCGCGGCCGTCGATGGTGATCTCGATGCGGTCGGCGGCGGCCATCGCCGGTCCCGGCGTGATGCCGATCTTGCCCGGCGGCAGCCCGGGCCAGTTGTGCAATGCATAGATTTCGTCCGCGGGAAAGCGCTCGAACAGCCCGTCGTCGATCATCGCCTTCGCCCCGGCGTAACCCTCCTCCCCCGGCTGGAAGATGAGGTAGGCGGTGCCGTCGAAGTTGCGGGTTTCGTGCAGGTAGCGCGCGGCGGCCAGCAGCATCGTCGTGTGCCCGTCGTGGCCGCAACCGTGCATGAGTCCCTCGTGCCGCGACTTGTGCGCGAAGTCGTTTTCCTCCTGCATCGGCAGCGCATCCATGTCGGCGCGCAGGCCCACGGCGCGGCCGCTGCCGAGTTGGCGCCCGCGCACGACGGCGACGATGCCCGTCTTGCCGATCCCGGCATGGTGCTCGATGCCGAGGTGGGTCAGGCGCTCGCAGACGATCTGCGCGGTGCGGTGCTCCTCGAAGCCCAGTTCCGGGTGCATGTGCAGATCGCGGCGCAGCGCCGAGAAATCGGCGTGCCAGTGCTGGATGTATTCGACGGGACTCATCGTTTGATTCCGGAGGTTAGGCCACGATTCGCTCGACGCGCAGGCGCGGATCGACACCGTAGTACAGCAGATCCACGATCAGGTTGATCACCACGAACACCAGCGCGATGAAGCACAGGTACGCCGCCATCACCGGGACGTCGGCGAAATTCACGGCCTGGATGAACAGGAGGCCCATCCCCGGCCATTGAAACACGGTTTCGGTGATGATGGCGAACGCGATGATCGCGCCCAGCTGCAATCCGGTGATCGTGATCACCGGCACCAGCGTGTTCTTCAGCGCGTGGCCGAAATGGATCGTGCGGTCGGAGAGCCCGCGGGCGCGGGCGAACCTGATGTAATCGGTGCGCAGCACCTCCAGCATCTCGGCGCGCACCAGCCGCATGATCAGCGTCATCTGGAACAGCGACAGCGTGATCGCCGGCAGGATCAGCGCCTTCAGACCGCTTTGGGTCAGGAGGCCCGTGGTCCACCAGCCGAAGGCGATGGTTTCGCCCCGCCCGAACGACGGCAGCCACCCCAGGATCACGGCGAAGACGAGGATCAGCAGGATGCCGATCAGGAAGGTCGGCAGCGAAACGCCGACGAGCGACAGCGTGAGCAGCAGCTGCGCCGACCAGCTCCCGCGCCGCAGCGCGGCATGCACGCCGCCCGGGATGCCGACCAGGAGCGCGAGCAGCGCGGCAGCCAGCGACAGCTCGAGGGTCGCCGGCAGCCGCTCCTTGAGCAGCGTGGACACGGGGCGGCCCTGGCGCAGCGAAAGTCCGAACTCGCCCTGCACCGCATTGCCGACGAAGTGCGCGAACTGGACGTGGAACGGCCGGTCGAGACCGAGGTCGGAGCGCAGCCGGGCGCGGTCCTCGACGGTCGCGTCCTGACCGACCATGAAGGCCACCGGATCACCGGTGAAATTGAAGAGTCCGAACGCGATGAAGGCCACGACGGCCATGACGGCAACGGACTGGAGCAGGCGGCGGAGGATGAACGCGAGCAAGCGAGCCGAAGGGTTCCCGTCGATGACGCCGGGCCCGGCCGCCGTCAGCCGGCGCGCCCTGCGCCGGCCGATGATGCAGGAAACTCCTCCGCAGCGTCAATGCGCGTCGCAGGGCAGGCCGCGGCATACCCGCGATCAGACCCGTTGAATCTGTGGTTCAATGACGGCCTGATCCGGCCGATACCGCCATGCTGCGCTTCCTGTTCACCCGCATCAGCCTCATCATCCCGACGTTCCTCGGGATGACGCTGCTCGCGTTCTTCCTGATCCGCATCGTGCCCGGCGACCCGATCGAGACGATGGCCGGCGAGCGCGGCATCGATGCCGCGCGTCACGCGGCGCTGCTCAAGGAGTACGGGCTGGACCGGCCCGTGCTGGTGCAATACGGCATCTACATCGGGCGGGTCCTGCACGGCGACCTGGGCAAGTCGATGATCACGCAGGAGCCGGTGGTGCGCGAGTTCGCGGCACTGTTTCCGGCCACCATCGAGCTCGCCCTCTGCGCGATCATCTTCGCGCTCGTCATCGGCATCCCCGCCGGGATGATCGCGGCGGTGCGCCGCAACTCGATCTTCGATCACGGCGTGATGGGCGCGTCGCTCACCGGCTATTCGATGCCCATCTTCTGGTGGGGGCTGCTGCTGATCCTGCTTTTTTCCGTGCAACTGGGCTGGACGCCGGTGTCCGGCCGCATCTCCGTCAAGTACTTCATCGAACCGGTCACCGGTTTCCTGACGATCGACGCGCTGCTGTCGGGCGAGAAGGGCGCGTTCAAGTCGGCGGTTTCGCATCTGATCCTGCCGACCATCGTGCTCGGGACGAATCCGCTCGCCATCATCGCGCGGATGACGCGCTCGGCGATGCTGGAGGTGCTGGGCGAGGATTACATCCGCACGGCGCGGGCCAAGGGGCTGTCGAACGTGCGGGTGGTCGCGCTGCACGCCTTTCGCAACGCGCTGATCCCGGTCATCACGGTCATCGGCCTCCAGGTCGGCGTCCTGTTCACCGGCGCGATCCTGACCGAGACGATTTTTTCCTGGCCCGGTGTGGGCAAGTGGCTGATCGAGGCGATCAACCGCCGCGACTATCCCGTGCTGCAAGGGGGCCTGCTGATGCTCGGTCTCGTCGTGATGGTGGTCAATCTGCTGGTCGACGTCGCCTACGGCGTCATCAATCCGCGTATAAGGCGGTCGACATGAGCGAGCGGGGCGAAGCCAAGGCCAGGAAGGACGCCCTCGCGAGCGGGGCGAAGCCGAGGCCCGAAGGGCGCGGCCGTGAGCGAGGGTGGCGGCCGACAGATGAAGGGTACGGAATTGCCGGAACACGTCCGGAGGCCGCGCGTCCGCGAGCGATTGAGGCCGGCCGACAGTTCGGTGCGCCGGGGCCTGCGATCGGCGCGGAGGCCGCGACATGACCTCCGAATCGCTCGCGGCGTCCAGCACCGTGGCCGCGCCGCCGGGACCCCTGCGGGAGTTCTGGAGCTATTTCAGCGCCAATCGCGGTGCGGTCGCCGGCCTGGTGGTCGTCGTCGCCGTGCTGCTGACCGCCGCGTTCGCCAACGTGCTGGCGCCCTACTCGCCCAACCTCACCAACAACGCCGCGTTCCTGCAACCCCCGGGGTGGCAGTCGGGCGGCTCGTGGGCCTATCCGCTCGGCACCGATGCGATCGGCCGCGACATCCTGTCCCGGCTGATCTGGGGCGCTCGGCTGTCGCTCTTGATCGGCATCGCGGTGGTCGCGCTGTCCATCGTCGTCGGCATCATTCTCGGACTGGTGGCGGGATTCTTCCGCGGCGTCACCGAGATCGCGATCATGCGCCTGATGGACATCATCCTGACGCTGCCCAGCCTGCTGCTCGCCATCGTGATCGTCGCGATCCTCGGGCCGGGGCTGATGAACGCGATGCTGGCCGTCGCGGTGGTGGTGCTGCCGCATTACGTGCGCATCACCCGGGCCTCGGTGATCTCGGAAACCTCGAAGGACTACGTCACCGCGGCCCGCGCCAACGGCGCCGGCCGGCTGCGCCTGATGGTCAGCGAGGTGCTGCCCAACTGCGCCGCGCCGCTGATTGTCCAGGCCTCGCTCGGCGTCTCTACCGCCATCCTCGATGCCGCCGCGCTGGGCTTCCTCGGCTTGGGCGCGCAGCCCCCCGCCTCCGAATGGGGCACGATGCTGGCCGACGCGCGCGAATTCGTGCTGCGTGCCTGGTGGGTGGTGACGTTTCCGGGATTGATGATCCTGATCACGGTGCTGGCCTTCAATCTGCTGGGCGACGGACTGCGCGACGCGTTCGACCCCAAACTCAAGCGTTAGCCTCTTGCGATGGCACTGCTCGAAATCGAAGACCTCCACGTCGAGTTTCCCTCGCAGGGCGCGGTGATGCACGCCGTCGAAGGCGTGAGCCTGTCGCTGGAGGAAGGCGAGGTGCTCGGGATCGTCGGCGAATCGGGCTCCGGCAAAAGCGTCAGCATGCTGGCGCTGATGGGTCTGGTCGCCTACCCCGGCCGCGTTCGCGCGCGGCGGCTGGAGTTTGCCGGACACGATCTCCTCCGCCTCTCCGACGGCGAGCGCCGCAAGCTCGTCGGCAAGGACGTGGCGATGATCTTCCAGGACCCGACGACCAGCCTCAATCCGTGCTTCACCGTCGGCTTCCAGTTGATGGAAACGCTGCGCCTGCACCTCGGGATGGAGCGCAAGGCGGCGCGCGCGCGCGCGACCGAACTGCTGGAGCAGGTGGGCATTCCGGCCGCGGCGACCCGCCTGAAGGACTTCCCCCACCAGCTTTCGGGCGGCATGAATCAGCGCGTGATGATCGCGATGGCGATCGCCTGCAATCCACGGCTCCTGATCGCCGACGAGCCGACGACCGCGCTGGACGTGACGATCCAGGCGCAGATCCTCGACCTGTTGCGCGGGCTGCAGAAGGAGCGCGGCATGGCGCTCGTTCTGGTCACGCACAACATGGGCGTGGTGGCCGAAATGGCGCGCCGTGTCGCCGTCATGTACGCCGGCCAGGTCGTCGAGGAACGCGGCGCCGACGCGCTGTTTGCGGACCCGCAGCACCCCTACACGGCCGCGCTGCTGGCGGCGATGCCGGAGCGCAGCACCGGCGAGACGCGCCTTGCCACGATCGCCGGGGTCGTCCCGGGCCTGTACGACCGGCCGGCCGGCTGTCTGTTCGCCCCGCGCTGCACCTACGCCACCGCGAATGCGTGCCAGACGCGGCCCGCCATGCGGCCGTGGCAGGACGGCCAGGTCCGCTGCCACTTTCCGCTGGGCGATCCGCAGCGCGACGCCGCCATCGCCCAGGATCGCGTCTCGGGCACGGTCGCGGCATGAGTGTGCCGGGCGAAGCGAGACACGCCACGGCGGGCGCCCCGGTGGTCGAGGCGCGGGACCTGAAGCGCATCTACGAGATCCGGCGCGGCCCGATGCGCGCGCCGGCGCGGCTGCAGGCGGTAGGCGGGGTCTCGTTCACGATCGAAGCCGGCCGCACGCTGGCGGTGGTCGGCGAATCCGGGTGCGGCAAATCGTCGCTGGCGCGCGTCGTCTCGCTGATCGAAAAGCCCTCCTCCGGCACGTTGCTGCTCTCCGGCATCGATGCCGTAGCCACGTCCGCGACCGGCATGACCGCGCTGCGCAAGACGGTGCAGATGGTATTTCAGAACCCCTACGGCTCGCTCAATCCGCGCAAGAGGATCGGCGCGATCCTGGAAGCGCCGCTGGCCATCAACACCGATCTCTCGCCCGCCGAGCAGGCGGAGCGGGCGCGCGCGATGCTGGGCAAGGTCGGGCTGCGGCCCGAGCATTATGTCCGCTATCCGCACATGTTCTCGGGCGGGCAGCGGCAGCGGATCGCGATCGCGCGGGCGCTGATGCTGAGCCCCGCGCTGGTGGTGGCCGACGAGCCGGTCTCGGCGCTCGACGTCTCGGTCCAGGCGCAGGTGCTGAACCTGCTCGCCGACCTGCAGGCCGAGCTCGGCCTCGCCTATCTCTTCATCTCGCACGACCTCGGCGTGGTCCGCCACATCAGCCACGAGGTGCTCGTGATGTACCTGGGCCTGGCGATGGAACAGGGCCCGAAGGAGCGCATCTTCGCCCGCCCGCTGCATCCGTACACCCAGGCGCTGCTGGCATCCACCCCCGGCATGGCCGGCATCGACCGCTCGCAGCGCATCGTGCTCAAAGGCGAGCTGCCCTCGCCGCTCAACCCGCCGCAGGGGTGCGTCTTCTCGACCCGCTGCTCTCATGCGATCGAGCGCTGCCGCACCGAGCGGCCGGTCCCGCGCCCCCTCGACGGCCGGCAGGTCGCCTGCCATGTCGCCCACGAATTTCTCAATCCGAGTCATACTATCGGGCTGGCGCTGCACGAATCGCAGCCCTAATAACAGGAGTCACACCCATGACGAGCTTCAATCCGGCCACCCGGTGGCCCCATGGCGCCCGCCGCGCCGTCGTAGCCGCGCTGGCACTCCCCGCGCTGCTGATCACCGCCAATCTTTCGGCGAAGACCCTGGTCTACTGCTCCGAGGGCAGCCCGGAAAACTTCTATCCCGGCGTAAACACCACCGGCACCTCGTTCGACGCCAACAGCCAGATCTACAGCCGCATCGTCGACTTCGAGCGCGGCGGCACCGCGGTCGTGCCCGGGCTGGCGGAGCGCTGGGAGATCTCCCCGGACGGCAAGGTCTACACGTTCCACCTGCGCAAGGGCGTCAAGTGGCACAACCACCGGGCCTGGAAGCCGACGCGCGATTTCAACGCCGACGACATGATCTTCGGGCTCGAGCGGCAGTGGAAGGAAGACAACCCGTATTTCAAGGTGACGAGCTCCAATCACTCGTACTTCAACGACATGGGCATGCCCAAGCTGCTGAAGTCGGTGGAAAGGGTCGACGACTACACGGTGCGGATCACGCTCGAAAAGTCCGAGGCGCCGTTCCTGTCCAACCTCGCCATGGAATATGCCGGCGTGCAGTCGAAGGAATACGCGGATGCGATGCTGAAGGCCGGCACGCCGGAAAAAATCGACCAGGAACCGATCGGCACCGGTCCTTACTATCTGGTGCAGTACCAGAAGGACGCGGTCATCCGTTACAAGGCCTTCCCGCAGTACTACAGCGGCAAGGCCAAGATCGACGACCTCGTGTTCTCGATCACGCCGGATGCTTCGGTGCGCTGGGCCAAGCTGCAAAAGGGCGAATGCCACGTGATGCCCTATCCCAACCCCGCCGACCTCGACGCCATCCGCAAGGACCCGAACGTCCAGGTGCTGGAGCAGCCGGGGCTCAACATCGGCTACCTAGCCTACAACACCACCAAGAAACCGTTCGACGACGTCAAGGTGAGGAAGGCGATCAACATGGCGATCAACAAGAAAGCCATCATCGACGCCGTGTACCTCACCACCGGCGTGGCAGCGAAGAATCCGATCCCGCCGACGCAGTGGTCGTACAACGACGCGATCAAGGACGATCCCTTCGATCCCGCCGCCGCCAAGAAGCTGCTGGCCGAAGCGGGCTATCCCAACGGCTTCACGACCGACCTGTGGGCGATGCCGGTGCAGCGCCCGTACAACCCCAACGCGCGGCGGATCGCCGAGCTGATCCAGGCCGACCTCGCCAAGGTGGGCGTGACCGCCTAGATCAAGAGCTTCGAGTGGGGCGAGTACAGGAAGCGCATGCAGAACGGCGAGCACCAGATGGGCATGCTGGGCTGGACCGGCGACAACGGCGACCCGGACAACTTCCTCAACACGCTGCTCGGCTGCGACGCGGCCAAGAGCAACGGCAGCAACGTCGCCAAGTTCTGCTACCAGCCGTTCGAAGACCTGGTCTCCAAGGCCAAGACGACCTCCGACCGGGCCCAGCGCACGGATCTCTACCAGAAGGCGCAGGTGGTCTTCAAGGAGCAGGCGCCGTGGTTCACGATGGCGCACGCCGTCCAGCTGAAGCCGGTGCGCAAGGAAGTGATCGACTTCAAGCTCTCCCCGTTCGGCCGGCACACGTTCTACGGGGTCGACATCAAGGAGTAAGCCGCAGCGGCATCGGCGGGAATTCGATCCTGCCGCTGACACGCGGCGGGTGATCGCCGGAAATCCGCGAGACCCTGGGGCCGACGCCGGCCCCAGGGTCTTTTTCTTTGCCGATTGGCGGAAAAGCCATGCTGTTCCGCGCTCGCCGGCGGTCGGGGTCGCGCGGGCGCCCGAGTCCTCCGCATCGGTACGATCCGGTGCGGTGGCCCCCGCCGTTGACACGCAGCGAGGTCCCGGATTTCGCTGGCGCTCAATCCGGGCTGCGGTTTCGCTGTTGCCGCGTCGCGTACAGGCAGATCCCGGCGGCAACGGAGACGTTCAGGCTTTCGACGCTCCCCACGAGTGGGATGCCGACGATGCGATCGCACAGCTCGCGTGTCAGGCGCCGCAAGCCCGAGCCCTCGGCGCCCATCACCCACGCGATCGGGCCGCCGAGGTCGGCGTCGAACAGGCTCTCGCCGCCGGCATCGGCGCCGACGATCCAGACGCCGCGGTCCTTCATGTCGCGCAGCGCCCGCGCGAGGTTGGTGACGGTGACGACCGGCACCGTGTCGGCGGCGCCGCTGGCGGCCTTGGCCACCGTCGCATTGACCCCCACGGCGCGATCCTTCGGGATGATGACCGCGTGCGCCCCAAACGCGTCGGCGTTGCGCAGGCAGGCGCCCAGGTTGTGCGGGTCGGTCACGCCGTCGAGCACCAGCAGCAGCGCCGGTTCCGCCAGCGTGCCGAGGACGTCGTCGAGGCTCACGTGGACGGCGCTCGCATCGACGGTGGCAACCACCCCCTGATGCTGCGTCGTTCCCGCCATCTGATCGAGCCGCGCATCGTCGACGGTGTGCACGGCGCATCCCGCCGTCGCGGCGCGCGCGACGAGATCGCGGACCCGCGCGTCGTGCCGCGCGCCGGAGAGATAGATCGCGCGCACGGATTCCGGCCGCTGCCGCAGGCGTGCGGTGACGGCATGGAACCCGTGCAGCGTGCTGGAAGCAGTCATGCGGACAGGGTTGGAGACCGTGGTCGGCGAATCAGGCGGCAACCGGATCGGAATGCGGCCCGTCGCCTCAGCGCCGCATGTGAGTGTATCGCAGCGTTGATTCTCCCGCGCCGGCTTCGCCCCGTTGCCAACGACTGCGTCCGGAACTTGGCATGAGCAGCCACGGTCGCGTACAATGCTCTGCCCGTCGCGGCCTCCCGCCCATGGCACTCCGGCGGGTTGCATTCACCGGCCGCGGCAACGGCGCGGCCGGACGCAAGCGGTGACGCAGGGTCAATGCCGGAGTAGCTCAGTTGGTAGAGCAGCGCATTCGTAATGCGAAGGTCGGGGGTTCGACTCCTCTTTCCGGCACCAATAACAGAGAAAAAAGCGGCCTGTCAGCGGTCGCTTTTTTCTTTCAATGCATCCAACGACTCGATCAATTGTTCGCGGTCGCGCTCAACCGGGGCTGCGAGGCCTGCCGAACTGCGCATCCCCGAGCGATTCGCGCCACTCGGTCACCGCCCGCGCGAACGCGTCCGATTCCGCAGCCGGGACGGGCTCGCCACATTCGTAACAGGTGTTGGTCATCCGGTCGAACCAGCGGCAGCCGCACGCGTCGCAGGCGAGTTCGGGCGCGCCCGCCGGGTTGCGGAAGATCATCGGCACGCCCCCAGAAACGCGAGCCCGAGCGAATCGAGAAACTCCTCGTAGCCGGCGTCCTGCAATTCACTCCGGGTCCGAAAGACGAAGAACATCACGTTGCCGCGGCGGACGAGGCGCTTCAGAACGCGCAATGTGCCCGCGGGCGCCGTGGCGGCGAGCTCGGCGCGCGCTTCCTCGTCGGCGACGAACAGCAGGTCGAGGCGGGCCCGGTCGAAACTCTCGAACCGTTCGACGGTGACCTCGATCCGGCCGTTCGCGGCATCGAAGGCGAGCATCGGCATGCCGGCATGCTTCGCCGCGGCCGCATCGAACCCGGCGAGCCGCCGCCCTGCGGGAGCGAACCCAGGTTGTGCGACGAGCCCCATCCGCGCGCCATCGCAGAGCTCCGCGAACAGCGCTTGGCTTTCGTCGGCGACGGCCTGCCAGTGCGCCGCATCGACGGTCATGGCGGCCGCCGGCGGAATCACGATCGAGGGCGATTCGGTCATGTGCGCCAGGAGCCTGTCGGACTTAGGGGTTCGAAAGCGAAACGGTGGGAGAGCGAGGACAGATTATGACGATTTCGACGCACCTATCGGGAATAGGTAAGGAGAAATCGGCGAAATAGGGACCGCTCTCCCACCGTTGCAGCCGAATCATCCCAAGTCCGACAGGCTCCTAGAGTCTTGCCCCGAGCCGGAAGCCTTCGCTGATCGCCGCGTCGAGCCCGCGCGGCACCAACGCATCGCCGCAGCCGTGCACTTCGTCGATCATCCATTCGAACTCGTGGAAGAGTTCCTGGTTCGGCCGGCGCGGCGCCGCGGCAATCACGGTGTCTGCCGGAAGCACCCGTTCGTTGCCGCGTTCCAGAACGACATGCACGGACTCGGTCGTGACTTTGGTCACGCGTGCCTGCGTCACGGTTTCGATACCGAGCTCGTCGACCCATGCCGAATGCCGCCACTTGAACGACGGCATCACATCGCTCGCGATGCGTTTCTCCCGCTCGACGATCGTCACCTTCGCGCCCCTGTGCGCGAGCGCCTCCGCGACCACGAGGCCGATCTTGCCGCCGCCGATGACGACGATCTCGCGGCCGGTGGGCACGCGCCCGTGCGCGACCTCGGCCGCATCCAGCAGCAGGTGCGCCCCCTCGATCTGCTGCAGCCGGTCGCGGTCGATGCGCGCGCCGGCTGCGACGACGGCGACGTCGTATTGGTGGAGCACGCTGCGCATGAATTTGGGTGTCACCTCGGTGCCGAGCTTCACCTCGATCCCGAGCTTGCGCGTCATCACCTCGTAGTGGCGCACGATGCTCATGAGGTCGTCCACCCGCGCGAGGTCATTGCTCGCGTAGGCGACGAGATTGCCGCCAAGGCGATCGCCTTTCTCGTAGACGACGACGTCGTGGCCGCGCTTCGCTGCGGTGATCGCGCATTCGAGGCCGGCCGGGCCGGCGCCCACCACGATGATCTTCTTCTTCACCGCGGCCGGCGTCACCTGGTATTCCGGCTCGATCTCATGGCCGAGCGCGGGATTCATCGTGCAGGTGTACGGCAGGTCGCGGAAGAGCCGCGACAGGCAATTGAGCGAGCCCACGCACCGGCGCACTTCGTCCAGACGACCCTCGGCCGCCTTGTGCACGAGCTCCGGGTCGGCGAGGAGCGGCCGGCAGACTTCCCAGAAGTCGAATTCGCGATTGCCGATGCATTCGTTCGCCATCGCGGGATCGGGCAGGCGATTGCCGAACGCGACAGGCGTGTCGGGGAACATCTTCTTCGCTCGGGCCGCGAGGTAGTTCCAATGCCCCGGCGCGATGTCGCGGCCGATCGAGGACTCCGGCGCTTCCTGCCAGCCGACGGTCACGCTGATCATGTCGATACCGCAGTCGACCGCCTGCTGCATCAGCTCGAAGCATTCGTCCTCGGAGTTGCCGCCCCAGCGGTCCATCAGCTCGGCGCCATTCAGGCGAACGACGAGCGGATTGTCCGGGGTCGCCTCCTTGATCGCATGGATCAGCTCGCGCATGAAGCGGCCGCGGTTCTCGATCGAGCCGCCGTAGTCGTCGGTGCGCTGGTTGGTGAAGCGCGAGTTGAACGTCGCGAGCAGGTAGCCCATGAAGCTGGTAACCTCGGTGCCGTCGAAGCCCGCCTTGACGGCGCGCCGCGCGGCATCGGCGTGCTGGCGGATGACCTCGCGGATCTGCTCCCGCGTGATCTCGCGCGGCGGCCGGAAATGCGGCAGCGTCTGCGGCACGATCGACGGTTGCAGGCAGTAGCCCAGGTCGATGCCGCCATAGCGCCCGGCGTGCAGGATCTGCTGGATCGCGATGGCGCCGGAATCGTGGATGTAGCCGGCGATCTCCTCGAACTGCGGCAGGAACTTGTCGTCGTAGATCGCGATCTGCCGGAAGTATGCCTTGCCTTCCCCGAGCGGATCCGGATACGCGCCCTGATTGGTGATGATGCCGCAGCCGGTGCCCGCGATCACCTTCGTGCGCGCAAGCTCGCGCCGGCTGATGAAGCCGTCGCGCGTGTTGTAATTGGACACGCAGCACGCGCCGTACTTGATCAGGTTCTTGGTCGCGAACTTGCCGATTCGCCCCGGCCGGAACAGCTCCGGCAGCTTGCTGTTTCCCAGCTTCAAGCGAAAACCCTCCCATTGGATTGGTAGCCCGGGTCGAGCGGCACCGCCACCCGAGTGGACGGCACCTGTACGCACGATGGTCCCGCGCCTCGCATACGTTCAACCCGCGCTACGCCTCGAACGTTTCCTCCCGCAACAGGCCCAACGCCTCCTGCACTGGCCGATCTGAATAACCGAACAGCACGGCATCCGTCGTTGCCGTCAGCGTCCGCGCCTGCCATGACGGCGCGACGAAGATGTCGCGCGGGCCCCACTCGAACACCTCGTCGCCGATCCTGATCGTGCCGCGGCCTTCGACGCAGCAATAGACGGTGCCGTCGGTCGAGCGGTGCGGCAGCGAGCGAAAACCACGCGGCAGCATCTGCAGGAACGTCCCGAGCGTGGGCATTGCCCAGCCGCCCGTCACGGGGTTGACGTACCGCATCCGCACGCCGTGCGCCGGATCGCGGATGCCGGCGGCGGCGAGCTTTGCGAGGGCAGCGCGGCTTTTCGCGTACGGGTAGTTGAACACCGGCGAAGTCCGCGCAATGTGACGATGATCAAGAAGCGCCATATTCGCTCCCCACCGCGCATCGGCGTCGCCTTCGGGGCGCGTCAGGGGTTGGACCGCTTCCGGGTAGCGCTCGGCGAACTGTGCGTCATGCAGGGCGACGATCGGGATGTCGAGGCCGTCGAGCCACACGACGGGCTCCTCGCCGCCGTTACCGTGGTCGTGCCACGTCCACGACGGCGTGATGATGAAATCGCCGGGTGACATTGCCGTGCGCTCGCCGTCGACCGCCGTGTACGCGCCTGCGCCTTCGACGATGAAGCGCAGCGCGCTTTGCACATGCCGGTGCGAAGGCGCCACTTCGCCGGGGAGGATGAGTTGCAGCCCCGCGTAAAGCGCGCTGGTGACGAGCGATGATCCCGGCAGTCCGGGATTCTCCAGAACTAGCACCCGGCGCACGGCCTCCATCGCGGTGATGAGCTCGCCGGACTCCATGATCGCCGGTCGCACATCGCCGTATCGCCACAACGCGGCGCGCGCCAACGGGCGCGGTTGCGGCGGGACGAGATCGTCGAGCACCTCCCACAGCGGCCGCAGGTTGCGGCCGGCGATGCGGGCGTAGAAAGCGGCGCGGTCGTTCACGGCGGGGCTCCTTCTGGATGCAGGGCCTCGTACGCGGCGGCGAGCGCGGGATCGCGCGCGCGGACATCCTGATGTTCAACGCGCCCGGTGCGGCGCAGGTAGTCGTAGGCAAACGATACCGGATCGAGCGAAAGCCGCGCGCGGACCGTCTCGTACCACTGCGTGCTCCTGATCGCGGCGTCCTGGAGCGCGTCGGAGCCCGGCCGTCGCCGGCGCTCGAACTCGGCAAGCAGCGCCGGCGCGTCGGCAAACGCGACGCACGCCTCGAACAGCGCGATCGCATCCTGCATCGCGAGCCGCGTGCCCGAGCCGACCGAGGGATGGCCGGTGCGCAGCGCGTCGCCGAGCAGCACGAGGTTACGCCAGTACCAGCGCCGGTTGCTGACGATCGCGTAACGGAACCACTCGGACCGGTTCGACAGCAACGGCTGGCCGTCGAGATCGTCGCGGAACACGCGTTCGCAATAGGCGAGGCTTTGCGTTTCCGGCATCCGGTCGAGCCCCGCCGCGCGCCATGTCTGCGGATCGCATTCGACGAGGAACGTGCTGTGCGTGCGGCTGTACCGATAGGCATGGGCGATCAGCAGGCCATCATCGTTCGCGCGAAAGATGAGCGACAGCGGGTCGAAGCGGGCCGTCGTCCCATACCATGCAAGGAGGTTCGGCCGCACGTCGAGCACAGGCTCGAAGTGCTCGGAAAAGCGCGTGCGGATCGCGCTGGCGGCGCCGTCGGCGGCGACGACGAGATCGCAGTCGTCGAATTCGCCAATGGCGCCGACCTTGCGGCCGAACTCGATCGCGATGCCGAGCGCCGAACAGTGTTCGCGCAGCGTGCGCAGCAGATCGATCCGCGCCATCCGGTGGAACGTGTTGTTGGCGAGCGTGATCACCTGCCCGCGGTGCACGATACGCATCGCGTCGTGCACCTCCTGGTTGCGCGTCATCGCCGCGTAGAGCTCGGGGGCGACGTCGCGCACGAACGCGAGCGCGATGTCGGTGAACACGACGCCCCAGCCGTAGGTCGCGGCCGCCGGATCGCGCTCGACGATCCGGATGCGATGGCCGGGATCATGCCGCTTCATCAGGTAGGCGAAAAAAAGTCCGGCGGGGCCGCCGCCAACGATGCCGATGTTCACACGGAACCCCGCGCGCGGGCCTCGCGCGCCAGCCTCTCGGTGATCATCTCGCGCAACTCCCGCTTCAGGATCTTGCCGACCGGGCTCAACGGCAGTTCGGCCACGACCTCCAGGCGCTCGGGCAGCTTGAAAGTCGCGATTTTCTGCTGCCGCAGGAACGCGATCAGCTCGTCGAACCCGAGGGTTTCGCCGGGCTTCGGCACGACGAACGCGCACGCCTTTTCACCGAAGACCGGATCGGGCATCGCGACGAGCGTCACCACCTTGACTTTCGGGTGCGCGTAGATGAGGTTCTCGACCTCCTCGCAGCTGATCTTCTCGCCGCCGCGATTGATCAGGTCCTTGCGCCGGC
>Ga0315278_10000921_pt1 | contig 25457 bp, 24 predicted proteins | sample YL17G06_0_MG_FD_203880 | JGI IMG/M metagenome (GOLD analysis project Ga0315278, IMG submission 203880) | Sediment microbial communities from Yellowstone Lake, YNP, Wyoming, USA - YL17G06_0 | ecosystem: Environmental > Aquatic > Freshwater > Lake > Sediment | place: USA: Wyoming | collected... | reverse complement strand
GCCGCCGTGGCCCTTCTCGTGCTGGCGGCCATCGGCAACCCGCGCTGGGGCGTCATGTACCTGCTGGTGTTCGGCCTGGGCACCATCGCAGGCATGACGCTGGTCACCGCAGGCATCTCCCTGTCTTTCACCAGGCACGGTGGGTCGAAGGTATGGGCGCAGCGCGTTCGCCTGGCTTCCGGCCTCCTGAGCCTCGGGTTCGGATGCTTCCTTGCCTACCGCATCGGTTTCGTCGAGGGTTTATTCGTCTGAAGTAACTGCCCCTTCGTCCAACTGGCAGGACAGCGGACTTTGGATCCGTCAATGCTGGTTCGAGCCCAGCAGGGGCAATTCGTTTCTGGAGTTACTCACTGGACCACTTCGCCCTGCGCCAGCGAATTGACCTAACCTCGCCCCGCAGCTATCCTTGTGGGCTCTAAATGGCTGAGATCTCGCTTTCCCGCAGCCAGATGCTTCTCCTCAGCGGCACCGCCAATCGCGGGCTCGCCGAAGAGGTCGCGCAGCATCTCGGACAGCCGCTTTGCGCCTTGACCATCAAGCGCTTCGCGGACGGCGAGTTGTTTGTAAAGATCGACGAGAATGTGCGCGGACGGGATGTCTACATTATCCAGTCCACCAATCCGCCCGCCGAGAACATGATGGAGCTCTTGCTCCTCATGGATGCCGCCAAGCGGGCGAGCGCGGCCCGGGTCACCGCCGTCATTCCCTACTTCGGGTATGCGCGGCAGGACCGGAAGGACCAGCCTCGCGTCGCCATCAGCGCCAAGCTCATGGCGAACATGGTGACCAGGGCGGGCGCGGATCGCGTGCTCGGCATGGACTTCCACCAGCATCAGATGCAGGGCTTCTTCGACCTGCCGGTGGATCACCTGTACGCAGCGCCGGTGTTCGTGAACCACTTCCGGCAGAAGCAGTTGCGCGATCCCGTGGTGGTGGCACCCGATGTCGGCTCGGCCAAGATGGCGCGCGGTTTCGCGAAGCGGCTCAACGCGACGCTGGCCATCATCGACAAGCGCCGGCCGTCGGCCAACGTCGCCGAGGTGGTGAATGTCGTGGGTGAGGTGTCCGGCCGTGACTGCGTCATCCCGGACGATATGATCGATACCGCTGGCACCATGTCCGAGGCGGTGCATGCGTTGAAGCGGCTCGGCGCGCGGGATATCTACTGCTGCGCCACGCATGCCCTGTTGTCGGGACCCGCGGTCGACCGGCTCTCGGCGTCACCGGTGTCGGAAGTTGTGGTGACCAACACCATTGCCATTCCGCCGGAGCGGAAGTTCGACCGGCTCAAGATTCTCTCGATCGCCGGCTTGCTGTCAAAGGCGATCGGCTACACGCACAGCGACCAGTCCGTCAGTTCGCTGTTCGACTGATTCAGGAACAGGACACGACCATGGCAAGCAAGGCATCCCTGCAGGCGCACTCCCGCGGCAGCACCGGCAAGGGCGCGGCGCGCTCCCTCCGCCGCGCCGGCCTCGTCCCGGGCATCATCTACGGCCATCACCGGCAGCCGGAGTCGCTGCAGATCGAGGCGCCGGCGCTGACCCGGCTTCTGGCAGGCGCGCACTCGAGCACGCTGGTCGACGTCACGGTCGATGACCGCGCTCCGGTAAAGGCACTCATCCGCGAGATCCAGCGCGACCCGCTCCGCGGCAGCACCATCGTCCACATCGACCTCTACGAGGTCCGTGCGGATGAAAAGGTGGCCGTTGAGGTCGCCATCCGCCTGGTCGGTACGCCCGATGGCGTGCGCAACCATGGTGGCGTGCTGGAGCAGCAGCTGCACGCCCTGCAGATCAAGGCGCTCCCGGCCGACATCCCGGAGATGATCGAGATCGACGTCACGAGCCTCGGCATCGGGCAGTCGCTGCACGTCAGCGACCTGACCGTCGCCAAGGCCGACGTGATGTCGGATGCCAGCCAGACGGTGGCCGTCGTCGCGGCGCCGCGTGCCGAGGAAACGCCCGTGGCCGCGGCGGCTGAAGCGCCCGCGCCGACCGAGCCCGAGCTGATCCGCAAGGCGAAGGCTGACGCCGAGGAAGAAGAGAAGTAGCGGGGTCCGGCCCTGCGCGTCATCGTGGGGCTGGGTAATCCCGGCCAGGAGTATGAGGACACCCGGCACAATGCCGGGTTCCTGCTCGCCGATCACATCGCCCGCCGCTGGGGGCTCGGGAGCTTCCGTCGTGGCGACCGGGCCCGCGTGGCCGAAGGCCAGTGGCAGGGCGAATCCGTCCGGTTGCTCAAGCCCCAGACATACATGAACCGGAGTGGCGCGGCCCTGTCACCACTGCTTGGTGGCGAGTTCGACCCCGCCACCGACCTGTTTGTGCTCGTCGATGACGTGGCACTGCCGGTGGGACGGTTCCGGCTGCGCGGCGCCGGCTCCGCCGGTGGCCACAACGGGCTCAAGAGCATCGAGGCCACGTTGCAGCGGCAGGATTACGCGCGCCTCCGCATCGGGGTCGGGCCACAGCCCATCGGCGACGACCTTGCCGACTACGTGCTCGCGCCCTTCACGCGGGACGAGCGCGATGCCATCGACGCGCTGCTCGACCCGATGGCCGACGCCGCCGAGAGCTGGCTCACGGAAGGCATCGAGCACGCCATGACGCGGCACAACAAGGGATCGTAGGAACACCACATGCTGCGCCTCGGTATCGTCGGGCTCCCCAATGTCGGCAAGTCCACGTTATTCAACGCCCTCACGTCGGCGGGCGCGCTCGTGGCCAACTACCCCTTCGCCACGATCGAGCCGAACACCGGCGTGGTGCAGGTGCCCGACCCGCGCCTGGAGCGGCTGGCGGAGATCGTCCAGCCGGAGCGCACGCTTCCCGCCACCGTCGAGTTCCTCGATATCGCCGGCCTCGTGAAGGGCGCCAGCCAGGGTGAGGGCCTCGGCAACCAGTTCCTCGCCAACATCCGCGAGGTGGACGCGATCGTCCATGTGGTGCGCTGCTTCGAGGACGACGACATCCAGCACGTCATGACCTCGGTGGACCCGGCCCGTGACCGCGAGGTCATCAACATCGAGCTCGGGCTGGCCGACCTCCAGGTCGTGGAGAAGCGACTCGACAAGGCCGCCCGCGCCGCCAAGTCTGGCGAGCCCCAGGCGAAGATCGAGGCGCGGTTGCTGGAGCGGCTTCGCGAGGCCCTGGCCAACGGCAAGGCGGCCCGGAGCGTGGTGCCAACAGAAGAGGAGGGTCCAGCATTTCGCGCCTTCAACCTGCTGACGGCCAAGCCGGTCCTGTACGCCGCCAACGTGCGCGAGGAAGACCTTGCCGGCGGAAACCGGCATATCGACGCGCTCCGTGCCGCGGTGGCCACCGACGGCGAGCAGGCGGAGATCGTCCCCTTCTCCGCCAAGGTGGAGGCCGAGCTGGCAGAGCTGCCGCCCGAGGACCGCACGGACTTCCTCCAGTCCCTGGGCCTCGAGGAGTCGGGGCTCGATCGCCTGGCCCACGCGGCGTACCACCTGCTGGGCCTGCAGAGTTATTTTACGGCCGGCGAGAAGGAAGTCCGGGCCTGGACCATCCATCGGGGCGACCGGGCCCCCGTGGCCGCTGGCGTGATCCACTCGGACTTCGAAAAGGGCTTCATCCGCGCCGAGACGGTCGGCTACGACGACTTCGTGCGCGCGGGTGGGTGGAAGGGCGCGCGGGAGCAGGGCCTGGCCCGCGCGGAAGGCAAGGAATACGTGGTACGCGACGGAGATGTGCTGCTGTTTCGTTTCAACGTCTGATAGCCGGACTCACCTCCGGGAGGAATTCATGACCAGTCCCTTTGGTACGTCAGCTGCCATGCCGGGCACCGCGGCCACTGATGCCCGCGTTGCCGAGTTTCTGCGCGGGGTGTACGGCTGGATGTTCGGTGGCCTGCTCGTCACCTCGGCCGTCGCCTTCGCGGTTGTCGGCTCGCCAGCGCTGGTGCAAACGCTCGTCACCAACCGGATCCTGTTCTTCGGCCTCATCATCGCCGAGCTGGCGCTGGTGTACATCGTGTCGGCCAAGGTCAACAGCCTGTCGCCCACCGCGTCGGCAGGATTGTTCCTGCTCTACTCCGCGCTCAACGGCATCACGCTGTCACTCATCCTTCTGGTGTACACCCGCGGGTCAATCGCCACCGCCTTTGTGAGCACGGCCGGGATGTTCGGTGCGCTGGCGCTCTATGGCACCGTCACGAAGCGCAGCCTCGACGGCGTGGGTTCGTTTGCCATGATGGGACTGTTCGGCGTCATCATCGCGATGATCGTCAACTGGTTCCTGAAGAGCCCCGCCCTGAACTTCGTCATGTCGGTGGCGATGGTCATCGTGTTCACGGGGTTGACCGCCTACGATGCGCAGCGGCTCAAGCGGATGGCGCTGGCCGTGGAGGGTCCGCAGTCCGGGTCATATGCGGTCAGTGGAGCGCTGTCGCTCTACCTCAACTTCATCAACCTGTTCCTGACGTTCCTGCGGCTGTTCGGCAACAGGAGGTAGGCAGTCGGCAGTCGGCAGTCGTCAGGAAGCGATCAGCTGATACTCTCTGACGACTGACGACTCACGACTGACTCAGCCTGTTCTTCCAGTCCTCCGCCAACGCCGGGCATTCCGCAAGCAAAGACGCCTCTTCGGTGCGCTGCTGGCGCTCTGACATGACCTGTGCCACGCGCCGCACCGGCCATTGCGGGTAGGGCCGGTCGGTGAGCGTCACCGGCATTCCCGCCTCGATCCATCCCTCCTTCTTCACGCGCAGGTACCAGCCGGAGCGACCGTTCGCGATGACAGCGGCGATCAGGTCGGGCCGCCGGTGCCGCCGCGCGAGTGTGTTGCATGGGGTGCGGGGCTTGGACACCTCAAACGCCACCGGTCCCACCTGCCAGCGATCGCCCAGGCACACGCCCTCCTCGTCGGTCTCCGTGACCGTCAGGTTTTCGCCGAAGGCACCTGGACCCACATCCTCCCGCAGCCACTCCCTGCGCCAGCGGGGGTAGTGCTCCGCGGAATAGGCCAGGAGCGCCTGGTCGGCTCCACCGTGGTGCTTCCGGTCGGCGACCGCGTCTCCGGAAAGGCCCAGCTGGGCGGCCCAGACGCGGCCACCCACCGCTTCCTTGCCGATGGCGCTGGTGAAGACCCGGTCCACCGGGTCGTCCGACCCCGGTATGCCGTAGACCTTGGGAGTGCCGATCTGGATGGAGAGGAGGCGCATTGGCCCTGACCGCGTAAAGGGTGAACGGTAAACAGTAAACGGGGAGGTCGTATCCTGTTTACCGTTCACCGTTTACCGTTCACGCGGATCCCCTACCGTCGGGGCCCGGAACCGACTAGGTTAGGCCGCTCTACAGACCCTCCCCGGGGACAGCACCTGTCGCCCAGGGCTTACGTCCACAGGAAAGGTGCCATGGTCCGACCGTACGAAGTGGTGTACATCTTCGACAGCGCGCTCGAAGAGCCGGCGATCAACGAACGGCTCGAGCGGTATCACGCGCTGGTCAAGCACACCGACAGCGAAGCCCCCCGTCTCAACCACTGGGGCAAGCGTTCCCTCGCCTATCCGATCAAGAAGCGCGAGATGGGTTACTACGTCGTCGCCAATTTCCAGGCGGAAACGACGGCGTTGCCCGAGTTCGAGCGTGCCATCAAGCTGGACGATGGCGTGCTGCGCTTCCTGGTCGTCGCCGATGACAAGGATTACACCGTCAGCCGCGAGCCGGGTGACCGCAAGTTCGAGGAGGAAGAAGAATGAAGCGCAGCCGCAAGGGCGATCCACTCGCCGAACAGGGCATCCGGTACGTTGACTACAAGGACGAGAAGCTGCTCCAGCGCTTCCTGACCGAGCGCGGCAAGATCCTGCCGAGCCGCCTGTCCGGTATCAGCGCCCGGCACCAGCGCCAGATCAGCGTCGCGATCAAGCGCGCCCGCTACCTCGCTTTGCTGCCCTATGTGAAGAGGGGCGGCAACTGACGCACGCCAGCCCGGCGGCGCCGGGATCGGCCCGCGTGTCGCCTGGCTGGCTGTTGCTGGTCGTCACGTACTTGCTGGTCGCCCCGGGCATCCTGTTGCTCGGACCGCTGGCCGGGCTCCTCCTGGTAGCCCGGCCAGTTTCGCGTCAGGCCTGGATCACCATCGTCCTCGCCCTCGCCTGGTGCCTGCTGTGGCTGGCCCAGCGGGAAGCACTGCCGGACCAGTTCCTGCGCGCCTACAGCGTAGCGCTGATCGGCGCCTGGGTTATCCTGGCGCCGCGGGCACCCGAGAAGGGCCTTCGCCAGTCGATGCTGGCCATCACGGCGGCCAGTGCGGTAACCTTCGGCTGGATCGCGGCGCTCGGCTTTCACTGGGGCGAGGTCCAGTCCGCGGCGGCGCGGGAGTTCTCCGCGTTCTGGCTGGCGCAGGCCCGCATGGCCGAGGAAGTCTGGGGCGAGTCCGGCCCCCGGTTGAGCGCGCCCCTGTACGAGTTGGCGGGGCAGTCCCGCATGATCGTGCAGTTGCTGCCGGCGGGGCTGGTGCTGGTGACGCTGGCTGGCCTGGCCCTCGCTTGGCGGGGCCATTTCGCGCTCGCGGTACAACCCCTCGGACCGGCCCCGAGGCCGCTCGCGGCGTTCACGTTCAGTGACCACGCGGTGTGGCTGGTGGTGATCAGCCTGGCCCTGCTACTGCTCCCCGGTGGCACTTCGGTCCCCGGTGTGGAGCAGGTGGCCATGAACGTGCTGCTGGTCATGCTGGTGCTGTACGCGCTCCGCGGCGGCGCCGTCTTCCGCACCGGGGCGGGCCGCGTGTCGCCGATGGGCATCGCGCTGTACGCGGTGCTGACGATCCTCATGTTTGCCTTCGTGGCGAGCGGCCTGACGATTCTCGGGCTCGCCGACACGTGGCTCGACTTCCGGCGCCGGATGGCGCCCACCACTGGAGGAACCGAGTGATGATGGAAGTGATCCTGCGGGAAGACGTGCAGTCCCTCGGCAAGGCGGGCCAGCTCGTCCGGGTGAAGCCGGGCTACGCCCGCAATTTTCTGCTGCCACGCGGCCTGGCATTCGAGGCCACCGAGGGGAACAAGAAGCGCATCGACGCCGAGGCCCGAGCGCGGAGCGCGAAGCAGGGCGCGGAGAAGGCGGCATCCGAGCAATTGGCCACCCAGCTGGGCAGCATCACCGTAACGCTCCGCGGGAAGGCCGGCGAGGAGGGCAAGCTGTTCGGTTCGATCACGGCGCAGGACATCGCCTCGGCGCTGTCGTCGCAGGGATTTACGGTCGACAAGCGCAAGCTGGAGCTCGAACATCCGATCAAGACGGTCGGCTTTCACTCGGTCACCGTGCGGCTCCAGTCGGATGTTCACGTCGAGGTGAAAGTCAACATCGTCCCGGAATAGGACGATGACCGCCCGCATCTCCTACGTCGACGGGCCGAGGCTGGCCCGCTCGCTGTTCGCGGCCGCCGACTGGGTGGCCGCGGGCCGCGATGAGATCAACCGCATCAACGTCTTCCCGGTACCCGACGGCGATACCGGCACGAACTTCAGCCTCACGCTCCGTGCGGTCGCCGACGCCCTCCGGGCGCTCGGCGACGCGTCGCTCCCCGATACGGCCAGGACGATGGCGCGCGCGTCCGTGCTCGGCGCGCGGGGTAACTCGGGCATGATGCTCGCCCATTTCCTCATGGGCTTCGCCGAGTCGGTGGGAGACAGGCGCACGGCGACGGTGACCGAGGTGGCAGCGGCCATTCGGAGCGGGGCCAACGCGCTCGAACAGTCGCTCGATGATCCCCGCGAGGGCACCATCCTGACAGTGGCCCGCGAGGCCGCCAACTCGGCGGAACGTGCCGCCGCCAGCACCAGCGACATCGTCGAGTTCATGCTGCAGATGCTCCGCGACGGCGAGGTGGCACTCGCCCACACGCCTGAGCTCATGGCGGTGCTCAAGCAGGCAGGTGTGGTCGACGCTGGCGGCATGGGTTTCGTCCGGATGCTGGAGGGTGTGGTCCGGTTCATCGAGGGCGATCCCATCCTGCCGGCGGAGCCGTTCCAGGCCGGAGAGTTCGACTTCTCGCCGGCCGCCCTCGCCGACGTGGCAGCCGAGCGCGACTTCCACTTCTGCACCGAAGTGCTGGTCCGCGGTGAGCAACTGCCGCCGGCCAACGAGGTGCGGCAGGCGATGCACGCCTTCGGCGGGTCGATCGTCGTCGCGACGGTTTCGGATATCCTCAAGCTCCATGTGCATACCGACACCCCCGACGCCGTCTTTACTTATGCGGTGCGCTGGGGCCAGGTCGTCGCCACCAAGGCCGATGACATGCGGGCACAGCACCGGAAGCTGGCCCACCCGGAACGCCGACCGGTCGCCGTCGTCTGTGACAGTTCCGCCGACCTTGCCGATGCGGTCCTCGACCGACACCACATCGCCCTCGTTCCCCTGCAGGTGATCTTCGGGGACCGGGTGTTCCGGGACCGGCTCGAGCTCAAGCCGGAGGAGTTCTATCGCCGGCTCCGTGCCGCGAAGGAGCTTCCCACGACCTCGCAGCCCACCCCCGGCGAGTTCGTGCGGGCCTTCCGGAACGCCCGCGACGAGGCCAACGAAGCCGTGGTCCTGCTTGTATCTGGAACGCTGTCGGGCACGTTCCAGTCGGCCAACGCGGCGCTGCGCACCTCCGGCATCGACGGCGTGCACCTGTTCGACAGCCGGAGCGCGTCGCTGGGGCTCGGGATGCTGGCGCTCAGGGCGTCGGAACTCGGCGAGTCGGGCTGGAATGCGGCAGACATCGTCAAGGAAGTCGACCGGGTCCGCCGGCAGTCGGGCATGTTCCTGTCGGTCGATACATACGACAACCTGATCCGTTCCGGCCGGGTCAGCCGGGGCAAGGCGTGGCTGGGCGGCCTGCTCGACGTGAAGCCGATCCTCACGCTGACGGACGACGGCCGCGTGGCGCCGGTCGACCGGGTCCGGGGGCGTGACCTGGTGGTGCCGAAGGTGCTGTCCCTGCTCGAGCGACAGCTGACCCCGCGCCCCGACACGATCCGCTTCGGCATTGCCCACGTGGACGCGCCGGAGGTCGCCGAACGGCTGCGCAATGCGCTCGTCGCGGCGTACAGCCCGAAGGATGTGTTCGTGTCGCTGGCAACCGGCGTGCTCGGCACCCATGTGGGCCTCGGGGCCTGGGCGGTGTTCTACCAGGTGGAGGACGGCACTCCTGCCCGCGTGTCCCCCGCGTGACCCGTGCACCCGAAACCGGGCGGCGGCACCACGGCCTGCCCCGCGCCGTGGCGCAGGCGGTCCAGGCGGCCGAGGACCGCAAGGCGCGGGGAGTGATGGTGCTCGACCTGCGGCCGGTGAGCGATACGGCCGACTTTTTCATCATCGTGTCGGGCACATCCGACGCGCATGTCCGCGGCATCGCCAATGCGGTGGTGGACGCGCTGGGCAAGCAGAGCAATGACCCGCATCACGTCGAAGGAGTACTGGGCGGCCGCTGGGTGCTGCTGGACTATGTCGATTTCATGGTGCACGTCTTTCATCCGGACGCCCGGACCTTCTACCAGCTCGAGCGCCTCTGGGGCGACGCGCCGGTGGTCTTCCGCGGCAGTGACGACTCCTAGTCGCGGCGGCGGGCTGCGCCGCGCCGCTGCGCTCGTCGCGCTGGTCCTCGGCGTGCCGGCCATGGCGCAGGCCCAGGGCAACACCTTCTTCGACGGGTACTTCGGCCAGAACAAGGTTCAGTACTCCAGGTTCAACTTCCAGATCATCCAGACCGACCACTTCGACATTTACTACTACCCGTCGGAGCGCAGCGCCTCGCTCGATGTCGCGCGCATGGCGGAGCGATCGTATGCCCGCCTCTCCCGCATCCTGGGCCACCGGTTCACCGAGCGGAAGATCATCATCCTGTACGCGTCGCCCACCGACTTCGGCCAGACCAACACCACCGAGGTGGGCGAGGGCACCCAGGGCGTCACCGACTTCTTCCGCCAGCGGAACGTCCTGTTCCTGCAGGGGGCGTTGCGGGAGACGGACCATGTCCTCACGCACGAAATGGTGCACCAGTTCCAGTTCGACGTCTTCTCGCAAGGCAAGGCCGGCGCCAACGTGCAGGTCATCGCGTCGGTAGCACCCCCGCTCTGGTTCATGGAGGGCATGGCGGAATACCTGTCGCTGGGGCCGACCACACCGGAAACGGCGATGTGGCTGCGCGACGCCGTGTTCCAGAACAAGCTGCCGACCATCGAGCAGCTCACCTTCGACCCCAACATCTTCCCGTACCGCTACGGCCACGCGCTGTGGAGCTACATCGGCGCGCGCTGGGGTGACGAGGCCGTCGGCGCCATCCTCACCGGCACCCTGTCGGGTGGCATCGACGGCTCGATCCGGCGCACCCTCGGCCTCACCACCCAGCAGCTTTCGCAGCAGTGGCGTGACGCGGTGTTCAGGGAATACCTGCCCGAGCTCGGGAACGGGGAGCAGGCGAGGCAGATCGCCGCGGTAGCACTCAACGAGGAGCGCTCGGGGGGCCGCCTGCACATCGCGCCGGCCATGTCGCCCGACGGCACCCAGATCGCGTACTTCAGCGAGCGAGATGGTTTCTCGATCGACATGTTCCTGGCCGATGCCACCACGGGCCGGGTCAAGCGGCGACTCCTCCAGCCCACCTGGAGCAGCAACTACGAGACCTTCCGGTTCCTCAACAGCCAGGGGGCCTGGTCGCGCGACGGGAAGTACCTCGCGGTAACCGGACGGCGGGGAAAGTTCGATGACATCATCATCCTGGAGCCGAAGCGGAACAAGACGGTGCATCGCATCACGGTGAAGATCGACGGCCTCACCACGCCCAGCTGGAGCCCCGACGGCAAGCAGCTGGTCTTCACCGGCTACATCGGCGGCTGGTCGGACCTGTTCATCGTCAATGCGGACGGGTCCGGCCTCAAGCAACTCACCGAGGATCGGTACGCCGAGCTGCACCCGGCGTGGTCGCCCGATGGCAAGACGATCGCCTTTACCACCGACCGGGGGCCGGGCACGAACTTCGACGTGCTGCGCGCCGGAAACTTCCGCATCGGGCTGTTCGACCTCGCATCCGGCAGCATTCGCGTGCTCGACCAGATGGATCACGGCAAGAACATCAACCCCTGCTGGTCACCCGACGGACAGTCGCTCGTGTTCGTGTCCGACCGTGGCGGCGTGAGCGACCTCTACCTCTATGACTTCGGGCAGAACGAGGTCTTTCAGCTGACCCACCTGCTCACCGGCTCGGCGGGCTTCACGCCCCTGTCGCCGGTGCTGAGCTGGGCACCCGATGCGGACAAGGTCGCCTTCATGTACTACGAGCGGGGCGGCTTCAATGTCTACCTGCTGAGCAACCCGCGCGCGCTGGCGCGCGCACCGTGGCGCGCGCCGGCGCCAGAGGACAGCGCGCGCCGGGCGATCGAGGTGGTGACGCGCGTCGCGCCCGACAGCAGCAGGGCCCGGCCCGAGGTGGGCGAGGGAGGCTCGATCTACCGCGGCAAGCAGGGCTTCCGCCGCGCCGACTCGGTACCGGCGCCGGCCGGCGATAGCGCGAATGTCCCGGCCCCGCAGCCAGTCTCCATTGCACGGCTGCTCGATTCGGCGACGCTGGCCCTGCCGGACACCAGCGAGTTCGCGTTCCAGAAATACCGGAAGCGCTTCACGCCGGACTACATCGCCCGGCCGCAGATCGGGTACGTGCGGGACAACACCGGCAACGGCATCTATGGCAGCACCGGGATCACGCTGAGCGACGTGCTGGGCAACGATCAGCTGGCCTTCGGGCTCGCGATCAACGGGCGCATCGCCGAGGCGTTTGCCACCGCGTCCTATGCCAGCCTCGCCAATCGTGTCAACTGGTCGATCGGCGCCACCCAGATGCCGTTCTACTTCGCCGAACCCAGCACGATCAGGGTGACCGCGGATGGCGGGTTGGAGACGCGCACCAACACGCGGCGCCTGCTGAGCCGGTTCGTGCAGGGCAACGCCTGGTACCCACTCAGCCGCTTCCGGCGGCTCGAGGCCACCCTGCGGGTCGGTTACATCGATGATGCGCTCGTGAGCTACGTGCAGCGGTTCGACGCGCAGGGATTCCCCACCAGCAATCCCGAGTTTCAGACGGTCAGCCGGCCGGGAGTATTCATGACCTTGCCGACGCTGGCCTACGTCTTCGACAACACCATCTTCGGCTATGTGGGCCCCTATCTGGGCACGCGGTATCGTATTGCGCTGACCCAGAGCATCGGAACCTGGCAGTATACCCAGCTCCTGCTGGACTACCGGCGCTACACCCAGCTCAAGGGGCCGTTCATCTTCGCCTTCCGGGGCCTCTTCTATGGGCGGCGGGGACCCGATGCCAACCAGTTCGAGGTGTTCATCGGCGTACCCGAACTGGTGCGCGGCAATACGTCGGGCTCGTACATCCGCAATGAGTGTTCGGTCCCGGGCGCGACCATCATCTGCCAGCCGCTGTTGCGCCTGGTCGGCCAGCAGCTGGCGATCGCCAATTTCGAGCTGCGCTTCCCCCTGCTGACCCCGCAGATGAAGTTTGCCCCGAAGGGGCTTCCGCCCATCGAGGGCGTCGCCTTCTTCGACGCGGGCCTCTCCTGGAACCAGAGCAGCGTGATTCGCTGGACGGCGGACGATTCCAGCCCGGTCAACTTCCGGGCCCCCATCGCGGCCTGGGGCGTCGGCGCCCGGATGAACCTGTACGGGCTCATGATCCTGCGACTCGACTGGGCGTTTCCCCTGGGACGCCAGCCCTACTATGGCAGCCTCGTCACCCTGAGCCTCGGGCCCACGTTCTAGCCCTGACGGCCTGCCGCGCCACCAGGGCGGCGTCATTATCTTTGCCGGCGTGAACGTCCGCCACATCCTCCTGGTCGGCACCCTGCTCGCGGCCTGCGACAAATCCGGTCGCGAGCCCCTCGCCGCGCTGCCCCTGGTGCTCCACTCCCCCGGCCCCACAACCCTGCTCCGCCTCCCCGCACACGGGGGCGAGGCGGTCGCCTATCGCAGCACCGACCTGACCCCGCTCGGCTGGTCCGCGGCGAAGGTGCCTGCCATCCGGCGGTACATCGGCGTCGACCTCGATCAGGGCCTGGTCTACGCCCTCGATTCCACCCGATCGCTTGTGGCCATCGACCTGCGGGCCCGCCGCGCGCGCACGCTGCGCAAGGGCGTCCGTAACGCGGCGCTGGGACCGGATGGAACCCTCTTCTCCGTCGATACTACGGGCAGGGTGACGGAGGTGAGGGGACGGCGTCCGCTCACCCTCGCGGATGCCCTGCCGGCCAGCGCCACCGCCCTCGTCGGTACCGCGTCGGGCCGGCTCCTGGTGCTGCCCACACCGCGGCGCGCCGGCCTGACCGTGTTCGAGCCCGAGGGACCCGCCGAGACCATTCTCGTGCCGTCAGGCAACGCCACCGCGACGCTGGCCGGGGACCTGGTGGCGGTGGCCGCCGACTCGGCGGTCGTGCTGGCCGATCCCTCCGGGGCGAAGAAGCCGAGCGTCATCGACGTGTCAGGCCATGCGAGGGCGGTGATGTTCTCGCCCTCCGGCCACCGCCTGTACGTCGGGCGGGACAATGATGAAGTGATGGCCTTCGACCGCTACTCCGCGCGTGAGCGCGATGGCGTCGAGGTGCCCGGCGGCGCCATCGACCTTCGCGGTGACCTGTACGGCCTGTGGATGCTGGTCCGCTCCCGGAAGGGCGACACGCTGAGCGTGGTGGACCTGACGGCCCGAAGCGTCGTGGCGCGGACGGTCACCGAATGGGACGACGACCTGCCCCTGATCGCGCCGCCCTTCCTGCTGCTGGTGCGCAAGGGGCGCGACGTGGTGGGGCTCGACCTCGAGCGCGACGGCCTGCGCCCGCGGGGTCAGGTCGCGAAGGCCGCGGACGATATCTGGGTGCCGCTCGCGTGGGCGCCGTCGTCAGCCGCCGAGGTGGTGGTCGCGGCCCGCGATACCCTCGGCGGCCCGGCCGACTCCATTGCCACGGGCTCGGCGCAGCAGTTCTTCCTGCAGGTGAGCAGCTCGCGGAATCCCGCGTGGGCCCGGGAACTCGCCGAGAAGATCGCGGCGGCCGGGATCAGAACGAGCGTCGTTGACCCGGCCAACGCCGACGACGTATATCGTGTCGTCGTGGGCCCGTTCGGTTCACGGGACCAGGCCGATTCCGCCAGTCGCTCGCTTGGCATGCCGTCGTTCGTCATCAGCGGGCCCGGCGGGCCGGCGCCCTGACCATTCCTTCACTGCCCAGGATCCCCCGATGAAGCTCACGAAGCTCGAGCTCTCCGGTTTCAAGTCGTTTGCCGACACCGTCGAACTCACCTTCGATCTCGGCGTCACGGCCATCGTCGGCCCCAATGGCTGCGGCAAGTCGAACGTGTCCGACGCGGTCCGTTGGGTACTCGGTGAACAGTCGGCCCGCCTGCTGCGCGGCGGCAAGATGGAGGATGTCATCTTTCAGGGCGCCGCGACCAGGCGGCCAGTAAACGTTACCGAGGTCTCGCTCTACCTCGACAACACCGACGGCGACCTGCCAGTCGCCTATCGCGAGGTGGTGATCACCCGCCGCCTCTCGCGCTCCGGCACCAGCGAGTACCTGCTCAACAAGGCCCCGGTCCGGCTGCGCGACATCCAGGACCTGCTGCGCGGCACCGGGCTGGGCAGTGACGCCGGCGTCGTCATCGAGGCCAGGATGATCGAGCTGCTCCTCTCCGATCGTGCCGACGAGCGGCGGTCGCTGTTCGAGGAAGCGGCGGGGATCAGCCTCTATCGCGACCGGAAGCAGAGCACGGAACGCCGGCTCGAGGAGACGCGCCAGGACCTGCAGCGGGTCGAGGACCTGATCGCGGAGGTGCAGTCCCAGCTCCGCAGCCTGGCGCGGCAGAAAGGCCGCGCCGAGCGCCATGTGAAGCTCACGGAAGAGAAGTTCGCGCTGCAGCTGACGCTCGCGCAGCGCCTGCTCGAGCGCCTCTCCCGCGACGCGGAAAGCATGACGCGGCGCTACGCCGAGCTCGAGCCGGCCCTGCCGGCGAGCCGCCAGGCGCTCGCCGAGTCCGAGCAGCGCCGCGAGGAGGCGGGCCGCGCCCGCCACGCGGCCGAGGCGGAACGGACCGAGGTATCCTCGCGCCTCGCCTCGGTGCGGGTCGAGCTCGGGCGGCTCGAGGGTGACCTCGCCGTGGCCGCCGAGCGGCTCGGCAATGCGGCGGCGCGCCGCCTCAGGGCGAGTGACGAGCGGGGCCAGATGGAGGCACGCATTGCCCAGGCCGCGGTGGAGCATGAGGCGGCGCTGGTGGAGCGCAGTGACGCCGACGCGGAGCATGCGCGGCTGCAGGCGGAACTCGGCTCGCGGGCCGAGAACGAGGAACGCGTGCGCCAGCGCCTGGCCGACCAGCGCGACGTGGTGCGCCGCCTGGAGCAGGAAGCGCAGCAGGCGCTCCAGAGCAGCACGTCGCTGGAGAGCGAGCGGATCGCGCTCGAGCACGAGCTCACCGGCCTCCGCGAACGCGCGGAGCAGGCGCTGGCGCAGCGCGAAGTGCTGCGCCACGAGCTGGCCGATGGCGAGCGCCGGCGGGATCACCAGATGGAGCGCGCCGCCTTCCACAGCTTCGCGTTGCGGCGCTCGGGTGCCGAGGTGGAGGCCGCCCGGCATCATGTCGCCGAGGTGCGCGAGCGCGAGGCGCATGACCGCGCCGCACGTCGCAGTGCCGAGGAGACGCTGGCCCAGCTCACCGCGCGCCGCCAGGCGCTTGAGGAGTTGGAGCGCGAACGCGTGGGCCTGGCCCCCGCCGCCGCCGCCCTGCTCGCTGCGCGCGAGCGCTTCGGCAGCAGCATCCTCGGGCCGTTGGCCGACTTCCTCAGCACGTCGCGCGAGGACGCCGACCTGGCGGAGCGACTCCTGGGCGACTGGGTTCATGCGGTGCTGGTGCGCGACCTCGACGCGATCCCCGCGATCCAGGCATGGCATGCCGAGCACCAGCCCGGTGCACTCGTGCTGCTGCCAGCCGATCCCGGACCGCGTTTCGGCAGTGACCAGCATCCCCTCGCCGACCGCGTCCGTGCCGAAGGGCCGGCGGCCGCCTGGGTGCAGGCAATCCTGCACGGGTCTGAGGTACTCGATGCGGCCGGCCTCGTCCTGCGTCGTGCCACCGGTGCGGTCTTCCTTGCCGGCGCGGTCACCCAGGGCGGCCCCCTTCGCCGTCGCGCGGAGCTGGGCAGCCTCGGTCACGATGTCGAGGCGGCCGAACGACATTTCCAGTCGGCGGACTCGGCGCTGAGCGGCACCCTCGCGAGCTTCGCCGCCGCGGAAACGGCGCTTGGCTCCGCGGTCAGCGCCTTCGACGCCGCGCGCGAACTCGAGCGCCAGGCGGTCTCGGCCAGGGAAGAGGCGCTCCGCCACGTCGCCTCCTTGCAACGCGAGCTCACGTCCAGCGAGCAACAGCTCGACCACCTCCGTGAGCGCCTCCAGTCCGCCGAGCGTCGCGTGGCCGAGATCAGCACGCTGCTGGAGGAGCTGGGTGTCGGACGCGCCCGTCGGGACGAGGCCATCGGCGCCGCCCGCAGCCAGCAGCAGGCGCTTGAGGCCGACCAGGAGACCGCGCGGGAGCAGCGGGTCCACTGGCAGGTCCAGGAGGCGCACGTGGCCGCGCGGCTCCGCGGCGCGGTGGAGCGCGCCGATCGCGTGAGCGACCTGCGCGCCCAGGCGGCGGCGTCCGCGGCGGCCCTTGGCGTCGAGCTCGACGAGCTCGATCGCACGACCCAGGCGCTGCAACTGCAGCAGGCGGACTGGCGCACCGCGCGCGACGAGCGGCGCGTGGCGCGGCTCGAGCTGGAAGCCGCGGCAACCGACACCGAACTGGCACTGGCGGAGGGCGAGGCAAACCTCGTCTCCGCCGAGCGCGTGCTCACCTCAACGCGCAGCGAGGTGGAGGCACTGGTGGAGGAGAGCCATCGGTTGCAGGTGGCACTGACCGAGTCGGCGGGCCAGCGGCGGCGCATCGAGGAGCGCGTCGAGGCCGAATGGCGGAAGCCGCTGGCGGCATTGCTGGAGGGCTTTGTACCCCTCGACCTCGACCTCGAGACGCTGGAGGCCGGGGCGGCGCGGGTGGTCGAGCAGCTCGAGGGCATCGGGCCGGTCAATCCGCTCGCTGTGGAGGAGCACGCCGAGGAGAGCACGCGTCTCGAGTTCCTGACGACCCAGCGCGACGACCTCGTGAGCGCCCGCCAGTCGCTGCTCCAGGCCATCCGCGAGATCGACGGGACGGCGCGCCACTTGTTCATGGAGACGTTCACCGCGGTGCAGGGGCACTTCCGGAGTGTCTTCCAGACCCTCTTCGGCGGCGGCGAGTGCGAATTGCGCCTAGCCGACCCGGATGATCCGCTGGAGAGCGAGATCGAAATCCATGCGTCGCCGCGCGGCAAGAAGACCCAGCGGATCCACCTGTTGTCGTCCGGGGAGCGAACGCTGGTCGCGACGTCGCTGCTGTTCAGCATCTACCTCACCAAGCCGAGCCCGTTCTGCCTCATGGACGAAGTCGACGCGCCGTTGGATGACGCCAACGTCGGCCGGTTCACCCGGCTGCTGGACGAGTTCAAGCACTCGACCCAGTTCATCGTCATTACTCACAATCCCCGTACCATGCAGGCCGCCGACGCGGTGTATGGCGTCACGATGCAGGAGCCGGGCGTCTCCACGATCGTCGGAGTGCGCCTGGGTGAGCATCATGAGGACGACGACAGGCAGCAGGAAGACAGGCGGCAGGATGACATGGACTCCGAGGTGGTTGAAGAGGCCGCACAGGTATGAGCTGCTTCGTCTTGCCGCCTTGCCGCCCTGCCGCCTTGCCGCCTGGTGATGGAGTTCCTCGATGCTCGTAGTCATGCGCCACGGCGCCACGGCCGACGAAGTGCGGCTGGTCGTGGCCACGATCGAGGAGCTGGGATACGAGGCGCGTCCCATGCCGGGTCGCCAGCGCACCACCGTCGGGCTGGTCGGCAATGACGGCCGTGTGGACGGCTCGCGCATCGCGGCGCTGCCGGGGGTCGCCGAGCTCATTCACGTCACCAAGCCGTACAAGCAGGTGTCGCGTGAATGGCGGTCGGAGCCGACCGTCGTGCGCCTGGCTGGCGGGGTGACCGTCGGTGGGCCAGACCTCGCCATCATGGCGGGACCCTGCTCCGTCGAGAGCGAGTCACAGATCCTGGAAGCGGCGCGCGCGGTTCGCGGCGCCGGCGCCTCCATTCTCCGGGGCGGGGCATTCAAGCCGCGCTCCTCACCCTATGCCTTCCAGGGTCTCGGTCCGGAGGGGCTGCGGCTCCTGGCGCTGGCGCGCGCCGAGACCGGACTCCTTATCGTCACCGAGGCGATGGACGCGGAGCAACTCGACCTTGTCGTCGAGGTCGCCGACATCGTGCAGATCGGCGCGCGCAACATGCAGAACTACTCCCTCCTCAAGAGCGCCGGGCGCAGCGGCAAGCCGGTGCTGCTCAAGCGCGGGCTGTCGGCGACTATCCAGGACCTCCTGCTCTCCGCCGAGTACCTGCTCGCCGAGGGGAACCCCGACGTGATTCTCTGCGAACGCGGCCTGCGCGGCTTCGACAGTGTCACGCGCAACCTCTTCGACCTGTCGGCGATTCCCGTGGTCCATCACCTCTCGCACCTGCCCATCGTCGCCGACCCAAGCCATGGCACCGGTCGGCGTGACATGGTGATCCCGATGGCGCGCGCCGCCGTCGCCGCCGGGGCAGACGGCCTTCTCGTCGAGGTCCATCCCGCGCCGGAACGCGCGCTCTCGGATGGGGTGCAGAGTCTTGACCCGGCACAATTCACCACCCTGATGCGAGAAGCCCGGGTCATCGCCGAGGCCATCGGGCGTGGCATTCCCGTGCCGGTGGGAGCATCCGCGTGAAGTTCCTGCTCAGCCTGTCACTGTTGTCGGTGCTGCCTACTCTCCCTGCCCCGGTGGTCCAGGATGATGCCAGCATCATCGTGGGACGCGCGGCGCGGGTCTACCGCGGCCTCACCTCGTTGCGCGCCGACTTCAAGCAGGTGATCGACGACGAGGCGGTAGGGACGTTCGAGAGTCGCGGGGTCATGGTGCAGTCGGGCCAGAGCAAACTCACGATGCGCTTCAGCGATCCCAGGGGCGATGCCATCGTGCTCGATGGGCGCTATGTTTGGGTCTATACCCCGAGCACCACGCCGGGCCAGGTCCTGCGGATGCCGATCCCCACCGGGCCGGTCTATGGGTTCAACGTGCTGGCGTGGCTGCTGGACAAGCCGGCGGAACGGTATCGATCGCGCTACCTCAAGCGGGATTTTGTCGATTTCGTGCAGACCGACGTGGTGGAGCTGGTGCCACTGGCGGACGACCTGCCCTTCCGAAAGGCGACACTCTGGCTCGACCGCGACACGGCGCTGCCGCGGAAGGTGGTCATCGAGGAGCGTGCCGGTGGCACGCGCACGCTCACGCTGTCGAAGCTCAGGACCAACGACCCCGTCACCGACAAGACCTTCCAGTTCGAAGTGCCGAACGGCGTGCGGATCATCGAGCAGTCATAGCCTCGCGCAGGGCCGCCTCGATCTCGGCGGCCCTTCCCTCCTCCAGCCCGCCCCGCCGCGCCACCTTCACCGCCTCGAGTCCCAGCACGGCTTAGAGCCGTCGCGTTTCCGGGTTGAGCACGCTCAGGTGCGCCCGCACCGTCCCGGCATCGCCCCGAATGATTGGCCCCGTAAGCGCGTCCACGGTGCCTCGCATCTCGAGGTTGCGCCACGTCCCCTCAAGGAGCGGCAGGAAGATCCGCCCGGCGGCGTCCGCAGGGATCCCCGCCTCGCCCGCGAGCCGCTCGGCCACCGCCGCCAGCGCCACCGTGTAGTTGCTGACGATCACCGCCGCCGCATGGTAGCGTGGCTTGTCGGCGGCCCTGATCTCGAGCGCCGTCATGCCGAGCAGCCCGGCAAGTTGTCGCCCGGCCGACACCGCTGCCGCATCGCCTTCCAGCACCACGTACGCCGCCCGCAGCCGCTCGGCCGCCTCGGAATCGCCCGCCAGGGTCTGCAGGGGGTGAAAGGACCCGAGGCCCGCCACCCGGCCCTCGAGAGCCGACAGCGCGGAGCGATCCCGCAGGCCGGAACAGTGCAGTACCACGGCGGCTGTGAGCGTTACCTCCCGCAGCCGCACCGCCACATCCCCGATGGCATCGTCAGGCACGGCGACGAGGATGATGCTCGCGCGCTCGAGGGCCAGGGTCCACGGCTCGAGGGAACAGCTGATGTGGGGGGGGAGATCGGACGTTCGGCGGGTGCACACGTGCACCGGTACCGATGCACGTGTCAGGGCCAGCGCGAGGGCCCGCCCCGCGCGCCCGGCGCCGATGATGGCGACGGTCGGGCGGGACCCCCCGGCGGGTGTCACGCGCTCAGCGCGCGACTGCACCCGGCGCCGGAGCGGCGCTGGCCAGCGTCAGGAGCTGTTTCGGCGACTGCGCCTTCCGCAGGAGGGTGATGGCCGTCTGCACCTGGGGATCGTCCTTGGCGCGACGCCGGAACTCGGCCTGACGGCCGAAGACATAGCGGCTGACCTCGTAGCCGAGCTGCTGGTCGACCAGCGGCGCGCCCGCCTGGAAGACCGCCGGGGACATGGTGACACCCTTGGCCTTGAGCCGGTCGTACACCTGCTGCCGCATCGGCGCCGTCACCGAGAAGTCCTCGCTGCGCACCGTCTTGTCCCGCTTCACATCGAGCGCGTAACTGGTCAGCACGTCGCGGTACGCCTGGACCTTGTCACCCAGTCCCTTGATGAACTCCCGTTCCGGGGTCGTCAGCGTGTCGGGCCGGACGATGAGGTCAGGCACGATGCCGCCACCGCCCCGGACGATCCGGCCACCATCGGTATGGTAGATGGGGCGCGCCTTGATCGCCGAGTCGGCCGCCGACAACGAATCGCCGGCCGTCAACGGGGTGCCTTCGGCGATCGCCTGCAGCACCTGGTCCTGCTCGCTGTTCGCCTTGCGCTGTATGGTGCGGCCGCTCGGCGTGAACCAGCGCGCCGTCGTGAGCTTGAGCGCCGTCTCCTCGCCCAGCGGATACAGTGTCTGTACCAGGCCCTTCCCGAACGTGGGCGTGCCCACGATCAGGGCGCGGTCGTGATCCTGCATGGCGCCCGCAATGATCTCGGCCGCGCTGGCCGTGCCCTCGCTCACCAGCACGACGATCGGCAGGGACGGGTCGAACTGCTTCCCCTCGTCGAAGAACTGCCGCGTGCTGCCCCGGGCACGGCCGCGGGTCGACACCACCTCCTGGCCGGGATCGAGGAAGAGGTCGGAAACCTTGATACCCTGGTCCAGCAGGCCACCCGGGTTGTTGCGCAGGTCGAGGACCAGTGACTTCATCCCCTTGGCGCGCATCGCGGTCATCTCGTCGCGCAGTTCCTGCGCCGACGTTTCCTGGACGGGGTTGAGCGAGATGTATCCCACGCCACCATCAAACTCGGTGCCCGCCGGCACCGACTTGAAGTGGATGGTGGCGCGATTGAGCTTGTACGGAATGGCCTCGTCGAAGCCAGCCCGCCGGATCAGGATCGCCACGTTCGACCCCGGCTCCCCGCGCAGGGACTTCACCGCCTGGTCGCTGTTCCATCCCTGAGTCGTCTTGCCGTCCACCTCGACGATCTGGTCGCCGGTCTGGATGCCGGCACGCTCCGCCGGCGAATCGGGCAGCGGCGCCACGACCGTGATCCAGCCATCGCGCACGTCGATCTGGATGCCCAGGCCGGCGTAGTTGCCTGACGTCTTCTCGGTGAGTTCCTTGAAGTCGGCGCCAGCCAGCAGCACCGAGTAGGGATCCTTGAGCTGGTCCAGCATCCCGTTGGTCGCCTTCGTGTAGAGGTCGGCCTCCGGGATCGAGTCAACGTAGAAATTGCGGACATGGCTCAGGACGTCGTCGAACAGGCGCGCCTGCCGATACACCCCCCCGTCCCCGCCAGTACCGCGCTGCAGGAGCCACCCGCCGCTCAGGAACGAGAGCACGGCGATGAGCACGGTGATGCCCCAGCGTTGCTTCATGTCTGCCTCCACCTCTGTTCCAGTTCTGCCCACGCCGCCTCGGCGAGACGGTCGGCAGGCAGCTCTGCATTCAAATGTCGCACGCCCGCTCCGGCGGCCGCCAGATACGCGGCGGCCACCCGGGCATGAAAGTCCACGTCTTCGGCTTCCAGCCGGTCCTGCGTCTTGCCGGCGGCGGCCTGCCGGGTCCGGCCGGCCCCGGGCGGCACGTCGAGCACAAGCGTCAGGTGCGGCACGAGTCCCCCAGTGGCAATGCGGTTCGCGGCAGCCACGAGATCGGCGGGCAATCCACGGCCCGCGACCTGGTAGGCTTGCGTCGAGAGGTCGAAGCGATCCGCGATGACCAGCGATCCCGCCTCGAGCGCCGGCCCGATAACCCGTCGCACCAGGTCGGCACGCGCCGCGAGCATCAGCAGCAGCTCCGCTTCCGGACCGACAGCATGCGCGTGGTCCAGCACAATGGCGCGGGCGGCCTCGGCGGCCGTCGTGCCACCCGGTTCACGCACCGCCACCACCGGCGCGCCGGCGGCCCTGGCGCGTGCGGACAGGGTCGCCGCGAGCGTGCTCTTGCCTGCCCCTTCCGGTCCCTCGAGGACGAGGAAGAATCCCTGCATCAGCCCAGCGTGATGATGCTGCTCGCTGCACCCTTCTCCATGCCGGTGCTGATCTGATCGTTGACCTTGACCATGAGCTTCTCGAAGTTGGCGCGCGCCGCCACGTACCGCTGACCGATGCTGCTGGTCTCGAGATCGCGCACCGCCGTCTCGTAATCCAGCGTTGTCGCTTCATCAGGCATCTTTCCCTGAGAGATCACTGAATCGACCTGCTTCGCCAGCGTCGAGATGCGATCGAGCTTCTGCTGCGTATCCACGTCGCCGCGGAGGTCCTGCTCCGAGCGCTTCAGGGCCTGGTACTCGCTCGACTGGCCAATCAGACGTCCCAGTTCCTGCGCCTTGTCCGAAATCACGGGATCTCGCTCCTCTGCGCGAGCAGGTAGCGCTCGCGGCCAAATAGGTCGGGATGAATCATGATGCCCTGCCAGCCGTATGCCCCCGCCATCAATGCCGTCGCCTCGGCGCGCGCGGCGTCGAGCTCGAGCGCAATCCATCCGCCGGGGATCACTACCCGCCGCCCATCATCCAGGAGCCGCCGCGTGGCCTCGAGGCCGTCAGCGCCGCCCTCGAGCGCACGCGACGGCTCCCAGTCGCGCACCGACGTGTCAAGCACCGCGTACTCGGCCGCCGCGATGTACGGCGGATTCGCCACGAGCACATCAACCGAGGCCGTGGCCAGGGTCGCGGTGAGGTCGCTCCGCGCGACGGCGACCGGCAGCGCGAGCCGCCGCGCGTTGTCCGCGGCGACGCGGAGCGCATCGCCGCTCACGTCGACACCCACCACCCGGCCATAGCGGCCCTCGTCCGCCAGGCTCAGGGCGATGCACCCGCTGCCGGTGCACACGTCGGCCACCGTTCCCCGCGGACCGCGCGCCAGCACCAGGTCCACGAGGCCTTCCGTCTCCGGCCGCGGGATCAGCACCCGCCGGTCCACCTGCAGCGTGAGCCGCCGGAACCCCGCCCGCCCGGAAACATAGGCCAGGGGCTCGCCTCCTGCCCGCCGCTCCACGGCCGACAGGAAGGCCCCGACCAACTCGGCCGACACCGGCGCGCGCCGCCCCAGGATCGCTTCCGCGGGCGACGCTTCGACCAGGTCGGCCCAGAGCCGCAGCGCCTCGCGCCGGGGCTCGGGGATGCGCGCGGCAGCCAGCATGCGCCCCGCATCGGCGACGAGGTCGCCAAGCAGCACCTCAGTCTCAGTCACGCCCCTGCTCCTCCCTGCTCGCCATGCGCAGCGCCTCGATGAGCTCGTCGATGTGCCCGTCCATCACGTCGGGCAGGTTGTGGACGGATCGGTTGATGCGGTGATCGGTGACACGGCTCTGGGGGAAGTTATAGGTGCGGATCTTGGCCGACCGGTCACCGGTGCCCACCATGGCACGGCGCTCGGAGGAACGCGCTGCCTCCTGCTCCGCGATCTTGCGGTCGAGCAGGCGCGCCCGAAGCACCTCCATCGCCTTGAGCTTGTTCTGCAGCTGCGACTTCTGGTCCTGTTGCGACACCACGAGGCCCGACGGCAGATGCGTGATGCGCACCGCGCTGTCCGTGGTGTTCACGCTTTGCCCTCCTGGACCGGACGACCGGAAGACATCGATCCGCAGGTCCTGCGGATTGATCTGCACGTCGATCTCTTCCGCCTCCGGCAGCACGGCCACGGTCGCCGCCGAGGTGTGGATCCGGCCCTGGGTTTCCGTCGCGGGGACGCGCTGCACCCGGTGCACCCCGGACTCGCGCCGCAGGAGGCCGAACGCATCCGGCCCGCGAATGGCGAGAATCGCCTCCTTCACGCCGCCCATGCCACCCTCACTCACGGAGATCGGCTCGACCGCGAGGCGGTGCCGCTCGGCGAAGCGCCGATACAGCCGCACCAGGTCGCCAGCGAATATGCCCGCCTCATCGCCCCCGGTGCCCGCGCGGATCTCGAGGATGGCGTCGCGGTCATCGAGCGGGTCGCGGGGCACGAGCAACTCGCTGAGCTCCGCGTCGAGCCGGGCGACCTGCGGCTCGAGCTCGTTCACGTCGGCGCGCGCCAGCGCGGCCAGTTCCGCGTCGGGCTCGACGGCCATCTCGCGTGCCTGCGCGAGCTCTTCCCGAAGACGGACGAGCCGGTCGTGCGTGCGCACGACCGGCTCGAGTCTCGAGTGCTCTCGTCCAAGTTCCTGAAGGCGTGCCGTATCCCTGGCCACCTCTGGTCCGGACAACTCGCGCGCGACCTCCGCGGCCCGCGCGAGCGCGGCGCGGAGTCGTGCGTCCATGAATCAGGCCTTCGCGACCGCGTCGTTCGTCTTGTACTTCCGACGGAAACGATCCACCCGGCCGGCGGTATCCAGAAGACGCTGCTTGCCCGTGTAGTACGGGTGGCAGTGGGAACACACTTCGACGTGGATCGATGTGGACGTCGAACGCGTTTCGAAGGAGTTGCCGCACGCGCAGATGACGGTCAGGGTGCGGTACATCGGATGCAGATCGGACTTCACGGGACTTCTCCTTGGACTACGGCCCCTTCGAGGCACCGGGCGTGATCCCCGGGCGCCATTTGCGTCAGGGCGTGGTTTTGTAAAGCCTTGAAGTATAACGAGCTAAGGGCGCGAGAGCAAGCCGCGCATGGCAAGCCCTTTGACTTGCTCCTCCAACCTCATTTAACCTCCATGACCCTTCTCTGGACCCCGCCGTGAGCCTGCCCGCGATCCACATCCTGCGCCGCGTACCGCTCTTCAGCGGCCTGGCCGAGTCCGACCTGGCGGCCTTCGCCGGCCTGGTCCGCGAGCGCCGCTACCCGAAGGGTGCGGTGATCGTCTTCCGCGACGAT
>Ga0315278_10000920_pt1 | contig 25466 bp, 30 predicted proteins | sample YL17G06_0_MG_FD_203880 | JGI IMG/M metagenome (GOLD analysis project Ga0315278, IMG submission 203880) | Sediment microbial communities from Yellowstone Lake, YNP, Wyoming, USA - YL17G06_0 | ecosystem: Environmental > Aquatic > Freshwater > Lake > Sediment | place: USA: Wyoming | collected... | reverse complement strand
GATCCGCGAGGTCGAGTGCGCGGTGCTCGGCAACGACGACCCGGTGGCGTCGGTGGTGGGCGAGATCGTCCCAGAGGGTCACGAGTTCTACGACTACGAGGCGAAGTACCTCGACGCCGACGGCGCGCGCTTCGTGATCCCGGCGGAGCTGCCCTCCGCGCTGTCGGATCGCATCCAGCGCGCGGCCGTGACCGCCTTCCACGCGATCGAGTGCTGGGGGATGGCGCGGGTCGACTTCTTCGTGTCGGGCGACGACCTGTGGATCAACGAGATCAACACGATCCCGGGGTTCACGTCGATCTCGATGTACCCGAAGCTCTGGCAGGCGAGCGGGCTGTCGTACCCCGACCTGATCGAGCGGCTCCTCGACCTCGCCGTGGAACGCCATGACCTCGAGCGCGGCAAGAGCTCGATCGCGCGCGAACTCGAGAGCTGAGCCGTCCTGCTTAGAGGTGCACCACCGGGCAGGTCAGCGTGCGGGTGATGCCTTCGACCGACTGGATGCGGGCGACGACCAGCTTGCCGAGCTCGTCCACGGTCTTGGCCTCGGCGCGAACGATCACGTCGTAGGGGCCGGTGACGTCCTCGGCCTCGGCGACACCGCCGATCGCGCGGACCGCGATCGCCACGGCTGCGGCCTTGCCGACCTCCGTCTGGATGAGGATGTACGCGTGCACCACCGGGAACCTCCTGCGCTCGTGAGGCCGCCATGCTAGTCGCGCACACGACAGCCCTGCAACGCGGGGGCCGGGACGCGGACGGCCCTCGACGCGGGCGCCCCCGGACGGCCGCGGTCGTGTTTCCCCCCCGGGTGGCATCATCGAGAGGTGTTCAGGGATCGCGACGATGCGGGACGCCAACTTGCGGCGGCGGTGGCCGACAGAGTGACTGGGCCCGCGCTCGTGTTGGCGATCCCGCGGGGCGGCGTGGTCGTGGCCGAGCCCGTAGCGGCGGCCCTCGGCATCCCGCTCGACGTGGTCGTCCCACGCAAGCTCCGCGCCCCGTTCGATCCGGAGCTCGCGATCGGCGCGGTGGCGCCGGGCGTGCAGGTCATCGACGAGCGGCTCGTGCGCATGCTCGGCGTCGACGACGCATACGTGCGCGACGAGGTTGTCCGCGCCCAGGCCGAGATCGACCGGCGAACGGCGGCGTACCGTGGGAGTCGGTCGCCACTCGATCTTGCGGGTCGGACCGTGGTGGTGGTCGACGACGGCGTGGCCACCGGGGCTACGGCTGTCGCGTCGCTCCGGTGGGCGCGCGCGGCCGGCGCCGCTCGCGTGGTGTTCGCGGCGCCCGTCGGGCCGCCCGACGCGCTCATGCGACTCGGCGAGGAGTGCGACGAGGTCGTGCTGCTCGAGACGCCCGCGGGGTTCGGCGCGGTCGGCGAGTGGTACGAGCGGTTCGGGCAGGTCTCGGACGATCGGGTCCGATCGGCGCTCGGCGCGTGAACGTCCTCGAGTGGGTCGTCGTGGCCGCGCTCGGACTGGCCGGGTTCAGGTCGCTGACCTACTGGGCGCGCCGGCCCTTCGACAGCCCGGACGTGCGCGATCACCTGCTGTTCGCGGCGTTCGTGCTCGGCCGGGTCGGGAGCTGGTGGTCCCTCGCCGGGTTCTTCGCGCTCTCGGCGACCACCCGGAACCCCGACCCGCTCGGGCGCGGCGCCACGCTGGCCGGTCGTGCCTTCGTCGACGAATTCCGGGCGCGCTACTGGTGGTACCCGCTCCTGGTGATCGGGTTCCTGGTCCTGCAATTCATCGCGGGGTTCTTCCTCGGGCGGCGCGCCGCGCGCACCGGAGCCCCGCCGGTGGCGTGACGAACCTGCCCCGACCTCATGATGAGGGTCGGCGGAACGCCGTATCGGTGCTACAACGGAACCATGACAACCCGTGCGCGCACCCGTGTGACGGCGCTCGCCCTGGCGGCGGTCGTCGTGCTTGGCGTCGCAGGGGTCTCGGCCGTCCGCGCAGGGGCGCCGCCCGAGCTCCCGCCGATCCCGCCCGAGGAGCTGCTCGCCTCCTCCCTCGAGGCGATGGCCGCCCCGTTCACGATCTCGGGCGACGTCACGAGCCGGATCGACATCGGGCTCCCCGATCTCCCCGGCACGCTCGGTGGCTCGGGGACCGGCCTCGGCGGCCTCGTGACCGCGATCGTCGGCACCCAGCACTTCAAGGTGTGGCGCTCGCCAGACGGCGTGCGGGTCGCCCGCGTCGCCGACCTGGCGGAACAGGTCGTGGTCGCGGACCGCGAGGAGGCCTGGTTCTGGGATTCGAACGGCATGACCGCGGTGCGGCTCGACCCCGCGGCGTTGGAGCGCGACGGCGCCCGGGATCCCGCGTTGGCCGGAGTGGTCGCACCCACACGTGCTGATCTCACGGGCTGGATCCGGGACGCCCTCGCCGCGCTCGAGCCCTACGCACAGGTCTCCGTCGCCGGCACCGTCGAGGTCGCCGGCCGCGCGGCCTACGACCTGGTCCTCATGCCCACGCCCGGGCCAACGCTGATCGGCCAGGTCGCGGTGGCGATCGACGCCGAGACGCGGCTCCCGCTGCGGTTCTCGGTGACGCCGAAGGGGACGACAGATGCCGCCGTCGAGGTCGGGTTCGACGCCGTGTCGTTCGATCCGATCGATCCCGGGATGTTCGCCTTCGACCCGCCGGAGGGCGCCAGGGTCTCCGGGTTCGCGCCGCCCGCGGATCGGCAGCCTGAGGGCCCGATGGCCGCGGACGGCCTCGGCGCCATCCCACCCGGCGACGTGATGACCTTCGGCGAGGGGTTCTCGACCAGGATCGCGGTTCGTCTCTCGGCGCCGCTCCCGGAGGAGGCGAGCGCGCTGCTCCCGTACGCGGGCCCGCTGTTCTCGGCGATCGTCGTCGAGGACGGCGGCGATACCTGGCTGCTGGTCGGTCCGGTCCCGGTGGCGACGCTCGAACGGGACGCCGACCGGCTCCCGTGACCCCGGCATTCGTCACGCGAGGGCTGACCAAGCGCTACGGCGACCTCGCCGCGGTCGACACGCTGGATCTCACCGTGGAACGCGGCGAGCTCTTCGGGTTCCTCGGGCCGAACGGCGCCGGCAAGACCACGACGATCCGTATGGCGCTCGGGCTTGTGTTCCCGACCGGAGGGGAGGTCGACCTTCTCGGGGAGCCCGTGGTGCGGGACCGTGCGCCGCTCGCCCGGGTCGGCGCGCTGGTCGAGGAGCCCGCCTTCTGGATGTACCTGTCGGGCCGGCGGAACCTCGAGTACGTGGCGCGCGCCGGACGTGACCGCACCGAGGTCCGCCGCCGGCTCGCCCTCGTCGACGAGACGCTCGAGGTCGTCGGCCTGGCCGCCGCAGCCGACAAGCGCGTGAAGGCCTACAGCCAGGGCATGCGGCAGCGGCTCGGTCTCGCGCAGGCGCTCGTGGGAACGCCCGATCTGCTCGTGCTCGACGAGCCCACGAACGGACTCGACCCCACCGGGATGCGCGAGATGCGGCTCCTGTTGCGTCGGCTCGCCGACGAGGGGACCACGATCTTCGTCTCGAGCCACCTGCTGTCCGAGGTCGAGGCGATGTGCGATCGGGTGGGCGTGATGGCGAGCGGCCGGCTCGTGGCCGAGGGCACGCCCGGGTCGCTCCGCGGCGGCACCGACCGCGTGCGGGTCCAGGTGGATGACGTGGCGCGCGCTCGTGCGGCGGCGCTAGGGCTCGCCGGGGTGACCGTCGATGGCGACGCCGTGGCGGGGGGCCCCGGGTCCCTCACGATCACGCTCCACGGTGTCGAGCCGGCCGATCTGAACGCCGCGCTCGTGGGCGCCGGCGTGCGGGTCGGGGCGCTTGCGCCGCATCGCGACACCCTCGAAGAGGTCTTCCTCCACCTCGTGGAGGGCGCCGATGTTCCGCGTTGAGCTACTGAAGGCCGCGCGCCGGTGGCGAACGTGGCTCCTCGCCGCGGCGATCGGGGGGATACCGATCGTGATCGTGTTCGCGATCAGGGTCTCGCCTCCGCAGCCGGCGGCCGCCGAGGACGCGCCGCCCTTCCTATTCCAGATCGCGACGAACGGGCTGTACGCCGCACTCACGGGGCTCGCGGTCGTCCAGCCGTTCTTCCTGCCGCTGGCGGCCGGCCTGTTCGCGGGCGACGCGATCGCCGGCGAGGCCCAGGGCGGGACGCTCCGGTACCTGCTGCTGCGCCCGGTCGGCCGGACCCGTCTCGTGCTGTCGAAGTACGCCTCGGCGATCACGCTGCTGGGCGTGCTCGTGGCGGCGACGATCGCGAGCGGGCTCGCGGCCGGGGCGGTCGTCTTCGGGCTCGGGCCGATGCCGACGCTGTCGGGCACCTCGCTTTCGGTGGGTGAGGGGCTCCTGCGGATCGTGGGGAGCGGGGCGTACATGGTGCTCGCGCTCTCGGGGCTCGCGAGCGTCGGCCTGCTGATCTCGACGCGCACGGACTCGGGCCCCGGCGCCGCCGTGGCGACGATCGTCATCGCGATCGCCAGCCAGATCCTCGGGCAGATCCCCAGCCTCGATGTGATCCACCCGTACCTGCCCACCTACGGATGGCTCGGCTTCACCGGGCTCTTCCGATTCCCGGTCGACTGGGACCAGATGCAGGGCGGGCTGCTCGTGAGCGCCGTGTACACGGTGGTGTGCCTCGGGCTCGCGCTCTGGGGGTTCCGCCGGCGCGATGTGACCGCCTGAGCCGGCGGGCCTGGACACGACGAAGGGCGGGGGCCCGGAGGCGCCCCACCCTTCGTGACGACCGCAAGCGTCCCGGTTAGCCGACGGCCTTGATGATCTCCTCGGAGAGCTCGGGGAACTCCTGCAGGCGGGCGACGCGCTCGCTCTTGAGGCGCTCGACGATCGCGTCGTACTCGTCGATCCTGCCCTGGCGCTCGTAGAGCTTGCGGGGCGCCAGGAGCTCGGCGTCGTCGAACTCCGGGACCGCGCTCGCGACCTGGTAACCGAAGTCGGGATCGTCGTCCCACGTGATCGTCTGCTCGGCGATCCCCTTCACGCACGCCGACGTGTGCGGGATCTTCACCTTCTTCGAGCGGTCGTCGCCGTCCTTGCCACCGACCCGTCCGGTGTTCAACAGGTACGTCTCGATCGGGTGCGAGGCCAGCAGCTCGAGCATCCGGTTCCCCTGGAGGCCGTGGGGGAGCGGGAAGAACGGGTTCGTCCCGGGCACCCGGAGGAACTTGCCTTCCTCGGAGGCGCCGCCTGCGGCGGTCCCCGTGGTCTCGCCGAGCATGAAGTAGGCGGCCGCCTGCTCGCTGTTCAGCCGGGCCACCCCGGGGATGATGTTCTCGTTCCGGTTGAGGATCAGCAGGTAGTCGACCGTGCCGACGTTCTGTGCGTCCTCGAACGAGAGCAGGTCGGTCATCTCGAACACGGCCCGGCCGTTCTTCGTGTAGTGCTCGTTGAAGAAGTCGACCGTGCCGGCGTCGTCCATCGAGACGTTCTCCATGTACGCCGTCGGCTTGACGATCGCCCCGTGGATCGAGGGCTCGAAGTCGGGGTCGAGGCCGAACGTCTTCGCGAAGCAGCCGTTCTCGGTCCCGTATGCGTGCCCGCCGGGCATCAGGCCGACGAAGTCGTCCTGGATCGGGTTGGAGCCGTTCTGCGTCGTGAACGTGGTGGTGGTCTTCCCGGTGCCCGACAGGCCCAAGATCATGAGGACCTTGTCGCCGTGCGGGGTCGGGATGACCTTGAGGCCCGAGTGCAGGGCGAGGCCGCCCTTGTCGTAGACGATGTTGTTCCACATCCGCAGGCCGCCCTTCTTGGACTCACCGAAGTAGTCCGAGTTCAGGACGCGCGTGACGTTTGCCTCGAGGTCGACCGCGATCAGCCGGTCGTCGGGGTAGCCCGGTGCCTCGAGGCCAGGGGTGTAGATCACCTGCACCATCTGCTCCCCACCCACCCCCTCGGCGCCGTCGCTCCGCTCGAAGTAGAGCTTCTGCTGCATCCCGGCGATATTGGCGTAGCGCTTCTCCATCAGGAGGCGCGCCGCGGTGCGCATCTCGGGGTCGTTCCCGATGTAGCCGTCGATCTGGATCATGTCGTGCTCGGCGATGTAGGCGTCCTGCATCGTGGCGACCTTGTCGTAGTCCTCGCGCGACATCGTCTTGCCGCTCGAGAGCCGGTCGACGACGTAGGTGCTCGCGCCGCTGCGCGAAAGCACCCTGGTCTGGGTGTTGGTGTTCCCGTACTCGGAGATGCGCGTCTCGGGCATCTCCTCGGTGAACGCCCGCAGCTCCTCGGGCGTGGGGTTGACGTAGACCTCTGCCACGGTGGGCCTCCTTGCAAGGGAACGCGGCGGGGGCCGCGTTTGAACAGTCAGGAGTACGGCTAGAGTCTACCGAACGCCCTCCGGCACCCTGGGCCCCGCGAGGCTCACGCGGTGCCGATCCCGCTGTGCGGAACGGACAAACGTCATGGACGTCTCGGAACGAGCGCTCCTCGCGGCGATCGCGCGCGTGCTCTCTGGCGCGGGGCCCGACGTCGTGGTGGGGGTCGGCGACGACGCGGCGGTGGTGGCGCCCGGCTCGGGCGAGCTCGTGCTCACGACCGACGCGCTCGTCGAGGGCTCGCACTTCTCGCGCTCGACCGCATCGGCCCGTGACATCGGGTACAAGGCCGTCGCCGTGAACCTCAGCGACATCGCCGCGATGGGCGCCTCCCCGCGCTACGCGCTCTGCGCGCTGACCCTGTCCGATGCGGTTGAGGCGGCGTGGGTGATGGAGCTGTTCGGCGGGATGCGCGAGGCGTGCGACGAGCACGCGCTCTCGCTCGTGGGTGGGAACGTCGCGCGAGGCTCGGAGGTGACCGTGGCCGTCGCCGTGACGGGCGAGGTCGCGCCTGGGCGGGCGATCACCCGTGCCGGCGCGCGTGCGGGCGACCGGCTCGTCGTCACGGGCACCCTCGGCGGCGCTGCCGCGGGCCTGCGCCTGTCGACGGGGCGCACGCCGCCAACCGACGAGGAACGCGCCGCGATCATGCGACACGTACGTCCCACGGCCCGTGTCGGCGAGGCGGGGGTGCTCGCGCGGTTCGGCGCGACCGCGATGATCGACGTGAGCGACGGCCTGGCCCTTGACCTGTCGCGGCTCTGCGCCTCCAGCGGGGTGGGCGCCCAGGTGTGGCTCGCCGCCGTCCCGATCGGACCCGCGGCAAGCCTCGACGAGGCGATCGGCGGGGGCGAGGACTACGAACTGCTGGCCACGCTGCCCGATGAGGCAGCGGTGGCGGCCGCGCGCGGCGAGCTCGCGGAGTCCTTCGGGGTGCCGCTGATCGAGATCGGTTCGATCCGCGAGCAGCTGGGCATGGTGGCCGTCGACGCGACCGGCGACGAGGCGCCCCTCGCCCCGGCCGGTTGGGACCACTTCGCGTGAGCGCGCCCCCTCGGCCCCGGGCCCTCACGATCGCGGGGAGCGACTCCGGCGGCGGCGCCGGGATCCAGGCCGACCTCAAGACGTTCAGCGCGCTCGGGGTCTACGGCATGACCGCGATCACCGCCGTGACCGTGCAGAACACGCGAGGGGTGAGCGGGTACGAGACGCTCTCGCCGGCCCTGGTCGGCGAACAGATCCGCGCGGTGGCCACCGACATCGGGGTCGATGCCGCCAAGACGGGGATGCTCGCGACCGCCTCGATCGTCGACGCCGTGGCGGACGCGGTCGCTGAGACCGGCATCGGGAACCTGGTGGTCGACCCGGTGTTCGTCAGCAAGCACGGGCACGCGCTGCTCGAGCCCGAGGCCGTCGACGCCCTGCGGAGGCGGATCTTGCCGCTCGCCGCCCTCGTCACGCCGAACCTCCCCGAGGCCGCCGGGCTCGTGGGTTTCGAGGTCGGGTCGCGGGACGACATGCGCCGGGCGGCGGACGCGATACTGGCGATGGGCCCGGCCGCGGTGCTCGTGAAGGGCGGCCACCTCGAGGGCACGGACGACGCCTCGGACCTGATCGTGGACGAGGGCGGGGAGACCTGGCTCTCGGCGCCGCGCATCGACACGCCGCATACGCACGGTACCGGCTGCACGCTCAGCGCGGCGATCGCGGCGCATCTCGCGAGGGGCGACCCGCTGCGCACCGCTGTTGCGGCCGGCAAGGCGTTCGTGACGGAGGCGATCCGTCATGCGCTCCCGATCGGCGGCGGGATCGGGCCGGTGGATCAGCTCTGGTCGATCCCGCGTCCGTAGGCCGCGTGGACCGTCGTCAGGCGTGCGGGATGCGCGTGATCTTGCCGGCCTTGATGCAGCTCGTACAGGCGTTCACGCGCTTCGGGGTGCCGTTCACGAGCGCGCGCACGCGCTGGATGTTCGGGTCCCACCGGCGGTTGTTCCGCTTGTGCGAGAACGTCACCGACTTGCCGAACCACGGCTTCTTGCCACAGATGTCACAGTTCGCTGCCATAGCCGGACGAGGCTACCAGACGCCCCGCCAGACCGCTCTCAGGCTGCGATCGCCTCGAGGTTCGCGGTCAGATCCTTCGCGCTGATCTCGCCGTCGACCTTGGCGGCCACGCTCCCGTCGGCGTTGTAGAAGACCGTCACGGGCTGCCCGATGCTCCCGAGGTCGGTGCGGATCGCCCCCGATGGGTCGAACACGTTCGGGTAGGGGAGGCCGTGTGCCGCGATGAAAGCTTGAGCCGACCCACGGTCGTCGAGGATGTCCACGCCGATGAACTGGACCCGATCGCCGAACTCGTCCGCCGCCGCCGTCAGTCGGGGCGCCTCCGCCTCGCACGGCCCGCACCAGCTGGCCCAGAAGTTCACGACCACGGGCGTGCCTCGGAGCTCGGCGAGGAGCGCGTCGTAGCCGGCCACGTCGATCTCGGGCAGCTCGTCGACGGTGCTCGGCAATGACGGGACGGGCGTGACGACCATCGCGGGATCCGCGGTGACGCCTCCGTCGGGAGCCGCCGGGTTGCCCCCGCCGCATGCGGAGAGGGACACGACCGCCGCGAGGGCGGCCAACGCGAGGGTCCGGCGAGCTGTCATCCCCGTCATGGTAGAACCGGGGGCGGATGTGGAGCCCTCGATGCCGCTGACGCTCGTTCCCCCGATACCGCTGACGCTCGCCTCGCCGATCGCCGACATCGACGCGAAGATCGCATCACGCAAGGGGCGTGCGCGGTCGAAGGGCGCCACGGTCAAGGAAGCCTGGGAGGTCCTGCGCGACGCCTTCGACATCGAGACCGTCGGCGACCTCGTCCACCACTACCCCCGCCGGTACATCGACCGCTCCAACGTCCAGACCATCCGGGGCATGAGGATCGGGCAGTACGTCACGGTGATCGCGCACGTGCGGAAGGTCGCGAAACGCCTGACCCGCCGCAAGCAGACGATGGTGACGGTCACGCTGGCCGACGGCTCGGGGTTCCTGGACCTGACCTTCTTCAACCAGCCCTGGGCCGCGAACCTCTACAAGGAGGGGATGGAGGTCGCGGTCTCCGGCGTGGCCTCTCGGTACCAGGGGCGGCTCCAGCTCGCGAACCAGGAGGTGGAGGTCCTCGGCGGCGGCGATGCCGACCTCGTGCACACGGGCAGGATCACCCCGGTGCACCCTGCGTCGGAGGGCATCACGACGCGCACGATCCGCGAGCTCGCGTATCGGGCGTTCGAACGGCTCGAGCCCGTCCACGATCCGATGCCGCCCGACGTGATCGAGGCGGAACGGCTGGGCTCGTACGACCGCGCACTGCGCGACATCCATTTCCCCGAGGACGACGTGGCACTTGCGAACGCGCGTGAACGGCTGAAGTTCGACGAGCTGTTCGTGCTCGAGCTGGGGGTGGCCTTCCGCAAGCACCGCGTCGAGGCCGAGCAGCAGGGCGTCGCGCACGAGCCCCAGGGCTCGCTCACCGAGCGGCTGCTCGCGACGATCCCGTTCGAGCCCACCGGCGCCCAGCGGCGCGCGATCGGGGAGGTCGGCGCCGCCATGGCCCGTCCCCGTCCGATGAACGTGTTGCTGCAGGGTGACGTGGGCGCCGGCAAGACCATCGTCGCGCTGCACGCGGCGCTCGTGGCGATCCAGTCGGGCCACCAGGCCGCGATCATGGCGCCCACCGAGGTGCTCGCCGGCCAGCACGCGCGATCGGTGGCGTCGCTCCTCGAAGGGGTCGGGGCGGTGCCGTACCTCGAGCTCGCGGCGGCGCGGACGCCCGCCCCCGCGCCCGCGGGGCAGGGATCGCTCCTGGACGAGATCGCGGAGCCGGACCGGGACGGGGGCCCGGCCGCCGAGGCGGACGAGCACCTCGTGACCTGGGCCCTGCTCACGGCCGCGGTGACCGGCAAAGATCGTCAGCGCGTCCTCGAAGGGGTGGCCGACGGCAGCGTCGACCTCGTTGTCGGGACCCATGCGCTGGTCCAGGAAACGGTCTCGTTCGCCGACCTGTCGCTCGCGGTCGTGGACGAGCAGCACCGGTTCGGGCTCCACCAGCGGACGGCGCTCAAGCGCAAGGGTGGCGAGGCGGATGTGCTGATCATGACCGCCACGCCGATCCCGCGAACCCTCGCGCTGACCTACTACGGCGACCTGGACGTGGTGGTCCTCGACGAGCTCCCCAAGGGCCGGCAGCCGATCGAGACGCGCGCGGCCCGCACGGCGCTCGAGCGGGCGGCCGCGTACGATCTCGTGCGCGAGCAGGTCGCCGCGGGCCGGCAGGCGTTCGTGGTGTGCGCGGCGATCGACGAGGGCAATCGATCCCAGGTCAAGGCCGCCGAGACGGAGGCCGAGCGCCTGGCCACCGAGGTGTTCCCGCAGCTGCGGGTGGACCTGTTGCACGGTCGCATGCGGCCCAAGGACAAGGATGCCGTGATGGAGCGGTTCCGGGGAGGCGATGCCGACCTCCTGATCTCGACCACCGTGATCGAGGTGGGCGTCGACGTGCCGAACGCCAGCGTGATGCTCGTCGAGAACGCCGAACGGTTCGGGCTGGCCCAGCTCCACCAGCTCCGTGGGCGGATCGGCCGAGGGGCGTATCGCAGCTTCTGCGTCCTGTTCGACGAGTCCGACGAGCAGAACCTCGAGGCGCGTGCGCGGGTCGAGGCGATGGTGCGCACCACCGACGGGTTCGAGCTCGCCGACGAGGACCTGCGACTCCGAGGCGAGGGGACGCTGTTCGACACGAAGCAGTCGGGGATGCCCGACCTGCGCCTGGCGCGTCTGGCCGAAGACGTCGACCTGGTGAAGCGCGCTCGGACGAGAGCGTTCGCGCTGATCGAGGGCGATCCGCACATGGAGCGGCACCCCGAGCTCCTCGAGGAGCTCCGGCACCGGTTCGAGCGTTCGATCGAATGGCTCTTCCGCAGCTGAGACCGCCCGCCGCTAGGCTGAGCCCGATGCGCATCGTGGCCGGCTCCGCCAAGGGCACGCGGCTCGCCCCCGTGCCGCCCGGCGTGCGGCCGATGTCCGACCGTGCCCGTGAGGGGGTGTTCGCGAGCCTCGGCGACCGGGTGGACGGGGCCCGGGTGCTCGACCTGTTCGCGGGGACGGGCGCCGCCGGCATCGAGGCCCTCTCGCGTGGGGCGGCGTGCTGCACGTTCGTGGAGGGGGCCCGCCGGGTCACCGAGACGGCGCGAGAGAACCTGCGGCGCACGAAGTTCGAGGATCGGGGGGAGTCGGTAACGCAAGACGCTCTCGCGTTCCTGCGGCGGCGGCGTGCCGCAGACGCGTGGGATCTGGCGATCCTCGATCCCCCGTACGAGACCGGGTCGCCGTACCTGGACGACGTGCTCGCCGAGCTGGCGGTCGGCGACCGCCTCGCCCCGGGCTTCACCGTCGTGCTCACCAGGGGCAACAAGGGTTCCGCGCCTGTGGTTCCGTTACAATGGGCCGCTGCGAGGGAGCTCCGCTACGGCGACAGCATCCTGACCCTGTACCGGCGAGCCGACCAGGAGGCGTGATGGGCCTGACCGCCCTGTGTCCGGGGACGTTCGACCCGGTGACCAACGGACATCTCGACATCATCGGGCGCACCAGCACGACCTTCGACCTGGTGGTCGTCGCGGTGCTTGAGAACCCGTCGAAAGAGCCGCTCTTCTCGGTGGAAGAGCGGGTGGCGATGCTCGAGGAGGCCTGCGGGGCCATGGAGAACGTGACAGTAGGGTCCTTCAAGGGCCTGCTCGTGGAGTACGCGAAGCAGCTGGTCCCCGCGGTGATCGTGAAGGGTCTACGGGCCGTGAGTGACTACGAATCCGAGATCCAGATGGCGCAGATGAATCACCGGCTCGGCGGGGTAGAGACCCTGTTCATGCCCACGAACCCCTCGTGGTCGTTCCTGTCGTCCTCGCTCGTGAAGGAGGTCGCACGGTTCGGCGGCGACGTGGGCGGGCTCGTGCCGGCGCCGGTGAGCGCGCGTCTTCGCGCACGGATGGGAGCACGGGTCTGATGGACATCGCCGGCCGCCTGCAGCAGCTCGAAGACATCGTCCGCGAGGCGAAGTCGATGCCGCTGTCCTCTTCGGTCCTGATCAACAAGGACGAGGTGCTCGAGCTGCTGCAGCAGATGCAGGAGGACCTTCCCGACGAGATCAAGCAGGCCCGCTGGATCGTGAAGGACCGCGAGGACCTGCTCGCGAAGGCGCGCGCCGAGGGCGACAAGCTGATCGAGCAGGCGCACGAAGAGCAGCTGCGTATGGCCCGGAAGGAAGATGTGGTGGTGCGCGCGCGCGAGGAGGCCGAACGCCTGCTCACCGAGGCCGACGATCAGACGCGCACGATGAAGTCCGAGGCCGAGGACTACGTCGACGCGAAGCTCGCGCAGTTCGAGATCGCCCTGCGCAAGATCCTCGAGGATTCGCAGGCGGCCACGAAGGGACTCGCGCGCACGCTCGACCAGGTCGAGGCCGGCCGCGACCGGCTCCGCAACCCGGCCACCGCCGCCGAGCAGGAGTTCACACCGCCGGCCGAGGCCGGGCGGTCCGAGACACCCTTCTTCGATGAGGAGGACCAGGAGTGACGATCGAGCCGATCGACGTCCGGGACCTCATGGGCCATCCTGGGGCCTCGCGTGAGGTCGCGATCCGCGGCACGCTCGAGGGCCTGGGCGGCGAGCTCGCCGACGTTCCGGAGCACCGCCCGATCGAGGGCGACCTCCTGCTGGAGTCCGTGGTCGAGGGGATCCTCGTCTCGGGCCACCTTCGAGGGATCTTCGCCCTGCGGTGTGCGCGCTGCCTCAAGGAGTTCGCGCAGCCCTTCGACGTCGAGGTCCACGAGATGTTCGTCCCGGCGCCCGACGACGACGCCGACGACTACCTGCTCGACCCCGAGGGCTCGATCGAGCCCGAGCAGATGGTGCGCGACGCGGTCGGCGTCGAGATCCCGTTCTCGCCGCTGCACAGTTCCGATTGCCAGGGGCTCTGCCCGGTCTGCGGCGGCGACCGCAATCTGGGGGAGTGCCCCGGCGACCACCCCTCCACCGACCCGCGCTGGGCCGGGCTCGAGCAGCTGCTCGAGCAGATGGAGAACTAGAAGAGCAGAAGGAAGGAAGAGACCCGATGGCCGTCCCGAAGAAGAAGCAGAGCAAGTCGCGTGGCGACAAGCGAGCGGCGAACTGGAAGGCGAAGGCGCCCGCCTACAGCGAGTGTCCACAGTGCAAGCAGGCGACGATCCCGCACCGCGTCTGCGGCAATTGCGGCTACTACGCCGGCCGGCAGGCCATCGAGGTCGAGTAGGCGCGTGACCACCGCTCCCGCCGAGATGCCTCCCGAGGCCCTGGAACGGGTCTTGGGCATCTCGTTCGAGGATCCGGAGCTCCGCACGACCGCGTTGACGCATCGGTCCTTCGCGTTCGAGTACGGGCGCACGGTCACGAACGAGCGGCTGGAGTTCCTGGGTGACGCCGTGCTGGGCCTGGTCGTCACCGACATGGCCTACCGCTCATATCCCGAACTGCCGGAAGGTTCGCTCGCGAAGCTCCGCGCCGCCATCGTGAACATGACCGCGCTCGCCGACGTTGCGCGCGGGCTCGGGCTGGGGCGCCACGTCCTGCTCGGCAAGGGCGAGGAGCAGAGCGGCGGACGCGACAAGTCGAGCATCCTCGCGGACGGCCTCGAGTCGGTGTTCGGGGCGATCTATCTCGACCTGGGGCTCGACACGGTGCGCGAGGTGATCGAACGGCTGTTCCGGCCCCGGATGGAGGCCTACGTCCGCGGCGAAGGGGAGCGCGACTACAAGACGATCCTGCAGGAGCTCGCGTCGCAGGCGCTGCGCTCGATGCCGGACTACCGGATCCAAGAGCGGGGACCCGATCACGAGAAGGAGTTCACGGCCACGGTGTTCCTGGGCGGCGAGCCGTTCGGTACCGGGATCGGCCGTTCCAAGAAGGAAGCTGAGCAGCAGGCGGCGAGGGAGGCGTTCGGACGGATGTCCGAGCGGCTCGCCGACGCCGGCTCGTAAGGGGGGACGAGGGTGGAGCTTCCTGAAGTCGAAGTGATGCGGCGGGACCTCGAGAAGGACGTCGTGGGACGTCGCATCAAGAACGCTGAGGTCAAGAGCTCCAAGAACGCGATGCGGGCGATCCGCCGGCACAAGACGCGCAAGGAGTTCACGGCGCACCTGACCGGCCACAAGATCGCGAAGGTCGAGCGCCGCGGGAAGTACCTGCTCCTGTCCCTCGATGGCGGCGACGTCCTCGTCGCGCACTTCGGGATGAGCGGCCGGTTCATGCGGGGGACGGGCCGTGTCGCGATCGAGCCGCACACGCACGTGGTGCTCACCTTCCAGCAGGGGGGCGACCTCCGGTTCGTCGATCCGCGCACGTTCGGCGAGCTCTTCGTCACCTCCACGGACGAGGTGGGCAAGGTCAAGGAGCTCCAGCATCTGGCGATCGACCCGCTCGACCAGGTGTTCACCTGGCCGACGTTCCAGTACCTGCTCGCCCAGCGTGGGGCGAAGATGAAACCCCTGATGATGGACCAGAAGTTCATCAGCGGGCTCGGGAACATCTACTCCGACGAGGTGCTGTTCCACGCCGGGATCCGGTTCGACCGCCTGAGCGATACGCTCTCGTCGCAGGAGGTCCGCCGTCTGTACCGCGCGATCCAGGAGATCATCCAGGAGGCCATCAAGCTACGCGGGACGACGCTCGAGGACGAGGCCTACGTCGACCTGTTCGGCAAGCCGGGCGAGTACCAGAACGAGCTGAAGGTCTACGGCCGCGACGGGCTGGCCTGCCGCCGCTGCCGCACCCCGATCCAGAGCGTGAAGATCGCGCAGCGCAGCTCGTACTTCTGCCCGCAGTGTCAGTCGTGAGCACGGTGAGCGACCTCGCCGCTCAGGCGAGGTCGGCACCGGCGTCGCGCATCCTGGTGAGGGCCTTCTCGCCGTCGCCCTCGGTGAGGTCGACCGCGCGGATGGCCCCGCCGAGCACGCGCACGGGGTAGCCGAGCATCCGCGCGTCCACGACGGTCTCGACCACGCAGTAGTCGGTGGCGAGCCCACACACGACGAGGCGCTCGATCCCGTGGGACCGCAGGAGGTCGACCAGGGGCGTCGGCGCGGTCTCGCCGGTTGTCGGGTCCCGGACGCTGAACCCCGAGTACCCGTCGCGCCCGTCGACGCCCTTGCGGAGGACCTCGGTGTCTGCCGGCAGGTCCGGGTGGAGCGCTGCACCCCACGTGTCCTCCACGCAGTGGACGGGCCAGATGCCGCCGTCCTTCTCGAAGTGCGGCGTGACCGGCGGATGCCAATCCTGCGTGCAGACGACGAGCGCCCCCGCCGAGCGCGCAGCGTCGACCTCCCTGACCGTCACCGCGACGGCCTCCTCGGCTCCGCCTACGTACAGGCTGCCGTCGGGGGACGCGAAGTCGTTCTGGACGTCGACCACGATGAGTGCCGTCAGCGCGTCGTAGGTGGGCACGGTGTCAGCGTACCCCCGGTCTACGAGACACTGGCGGTATGGAAGGACGGCGGCGCGTCCACGTGATCGTGAGTGGCCGGGTTCAGGGCGTCTTCTACCGGGCCACCTGCATCGAGCGCGCGCGGACGTTGCGGCTGGGGGGCTGGGTCCGCAACCTCGTCGACGGTCGGGTGGAGGCGGCGTTCGAGGGCCCGCCCGATGATGTCGGCGCCATGGTGGGCTGGTGTCGCGAGGGCCCGTCCCGCGCCCGGGTCGATGCGATCTCGGTCGAGGAGGAGCCCCCGCTCGGCGAGGACGCCTTCCGCGTCGCCGACTAGACCCCCGCTGACCTGGGGCGATGGTCCGTCTCGCCCGCCTACGGGCGAGTGAATCACAAGCCTGTTAGCATCCGCCCGATGTTCCTCCGATCGATCACGATCCGCGGGTTCAAGTCCTTCGCGGACAAGCACGTCCTCGAGTTCGTCCCCGGCGTGTCGGTCATCGTCGGCCCCAACGGCTCGGGCAAGTCGAACCTCGTGGACGCGATCAGCTGGGCCCTGGGCGAGCAAGGGGCCAGGGCGTTGCGCGGGGGGCACATGGCCGACGTGATCTTCGCGGGCACCCCGTCACGGCCCGCACTCGGCATGGCCGAGGTCAAGCTGGTGATCGACAACGCCGCCGGGAAGATCCCGGTGCCCATGAGCGAGATCGAGGTCTCGCGCACGATCTTCCGCTCGGGTGAGAGCGAGTACCGGATCAACGGGCAGGTCGTCCGGCTGCTCGACGTGCAGGAGCTGCTCAGCGAGACCGGCATCGGCAGGGCGCTCCATACGGTCGTGGGACAGGGCCAGCTCGAGGAGGTGCTCCTCGCCAAGCCCGAGGACCGTCGCAAGTACATCGAGGAGGCCGCCGGGATCGCGAAGCACCGGCGCCGCAAGGAGCGTGCCGAGCGCAAGCTCGGCGGCCTCGACCAGGATCTCCTGCGTCTTCAAGACGTGCTCGCCGAGCTCCGGCGTCAGCTGAAGCCGTTGCAGCAGCAGGCCGAGATGGCGAAGAAGCACGAGACGCTCACCGTCGAGGCCGAGGAGCTCTCCGGCAAGCTCGCGGCGGCACGCCTGCGAGCGCTGCTCCGCGAGAGCGACCGGCGCAGGTCCGGATGGGACGAGGGCCTCGAGCGGCGCAAGACGGCCCGCGAGCGCCTCGACGGGCTCGATGGGGAAGTGCTCGCCGCGGCCGACGCGCGCGCTGCGGCGGCTCGCGCGCTCGCAGACGCCGACCAGGGTTTCCGCGCCACGCGGTTCGAGCGCACCGGCGCGCAGGAGCGCTTCCGGGCGGCGGTGGCGCGCGAGACCGACGCGCGCGAAGAGCTCGCGGCCCAGGCCGGGCGCGCCGCCCGGATCGACACGGTCGACGAGGACCTCGCGAGGGTCGAGACAGAGCTGGGTGCCGTCGTCGACGCGCTCGTCGATGGCGAGCGCGAGCTGGAGGAGGCCGAGCGGGGCTTCCGCGCCGCCGAGGAGGAACGCCGCGGCATCGAGGACGTGCGCCGTCGGGTGGGCGAGGAGGCCGCGGGCCGGCGCGCCGAGTTCGAGACGCTCGAGCGTTCGGTGACCGCAGGCGACCGCGAGCGTGAGCGGCTCGTCGCCTCGCTCGAGGGCGTGCGTTCACAGATCGCGGAGTCCGAGTCCCGGCGCGACGGACTCGAGCACGAGATCGAGACCTTCGATGACCAGTCCGGCCCCATGAGCGAGAAGCGGACGCAGCTCGAGGCCGAGCGGCGTGGACTCGTCACCAAACTCGAGGAGCTCGAGGAGATCCGCCGCCGTCACGAGAGCCGCCGCGACCTGCTCGAGGCCCGCCGCCGAGACATCGAGGAGACCGCGGGGTCGCGCTTCCTCGCGTCGCACAAGGGCCGCGCGATCGGCCTGCTGAAGGGCCTCGTCCGCGTCGAGGCGGGGCTCGAGCGGGCGCTCGTGGCCGCGCTTGGCCCGCTCGCCGACGCCGTCGTGTACGACGACGGAGCCCGCGCGCTCGCCGACGCCCCCGAGGGCGATGGTGCGATCCTCGCGATCGCGGCCGGCGGCCCAGTGCCGCTCGGCCTGAAGGAGGAGCGCAAGCTCCTGAGCGTCGTGGAGGCCGATCCCGCGGCGCGCGGCATCGCGAGCACGGTCCTGCGCGACGTCTACCTCGCCGACACGGTCGAGGAGGCGTCGGACAAGCAGAAGGCCAACCCATCCGCGTCGTTCGTCACGCCCGAGGGCGTGCTCGTGGGCCCGGCCGTGATCCATACCGCGAAGGAGGCCGACGCCCGCGCACGCGAGATCCGGGGCGAGCTCCAGGTGATCGCGCACGACCTCTCGGCCACGCTGAACTCCCTGAGACCCAAGCGGGAACGCCTCGGCGAGATCGCAGGCGAGATCGACTTCCTCCGTGATCAGATCGAGGCCGCCGACGTGGAGATCACCGCGGCCGCCGAGCGCCTGAGCCTCCTTGAGCGCGACCTCAGCGGGATGCGGAAGGAGGAAGAGCTCCTCCAGCAGCGATTGACCGCGCTCGACGAGACCGCCGCCGTGGCCCGCGACCGCCTCGCCGCCCTCGGGCCGATGTCGGCCGAGCCGATGCCCGATCTGCCTCCCACGCCCCAGCCGCCCGTCCAGCACCGCGTGACCGTCGAGACGCTCCGCCGCGACCGAGGGACGCTGGACGCGAAGCTCCATCAGCTCCGCGCGGAGCGCGACGTGCTCGCCGCCCACGACCCCGTGCAGCTGCGCGCCGAAGTCGAGGCGGCCGAGCAGGCACGTGCCGAGGCCGAGGCCGCCGTTACCCGCGCAGACGAGGGCGCGACCACGGCCGCCGACGTCCGCGACCGGGCCGCCGAGGCCGAGCGCGCCGAGGCCGGGCGCGAGACCGCCGTCAACAAGGCGTGGCGCGAGGCATCCACCGAGCTCGACCAGCTCCGCGAGCGGTACGAAGAGGAAGACCGTACCCGTGGCGACATCGAGCGCCGTATCCGCGAGGCCGAGCGGCTCCTGCGTGAGGGCCACCAGGTCGATCCCGACGAGCTCGTCGCCTCCCTCAGCGACGAGGACTCCGTCGAAACGCTCGACAAGCGGTCGGAGCTCGTCCAGCGGCGGCTCGGCCTTCTCGGCCGCGTGAACCTCCTCGCGACCGGCGAGTTCGAGGCGCTCCAGGAGCGGCACGACTTCATGACCCGCGAGCTCGAGGACGTGCGGAAGGCCCGGCGCGACCTCCTCGAGGTCGTGGCGAGGGTGGACCAGGAGATCACCGAGACGTTCACGACGGCCTACCGCGACGTCGCCATCCAGTTCGAGCGGCTGATCGGCGAGCTGTTCCCCGGCGGGGAGGGCCGCCTGGTGCTCACCGACCCGGCCGAGCCGCTCACGAGCGGTATCGAGATCGAGGCGAGCCCAGGTCGCAAACGCGTGAAGCGCATCTCGCTGCTCTCGGGCGGCGAGCGCTCGCTCACAGCCCTGGCGTTCCTGTTCGCGATCTTCACCGCCCGCCCTTCACCCTTCTACCTGATGGACGAGGTGGAGCCCGCGCTCGACGACGTGAACCTGCACCGGTTCCTGCGCCTGGTGGAAGGCTTCGCGAGCGAGTCACAGGTGCTGATCGTCACGCACCAGAAGCGCACGATGGAGATCGCCGGGATGATGTACGGCGTCTCGCTCAACAAGGACGGCACCACGAAGATCGTGTGTCAGCGGCTCGAGCAGCCGCAGCTGGCCGCCGAGGAGGTCGCGCGGGCCGAGGCCGAGCGGGAGCGCTTCGAGGTCAACCACGCCCTGCAGTCCTCCGCCGATGACGAGCCCCTCGTCTTGGACGTGCCGCAGGACGAGCCGGTCGGCTAGCCTCTCGCCCATGGCCTTCTACATCGTCGTCTTCGCGCTCCTCGCGGTCGTGCTCGTGTTCGCCGGATTCACGATGTACCGACGGCGGGGCAGCGAGCTCCGCGATATGGAACAGGACATGCACACGGGGACCGGCCACACGCGCGCCCCGGTCCTGGACCACCCCGCAGAGCAGCGTCTCGCCGCCCCTCCGAAGGAGGCCGGCGCCTCCGGTGGCGGGTTCCACAAGGAGGGGCTCGGGGCGAAGGTCAAGGCCCTCTTCCACCAGGGCACCGGTGATGAGACGTGGAAGAGCCTCGAGGACCTCCTGCTGAAGGCCGACATCGGGCCCAAGGGGGCAGGTGACCTGGTGGCGCGGATCAGGGCCGACTACACGCACGGCGCGAACCCCGTCTCCCTGCTCGAGAACGAGATCGTGGCCGTGCTCGGGGAGGACGAGGCGCTCCACCTCTCGCCGGGGCGGCTCGGCGTGATCCTCGTCGTCGGCGTGAACGGCACCGGCAAGACCACCACGATCGGGCGCCTCGCGAAGCGCCTCGTCCACGAGGGCAACCAGGTGAGCCTGGCCGCGAGCGACACGTTCCGTGCGGCGGCCGGCGAGCAGCTCGACGTCTGGGCGAAACGAGCGGGCGCGCACGTCGTGAGCCAGGAGCGCGGCGCCGACCCGAGCGCCGTGGCGTTCGACGCGGTGAAGTCTGCGATCGCCCGCGGCGCCGATGTCCTGATCGTCGACACCGCCGGCCGCCTGCACACGAAGGCCCCGCTGATGGACGAGCTCACGAAGGTCAAGCGCACGATCGAGAAGGCCGGCGCCCAGGTCGACGAGACGCTGCTCGTGCTCGACGCGCAGACCGGTCAGAACGGCATCGCGCAGGCGCGCGCGTTCACCGAGGCCGTCGAGGTCACCGGCGTCGTGCTCACGAAGACCGATGGTTCCGCGAAGGGCGGCGTCGTGCTCCAGGTGCGCGAGGAGCTCGGCGTGCCGGTGCGGTACGTGGGCGTGGGTGAGGGCGCCGACGACCTTCGGCCGTTCGAGGCGCGCGCCTTCGCCGAACGGCTCCTGGCGGGCTGAGCCCGGTATGGAGGGGGCGCGGATCCTGATCGTGGAAGACCACCCCACGATGCGCGAGGCGATGAGGCTCGTGCTCGAAGGGGAGGGCTTCGAGATCTCCGAGGCTGCCGATGGGCCGACGGCGCTCGAGCGGATCCGTCAGGACGTGCCCGACCTCGTCTTCTTGGACCTGCACATCCCCGGGTCGAGCGGCGCCTTGGTGCTGGCCGCCGTGAAGGCCGATCCCGCCACTGCCGGCGTGCGTGTGATCGTCGTGACCGCCGACGGGGAAGAGGGCCGCGAGCCCGCGCTCGCGATGGGCGCCGACGAGTACTTCACGAAGCCGTTCAGCCCGATCATGCTGCTCAAGACGGTCGAACGCGTGCTGGCTGCCGAGGCAGGCTGACCCGGAAGACCGACCCCTCGCCGACGACCGAGGTCGCGGTGAGGTGCCCCCCGAGGGCCTCCGCCAGCCGTCGGGTGATCGCGAGGCCGAGACCGGCACCGTCGGCCGCGGCACGCCCGCCCGCCGTGCGGTAGTACGGCTCGAAGATCCGTGGGATCTCATCGACAGGGATCCCGGGTCCATGGTCGGCCACGTCGACCACCACCCCGTCGCCCTCGGCGTCGATCGCCAGCGACACGGGGTGCTCCTGCGACGAGTACTTCAGGGCGTTCGCGAGGAGGTTGGCGACGATCTGGTGCAGCCGCAGGGGGTCACTCTCGATCGTCGCCGGGGCTTCCGCGGAGACGATCAGCCTGACGCGCCTCTCGCTCCCGGGCTGCTCTCGCACGACGGATTCGAGGAACGGCACGAGCAAGACCTGCTCGGGCGTCACCTTGATGCCACCGGCCTCGAGACCGGCGAGCACGAGCAGGTCATCGACCAGTCGGGTGAGGCGGTCGGCCTGGGACGCGATGACGGTCAAGAACTCCTCGACCTGGTCGTCGTCCATCGAGTGTCGCCGCCGGCGCAGCGTGTCGACGAATCCGCGGATCGCCGCCAGCGGCGTCCGCATCTCGTGGCTCGTGACCGCGACCAGGTCTAGGTCACGCAGCTGGTGGTCCGCCATCGCTCGGGGCCCCCCTCGTCCCCCGGTAGAATCCTACGCTTGAGCCCGGACCCTCCGGGTACCTCGAGGAAGCATGTTCGACACCCTCACCGATCGGCTCGACGCCACCTTCAAGAAGCTGCGGTCCAGGGGCAAGCTCCACCCCAAGCAGGTGGACAACGCCCTCGCCGACATGCGGACCGCCCTCCTCGAGGCCGACGTGGCCGTCGAGGTGGCCGACGACCTGCTCGCCCGCGTACGCGGGCGAGCCTTGTCCGAGGAGGTCATGAAGAGCCTCATGCCCGGCCAGCAGGTCGTGAAGGTCGTCGATGAGGAGCTCACCGTGACGATGGGCGGCGAGCACCGCCCATTCGACTTGGGGCCGACGCGGCCGGTCGTGATCATGATGGCCGGCGTCCAGGGTTCGGGGAAGACCACGGCCTGCGCGAAGCTCGCGACGATGCTGAAGAAACAGGGGCGGCGCCCGTTGCTCGTAGCCGCAGACCTGGAGCGGCCCGCCGCGATCGAGCAGCTCCGCATGCTCGGCCGCGAGATCGGGGTCCCGGTCGTGTCCGACGGCAAGGATCCGGTGAGGGTCGCGAAGGCGTCGCTGAAGGAGGCCGAGCGCCAGGACGCCGACGTCGTGATCATCGACACCGCGGGGCGGCTCCACGTCGACGCGGAGATGATGAAGCAGGCGCGACGTATCAGGGAGGTCACGAAGCCTTATCACGTGCTGATGGCGTGCGACTCGATGACCGGTCAGGACGCCGTGATCCAGGCGCGCGAGTTCATGCGCGAGGTCGACACGACCGGGTTCATCCTCACCAAGCTCGACGGCGACGCGCGCGGCGGCGCGGCGCTCTCGATCACCGCGGTGACCGGGAGGCCAGTGTTCTTCGTCGGGACCGGTGAGAGGCCCGAGGACCTCGAGCCGTTCTATCCCGATCGCATGGCCGGGCGGATCCTCGGCATGGGCGATGTGCTCACCCTGATCGACAAGGCCCAGGTAACGATCGATGCCGATCAGGCTCAACAGGCCGCCGAGCGGATGCTGAGGAACGAGTTCACCCTCGAAGACTTCCTCGGCCAGCTCCGCGAGATGCGCAAGCTCGGCCCGATCCAGGACCTGCTGAAGATGCTGCCGGGGGTGCCGGGCGGCAAGAACGCGATGAAGGAGATGGCAGGTGCGATCGACGAAGGGGATCTCTCTCGCGCCGAGGCCATGATCCTCAGCATGACGGTCGAGGAGCGGAGGAATCCCGGTATCATCTCCGGGTCGCGCCGCCTGCGGATCGCGAACGGATCCGGGGTGACGACCTCCGACGTCAACGGGCTCCTCAAGGATTTCGAGGGCGCCCGAAAGATGATGCGGACGATGATGGGCGGCAAGCGGATACCGGGCATGATGAAGATGCCCGCCGGGAAGCCCCCGAAGCGATAGCGGCCGGGAGACCACGGCCCGACGACACGGACAGAGAAGGAACGAAGGCATGTCGACAAGGATCCGGCTGCGGCGGTTGGGCGCGAACAAGCGTCCCTATTACCGCGTGGTGGTGGCCGACCAGCGGGCTCCCCGCGACGGCCGGTTCATCGAGAACATCGGGAAGTACCATCCCCTCGAGGACCCCTCGTTGATCGAGATCGACCAGGAGCGCGCGCTGCACTGGCTCCGCACGGGTGCCCAGCCGAGCGCGCAGGTACGCAACCTCATGGTCAAGACCGGGATCTGGGACGTCTTCGTGGCCGAGCGGCCCTCGGCGGCCGGCCAGGTGCGCGTGCGTCCCGAGCAGGCCGACGCGCCGAAGCTCTCGAAGAAGGCCGCCGCCAAGGCGAAGGCTGCCGCCGAGGAGAAGGCCGCCCCCGCCCCCGTGGTGGAGGAGCCCGCGGCCGAGGTCGTCGAGACGCCTGAGCCCGAGGTCGTCGAGACCCCTGAGCCCGAGGTCGCGGAGACGCCTGAGCCCGAGGCGGCCCCCGAGGTTGAGGCCGAGGCGCCCACTGAGGCCGAGCCGGAGGCTTAGGACGCCGGTGAGGGAGCTCGTCGAGTTCCTCGCCCGCGAGCTGGTCGACGACCCCGACGGGGTCGAGGTGACCGAGTCGCTCGACGACCGAGGACCTCGATTCACGCTCTCGGTCGCGCCCGATGACATGGGCAAGGTGATCGGCCGCGGCGGCCGCACCGCCAAGGCGATCCGATCGGTCGTGCGTGCCGCGGCGACCCGCCAGGGCACCAGCGCGTACGTCGACATCGTCGACCGGTGACCTCCGAGCCGACCGTCGTCGTCGGCAAGATCACGAAGGCGCACGGCGTGAAGGGCGAGGTCGCCGTCGAGGTCCGCTCCGACAATCCCGACCGATTCACCGACGGCGCCACCGTGTTCACTCAGGATGGCCGCGAGCTCACGATGGAGCGCGTGCACGCCCACGGCCAGCGGACCCTCGTGCGGTTCGCCGGCGTCACTGACCGCACCGCGGCTGAGGCGCTGGCCGGCACGGTCCTCGAGATCCCCGAGTCGTGGTTGCCCGAGCTCGGGGACGGCGAGTACTGGCCGTTCGAGCTGGAAGGCTGCGCGATCGTCACCGAAGCAGGGCTGCAGCTCGGCATCGTCTCGGAGGTGATCCCGAACCCGGCGAACGACCTGTGGGTCGCGGTCGACGCGGATGGCACCGAGACCCTCGTACCGGCGCTCCGCGACCTGATCGTCGAGGTCGATGTCGCAGGCAAGCGGATCCTCGTGCGGGACGTTCCCGGCCTCACCGCGCCCGAGGACGAGTGACGACGGTCTAGAGCCCGGCGATCTTCGCCAGCGAGGCGACCTTCTTCAGCACGTAGCGGTGCTCGTCGCGCTTGACGATGCCGCGTCGCTGGAGGTCGGTGAGGATCCGCGTGACGTTCTCGCGGCTCCCGCCGCAGAGGCTCGCGAGGTCGGCGTGCGTGATCGCGGGCACGATCACGCCGTCCTCCGGTAGCCGGTCCATGCTCGGCGCCACGAGCTGCAGCAGCCGTTTTGCGACGCGCCCTTTCAGATCGAGGAAGAGCAGGTCGTCGACGAACGCCTGGTTCGCGGTCACCTGCTCCGCGAGCGCCCGGATCACCGAGCGCGCGGCGCCGGGTTCGCTCGCCACGAACGTGACGAAGTCGACGGCGTCGACCGACCACACCGAGCTGTCGGTCAGGGTGACCGCGTCGGTGCTCCGTTCCCTCTCCCCGAGCACGCCGAGCTCACCGAAGAACTGGGGCGTGTCGAGCGTGGCGTGCAGTACCCGAGATCCGTGCGGGTTCACCGAGCTCATCTCGACCCTGCCCTCCACGAGGAAGAACACGTCGGGGGCGTCGTCGCCCTGGTGGCATAGGTAGGTGCCCTTGCGGTACCGATGCACGGCTCCCGAGGCTGCGAACTCGCCGACGCGGGCCTTCGCCACGCCGGCGAGGAACGGCGTCGCGGCCATCGCGTCGCGGAGTGCCGTCTCGGGGGTCGTGGACTTCGCCATCGGGGCAGCCTACCCAGCTTGTGCCGTCTTCGTGAAGCGCGACCCTGCATCGCGACCGTGAAGCGACCATGCAGAAGGGGCCCGGATCACCGGGCCCCTTCCGAACGGATCGTGTGTGCGGCGCTTACTTGGACATCTTCTTGCGCGAGACCTTCTTGCGGGAGACCTTCTTGTGGC
>Ga0315278_10000918_pt1 | contig 25523 bp, 35 predicted proteins | sample YL17G06_0_MG_FD_203880 | JGI IMG/M metagenome (GOLD analysis project Ga0315278, IMG submission 203880) | Sediment microbial communities from Yellowstone Lake, YNP, Wyoming, USA - YL17G06_0 | ecosystem: Environmental > Aquatic > Freshwater > Lake > Sediment | place: USA: Wyoming | collected... | reverse complement strand
TTGCAGGGGTAGGAGCCGGTGCAGGGACCGGTTCAGGGGGTGGGGTGGGTGCCGGGGTGGGCGCGGGGTCAGAGGGTGGGAGAATGGCGTCCAAACCAGGCAGGGTCGTGACCTTATCTTTTAGCCCTTCAATGCAGAGCTTCCTCTCCATGTTACGGCGAGTGACGAGCCCCTGCACAGTGCGACCACCAGCTTTGTTGAAGCGCAGAAGATCATCGCACGCGCGGTAAAGCTTCCCAGCGTTCGCATCCCGCGCAACACTCGACTTGCAAAAACCGCCGACTCCGATGTTATAGGTTAGTGACAAGAACGAGACGTAGGTTTTGTCGGGGAGCTTGTCGGGCTCGAGTAGGCAGGAACGCATCCCCGACTCATGCCGGGCAAGCCCCCCAATAAACATCACGTTGCACTCGTCCTTTGTGAAGCGCATCCCGGGCTTGATACCCTTTGTCTCGCCGTAGCAGGCAGTCCACACGCCAACTACATCTCGGTAAGCGAGAAGACGCAAACCCTCGAATCCTCCAATCTGGGAGATCGCCAGAAGTCCGGCAGCGGTAATAGTGACAGCGACTCCGGCTTTGCCGGCTGCCGTCAAGCGGGTTCCTTTATTTGCTGCGCCTGCGGGCATCTAACACTCCTCTTGAAGATTTTGTTGGGCAATTAGCCGTGAGACACACCCCGCCGCGACTAGTAGAAAGGTGAGTCCGGCAAGCCAGGCATTTGACACTGGCAGGTATGGACCAACCATCCCGAAGGCGGCTTCAAAACCCGATAAGATCGCAGCGATGGCCATGAAGCGAATAGACCACGCTCGTGCAGCAATAGACCGCCAATGTGGCTTAAGCCTTAGACCTGCGACGAGTTTCGGCCCTACTCGGTTTGAGGTTTGCTTAGCAGGGCTCTTCGCTTTTGTTCTTCGACCCATTGGTGCACTCCATTGTCGTCATCTCCCTCCTGCTTGCACATGATGTATTTTACGCGCCACTCAATGCCCTCGTATGTGATCCGAAGCTCTGCATCCTGCGACGCTGGCGTCTGCTGTGAGATACGAGTTTGAGCATCGAAGATCGCACCTCCAAGCAGACACTCCATCTGCGATGCAATCTTATGCCCATCATCTGGTACAATCTCGAGGTTGCGGCACATGGTCGGGTTTAAGACCATGCAGTAAACAACAAACGCTCTAATCACTTTATTACCCTCCGTCTGGGTACGGGTCCCGGTCGCCCGGAGCCTCAGGTCTGTCCTCTTCTTCGGGGTGCTCCGCCTGTAGATTTCTCACCGCTTGCCTACCCCTTAGGTAATTAGTGAGGGTGTCAAAATCTTTTTGCGTACCACACGCGATCTCAACAGTCCAAGGGCCGGGGATCTGTGAGTGACTCAAGAGTTTGGTCTGCTCCGGCACGTCGGGCCTAAGCTTATCTGCTGCCACCTTGCACGCAGCCAAATTCTTATACGTCGGAGTCTTAAGTGGGTGCAGGACAGCCAAGCCACAGTCGCCACTCGCAAGGCCACAAAATGCCACGAGCACAATATAGGTTGCTTTGGCTGCAACTAACATTAGAACACCGCACGTGGGTAGTAGTCATCAAACTCGTTGTAGGGGATTGGGGCACACTTCCAACCTTTATTCAACAACTCTGTCTCAATGCACCAATTCCGCAACTCGTCATGGCTGATAACTTTAAGGCCATGGATTGCGTCGATCTCCATTGCGTGGTGGCGGAGCTTTTCAAAGTTCTGCTCGCTACGCACGCCGAGAAAGACGATACCTGCTGCAATTACTACAAGCAGGGTTGTGACAATCACCAGCTCGCGATTACTATTCAGGTAACTCATGGCTTTGGGACTCCACCGCCACCATGCCCAAGGATTTGAGCAAGGAAAATTGCGAGCCCTGCACCCAGGCCGGAGATGGCTCCATAGAAAGAGGCCTTGACCTTGAGCGCGCCAATCTCTTCCTTTACCTGTGATAGTTCAGTCACCACACGGTTGTGATCCTCGCGGTTCTGGTGCTTCAAGTCATCCAATGATGTACTTAAGCGCTCAAGCTCTCGGACCAGCCACCACCCTTGTTCTGGGAGGCCCGGAAGGTCCTTCTCATTGTTGTCAGCCATCTCTACTTTTATCCTTTGGTGAGAACCTCTTTCTTAGGATGTCTGCCATGATAGTGCCGATGATACGCATCCCACGCTCATCGCTGGCGCTCTTAGCTTTGTGCCAAGCATCATAAAGCTCCGGGACCGTTATCTCGATCGGCGGCAGCTCTGGTTCGCTCGGGCTTTGATCTCCTCCATCCGCCAGCCCAGGGCCCACGCTGACTGTAGGTCCGGCGGAAGTTCTGTCGGGAGCTTGGGTCGGTTGCAGCTTGGGTCGGAGAGAAAAGCCACTCTTCCCGCTTCCACGCATTCTCTGTAGCTCTTCAATCTTCATTTCCTTAAATCGGCGATGCGCCCTGCATGGAGTAATTCCATCGGCGCTGTGGTCCGGTTCCTTGGCCTAGATACTTCGGAGGAAGCTGCTCGGTAAAGTTCCACGACGCATCTACCAACACTATATACTCATCGCGGGTCGTCACATCTTCGTTGACGTCGAAGATAGAGTATTGGTCAACGACTACAATCTCCGGCACAAAATCCATCTTGAAGAACACGTGCCAGTGAATGATATGTGGGTCAATCTCAGTAACGTTGTTTCCAAGGTCTTTGGTCTCTTCCTTGTACTCGTCAATGTACCCGCAGTCAAAGTATTTAGTAAGGAAGAAGGGCTTGGTGGGTGGATCTTCCGACGCTGCAAATCCATGCCCAATTCGTTCGATCAGCTCGTCGTCATCGAATACTACTGGGATAGGTTGCTTCTGCTCTTCACCACCCAAGCTTGGAGGCAACTGAAAGTCCAAAACAGCCGGCCTACCCCATCGAGCACCAACGTCAGGATCGGGTATAGTCCTGGCTTTGTCCGGGACCACTCTAGAGAACGAGTCTACCGGGACCACTGTGCTGACAAAGTTACCGAGACCACTCATCCTAATTCACCAACACTGTGCCGCCACTTCCGTTTATAGTTCCGCGCTTGGACCCATTGTTATTTGACAGCCCCGGGCCATACTGCGCGTTCGGATCCGGCTCATTCTCAAACGGGTGGGAGTGGTCTTCCCCACCCACCCTTTGACCAGGATGGGTCACTGGCTCACCCTCGCCCTCATTACCGCCACCAGAAGAACCAGAGATGAAACCGACGACAATCAAACGCCGGGTGGCAAAGCTGGCACCACACTCGAGGATCCGTGTCCTGCGTGGCGGGTTGTCGTTGTTTTCTATCAGCTCAACCCAAGGGTCTTTGAGAGTAAAGTTAGCCATCTGTCCGACTGCGCTCCATGCGTAGGAAGCTGGCTTACCCCATCGAGCACCAACGTCAGGATCGGGGACTTGTCGAGACTTGTCGGGCTTTACATTCGGCTGTGAAGTAACAGGAATGTAGTCCGAGAGGGCGCGTGAAAGTAGTGAGGTCATGGCGGAGGAATTGCTCCCTCTATCCTAATCTTCCCAGTCCGACGCGGGCAGGGGAACCCACTGCTGTCGATCTTTACGTAGCGGTCCCAGATGGTATCCTTGTACCGCTCAACCACGTGCCCATCTGCATACGCGGTGAAGCCTGCAATCTCTTTCTGTGTCTCCTTACCAAGTGACAAGTACGCCACTCGGATGATCTCACCCTCAGTCATCTGCTCACTGCACCCAACTGTGTCACACCCTTTGTTATGGATCAGGTATGTCTCAATCTCTTTCTTAGGTCCTGAGAAACTCTCAACCCGAGTCTTGGCTTCCTCGGTCGGGGAGTTCTTCACGTAGAGAGGTTGGGGCGACGGATCGCCCTGGCCTGTCGGGTCGGCGTTCTGATTTCGTAGAACGAACTGCGAGGGTGAGCCCCACCGAGCCCCAATCTCAGGATCAGGAGGTTGTGGCTGCGGTTTGTCTATTGGCGTATTCGATCCCATTGTAACGGGAATAATGTCCTTAAACGCGCCTATACCTGCTCCACTGGTGCCCTCGGAGGTGAGTCCATTAAAGCCCCCATCGCCGAAGCCACCACCCCCAAAGCCACCACCCCCAAAGTTGGGCGTGGCACCCGGCGTGATAGATGGGATGAAGCTCTCAGCCATTAGAGGTCAATGGTCTTCGGGATTTGCAACGTGCTGAGCACGAGCGGGAAATCAGTCTCGAAGGGTCCACCCTTTAAGTTCACCAGGTCTAACTCTACCTCGGTAAAGTCTGTGTTCAACTTCTCGATTGCAGCAGGAATGTCCTGATAGCGAACTGACAGTAGCCCTGCTTGGTGACTCTCTCCATTGACTACGAAGAGGTCCACAATGGCTTCAGTAGGTCCGAAGTTCAGGAAATCAATCCCGTCGTCCCCGATAACCGTATTACTGTAGTCCTGATAGGTCACTTCACTACCAACCACCAGATAGGTTGCACCAACGTACTGCTGGTACCCAAGGTTCACGTAACCAGCCGTGACGTAGGTCGGCGTGCCGGGATCCTCAACTAAAGTGTCCCCGGTTCCAATCGTGCAGCCGATAGTGATCTCAGTCCGCTGCGCACCGTCTCCATCCGCGGCCAAAGAGTACTCAATGATCTTGCCGACCGCCTCACCGCTCGGAAGCCGCGGGTCAATGATGTGACAACTCTTGCGACAGGTCAAAGCGAGGCCATTGGCGAGCGTCGTTTGGAACCTGATGTTGATAGCCCGCGCCCGGGCCAGGAGTCGCGCACGTGCAAGTAGGATCAGGTACTTGACCGACTCTTGCCCACGGTCGGTCATAATGTAGGACCGGCGACGGACATCTTCGATTGGAGGTAGTGAGTACGGGTCCAGGGGGTCAACTTCCCCTACTGCTTTGGTCGATAAGGTAATCAAGTCTACCTCATCTTCACCCGGCTCCACAATCAAGTTCTGCACGTCGGACTCGAGGGTGAACGTCACCTTCTCAATACGCTTGCGTGAGACGTCGTAAACCAGGTTGAAAGTCGGCTTGAACTCCCAGACAAAGAACTGTGCGAAGCCGGGGGTCTGCAGCACACCCGCTGCCTGATCTCCGGGGGCGTCGGTTGTCTGGGAGATATTGTCGACCGACACCTTCTTATACCGCGCGGGGCGCGAGATGCCATCTAGGCGGCGTAGGACGATGGGACCTGTCTCCCACCCACCATTGAAGTTCGCCCCCTTCTGCGGCCAGTCGCCCTCGAGTCCTTGTGCCGTGTAAGACGAGACAACTTTACTCGGGGACCCTGCTTGCTTGAACGCATCAAGCAGCTGCGGGGTGATGTTCATGCGCCCTTGTGCTAGCTGGTCCCAGGAGACTTGCGCCTCAACCGAGCACCGCCGCAATGGAGCTGCACCGAACCCAATAGTTAAGTTGTCATAGAAATGGTCGTCAGGCCCAAAGGTTACAGTCGACTCTTCACCTACCGTGATGTTTGAGGTTGTCAATACGTGAGTGGTACGGTTCACGTGCCAAAGCTCTGCGCGTGCCTCAAGGACAACGTCGGGGTCTGCCAGCCGCTGCTCATTTAGCCAGATCGGGTCGAAGTATGGGAGCACCCGTAAGGTAGCTGCAAGCGCTTCCTTCTGTGCCACGTAATCGACCGGACGCGCGACAAAGTTCAGCGTCACAATTTCCTTAGTGATGTTGTCGGGGTACGCCACAAGCCGCCCATAGAAGATTGGCGTGCCGTTCATGGAGAACCAAACCCACAACTTGCGCCCCGGGTCGAGGAGGTTAATTCTAGGGTTCCGTACGTCCACCCGGAGCTGGGCAAGATCGCCTTCGCTGTGGGTCATCTCCCAAGCAAAAACGTCCTCATCTTCAACCGAGTGCGTCCCAGCACTAAACGCAGTACTAGGATCAACCCATGCAAAGTAAAAGGTCATGTAGTAATGCCGACCGGAAGTCGGCTCTCCTCGAGATCGAGCGTCCAGCCTGTGACGGCTTGCCAATCATCGCGAGATATTGCGTACGCGCGGACCCGCATAATCAACCGAGGTCGGTAGAAGATGTAGTCACCGTCATGGCGGATGGAGCCGTCAACTGCAGTCCTGATCTGAACCCCTGACCCAGGTTTGTAGCCAAGCTCTGCACAGCAATCGACCGTGACTTCAACCCCAGGCCAGGTAAACTCCGGCGTCTGGTAATCAGTGCAGGAGATATTGCTCGCAAACTTGCGGAAGAGCAAGTCGGGGTCTGACACGTCCAGTAAGACTCCATTGGCGGTTCGCGCCAACTGCGTGGCAGCGGGGATCGGGGTGAGTGTCTGAATTGCCTGCCGCGTACAGTACGGCGGGAAGTTCATGCTGGTAATACGCAGCTCGTCGGTGTTTATGATTACAGGCATTGACCTACCCGTTTGTCAGCTCTGCAAAGCGCAGAGTGAACGTGAAGTCGGCAAAGGTCGAATCTTGTGGCGTCGGTGCAAAGATCTCTAGATGATCCCCGATGTTGATCGGTACCAAGTCAGTAAAGATAAAGTTGTAGGTGCTATTTTGGAACGCCGTAACATTGCCAACCAGACTGCCTTGGGACAGGTAGCTAGAAACAAACGGGCCCTCGTCAACCAATGTCTCACCAGCGTCCAGGGTGATTACTAAATTAGTCACCGTATCGATCAGGTACTCGCCGTCATTGCTAGCGGTGTTGTAGACCCGAACTCGCTGCCCAGCTGCAAAACCATCGACCACCCAGCTGCCGTCTGCTCGAGTGAGGGTCTTACCTGCAGCAGCAAAGGTGACAAAGTAATTCAGGTTTGCCCACCACTTCCAAACGTCCATAGTTACATCGGAATCTGAAGGAACTACACCACTGTGCCCATACGAGCCGACCCCAAAAGATGGGTACTGACACTCCTGGCAAAAGATGTACTGGAAGATCTTGGCTCCATCCGCGGGCATCCCCGAGATACTTACTGGCACGTCCAGGTTAAAGGGCAGCATACCCATCAGCTGAAAGTATAGCGCGTTGCTACTGACGTCGACCGCAGCCGGGTCAAAGTCATAGGGGTCCGCGGTGTGATCCCTCAGAACTAGGTAGGTGCCCTGGAAAGCAACCCAAACAATGTCGAGTTCGTTATAATCCTCATCTGGCACCCACTCACCGCGCCAATGGAGCATAGCAATTGGCAGGGTGAACGGTCCAAAGGTTGAAGCGTCCTCCATAAAGATGGTCATCTGTGAACCAACGACTGTGACACTGGCAATGTTGTTTGGTTGGATGCCGCTCGACTCGAGGGCCACAACTCGGGTTACCAGCTCATAGAAATTGTTATCTACCTGGGCGGGGCTCAGGTTGACGCCTAGACCTGCACCCCATGCACCAGCTGTCCTGTAAACAATAGCCACGATTTATTCCTCCTTAACCCTGACTGCCGTAGTACCAGCTCGGCTTCCGACCGCCAGACTTTACTTGTTCGTTCAGTGCAAAGCGGGTCAGCTTGTCAGCCACTTCTTTGGGGGCAAGTAGACCAGCGAAGGTTTGCCCACCAATAGTGAGGTTGATAGTCTGTCGTGATACACCTCCAGCCGAGTCCACCGCACCGCCACCTGACAGCTTCAGTGGGGTCCCAGCTCCTAAGCCGGAACTCATATCCACCATCCCACCCATCTTGAAGCCTCGGAGCAAACCCCGCATCATGTTTGGCGATAATCTCATACTGTTTAGCGCAGCGAAGATTCCGTGACCGTACTTGCGAACCGCAGCCGCTTTGATAACCCATTCTCCATGCGAGAGCCACGCCGGGATACTATCGGAAGTCCCGGTACCGGCTCCATACACACGCCCACCCCCTGCAAAGACCGCACCGCCACCAGCGTTACCTTGTGCTGCGGCGTTCGCATCTCGAGCAGCTGCCGCAGCGGCCGCTGCGGATCGGGCCATCTCATTAAAGGCATCTGACGCACCTGTCGCCGCTGCTGCAATGCCGTTGATTACCTCTGCAACCCCACTCATGGATGTCTTGATCCCGTCACCCGCAAGCTTCCCCGCAGTTCCGAGGGAGGTCAGTTGTGCGGTTGCGGTAGCAACTGGGCCGGTAAAGATACTAGCAAGGGCTATGGATGCTTGCGTTACTACAGCAGTCACGCTTTGAAGAGCGTTGCTTGCAATCTGGGGCAGCTGTGAGAACGATTGTTGCGCGGCGTTTACGACCCCTTGGAATGTCGTAGAAAAGTCAATCTGTCCTGACTGATCTGCAATGGCCTGGAATGAAGTGGTTGCAGCATCCACAATAGGCTGGAAGTCGACGCCGGTCGTGGCCTGCTCGAGATTGGTCTTTGTCTCGTCGCCTGCCTTGGTTGCCTCCAATGGCACTTGCGCTAAGGTTGTCTTTGCACCCTCTTGGGCACCAGTCCCCAACGCTGCGCCCGCTTCTACGCCTTCGGCATGGGCAGCGGGCACTATCTCATTGCCAAGTGCCCTGAGTAGATCAAGGACGGGCTTGAAGTTGGTAAGCCCTGCAAGTCCACTCAACTCTCTTGCAGCGGCTTGAGTCACGAGCTTTGCAATACCCGAGAGTCCACTTAGGTCTTTAGTTGCAGACGCGATGAACTTGTCGAAGCTGAAACTATTTACGGTGCCTTGAAGTTCGTTAACTTGCTGTTGTGTAAGGCCGAGACCTTGCTTGACTCCATCACCCGCCTCTTTAGCCTTCGGTCCAGTCTGACCCAGGAGTCCGTTAAGAGCTTCGATGGCTCCAGTAAGGGCCTTGGCACCTGCAATGACGGAAGGGGTAAATAAAGTGGCGAGGTTTTGCTTGAGACCTTTGAAGGCCTCGCTTAACTGACCCAGTGCTTCATCTTGTTCGACGAAAGCGGCTCGTTGCTCGTCAGTCAGACCAGCGAGACGCTCCTGCTCATCTCCTAATGCTGAAAGTGCATCCTTCCCTACTCCGAGGGAGGCGGCTAACTGACGACCCAGTCGCACGCCAAGGAGGTCACCGGCCTTTGCCGCTCGGTCAGCGGGATCTTTGATCTTGCCAATGACTTCGGCAAGATCGAGGAATACCTGTGAAACGTCTCTGGCGCGTCCGGCAGAGTCTAGGAGCTTAATACCCAACTCCTCAAACTTCTTCGAAACTTCGCCACCACCAGATGCCGCCTCAGCCTGAGCTTGCGAGAGTCTAGCAAAGGCAAGTGGCAGGGCATCTGCGTTGCCGCCGGTCTGCTTAATCGCAAACGTCAGGCGCTCCATTTCCTTAGCGGTAGTACCTGCAGCAATTGCCAGGTTCCGCATGGCGCTGACATCTTCACCGACGCTAATAGATAGTGCGGTGCCTGCAGCAGCTACGGCTCCAAAGACGCCGACCAGCCCGCCGAGGACTCCGCCTACTGCACCGACAACCGGACCCAGCTCACCAATAGCAGTACCAAGGGCAGCCGTCCTAGCGACCGCACCAGCCGCACCCTCAGCTGAGGCAGCAAAGGCGCTTCTAAGGTTAGCCAACGCCGGTGCTACCCGCAATGCACCGCCAGCCAGTGCCGCGAAGTTCTTGCTGATGCTGCTGATGCTTTCCCCAATCTTGGAGAAGGAACCACCAGTCAGTTTGTTGAGTTGTGAAGTGATGGGGGTGACAAAGTCACTGAGACCCTTACCAACTCCTGCCTTAAAGGCAGAAGCCATTTTGGCAACGTTGTTGACAACGCGGTCAGTGGCGTCGTCAAGTTTCTTCGACGCTTCGGCCACATCCTCGAAAGCCTTCTGACCGGACGCACCAACGTCTTCAAACGCCTTGGTGACGTCATCCTGGCCTTCAACTTCGAACTTTGTGACTACTGTGTCTTCAGTCGCCATCTAGACTAATCCAATTTTGACAGGTAAAGCGCCTTGAACCCTTTTAGTACCCGGGCACAAATTGCTCTGAGGTGGAACTTCTTAGGAATCGTAACCTGCTCTTTCCCGAAGTACTTGGGTTCGCCAGTCGCACGCGACAGGAGGAGTGGAGCGCCGCCCGCCTTACGATCAACTCGAAACAAACCGCCGGGAAAGTTGCGGGCCATGACCCCTATTGCGTCTACTGCAAAACTCAAAGGGATCCACAAGAGTGGTTTGCCTTTGATTACCGCACCGAACTCGAACACTGTCCAATAGAAGATGGTATGGAAGATCGTCAGTGTTGACCGCTCCGGACCGAAGTCTTCTGCAGCCTGCAAGCCGTCCTTCCACCGTTGCCCAAAACGACCAGCGCCAGCGATGTCCGCGCGCCCCTCTGCTAAACAGGTCTGCCCGATCTCGTGCATGGAGTCACGGAGTGCTAGCAGGCGCACACCCCGATGCTTCTTCATCGACAGGTTATACTCCCTACCGATCTTGACTCCCTCTCCTAGCCTTACTGAAAAAGTAGCCATGCTACCGCACCCCAAGTGCAAGCACACGGGATCCACAACCGCGCGGGCGGGGTGGGTAATAGCAAAGATCTAGGATGTCACCGACTCTCATCTGTCAGCTTCTTTGTGCTTGACTTCAGCAGTTTTGCGTCGGCGTGTGCGGCTATTGAGTTGAGACTCAGCTGCGTGGAGTACTCTCCACTCTTACGTCGTGTCGAGAGCTCCGCCCAAGCCGCCAGTTGCCGAGGTGTGTAGCTCCACGCTACGTCTGGCGGGTGCCCGGCTGCAACCAATAGTTCAATTGCCCGGGCCATCTCATACCCAGAACCCATCCAAGGGCGACGCGCCCTTCTCCGTCCTACTCGACCTGCCTTACGGAGTCTACTAAGTGGGTCAGATCCGCGACGAAAGGGCCGAAGCCACCCGGGAAGGTTAGCTTGAGGACCACGTTTAGCAACTTGACCTGATCTGCGACGCCAAGCTGGCCCGCAATCTTCTCTGCTGCGGGATCTCCTGGTGAACCACACGCTGCAGCAATAGCAATCGCAATGGCCCCCGGAGCTAGGTCCATGAGTTGCTCAGGGGTAACTTCATCCCCTTTGCCTGACACTAGCTTGCGAAGATCGGGAAACTTGGACATTAAGTTTGCGATACCCTGAGCAGAGATGCCGCGAACTTCAAGTTTCTTCCCCTTGATCTCAACCTCTTCGGAGAGCTCGGCAATATCTAACAATCCAACCATGGTAGAACGTCCTCCGGTTTTTTGAAGAAATAACCCCACCGGGGCCCGGTTACTCCGGGCTAGTCCGGTGGGGGGCTAATCTACTATGTGGTCACGTCCACACTGTCAGGCTCGCTGGTCGCAATGGCCGAACCAACGATATTGGTTGCAGTCACTTCGAAGGTCAGGAACTTGCCGACGTCACCAGCCACCACGAGGTGGGTGACAGTCGTGGCACCACCGATCGCCACACCGTCCCGCAACCAGCGGTAGGTGTAGTTAAGGGCAGCAACGCCACCGGCTGCGAAGTTCAACCACGTGCCATTGTCGCCGGTGAGGGTGTCACCCTCAGACACCAGCCCGGCGCTCGGGCTCACGTCTGCATCGTCATTGGTATAGAACGGCAAACCAACGTTGATCGGCACACCGTCGTCGTTGAGGTTCGTGAGTGTAGCTTGGCCGAATGTGCCATCTGCCTCAGCCATCTGACCCGTCACCTCCAAGTTGCCCCACTCGTCACTGATTGGGTTGAAGGATCCGGAGGGGACAAAGTCCACCTTTGCGAACTCGAAGTTCCACCGCGGGCCAATCTCGTTGGTGCCGATGTATTTCACCGCACCACTCAAGAGGGTCGAACCGAAGATCTCCATGGTCGGGAAGTCCGGGTCGGTCAGATCGACTTCACCCAGGAGGAACATGGCGAGGTTGCGCGCTGTCAACTCTTCCATGACCATTCGGAGTTCACCACCCTTCTGCAGAACGACGGTTTTGTCTTTGGACTTCACGCCAGCCATGCTCGAGAAATGGTCGAGGGTTTCAAGCGTTGGAGAGAACTCAAACTCGGTCACGTTGCCGAGGAAGTGGTAATGATCGTCGCCATCCGGCTTGAACATCACCACGCCTTTACCGACAAAATAGTTATCGGTATCTGGGGCGAATAGAGAGGGCATTGTTTTAATCTCCTTAGTTAGGAAGTGACGTCATTCACTGGCAGCTTGTAAGGATCGAGTACGTACTTAAACGCGAAGTCCATACGTAGCTGACCTTCAAGGGTGCTCCCGGTCTGCATGTCGGTCTCACACCTACGCAAGCTCACACCTCCGTTCGGGCCACAGAGGGATGCAAGTTGTGTATCGTTTGCAACTGCCCGGATTACTGCTGTTCTAAACGCGTTTAGCTCGTCGCCCACAGCGACATTACTCGGGAAGTTGCGGGCGACCAAGAGCACAAAGATCTGGGGGGTCATCGTAACTATGTTCGCGTTCATAAACATCCGGCCACGGTTTTCGGTTCGGACGTCATGCGACTCAGACCCATCAAGTAGTACAACAGCGGGCAACTTATCCGTCTTCAGCACGCCCCGGTTGCGGAACGCACTATGCTGTGCGTAGCCGAGCTGCTGAGGGATGGCTGATAGTGAAACGAAAAGCCGGTCCAGGATCTGGCGGCGCTTGTCGCTTGTGCTCATTTCCTGACTACCAATTCCCAGTAAAGTACTGTTTCGCCGTCAGGCGCAAGTGCCGTCGGCGGCTGCACAATCCTATACTCAACTCCAAGATGGACTAGGGTGTCCAACTCATTGTCGGGTGGGGTGGTGAGATCCTTGGCTGATACAAGCACACGTTGGTCAGTCCATTGAAGAAGGTTACCAACGCGCTCCTGATTAGTGAACTGCAGAATGACAATGGAGCAAGAGCGCGATACGCTTCCACGCTTTAGTGTTGCATTGTCCGCACCACCACCAAAGTTCTTGATCTGGCGGTCTACGATCTTCTGCATACGGGTGTAGTTGAGGCCCATTATACCACCAAGGGTCCACGCACGTTCACTGATCGAAGTGCAATAAACTGCTGACCGTAGCTTGTGGTCTCAAGTTTTGCGACCTTGTCAAAGTCCGCAAAGGTCACTGAGATCGCTCCAATGGAGAACGACCGCAAGCCCCCTGAATCCTGCGCTGCAGACCCGATTGCTACAAGGTGCGCGGCACATAGAAGGATGCCGGTTTGGTAATCGGCCTCAATCCAGTTCGTACCGACCTGCCTCGCGGCATCAGTAATGGCCTGGGTAACAACTTCATCCTCGGTGTCCTCAAACTCGGGAAACCTAGTCTGAAACTGTTCCACGGTCGGAATTGTATAAGCCATCGCTGTGCTCCACGGCCTCGAGTGCGGCCTCTGCCTCTAACCGGTTCTTGATCGGGTGGCCCGAGACCTGGATTGCTAGCTTTCGCATGTCATTCCATCCTAGATTTCTCCAGGTGGCAGGGACCGGTACTGGGTCAGGCACCGCCGACTTTGCTTGCAGCACTGCCTGGCCCAACTTGTTCGTTGGATAAGTCCGAGGGGCCGGCTCCGGCGCATCCTCGATCTTGCTAACAACTACGACGTCACCATCCATGCGGGTGAGGACATTGACGAGGGATTCCCTAATGTCCACTACGCGCTCTTCACCGGGCCGCAGAACCACTGACACACTATTGTTGTCGTAGAAACCACGGCGTGCCGTAGCGTGTGTATTTCGCACGAGAACTTTAACCATGACAATTCCTCCTGAACTGAAGTTTGGGGCCGAGCTCTGGCCCGGCCCCCACTTCAATACTGTTTTACTCCGGCACTCGCTTAGGAGTACTGGTTAGTCACGATGCCGTCAACATAACGGACCGCACCGGGGCGCCGAATCTCGAGGCCCGCGAAGCGGAAGATACCGGGTACGTCAAAGGTGATCGGGCCGGTCTGCCAGACGGGCAGAAACCGGTGAGGCATAGGAATGTGAACCTTGAGAACCGCAGGGTCACGACGGTAAGCGATCATACGTCCGCTCGATGCCGTGCCGGCTGTCTCAAGACCACGCACCGCGCGGATCATCAAGGGCTGCCCTGTCTGCGCGGTGTAGACGTTGTACCGCATGACCCACTCGAACACCGACATATCGGATGCCGAGGCGAGCCGCGTGGTTGCAAGGCGGTTCATCTCCGCGACAGGGAGGAGAACCGTGTCCGCCAACTCGATCTGCAAGGAGTTCGTGTTGATTGCGGACAGGGCGGTATTGATATCGGTGATGATCTGGTCACCGGTCTTATTCGCCCAGTCAGTGTGTCCAGCAACACCACCGGTCTCAGCCGCGAGGACCGAAGTGACGGCGGTGTTGTTAATGAGGCCGAGGAAGTTCATGCCAGTGTCGCCGTTGAGAATCTTGTCGTCCAAGAATTCCTCATACGAACGGCGAGCAGCTGCTGCACGCTCACTGGAAAGGTTCTGCCCAACCATCATGGCCTGGCCCAACTCTTCCAAAGTGTACCGATAACCGATACCAGCCATCCTGACGCCGGTCTCGAACTTCTCGCGGGCAACGTCTGCCAGCGGGATGTCCTTGGCTTCATGATGGAACCAATCCGCGCGCCCCGTCATGTCCATGCTGAAATAAGTCACGGACTTGGCCCACTCCGGTGCCGAAGAATCGACAGGGACAAGGGCAGGGTACTGGATGTCAGGGTAAAGCACCTTGACAACTTCGGCCTCAATGAACGAGGCCTGCTCGGTTAGGAAGCCCAGCGCCTGTTGCTGGGCGTCCGCCATATTCATGCGGGACATATTTTAATCTCCTTCTGCGCTGGGCCAGACCAGGTTGGACGGGCCTAGATTTAGTTCTGCGATTACTGCTTCGTCAGGCGAACAATGCCGATGACGCCGGAGCTGGTCGTGGTCTGCCAGTAGGCACCAGTAATGGCAGTCTTGCCACCACCGGTAATACCCAACGCGCCGGTCGTGGTGTTGAAGAACACCTGCGCACCATCAGTCACATTCTCGGACGCACTCGCAAAGATTTCGCCCTCGGTCAAGACCGCAGCGAGCTCATATTGCTTGTACTTGTCAGCGTTACCACTCAGGAGTGTAATATCCCTGACCGTAATACCAACGAACGCCGCCCCACCGAGGGTGACGCCATCATCATCGGTACCGCGCGACACGGCCAGACCGAAGCCGATACCGGCTGCAGTCTCCACCTTCTTTGTGTCGGCGTCCCAGTTCGTTTCGTTCGCTACTTGGCCTGCTGCGCCTTTCACGATCCGCTCAACGTAAGTTGTCTGAGTCATTTTGAAGTCGTCCTTTCGTGAGAGATAAGTTTCTGAGGAGTTTCCTTTACTCGCCGGACTCTTGGTCTCTGATTTGCTAGCTGCTACGCAGCCGGCGTATTGCGCCAGGCATTCTGAAGCTTGGTTTGGTAGCTGTCGTAAGCTTCCTCACGAGCATCCTTCTTGCCGGAGCTGTCAGCCAGTGCGGCTGCGAACTCTTTGGTCTTGGACTTGTCGGCTGCCAGCGTATTGAAGCTGGCTGCGACCTGATCCTCAGACCAATCTTTGGCTATGTCGCCAATACGCTTGGCAACAACCTGCTTGCAGATGTCCGCGTTGTCGCGGCCATCAGTCACGAGTGAGTCGCCGATGATGACTTTGGCCTTGCTGATGATGTCAGCGCGGTCCTTCACCAACTTGTCAAGGCTCTCTGGCGTCAGCTTGGCGTCCTCGAGTTGCTTCTTGACAGTCTCGAGTTCGGCATCCTTCGTCGCCAGGGCGGCGTCGGCATCTTCCTTGTACTTCTTCTTGTCCTCTTCGGCCTTGGCCTCTGCCGCAGTCATGTCAGCTGCCAGCTTCGAGAGTTTCTCGGTCATCTGGGCAACAAACTTCTTGAGGTATGGGGCGGTGCCATCGGTGACCTCGACTGGCAGTCCGTCGAGTTCAACAGTTTGCGTTTTAATCTCGGGCATTTCGGGATCTCCTTCTGTGCCGTTCCTGTCACCCAGGCGAAGTTCAGAACCACCGCGAGCCCGGGCGACAATCGCTAGGTGGTTACCTCTGATGTCGGTTTGCACCGCATCATATTCCTGTCCGTCTTTGGTGAAGCCGTGCTTCCATTTAAGATCAGTTGTGTATCCCATGGACAGTTCACGCTTACCTGCTTCGACTGCTTTGATCGAAGCTGCATCCATGAGGACAAGGGGAACGCGGACAAATCCGTTGCCGAACTCCACCTTGTCCCCTGTCTGCCCAACCGCATAGTCCTTCCAGTTGTCGGCGTTAACCATTTCGCTCGGGTGATCGACAGTGACGGGACGGTGGGCAAAACTCTTGATCGCCTCAGGGGCGAAAACTTCAGACTCGGGCCGGTAGACGCGAACGACGTCCATCTCTGGACGTCCACAGTCATGGCCGGAGTAAAGTTGGATACCGGTGCGAGCTACCCGCGCGGTAGCTGCAAGATAACCGTCAGCGGTTCGACGCATACCGTCAAGGACGATGGAGTCGGTGAACTGGCGGGAACTGGCGTCAAGCCCTCCACGCATACCGACAAACTTTGTCTGCACGATAGTTACCTGATGCTCATTGCGGGCTGATTTGACCACGGTGACCTGGAACTCCTTCTTCGCTTTGCGGGCGACAAAACCAGTGTCGTTGGTGAGGATGCCCACGTCCTTATAGTCGTGAGTGTCGTAGCCGCGCTCCTCAGCCGCCTCGCGGACGATTTCGTTGACGTGCTCCGAGTCGTAGATTGTGTCATCCTTGCTGCGGACGACGAAGCCGGAGTCACGAGTCATCACCCCGGCGTCTTGATAGCTGACGATCTGGAGCTTGCCCTCGTCACTGACTTCAGCGAAGTCCTGCAAAGATTCGGCGATAGCCTCGGCGGTGTCACCTGCGGCTCCCGGTCCATAGGGACCAGTCGTGAACTCACCACCGTGCTCGCCTTGCGCGACGTGGTAGGGGTTACCACCAGCGTCGTACTTCAACTTCTTAACCCACATGCCAGCCTCCTTGTGCGGGGCACTGAACTTACGCGTGACCGCTCTCCATGCTACCGAGTGAGCGCGCGAGTGTGGCGCATCAGGATGGGTCGCGCAAAACTTGTTCCAGGCCTTGCGGTAGAGTGTTTGTGCTTCCTTGGGCAAGACCGAACGCACGCGCGTGGGGAGTTGTCCATTGGCCGCATACTTGCGGAGTGTATCGCTGAACTCATTTCCATCCTTACCAAGGGTAGCAGATGGGTCAGCGGGGAATGCTACCACTGAGATCTCAACGATGTCAGCTTCGAGTACGTGCTTGTCAGACTCAGCCAAGATATGAAAGCCGATCGACAGGCAGTTCAGCGCTCCGTCTTCCATGAGCGCCTTCACCTCTTTGGCATCGGCAGTCTCGAGTGTCAACTTACCCTTGACGTAAAGGCAATGCTCGTCACGCCAGATCTCTAGCCATGCTCCAATCGGACGAGAGACGTCATGCTCCCGGAACATTTTAACGCCCTTCACTTCGCGCTCTGCAAGTGCGGCATCGAAGGCGTCGGGCTCGAACGTGTAGCCAAAGTTTTCGTCTGGCTCGGCAAAGGTGAGAGCTCGCCCCTCGAAGTGCCCATCGCCAGTTACGACGAACTTTTCTTCGGAGTACGCGCACCACACTTCGGTCGCGTCCGTAGCGCGGACGCGCCGCGCGTGAGGCTTCGGCATCTTTGCACCTATGTTGAAAGGGTTAGGCTACCGCACGCGAGTACTGCGTACCTGCGCCTGAGTACTTGCATTTAGGTCAAGTAACCCGGTATTGCAAGACTCTAGTTTAACTCTCTCCCACGCCACTCGGACCCAAGGCGCAAGCCGGTGAGTCTCGGCGTCCCAAGGCTTCCAACGACCATAGAAACTAATGAGTCGCGCGTCCGGGGGTTGGCATGGAGAAACTCTAATATCGCGAAAGGCATAGCACCCGTCGCTTTGATCCCACCCTGCACGCGCTCTACCCTTCCCTACCAGGAGATGTGACAAGATGGCTTGATCGGACCCGAAGAACCCGGCGTTCATTGCCAAGCGTGGACCATCACTTTGATTGAACTCAGCCCACAAGTACCCGAGGGTCCCGGCAGGGAACATCCACATAGAGCCGTTGTACGTGAGCTGCTGCACCGAACCTTTCGCGTGCCATCCTACGAATGGTTCTGCGCGCTCGAAGAGGGGCCAGATTTCTCCGGTTACCAGCATGTCTAAGTCGATCTGCACAACCCGCTTACCATCCGAGATGCCGAGGGCTCGTGTAGTAGCAGGGTCAAAGAGCTTGAGGCGGCGGTAACAGCTCGGTGCCTCAGGTCCACGCGGGCTCAGCATCTGCGAACAGTCATCCCACAATGGGAACGTCTCAACCGCCACGCCTTCGGGCTGATCTGTTACGCAAATCAATCGGTAAGGGACGCCTCGCATTCCCTCGTAGAGTCCGAACGCGAGAGCGTTGACGTGCTCCGATGTATAGAGTGACCCCCACTTGAAGGTGACAAACGTAATCATAGAAACCGCATGTACGCGGCGTGCATGGCTGGGAACTTCGCCGCGAACTGGTGATGCCACGGCTTGATCCCACCGGCGTTGAACATTATCCGGCACCCCGACAGATCCTCCCCTGGAATTGCCGTAGAGAAGTGATAGACACCTTCTTTGCGGGTCCAGGTTGCTTCCCCAGGCATTGAATAGGCCATCCAGGCCTGATCGGAGCCGACGTACCCGCGGTGGGTCGTTTTTCTAAAGGCGTGCTGGTCGAAGCACTCCCAGGTGCGCACACGCGACCCAGTTCGGAGCATCCACATGCCCCCGTTATATGGACAGCACACGCCCTGGTTAATCCGGAAGTCATGCGGCGTAATTAGAGGCGACAAGTCCTGAGTGATGACCGCATCTAAATCAATGGACATAACCTTCCCCGGGAACTCCTGCGCTGCCCAGGGTGAGAACAGCTTGAGCCGCCGGTATGAGTTTGGGAAATGGACGAGGCCGCGCTCCTGGCGCGGCTGCACCCGACCCATTGATGGTCTTGCGTTGATACCAATAACTTCGAAAGGAATATCCCACAGCGGGTAAGTCTCACACTCGATGCCCCCGGGTTGATCTGTTACGCAGATCACCTTGTGCGGGATAGGGAGGAACTCCCCAAGCATGCGGGCCATGGCGTTGACGTGAGTGTGGTTATAAATTGGTCGCCAGCCAGTCCACAGCCAGGTGAAGATTGTCAGTGCGCCGATGTCTTGTACCATTCCACAAACTTTCGGATGCCTTCGTCTAGTTTAGTTTGTGGAGCATACCCTATTACCGCGCGGAGTTGGTCACACTTCTCAGTGGGAACCTGGAACCCCTGGCGCGGCAGCAACTCACCACTGCGAATTGCCTTGATGCCAGAGTGCTTCTCCATCGCGGTGAGAAGATCGTTCAGGTCCGCAAGGTTGTCTTCAGCCACAGCCGTGACCACACAGTAGGGGATGTCGAGCTTCTTCTCTAAGCAGCGTAGTACGACCTCAACCGCATCCTCGGAGAACAGGAACGCAACTTTGTAGTTGAACCCGCCGACTGTGACGTCGATTGGTTGCTTTGCGTAGAGCTTCCGGATGAGTTGATACGCCCCAATGTCCGGGCGGCAGTCTGGCCCGTACGTCGAGCCGAACCGAATTGCTATGAACCCCATGCCCGCGTTATGACAGTACACGCTACCACAGCGCTCACCAAACTCTTTGGTCACACCATACATCGAGTTTGGGACTTTCCCGTCTTGCACGAACGTCGAGCTGGCGTAGACTACCCGGGGAACATGATGGATGCGGGCAGCTTCCATGAGATTCATGTACCCAACCAGGTTAGCTTCGACAAATTGCTTGACCGTGCCCGTGGTCATGGGGACAGAATACTGCCCGGCAAGATGCACGATGCTGTCGATGCTATTCGACTTGAAGAACTGCATGAGCTCTTCGTAGTTTGCCAGGTTGATCTCGCGGAAGTGGAAGTTACTGAACCTCTGCAAGTTCGCAATGCGGGCCGCCTTTGGGCTGATCGCATCGCGTATCTTGTCAAGGCCAAAAACTTGGTGACCCTGCTCGCATAGTCGTACCGCGGTGGCATGCCCAATAAATCCGTAGCAGCCAGTAATCAAAACGCTCATGTCAACCTCTTATGAATTATTGCTAACGCTTCCCCACAGTCTGGGCTTTTGCTGTCATAGATATCTACATACTCAGTGTGGTTTGTGAGATAGTTAGCCTCGCGGTCTGAGATATAGGGACAGGCAAGCCCCATCTCGGCGGACAGGCGGCGGAGTATTGTCTTGGTCTTGGTGACCCCGGGAAGCTCCTGCGTAGGATCCTGCCAATGTAGATCTTCAATAATGTAAAGACCTCCGGGCACTACGTCAGGAAATAGTGTGGCGAGTGCGATCTGTTGGTGATGCGAGGCATGGGAGGCGTCGTCGATGATAACATCGAAGCTGCCCCCACTCTCTGCAAGAAACGCGTGCAGGTCGTCACGGTGCGAGGAGTTACCCTGGAAGATGCGAGTCCGTGGCATTGTAACCGCAGAGAAGTCTTCAATGTCGAAGCCGAAGATCTCGGCGTTGGGGAAATACTTACCCCACATAAGCAGAGACGGGCACTTGGGAAACCCACTCGTACGCGCGGGGTCGTCTATGTGCAAGAGTCCGATCTCAAGCAGTCGGATGGGCTTATACCGGATGGGTTCAAATAACTCAGAGTAAATCCGAGTGTAGTGGTGCCGGTTCAGACACTTGTTACCCTTATCCGTGCCACATTGGTTTGCGAGATCAGTTAGGTCCATTTTCAATCCCTACAAGAAACGCAACCCCTGTCGGGTCCCCGTACATAGATTGCGTAAAGGGGATGCAACGAAACGGTGCCCCCTCCGCCAGGTGCCGCTCGATCGCCAGCTTAGGTCCATGGATGGGAGTGCAGCCAGCTGGCAGGGTTCCTGTCTGAACATCATCCATGAAGATCAGACCTTGCGGGCGGAGTCGCGCTAGTGCCAGGTTGATCTCGTCGTAGACGTGCCGCTCTCCATGGTTCCCATCTAATGAGATGAAGTCGAATGTTTGATCCGTCTCGGCTAGATACTCGTGCGAGTGCGCACGCACAACTTCAATACGGTCCACAACGCCAGCGTTAGTCCAAAGTGTTCGCGCGTCGCGTGGACGTCCAAACCTGCGCCATTGCCCATCCGCACCATTGATCGGCCTTATGTCAACAGTGACGACGCTGCACCCTGCAAGCGCCATGGTGCAAGCGCTGGTTCCGAAGCAGGTGCCGATGTCAAGGACATCCTTCGCTTCCATTGCCCGCAAGACTTGGAAGATCATCCGCCGAGTTGCTACACCCATTGCCCGGACTACACCAAGCTCACCAATCCGCTCGAGGACTGCAAGCGCCTTCTCCCACTCAGCGAAGAGTTCGGGGGTGTCGTAAATAGGGAGTGTAGTTCTCATCCCCACACTCCGGCTTCGAGTTCATCGCAGGTCAGGTCGAATATCTCGGCCCCCTTGCGCTTTGTCGGGCCGAAGAATGTGCAGTTGGCGTAAGCTTTCTGCGACCATCCTATGGTCGTCTCCAAGACCTTCCACTTGCCCTGTAGATCTTTGACCAAATCAATACCACACCAGTTCGTGCCGGTGTGGTGGAAGAACTCGGCGCTTGCATCGTAGACGGCTTTTGTCTCGGCGTCCAATTCAACAATGGCTTCCGTCTTGCCGCTGCCCGATGCAAAGGGCAGATCATCGCGGTTTCCACGTCGCAAAATCATCAGTGGTCTGCCAATCTTACACACCCGATAGTCATAGGCGTTGCCAGGTAGAAACTCTTGCCAGATAAGGTAGTCGCGCTGCAGCTGCTCACCAAGTCGGTGTGGCGCTTTCATCCCATAATCACCAAAGACCTCAGCTATCTCACGTCTGGCACTCGCGGCATCCTTTATTAGTCGCACGTTGCAGGATGCGGAGCCGGTACTCGACTTCGACAAGAAGGGGTACCCGAGATTACCCACGTAGGAATGAGCAAGCTCCGGCCCCCGAATAACATGCGTCCTGGGCATGAAAGCCCCATACGCAATCGTTTGGGCCAGCTTGTTTTCGTACATCTCACCGTCCTCGAGTGACGGGATAGTCTTGAAGTCCTTGCTCACGAGCTGGCGGAGCAGCGCTTTCTCTTGGTCCATGCGCACGCCACCTTGATTGATCCGCAAGAAGGCATGGCATGGATCGTACGGGAGCTTCCCGCCGAGCTGCACAGACCATCCTGGGCGGTTGGCTGCGAGGGCCAGGGCTTTGCCCCATCCTCCTATATCATCGAGTACCCACAAGCGCATTACTTCACCTCGATGCAAGCATACGCCGCGATCATTTGCGGGTGTTCCCTATGAGTTAGCTGCATTGCATGCTTGCCAGCTGCTTCGCACTCGTCATGCTTGGCGTACGGCATGGGGGTCGTCCAGAGATGACCCCACAGCAAGAATACCAGCCACACTTTCATTTGAGTTTAGCTTTGAGCAATATCCAAACGTGCTTAGGCCAGATAGTTGCCATGACCAGACAGGCTAAGTAGGCGTGGATTAGCTGCCACCTATCGGGGTGCTGTGCCTCCTTGATCCCCGCTACATATGCAGGCTGACAAAGAAGCCAGTATTGGAACCAGAGCCCAATAGCATAGTAAAGTCCGAGGAGTTCAAGCACCTTTGATGATCCCCTCGCGTTTGGCAACATAAATCTCTGCCAGTAAAAGCGCGCAATCTTGCAGATCATCAGTAAGGTTCTTGGGCCACTTTTTCTTGATACCAAAGGCCGCGTAACGGATCAGTGCCTTGGAGGCGTCCTCATACTCACGAGTTTCGCGCTTCTTGATCCGCATCGCCACGTCGTCGGGGTCGAGGATGTTCTTCTTGTTGGGGAGCGGCTCGCCGTCTGGGCCCAGGATTGTCATTACGCTGCCTCGGACTCGTCGTCGATTTCTTCAAGGGGGTAAAGTGCACAGCGGCAGTTCGGGTGCAGGGGAAGCATCCCTCGAGCAGTCTCCAACGTGAAGATCTGATCCTCGAGTGCGGCGCATTGCTCACATACCCAGTCATCGCCAGCCGTAACCCACGCCACTTTAGGCCAACGACCGGCAGGCCATTTTGAAGTCTTTTTTGGCTCACCCTTCTTCGGACCGCGCTTGTAAATGCCGGGGCCAAAGTCGGGGCGCGGGGTGTCGGGCAATAGTTTATCCTTAGCTTCTTGACGAGGCTTGCCGGTCACGTATTCGGCAAGCACTCCAAGGCGGCGAATCCCGCCCTCGTCATAAGCGTTGATCGCCGCCTCGTTATAGGCCGAGATGATCTCAGTACTAACGACGAGTCGCGCCCGCATAATGCCAATGGAGTCCACCCGGTGCAGAAGCTGTTGACAGAGAGTGGTAGCATCTAAGTTGTCGAGCAAGCCCTGAGCAAGAACCTGGGAGATCTTCTGTCCCATAGTTTCCGCGACGTTGACAAACTCATCGCGGGTGCGGGCCTGGATTTGAGACAGGGTGTGCCAGTGTATAGCGCGGTTCAGGTCCGTATTGACGGTCTTCCCCATCCCTTCACTCATGCGGCGCGCTGCATCGTTCACACCGCGCTCATACGCTTTGGCAATGTAGGGGATATGCCAGTCCACAGAACCAAGCACTACGTCCTCAACCCCCTGCTTAAGCCAGGTATTGAAGGCTCTGGCCTTGTCACCAGATGGGGTAAAGTCAATTATAGAGTTGTCGTCACCCCCGGAGCCGTCCCCTGTGTAGAGTCGCACGAACCCCATATTGTCCATGCTCGTGCCCTTGAAGCCAAGCACATCCATATCAATGAGCACGCGCTGCACAAGTGCACGCAGGTTTCGGAACCGCTTGATTGCCTCACGGTCGAAGCCTTTGCGAATTGAGCTAGTACCTGTCGGGTCCCGCCGCTCTGCTGCGTCGCGGCAGGCACATTCTTGAACATGCGTCATTGATTATCTCGCGTAAAACGCTTCAAGGAACTTTTCTTCGGCCTCCCAAGGAGACCAAAACTGGAGCTGCACATTGAGTGGGGACTTATGAAAAGGCCAGCCGTCTTCCTCAGCCTTGCACCACTGATAACCCGCAGGTAAGTAATTATCTTTGCCATTCCTGAACGCGGGCATATTCTGCGCTCGCTCGTCTAGAAGGATGCGGTTGTCTAAGTCGTGGACCTCTTCAGGCCACGGATACTCAAGGTTGAACCGCTTGGCGATGATCTCGGCGTACTTGTGCTCGAGGGGTCGGTAATCGCCAAGCGCCTCCTTCACTGTTCGCGGCACGTCAACTAAGTAAGCCTCAGTCGCGTCGTGCATTAGTGCGACGTGCTTATTCTCAGGTGAGGCCAGCGCCCAAAGATGGTAGCAATGCTCGGCCACCGAGTAGAACTGGAGGCAATGCCCTGCGTACCTGCATTGGTTCGCTAAAGAGTGGGCAATGTCTTCAATTACGATGCACTCCGGGTCAGGGTCCATGACCACAAACTTGCGACCCGTGTACGTCTGGATCCAACCATTGGGTGTGAAGTCAAGCACTGACAAGGCCGAGCTCCTGACGGACTTTTTTGAATAGGTCCTCTATAGTTCCAAAATTGTGCAGCACGGAGTCAGGTGTGAAAGCAAAGCGCTCCGAGGGATGGAGTGTGCCGTCCGCTTGCAGCAGATCTTGGTTACGCTCAATGTAAATGAGTCTCCCACCCACCAAGCGAATAGCTGCCGCCTCGTTCGGGAACCGAACGTCATCTGTGACGATGGATGCAGATGGGTTTTGTAGGCAAATAGAGTCTACCCGCTTCTGCCACGCGCGAACCCACAGCTGGGGGTCAATTAGGTCGCGCCCCCACTCGGTCCCCAGTGATTGCATGGCCCACCGCGGAGTTTTGCCACCCAGGAGTTCGCATGGCTCTTCTTTACGTGAGCCGTCGTATTCCTCCTCTGTCAGGCCAAGGGCTTTGACCATGTCTTTAAGTGGCCCTGCAAAGCGCACCCGGATGAAGTTATGCGCCTTGACCAAATGAGTAGCGACGGTCGACTTGCCACTCTGAAGCTTCCCACAGAAACCTATAATCAATTTAGCACCACCTTCTTCTTCGGCTTCGCAGCCGTGTTCAACTCTAGGATTGAACATACGCAGCCGCGTGGGATGGTGATGATCTCGCCGCAGTCGATTATGGTTTTGTGATTCTTCTGGTCACCCTCGGAGTGGTCGATTGAAGCAATGGAAGCGGCGATGGTGACACAAACCTTAGTTGAGCGCACTAACCACCCCCTGGTAAGCACCATGGAGAGGTTCGGCAAGTCGTCCTGAGATTTCCAGTTAGATTCACTCGTCGCGTCCCGCCATTGGATCTCGACAAATGACCAGGGCAGGGCATCGGTCGGAGTCGGGCGCGGAGAGACCGCGCGGGTCATTTTAGCTTTAGCCTTCTTGCCCTTCTTCGCTAAAGGCTTCCGGGTAGCCATCTTTTCACCTGCCTAAACGACGCTCAACTGGATTGATGGGGCCCGAGTGGCTCCACCGTTGGTCATAGAACCCGGTTGCAAAGTAGCGCTTCATGTCGGGGCTAAAACCAA
>Ga0315278_10000915_pt1 | contig 25584 bp, 11 predicted proteins | sample YL17G06_0_MG_FD_203880 | JGI IMG/M metagenome (GOLD analysis project Ga0315278, IMG submission 203880) | Sediment microbial communities from Yellowstone Lake, YNP, Wyoming, USA - YL17G06_0 | ecosystem: Environmental > Aquatic > Freshwater > Lake > Sediment | place: USA: Wyoming | collected... | reverse complement strand
CCATAAGGGAGCTTTCGCGGTATATTAAAGGGGCTGTAAGAGAGCGGCATCGCGCCGTAGAAAACGCTGAAAAAAAAGAATATTACCCGTTATCTTCGGCCCAGGAACGGTTATACATATTGCAGACGTTGGATGAGACCGGCATCGGTTACAACATCCCGGCGGTGCTGGAGTTAAGGGGGGCGGTCGATAACGAGAAGCTCGAAGAGGTTTTTGTTCGTTTGATCCGGAGGCATGAAAGTTTCAGGACCTCTTTTATGATGATGGATGGGGAACCGGTTCAGCGGATACACGATACGGTGGAATTTAAAATCGAATATTATAATCTGTCCACAGATTACACTGATTACACAGATGATAAAGATAATAAAATTCATCATTTCATTCGTCCTTTTGATTTAACCAACGCGCCGCTGCTGCGGTTGGGGTTGGGAAAAGTAAATGAAACAAAATACGTGATGATGTTGGATATGCATCACATCATAGCGGATGGCGTCTCCATGGGAATATTGGTAAAGGAATTTTCAATATTGTACGGGGGTGGAGGTCATCGGGCGCTGCCGGAATTGCGGTTTCAATACAAAGATTACTCGGAATGGCAGCGGCAGATTCAAGCCGGCGGCGTGGGAACTAACCCGGCGAATTCGCAAGCGGTTTACTGGCGGAAGCAGTTTGAGGGTGACTTTCCAGTGTTGAGCCTGCCTACGGATTTTACCAGGCCGGTTATACAGAGTTTTGAAGGACATTCTATTCGCTTCCAATTGGACAAAGAACATTCCAGGGCGCTGGAGGAGTTGGCAAGGCAAGGGGGGGCGACCCTATTCATGGCGCTGCTGGCGATTTATTCTATATTACTCTCCAAACTCAGCGGCCAGGAAGATGTAATCGTAGGCATACCCACAGCCGGCCGGAGACATGCCGATATCCAGTATATCATCGGTATGTTTGTCAATACCCTGGCGCTCCGGGATTTCCCGAATGGGGAGAAGCCTTTTAATGTATTTTTAAATAAAGTAAAGGAAAGAACCCTGGCCGCTTTTGAAAACCAGGAATACCAATTCGAGGACCTGTTGGAGGAACTTAAAGTAACCCGGGACAGCGGGCGAAACCCACTTTTTGATGCCATGTTTTCGTTTGAGAACATGAATATTCCCGGATTGGAAATCCCCGGTTTGAAATTGACTCAATTGGAAATCGATGACATCAAACAGGTCTCGAGGTTCGACATAACACTGATCGCCCAAGAGGCCGGGGAGAATCTTTGTTTTATATTCGAGTACTGTACAAAGCTTTTCAAGAGTGAAACCATCGAACGGTTTATCTTATATTTTAAGGAGATTATAGTTTCTGTTTTAAAGAACCCGGGGGTGAAGATTGGTGATATGGATATCATCCCGGAAGAGGAGAAGCGGCAGCTAATATACGAGTTTAACGATACGGCGGCGGCATATCCGGCGGATAAAACCATCCATGGATTATTCGCGGAACAGGTGGGACGTACCCCAGACGGCATCGCCCTTTTGGTCGGACAAGTCGGACATGTCCGCCCTGTCTGTCTGACTTACCGGGAATTGGCCAAACAATCCGATAACCTGGCCCATGTATTGCAGGAAAAAGGCGTGGAAGCCAACGCCATTGTGGGTATAATGATGGAACGTTCCGTTGAAATGATAATCGCAATTTTAGGAATATTAAAGGCGGGGGGGGCGTATTTGCCCATCAACCCGGATTACCCCGAGGAACGCAGCAATTATATGTTAAAAGATAGTGGAGCTAAATTAATGATAGGAAGAGCGGAAGAGCGGAAGAGCGGAAGAGCGGAATTTGTAGTTTCGTGCTTTTTCCTCGCTTCTTCGCTTCCTCGCTTCCCCGCTTCGGATTCTTCAAATATAGCTTACCTCATCTACACTTCCGGTTCCACGGGAATGCCCAAAGCCGTGCCTATTGTCCATGCCAATTTATCGCCGCTGCTGCATTGGGGATATCTTCACCTGGGTATCGGGGTAAATGACCGAACCATCCAGAACCTGTCTTATTATTTCGATTGGTCCGTATGGGAGATTTTTATTACCCTGACTACGGGCGCAGGCCTTTACATAGTTTCGGAAGAAATACTACCGGCGGCAATTGCCGGCGTCGATTTTATCAACCTGCATGGAGTTACCATACTTCATGCTACCCCTACCCAGTGCCAATACATCTTTAAAACTCCAACCGTACTCGCTGCGTTAAAATACCTGTTTATCGGGGCGGAAAAGCTGACATATGAGTTGGTGGAGCGGAGTTTCGCAGCCGTGGAAAGCGACTGCCGGGTATTTAATATGTATGGCCCCACCGAGGCCACAATCATATCGGCGGTATTGGAGATCACCCGGGAAAGTTTAACGCAATTTTCGTCGCTCGCCAGTATCCCTATCGGTAAGGCGGCAGGAAATACCATGCTTCTTATATTGGATAAATATAGGAACGTATGCCCCACAAATATCGCCGGTGAATTGTATATCGGTGGAGACGGTGTTGCCAGGGGGTATCTAAACAATCCGGATTTGACTGCGGAAAAATTTATTAAAAATAGGTCCTATAGGACCTATAAGACCTATATTTCCTACAAAACCGGCGACCTGGCCCGCCGGTTACCCGACGGCAACATCCAATTCCTGGGCAGGATGGATCAACAGATTAAGATCCGGGGTTTCAGGATCGAATTGGGAGAAATCGAAGACCGGCTGCTAAAACACAATGATATCAAAGAAGCCGTGGTCATCGACCGGCTAGACAACACCGGAGAAAAATATCTTTGCGCCTACATTGTACAGCGCGGCCCCGGTCCCCTGGAACTGCGGCAATATCTTTTAATGACCCTGCCCGAATACATGGTCCCCGCCTTTTTTGTGCAGGTAGAAAGAATACCGCTCACCCCTAACGGCAAAGTGGATAAGAAAGCGCTGCCCGAACCGGGAGCAAGGCCCGAAAGCGAATATGTCGCGCCCGCCACCGATAAAGAACGGGAAATCGCCGAAATATGGCGGCAGGTATTGGGGTTGGAAAAAGTAGGCATAAACGATAATTTCTTCGAAGCCGGGGGGAATTCATTGAAGATCATTAAATTATCCGCTGAATTAAAAAACCGCCTGGGAATAGAAATACCCACAGCCAAGATGTTTCAATACCCCACCGTCGCTTCCCAGGCAAGGTATATCGGCCGGGCAAATGAAAAAGAGAAAGAAGCGGGCGTCGAATTTGAAACAGACAAAATAAAAAGCAGGTTAAAACAGAGAAGAGACAAAACAAGGAGTATGACATGAAAATTTTAGGTATTTCAGGAAGTTTGCAGCTTGTTCATGAAGATTCCGACGGCGACAAACATGACGCTGCCGCAGTGTTGGTTATCGATGGGAAGGTTGTTTCCGCCATCGAGGAAGAGCGCTTAAATCGCATCAAGCATTCCGATAAGTTCCCGGTGGAAGCCATAAAATTTGTTTTGCGCCAGGCCGGGATTCACTTACAAGCCGTGGACCAAATTTGCTATTACGGTTTACCCAATTACTTTTTTGAAAAAGGCGAACCCGTTCCCCTGGCGGCGAAAATACAGGAAATCGCGCGGGCGGCATTCGGTTGTGAAATCGATGAAAAGAAGTTGTATTTTGTTCATCACCACCTGGCCCATGCCGTCAGTACCTTTTATATGTCCGGGTTCGAACGCAGCCTTGTGCTGTCCATCGACGGGCAGGGGGACGGTATATCCGGCATGGTGTTGAACGGGGAAAACAGGAAACTGGATGTGTTGGAAAAATATTCCATTGAGAATTCCCTGGGAATCTATTATTTAAATGTCATATATCTATTGGGATATAAGCAGTTCGACGAATACAAAGTCATGGGCCTGGCCCCATACGGGAACCCCGGGACGTACCGGGATTTATTCAAGAGCTTTTATACCCTCCTGCCGGAAGGTCGCTACAACATCGATCTTAAAAAAGTTAAAAAACTCTACCTCTTAACCCCCAGGCGGAAAAAGGATGAGCCTTTCAATCAAATCCACATGGACATTGCCGCCGCGCTCCAGGAATCGTTGGAAGATATGGTCATGCATATCTTGCGTCATTATCAAAAGAAGTACCGCCACAACAAGCTGTGCCTGGTAGGGGGGGTGGCGCACAATTGCACCCTGAACGGCAAGATTTTGTATTCCGGTTTGTTCGAAGATGTATTTGTTCAGCCCGTTGCCCATGACGCCGGCTGCGCACTGGGCGCGGCCCTGTACCGGTATTTCGAATTAAACCCGCAAGCGCCGTTCCCGCCATTGGAACACCTTTACTGGGGAACGCCCCTTGAAGAAGACGGCGCCATCCAGGCCGGCCTGGAACACTGGCAAGATTTTATCCAGTATGAAAAGAGCGACCACATCGCCCGCAAAACGGCCCAATTGCTGGCGGAAGGCGCTGTGATCGGCTGGTTCCAGGGAAAATCCGAATTCGGACCCAGGGCCCTGGGAAATCGCAGCATCGTGGCCGACCCAAGACCGCCGGAAAATAAAGACATCATCAATGAAATGGTTAAAAAACGGGAAGCTTACCGGCCCTTTGCCCCCTCCATAATGGAAGAATATGTAGAAGAATATTATGAAATCCCTTTTAAAAGTAAAAAATTCACCTACATGATCTTTGTCGTCAAAGTCAAAGAAGATAAACAAAAAAGTCTGGGCGCCGTCACCCACGTGGACGGCACCGCCAGGATTCAAACCGTGCCCAGGGAAACCAATCCCGCCTACTGGGAGTTGATCGATGAGTTCAGGAAAATCACCGGGGTCCCCATCGTCCTCAATACCTCTTTTAATAATAACGCCGAACCCATCGTTGATTCCGTCAACGACGCCATCGTGTGTTTTCATACCACGAAGTTAAATTACCTCGTGATCGGTGATTACTTAATCAGGAAAAAAGAGGTCCCCTGCACTACCCATTTAAAGTTGTTTCCCTCTTTACCCAGGCACAATATCCTGACCCAGACAAATAAATTCATTTCATTGAATGAAGCGAAAAAAATATATGATATAAAGAATAATATCGATAACGGGTACCGGTCCCCGCTTTCCCCGGAAGTATTTCATATCTTGAACGAAGCGGACGGTAAAACCACTTTGGGCGATTTAATGGAAAAAACCGGCGCAACCGCGGATGAGTCAAAGAAAAAAATTCTCGATGAGATAATCGATCTATGGGGAAAACGGTTTATTACCCTTAACCCTGCCGGAGCACCGGGACGGGTGTAGTATGAAGGAAACGGAAGAGCATATCGAAACGGGCCTGGAAATAGCCGTTATCGGCCTGGCGGGTAGATTCCCGGGCGCTAAAAACATCGCGGAGTTCTGGGCCAACTTAAAGAACGGCGTGGAATCCCTTTCTTTTTTAAGCGAAGAAGAATTGGCGGAAATAAATCCCGTACTGCGAAATCATCCCAATTATGTGAACGCCAAAGGCGGTATACTTCAAGATATCGAATATTTCGACGCTTCGTTTTTCAACTATACACCGCTCGAAGCCGAACTCATGGCGCCCTCCATGCGGATTTTCCACCAGTGCTCCTGGGAAGCATTGGAAGATTCCGGTTACGCCCCCGAACAATGTAACGGTTTGATCGGTTTATACGCGGGAGTTCAATCCACCGGCGACTGGGAAACCCTTGCCAATTCGTCGCCGCTGAACGAAGGGGCCGGCGCAACTACTTCAGAAGGCCTGGCTAATAGAGATTTTATGAGCACATTAGTTGCTTATAAATTAAATTTAAAAGGTCCTTCTTTTTCAGTGAATACTACCTGCTCCACATCATTGGTCGCCATTCACCTGGCGTGCCAGGGATTGCTGAGCGGCGACTGCGATATGGCCCTGGCAGGCGGAGTCTCGATTCGCGTGGGAGAGAATAAAGGTTATCTCTATGAAGAGGGCATGATCGCTTCACCCGACGGCCACTGCCGCGCTTTCGACGCCCATGCCGGGGGCGCCATCGCCGGGAACGGCATCGGCATCGTCGTACTAAAACGCCTCGAAGACGCCCTCAACGATAACGATTATATCTATGCCGTCATTAAAGGGTCTGCCATTAATAACGACGGCAATCGAAAAGTCGGCTACACCGCCCCCAGTATCGAAGGCCAGGCAGAAGTGATTCGTAAAGCGCATAAAATGGCCGAGGTTAATCCCGAAGATATCAGCTATGTCGAAGCCCACGGAACAGCCACCCCCCTGGGCGACGTGACCGAAATAGAAGCTTTGAAAATCGCCTTTAATACCGAAAAAAAACATTTTTGCGCACTGGGTTCCGTGAAAACCAATATCGGGCACCTGGATACCGCCGCGGGCGTCGCCGGTTTTATTAAGACCGTACTGGCGCTGAATTATCGACTGATTCCACCCAGCCTGCACTTTAAAACACCTAACCCGAAAATCGATTTCAAAAACAGTCCCTTCTACGTCAATACTACCCTGAAAGAATGGCAAAACAATGAATCCCCATTCCACAACCTCCGCGCAGGCGTCAGCTCCTTCGGCATCGGCGGCACTAACGCACATGTCATCTTAGAAGAATATGGGGGGGCGCTTTTTGAAAAAACTGCCCCCCCATCCCCCCCCGCAAAAACTTTTGATTATTTATTTTTAATGTCCGCTAAAACACAAACTGCACTGGATAAAATGACGGAAAACATGGGCCGATATTTAAAAGAGAATCCCGGCGCCAATCTTGCCGATGTAGCTTATACCCTGCAAACCGGGAGAAAACGCTTCCCCTTCCGACGGAAATTGGTGGGCAAAACTTCCCGGGAAATACTCGAAAAATTGTCCTCCCAGAACCCCAGGGACGCCCAATCATACCAGGCAATGACAGATGAAGATGGAAGAAATGTAATATTCATGTTCCCCGGCCTGGGCCCCCAATATACCAACATGGGCCTGGACCTCTACCAAACCGAACCCATCTTCCGGGAAGCAATGAACCGCTGTTTCGAAATCTTAAACCCCCTGGGTTACGATTTAAAGAAAATGATCTTTTTAAATAAGTCCGATAGGTCCTATGAGTCCTATATTAATGAATTCGACATCGCCCAATTGGCAATATTTATAATCGAATACGCCCTGGCTAAATTATTAATGGCCTGGGGCATAAAACCCCATGCCATGATCGGTTACAGTTTCGGCGAATACGCCGCCGCATGCATTGCCGGCGTGTTTACCCCGGAAGATATCTTACACCTCCTGGTAACCCGCGGGAAACTGATTGCGGAACTCCCCCCCGGCATGATGCTGAGCGTACCCCTCCCGGCAGAACAAGTGAAACCCCTCTTGCAGGACGACTTAGCCATAGGTATAGATAACGGTTCATCCTGCGTGGTTTCCGGCCCGGGAACCGCCGTAAAAGCTTTTGAAAAAGAAGTAAGAAAAAAGAAATTAATCTGCATGCCCCTGGAATCCACCCACGCCCTTCATTCGCCCATGATGGACCCCATATTAACCCTATTCGAAAAGGAAACCGCTAAAATAACCTTGAACCCACCCCAAATCCCCTATATCTCCACCGTCACCGGCGACTGGATAAAAGTCGCGGACGCCATTTCCCCCAAATATTGGGCCAGGCAATTACGGGATACCGTTTGCTTTGCCCGGGGCCTGCAAAAACTCCTGCAAGAACCCCATGCCGTTTTCTTAGAGGTAGGCCCCGGCCGCGATATCGGCGCCCTGGTCAGCCGCGAAATCGAAATAAGCGAAATAGGGAGCGAAATAGGGGACAGGCAAGTAAATAGGCAAGTAAATAAGGTCATCAGCCTGATCAGACAACCTAAAAAAGAAGTCCCGGATGACTATTACCTCCGGGATAAAATCGGCCTGCTGTGGCTCTATGGCGTCAATATCGATTGGAAAGCATTTCATCCGGGAGAGAAACGGTATCGCATCCCATTACCTACTTACCCTTTTGAGAAACATCGCTTCTGGAAACTGCCGGAACAACAAAAAAAAGGAACTGCCGCGAAGCAGGACCTAAAACAGGACCGGGAATTGGCAGACTGCTTTTATGCCCCTTCCTGGAAGCAAACCATACCCCCTTTATTCTTAAATTCCCCCGGCGATGCAGCGGCTGAAAAACGGTGGTTGATATTTCTCGATGATGCCCATGACCTGGGAACAAACCTCGCCGGCCGGCTCAAAACATATGGCAGCGTCATCACGGTAAGCAGGGGGGACCGTTTTTCAAAGGTTCAAGAAGATCATTATATCATCGATCCCGCTTGTAAAGAAGACTATGATTTATTGGTGGGGGATATTTCAACCGCCGGTGAATTTCCCAATTCCATCGTTCATTTATGGGGCCTGGACGCCGCGGATACGGAACAGTTGGATAAGGATTTCTTTAATAAATGCCAGGATACGGGCTATTACAGCTTGCTTTTCCTGGCGCAGGCGCTGGTAAAACATGACATCGCGAAAAATTTTGCCGCCATAAAAGACGATGCGGATCTCCTGTGCATTGAAATCGTGACCGATAATATCCACGCCGTGACCGGCGAAGAAAAATTGGTTGCTGAAAAGGCCACGATATTGGGCCTTTGTAAAACGATTCCCCAGGAGTACCCGAATATTTGCTGCCGAAACATCGATATCCCACTCCCCGGCCCCGGTATAGACTATCTAGCAGCGGAATTCATGACGCCGCCCGGCGAGGACGGCCTAATCGTGGCCTACCGGGGCAATTCCCGCTGGGTTCAATGCTTCGGGCCTTTAAAATTGGAACGCCGGGAAGAGTCGCCGAAACGGCTCCGAAAACAAGGTGTATATTTAATGACCGGCGGGTTGGGGAACGATAGTTTTACCCGGTCGAAGTACCTGGCGCAAAATTTTGCGGCCCGGTTGGCGTTGATCGGTCGCACCCCATTGCCTGCCGGAGAATATTGGGACCAGCACTTGCTGATCCACGGCGACGATGATGCGATTAGTATTAAAATAAAGAGAATCCGGGAACTGGAAGCGCTGGGGGCAACGGTATTACCCATAAGCGCGGATGCGGCGGATGAGTTCGATATGCGAATGGCATTGCAGCAAATAGACCGGGAATTTGGGGAATTAAACGGCGTTATCCATGCGGCCGGGGTTACCGGTATCGAAACCTCCCGGCTGCTCATGGAATTGGGCCGCGATGAAAGCGAATGGCATTTTCAACCCAAAGTGTACGGTTTGTATGTACTGGAAAAAGTCCTTGCCGGTAGAAACCTGGATTTTTGCCTGGTAACGTCTTCGGTGGCCTCGTTAACCGGCGGCATCGGGCTTTCTGCTTATACGGCGGCCAGTACTTTTATGGATACGTTCACTTGCCGGCATAATCGCATGAATCCCGTTCCCTGGTTGTGTTTGAATTGGGAGGGCGCCGACCCGGGGATAACGGTTGAAGCTTTCAAGCGGCTCCTGTCATTAGGGCCGGTGGACCGGTTGGTTTTTTCACAAAGCGATCTCCAGCGATTAATCAGGGAGAGAACCGGGGTTAGGTCCACAACCGGTCATGTTCTTTCGGATGATGGAAAAGCGGCGGTGGTGTTTAGCAGGCCCGATTTATCGACGCCTTATGTCGCGCCCCGGGATGATATCGAGCAGGGGTTGGCCGATATCTGGCAGCGTTTTTTCGGCGTCGATAGGATAGGCGTTACCGATGATTTGTTTGACCTGGGGGGCGATTCGTTAAAGGCCTTAAACATTCTTTCTATTATAAACAAAGAGTTGAATGCGGTGATTCCCATCAAAGAGTTTTTCGATCATCCTACCATCGAGGGGGTGGCGAAATATTTAGCCGGAGCTGAAAAAGGGACTCATATCCCGGTGGAGCCGGCTGAAAAGAAAGAATATTATGTGCTCTCTTCCGCCCAGGAGCGGATGTATGTATTCCAGCGGATGAACCCGGGCAGTACGGTATATAACAGCCCCATGGTAAAAATCATTGAAGGCGATATCGATGCCGGGAAATTGGCAAATATTTTCAAAAAATTAATAGCGCGGCATGAGAGTTTACGAACGTCCATTGCTGCAGTAACTGAGGAACCGGTACAGGTGGTCCATGATGCAGTGGAATTTGAAATCGAAATATTAACAAAAGTTTTAGGAAGTCCAGAAACCCTTTTTCAAAAGGGTTTCTGGCCGCCGGAGGCAATTATTAAATCTTTCATTCGTCCCTTTGATTTGTCATGTGCGCCGTTTATGCGGGTAGGGCTGATAAAAACAAAGGAAATGGAACATTTGTTAATGGTGGATGTGCATCACATCATTGCGGATGGTATATCCATGGGGATATTGATAAACGAGTTTTTGAGTCTTTATGAAGGGAAACCATTGCCGGGGCTGCGGGTGCAGTATAAAGATTACGCCCAGTGGCAGAAGCGGATGTTGGAGGGAGATGCGGTCAAGCGGCAGGAGGAATTCTGGTTAAAAGAGTTTGCCGGGGAGATGCCGGTATTGGAATTGCCCAGCGATTATGTGCGGCCCCAGGTCCCGGATTTTGCGGGGAATATCTTAAGTTTCGAAATAGACGGCGGCGAGGCCCGCGCCTTGAAAGTCCTGGCCTTAGCGGAAGGGGCGACCTTTTTCATGGCAATGCTGGCCGTTTATAATATCTTTCTGGCTAAAATAAGCGGCCAGGAAACGATCGTGGTGGGAACCCCCACGGCGGGCCGTCATCATGCGGACCTGGAGCGGGTGATCGGTATGTTCATCGACACCCTGGCCCTGAAAAATGATCCCGCGGGTGAGAAAACCGTTCGAGAATTTCTCAGGGAAGTCAAGGGAAAAACATTTGCCGCTTTTGCCAACCAGGACTACCAATATGAAGACCTGGTAGAGAAGGCGACCATCGATAGGGATACCGGCCGGAACCCGTTGTTCGATGTTATGTTCATGCTGCATAACCTGGAAAGTCCCGGGGTCGAGATATCCGGTTTGAAGTTGAAGCCATATACCTACACGAGGAGTACATCGAAATTCGATTTGACATTATTGTGTGTGGAAAGCGATGGAGACCTGCCCTGCTCTTTCGAATACAGTACGCGGTTATTTAAACAAGAGACCATCGAGAGATTTATCGGGTATTTGAAGAATATCATAACTTCTTTGGCGGCGAACCCGGATAAACCGCTGTGGGAAATAGACATATTGCCGGAGGAAGAGAAGCGGCGGCTGGCAGCGGAATTTAACGATACCGCGTTGGCATATCCAACGGATAAAACTATTTACCAATTGTTTGAAGGCCAGGTGGATACGATTCCCGATCATGTGGCGTTGGTATTTAGGGATGAAACCTTGACATTTCGTCATTTCGATGAAAGGGCCAACCGGTTGGCGGGATATTTACAGCAAGAGTTATGTATACGGGTGGGGGACAGGGTGGCTGTTTTAATGGAGAGGTCCGTCCAATTGATTGTGTCCTTGATGGGTGTAATGAAATCCGGTGCGGCCTATGTTCCATTGGACCCGGCGCTGCCCCTGGAGCGGCTGCGGGTGGCGTCAGCGGACGCCGGCATCGGGCTGGCGATTTCGCAGCGGCGGTTCCGGGAAAAGCTCGCGCCGCTGCAAGCAGTGGTTATTTGCATGGATGATCCGGGTTTCGATTTGGATAAATATCCCGCCTTAAGGCCGGGAATCGAGGGGGCGGGTAACCCGGCGTATGTGATGTATACATCCGGCTCGTCCGGCGTTCCCAAAGGGGTATTGGTAGAACACCGCACCATAGTGAATACCTTGATCTGGCGGAAAAATTTCTATAAATACAAGCCCGGGGATGTTTCTTTGCAGAATCCGCCTTATTATTTCGACAGTTCGGTGACCGATATCTTTACCCCGTTACTGGGTGGGGCCAGGTTGGTATTGGCAGCAGAGCATGAGCGTGCGGACCTGGAGGCATTGAAGCACATCATAAAAAATAATAGGGTCAGTCATTTTATCGTAGTGCCGGCGTTTTACAATGTTTTAGTAGAGGAGATTGCCGGTTATTTAACCGGGCTTAAGATGATTACCTGCGCCGGGGAGTATTTCCCGTCCGAGTTAATAAGAAAGCATTTTAAAAAATTACCCACGGTGCGGATATTCAATGAATACGGTCCCACGGAGAATAGCGTCAACACCACCGCATATGAACTCAGCCCCGGCAGTCCCAGGGCGTTAATCGGCAAGCCCATCAGTAATGTCGGGGTATACCTCCTGGACCGTAACCACTGTTTAGTCCCCACCGGGGTTGCGGGAGAAATATGTTTGTTTGGTTCCAGTTTAGCCAGGGGCTACTTAAACAACCCGGAGTTAACCGCTGAAAAATTTATAAACAAAAGTTTTGCGGGGTCCAGGGGCGGTTTTTCAAAAAAGCCCCTGGCCGCCGGGGGCGCTCTTTACAAAATTTACAAAACCGGCGACCTGGGCCGGTGGTTGCCTGATGGGAACCTGGATTTCCTGGGCAGGATCGACACCCAGGTAAAAATAAGGGGAATGCGGATAGAAATCGCCGAGATAGAGAATCACATAATGCGTTGTGATGTCGTTAAAGAAGTGGTAGTTTTGGTTCGTAAAGGTCCCGGCGCTGAAAAATATCTTTGTGCTTACATTGTTAGAGTAGGGGGGGGCGCGGGGGTTGATTTAAAAGAATATCTTTCGGAGCGATTACCCGGGTACATGATCCCCACTTATTTCATATTTATCGATGCCATTCCTTTATTGTCCAACGGGAAAATAAACAGGAACGCCCTCCCGGATCCCGGTATTTCGGTGGAAGGAGTTAGCGAGCAAATATTACCGAGAAATTGGGTTGAGGGGAGGTTGGCGGAGATATGGGCCGGCGTACTTAATATCCCGGTGGATACCATCGGCATTGACGCCGACTTTTTCCAAATGGGGGGACATTCTTTAAAAGCCACCATTGTCGCGTCGCGTATTCATAAGGTATTCGATGTCAAAGTCCCGCTGCTGGAGATATTCACCAATCCGACCATACGGGGGTTGGCCAAATATATCGGCGCCGCAGTACAAGAGGCATTTATCGCTATCGGACCCGCGGAGAAAAAGGAATATTATCCTTTATCTCCGGCGCAGAAACGGTTGTTCCTGGTTCAGCGCATGGGAGCGAATAGCACTGCTTACAATTTACCCATGGAAGTCATGCTCACGGGGGGGCTGGATAAGGAAAAGTCGGAATGGACATTTAGAAAGTTGATCGCGCGTCATGAGAGTTTAAGAACATCGTTTGAGATGTTGGACGATGAGCCGGTGCAGAGGATTCATGAAAAAGTAGAATTTGGAATAGAATATAAAGATTTAGCCGCGAAGAACGCGAAGACACGCGAAGAAGAAACAAAAGTTTTTGCGGAGCTTTTTTTAAAAAGCGACCCGCCGGAGGCATTCATTAAGCATTTCATTCGGCCTTTTGATTTGTCGAAAGCGCCGCTGCTGCGGGTCGGGTTGTTAAAAGTTGAAGAGGAGAAACATATATTGATGATAGACATGCATCACATCATCTCCGACGGTGCATCCCATGCCATATTGAAAGAAGAATTCAATGCAATGTATTCGGGGAAAGCGGAAGATTTTCCACCCCTCAGGCTGCAGTACAAAGATTATTCACAATGGCTGAATAATGAAACATGGGCGGATTCGATTAGAGAGCAAGAATCCTATTGGTTAAATATCTTTGCCGACGGGGTCCCGGTGTTTAACCTCCCCACCGATTTTCCCAGGCCTTTAACGCAAAGTTTTGCAGGCTGCACAGTGGAATTTCAATTAACCCGGGAGGAAACCCGGGCATTAAAGGTTTTGGCCAAAGAAACAGGCGCCACGTTGTACATGAGTACCTTATCGGTATTCGCTATTTTATTGTCTAAATTAAGCGGGCAGGAGGACATTGTCGTAGGCGCGCCGGTTATGGGCAGGCGTCATACCGACCTGGAACCAATCGTGGGGATGTTTGTCAATACCCTGGTCATGAGGAGTCAGCCCGCCGGTGAGAAACTGTTTAAAAATTACCTTGAGGAAGTCAAAGCGCAGACGTTGAAAGCTTTTGAAAACCAGGAATACCCGTTCGAGGAACTGGTGGGCAAACTCAATGTCGCGCGTGATACGGGGCGTAACCCGCTATTTGATGTGGTATTTAACTTGTTGAATATCGAAGAGTATCAAGGTGATTTCCTGGGAATGGAAGGACCTGGCCCCGATCATGATCGGCGTCGGGAGGGAACCTCAAAATTCGATTTAACGCTGAGCGCCGTGGACCATGGTGAACGGCTGTTTTGTATATTCGAATACAGCGCCGAACTATTTAAACCTGCCACCATCGAACGATTCATCGCTTATTTTAAAAAGATATCCACTTTATTATCGGGAAACCCGGGGCAAAAAATAGCGGAATTGGAAATCATTAGCGAGTCGGACAAGCATTGGCTTTTATATGAATTCAACGATACCGGGGCCGAGTACCCGCGGGAAAAAACCATCCATGAATGTTTCGCAGAGCAGGTAGAAAAATCGCCCGACAGTATTGCGATTGTAGGGGCAGACCTGCGTGTCTGCCCTGTGGGCCTGACCTACCGGGAATTGGATGAACAATCCGACCGAATGGCCGGGTTGTTAATCGAAAAAGGCGTCGGGCCCGACGCCATTGCCGCAATAATGATGGAATGTTCTGTGGAAATGATGATCGCCATTTTTGGTATATTAAAGGCCGGGGGCGCTTATTTACCCATTGAACCGGGTTACCCGCAAGAACGCATCGATTATATCTTGAAGGACAGTGGAGCTAAGTTAATGATAGGAAGAGCGGAAGAGCGGAAGAGCGGAAGAGCGGAATTTGTGTTTTCTTGTTTTTTCCCCGCTTCCCCGCTTCCCCGCTTCCTCGCTTCCGATTCTTCAAATCTCGCTTATCTCATCTACACCTCCGGTTCCACCGGTCGGCCCAAAGGCGTCGCTGTAGAACATTCCCAACTGGTTAATTTTGTCTATCACATGTATAACCGGTATGATAGGGCTGTCGATGTTCATGACCGGTGCTTGAGCGTCACCAATATCATGTTCGATGTCAGCTTATGGGAGTTCTTCTTGCCGCTGACTTTTGGGGCGGGGTTGGTCCTGTTCCCCCGGCAGAAAAGATTCGATGTGTTGGCGTTGGCTGGGGCCATTACCCGGGAACAGATCACGTTGATTTATCTTCCCCCTGCGCTGCTGCCGGATGTTTGTGAACAGTTGAAAACGCAGCGCAGCCGCTTAAGTTTGAATAAGATGCTGGTGGGGGTTGAACCCATTCGTGATGCCGTGCTGGAAGGATATATGCAATTGAACCCCGGCATGAAAATCATTAATGGATACGGTCCCACAGAGACCACCATTTGCGCCAGCTCATACGATTATTATTCCCATCCACCCCAGGGGGAGATTGTTCCGATCGGCGTCCCGTTGTCCAATAACCGGATCGTGTTATTGGACGCCGCGGGTTATCTGGCGCCGCGGGGAATCCCCGGTGAAATTTGCATCTCCGGCGACGGTGTTGCCCGGGGATATTTAAACAACCCCGAATTAACCGCAGAAAAGTTTAACAAAAGTTTTGCGGGGGTCAAGGGGGGGCTTTTTCAAAAGCCCCCCCTTGTCGCCTATCACACTGGCGACCTGGCCCAGTTCCTGCCAGATGGGAATATCCGTTTTCTCGGCAGAAAAGATCACCAGGTTAAGATCAGGGGATTCAGGATCGAATTGGGAGAAATCGAAAAGCAGCTCATGAAACATCCCCTAATCAAAGAAGCCGTAGTGATAAACAGGAATGGCCGGGGCAGACAATACCTGTGTGCGTATTTTGCGGCGGCCCGGCCGGTAGAAACCGGGAACATCCCGGCGCAGGAGTTGAAAACATATCTCCAAGAGAAGTTACCGGCTTATATGGTCCCCAACTGCTTTGTACGACTGGAGAAGATACCCCTGAATCCCAACGGTAAAGTAGACCACAAAGCATTACCGCTGCCGGCGGAGTCCGATTTTCCTTTTTCCGGCCAATATCAAGCGCCCGAAACAAATATCCAGCGTATAATAACCGAAACGTGGCAGGCAGTCCTGGGCAGGGAAAAGATCGGGATCCATGATAATTTCTTCGACCTGGGGGGCAATTCCCTGGATTTCGTGAGGGTAAGCAATAAATTGAAAGAAAAACTGGGCCAGGACATACCCGTGGCCATCCTGTTTTCTTATCCTACCATCAGTTCCCTGGAACACTATTTAGCCGGTGTGGAACTGCCCAACGTTACCCAAACCGTACCCGGCAACTTTGTGATGCTAAACGGCTCGCCGCAATCCGTCGGCAATATCTTTTTCGTACATGAAATACTCGGCGATGTGGGCGCATACATGGAATTCAGCAAACAATTGGGCGTCCATTATAATTGCTGGGGAGTGGAAGCTGAAAAACTGCGGAACTACGTCCCCCAAAATGCCGCCATCGAGGAGATAGCGGCAAAATACATTTCCCAGATGAAAGAAATACAACCCCGGGGGCCTTATTTTATCGCCACATGGTCCTGGGGCGGGCACCTGGGGCTGGAGATGACGCTGCAACTGGAACAAATGGGTGAGCGATTGGCCATGTTGGTATTCTTCGATTGCCTTGGTCCCGATTGTACAGTAGGTAAAACTTCCCGGGAATTTACCCTGGAAGGCGAGAAAGCTTTTCTAAGGGATTTCTTTATTAGCACCGGAAGCGAAGCGGAACTGGAACAAATAAATGATATAGACCGACTCTGGACCCGGGCCGTGGAGATATTGACCGGAAATGCCGCGTTGGTGGAGCAACTAAGACAATTACTCATCGAAAACGCGCTGGCCTTACCCGATTATGATGAACTTACCGGCGAAGAATTAATCCAATATCTCAATTTAAACCGTACCCACGCCTATGCCAGCGCCCACTATCTCCCCGGTGGAAAAATACATACGCCGATCCAATATTTTGCGGCCAATCAAAACACAGGCAGAATCGAATCCTGGAAAGATTATTGCCACAACCCGGTGGTCTATCATGAAATATCCGGGGATCATCATTCCATATTCAGGAATAAAGAGCAGATCGCAGGGTCTGCCCGTTTATTTAATGAAATATTGGAAAAAGGATTACCTGGAGATTATTGATAAGGTGAAATAAGGGACAGGCCAATTTTTACATTACCCGGTCATGAAGAGTACATTTCCGCAGTGGAGGCCGGGAAGTTGCCCATTAAGTACATTTACAATTTAACATTAGAGAAGCAAGTCGTTTGGTATATATTGGCCCAGTTAAAGTCCAACGGTCCCATATATAAATCCGTGATTGTCCGACGTTTCGGACAAGGGCATTTAAACCGGTTGCCGGAGTTAATGCGGGATTACCTTGCCTGGGGGGTATTAAAGGAGACCGGGGATAAAATCGAAATCACTGCAGAGTATCATTATGTATTGGAATGGATGTTATTAGAACTGATCGCATCCATAAAATAAAGCATTTTTTTGAGGGGCATTTTTTTGAGTGTCCCCTATTTCCTTTTAAGTGAGCAAAGTAGGGTCAATTTTGCTGAGCGCTATAGACTAGATGGCGCACCGTGCAAAATACGGGGGGGTTATTTGAATGTCCCGAATGTCGCTAACTTCCCTTATTCATTTTTCCGTTTTTTTAAGCGGTGAGTTATATGGCGTGTTGCCGATCATTTAATTTCACCTAGTTTGACTAACCAATGTTCTTCGTAGTTTTCGCTATCTCCATCCAACACCCAGCGATTTGAGTAACATCTCATTGCACCTGTGTCGCAGTCACCCGCTGTGATCAATCCCTTTAGCTTTCCAGATCCCATATGGTGAAGCAGCAGGGTGCCTCCACCAGCACCGTTTTTTAGATGATATTCCAGCCAGTAAATTCCCATTCCTTCAAAGCCGACAACTGTAAACTCGTTTTTAGCCGTACCTTCATCCACAGTACGAATACCTGAGATGTAATTTTTTGATTTGTACAATTCAAGAGTCTCTTTATACAATTTACTGCCTAGCCGCCACTCCGTATACCATACCTCATCAGGTCTGGGCGGTTTAATTTGTTTTATGATTTCCTGGCGAATAAGGAAGCAAGCAGGTCCAACTGCACTTAGTATATCGTCGGATTTACTGCCATCATATGACGCGAAAGATATTCCGGCTAAATCTGAAATTACATCTGGTTTATGGTGATTGTCGTAGACCACAAAGGTTCTAGTGGGGCCAAGACGTCCCATGAACAACCCCAACTCGAAGATTACGTTTCCTCGTGCTGCAGTGGAAGTAACTCCCCGGCTTATTATCTTATCTTCCGCTCTAAAGACAAGAATCGCGAAGTCGAAGGTATCTACGGCATCTGTCAGAACCTGAAGATAATTCTGAGATAGCCCAAACAACCCTTCATTCCATACCGTAACGTTAGCATCAGATTTGAGCTGGAATTGTATTGCTTGCGCGACTTCCAGACCTTCAGAAGAAGATCCTATGAATATTGAGGGCTTTTCGGACATTTTTTTCTCCATTCACACATAATCGATACTACCGGAAGAATTTTTTTACCACACCTTGAGATAGAAAGTCAACCCCCACTTGAATACTTTTTTAAAAAGGAAAGGGGACATACAAGAAGTGCGCCCCGTCTGCGTCAGGGATAATATTGCCGCTGCTTTCATAACTGCCTTGAGGCGGTTCCGCCTCTTTTCCATATATCAGCTTATAGCGGCGAAGGAGTTCTTCCGTCGTTGCCATTTGGGCTTCCAATTCCATGCCTGTGGCCAATATATGGAAGTGATTCCCCATGATACAAAAAGAATGAATCCTGATAAAAAAGCCGGCGGCCAGTCGTTCCATTAATTTTTCTTGCATAATTTTTCTTGCATGTCCCTTTTTTTCCCGTATATTTCCTTCCAAATTCCGTTTAATCGTTTCCAATTTCCGTTTGGTTGCTTCCAAGAACCAAATGGTCGTTGCCTACTTTCGTTTGGCCAGTGCAAAAAAACAAATGGTCACTGCAAACTTTCGTTTGGTCACTGCAAAGAACCAAATGGTCGTTGCTAACTTTCGTTTGGTCAGTGCAAAGAACCGTTTGGTCACTGCCAACTTTCGTTTGGTCAGTGCGAAGAACCAAATGGTCACTGCAAACTTTCGTTTTGTCAGTGCAAAGAACCGTTTGGTCACTGCCAACTTTCGTTTGGTCAGTGCAAAGAACCAAATGGTCACTGCCAACTTTCGTTTGGTCAATGCAAAGAACCAAATTGCCATTGCCAACTTTCGTTTGGTCAATGCAAAGAACCAAATGGCCACTGCCAACTTTCGTTTGGCCAATGCAAAGAACCAAATGGTCACTGCCAACTCCCATATGGTCGTTTCCATCTGCCGTTTGGTTGATGGCGTCTTTAAAATGCTCACCAGGCAGAGATATTTTGTATTTGATACCCAATTCCGCTTCTAATATAATGGTATTTCAAAGAACACAAAAAGGCGGTTGGAATTATTTTGCCTGACCTGGGGTTATTAGGATAAGCGGGCGCGCGGGGAGCGTGGGGAAAAGTTTTGTAGGTGGTTGACAACGGCATTAAAGAGGAATTAAGGGCTAAATGGACCAAATGTCTACAAATCGATATACATAAGATACCTTATGTATACCGTTTTGTATCTAGTAGCTTAAGTATTCATTCTCTCAAAAGGTGCAGTGGTACCAAGTATAAATTTTCAATCCAGTACTTAAAACTCAATTCCTGGTAATTCATCCTTCACAATATCGTAATTTTCAATTAAATCCTTCCACCATTTTAAATCACTAAACATCATTACTTCTTCCGCTAAAAGCATTAAAACAATTGGATCTTTATATTTCTCGTCTCCAACTTCATAAATTTTTTTACATTCAAGTGCATCATATAACACGGAGGCTATACCATAGTAAGGAGGTTCTGATCGCTTAAAATAGGCATTCCATTCATCTTGATATTTTTTTATCATATCTCTTGGATAGGTTCCGAGTTCTGGATTTGAAATCATTGTCAGAATATATTCCAGTATTCTTTCTGCTTTCTCTAGTTCTAACAAATTTGGTAATGCCAGAGTCTGTAGAGCAATAACAGCAAAACAAAATTCCATAGCCGCAAATTGGGTCTTTTTGAATTCTTTATGCTCGAATAGTTTGTTAAGTTTTTCTGCAATAAAAGGCCATTTTTCTTTTGAATTTTTCAATATTGGTATTAGAAATAGGCTGGCAGCTTCCATTTCGGTAACTTTTTTTTTAGCATCAGTTTCTCTTTCCCCATCGATTCCTATCCCTGAGTATTTTAGTTCCATCAGAGCAAGTCCGAAACACTTTTGTGGATTATTGAAATAGAACTTCGCTGTAATCACGAGCGAGCGTTTCCTATCTATGATGAAGTATTGCCCAGGCAAAAATTCTCTCCAATCTTCTTTTCCGACATGCTCTCGAACATAAGGAATTACATAGTCGTGGAAAATTTTTATTGCTGCTTTTTTTTTGAAAAGTTCTCTTAGTTTAATGAGGAATGAAAAGTTTACCAAACCTTCGTCCTGATGAAAGGCTGTGTCGAGAGTTGCTACCTTTATGGGTCCTTTCATAATGAAGTAGCGTTCCTCTTTGAATTCCTTGGGGAGGGGGCCTCCGATTTGCATTTCAGAAACCATATCATATGCCTTTGTCAGAGGATACGGTATTGAGTTCTTCATTAGCTCTGGTGTGCGCCATTCACGAAACGATTCGAAAGCTTTTTTAAAGAGACCCATAGACAGAGAAAGTGTAGACCATTTGTTTTTCTGGTTAAGTTTTTCTGCCAAGAAACACCTCCTTTTAAAAACACTCTGGGTAAATATTATACCATAGAATTTTAATATCGATACAACCATTTGTAAACTCTACTTTGCAAAAAACCTCAAAAATTGTAAAGTGCACTTGACAAAAAACCTTAAAAACTGTAAAGTACACTTGAGGGGTATTTAAGGGACAGCCCGGTTTCTTCCTTAATTCTTTCCAACAGCTTCAAGGTTGTTTTCTTCCAGCCATTCCAGGGCCCGCCGGCGGTTCCTGGCCGCCTGGAATTCATACCATCTTTCCTCTTCGGCTAATCCTATCAACACATCTTTAAATCTTCGAAACGGCCGCTTTTGGCTCAATGCATTTTCCAGTCTATCTCTCAGACTGGAATCTTTAACCGTTTCAATAAACGCTTCCATATCCCGGTAGTCTTCATTGGAATCCACTATTGGCAAGGCAATATATTTTTCATCCTCGAATTTATCAAGGTCGTCAGGATCGAGGGGTTCCCCATTTTCATCGAAGGAATCCGAATATTCGCCGATCATGGCGATACCCCCGGTTTCCGTATTCAAATACTGCGTTATCTCAAGCGAACCAAGCTCTAAGGATTCAAGCACATCATCCAGGGTAATATTTACTTTCTTTTTCATGGTAGATATATAATACAAATTTATGCTATTGTCAATTGATCGAAAAAGAAGGGCATTTTGGGGACAGTTCCAACAATGCATTTGAAGAAATTGATTCCCTGCCGGCAAGGGCAGCAAAAATATTGGCATGGCATTGGGAATAATATAGATAAGTACAGGAATCCACTTGCTTTAATGGATTATGGGCAGTGATCGAATTCTTATCCGTTTATCTTCTATGATTACAATGCTTCCTGTTTCCAGGTAGGTTTTGATTTCATCCAGGTTAGACATAAGTAATTCCACCTGTTCAAGGGGTTTTCTGTTTTTTGTCCTTCGAAAAATAACAATCGATGGAGATTTTTCATTTCTTAAGGTAACAATCGTACCGAAGTCTGTGTCCGCTGAAACAACTATTCTATTTTCTTTTTTAGCGAAATCAAATATCTCATCATCGCAACATTTCTCCATCCGGATATCTCTAACATGAATAACATCGTAACCATACTTTTTTAATTGTTTTGAGAAAATGGGAGATAATGCGTTATCGATTAAAAATTTTAATTTCATCGATTAGGCAACAGCGGGAAGGGTGAGGGGGATTTGTTTCTCTTTTACCGCATCGGCGGCAAAATACAGTGCTTCTTTGATATCACCCTTTTCCAGGTCGGGGTAAGCTTCAAGGATTTCATCGGTATCCATTCCATCGGCAACCATAGCAATCACTGTGGCTACCGGGATTCTCAAATGCCGGATGCAGGGCGTCCCATCCATTTGATCCCGGTCTACCGTAATTCTTCTAAAAATCATCTATTGTCTCCTATTACCTCTTTACTATAGAATAAATTGCTTCATTTGTCAAAAATTTTTTTTTGCTTTTTTTCAATACTTCGGAACGACCCTTATATGAATCTCGTTCTTATTTAATGATTCATCCTTTGTTTTCACCAAAAAAACCAATTGGTAATCGCCATAAAATCCCGGCCCGGGCAGCCAACTGAAAGTACCCCTTTTTGTATCAAGAGTAGAACCGATGGGCAGCGGTCTAAATCGACCGGGAACCACCCGCAACCCCAACGGTTTAACAGCGGACGCACCGGGAAAATGGATTTCCACCCGCTCCAGTTCCCGGATTTCAATATAGGTAATTCCTTTTTCATCCGGGTAAATCTCGTTTGGCTCTATATCAGCATTAAACCCTTTTTTAACTCGCACCGGGGAGTACGGGTCAGATACGGGCGAACACGAACCAGGAATGGGCGACCACGGGGAAAATGCAGCGGAGCCTCTACAGGATTTATCGCTCCCGGTATTCTGAATGGAAAAGAACCTGCTGCCGATGCCATCCGCGTTGCCTGCATTATCCGTGGCAATCCAGTATATGGAATGAATCCCGTTCTCATACGCCGCTGTATTGATATCGAAATAAGCGCCTGCGCCGTTAGTGTTGGCATAGCCAGGGAATAACCCCGCTATATCCGTTCTATTCACATTATAAGTGGGATGCCCCAGGTAAACGCCGTCGATATAGACGCTGATGGTGGAACCATTTACCGGGATAGAATCGGGCATCGGGGTTAACACCCAACCATGATTCCTGTATTTACTGCCGCCGGCAGTTCCCCCCTGCGCCGGCGTATCGATGGCGCCAAAAGGTTTCACCGCATGGGCGTTATCAACGGTAATCGTTTTTGTTCCTAATGTCATTTGATTCCCTTCCAGGTCGGTGGCAATCGCTTGAATGGTAAATACACCATTGCCGCCGGGCAGGAAGTGCGTCAGCATCATATATCCCCAACCGGCCTGATAATTCATGGGATACCCCGGATAAGATTGTTCGATATCGGGGCGCGCGCCTTCTACAAAAACGGCATCGCCGATATATACCAATTTCGCACCCTCTTGCCGGTAAAGTTTCACGCTTTCTACGCCGATATCATCCAACACCCACCCGGTAAAAGGAACACTGCTGCTGACGGTTGAACCGGCCGTGGGAGTAGCAAACTCGCCAAAAGGGCTTGATGTGGCTCCTGCTTCATATACGTTTAATGTAACGGCAATGGTTTGGGGCGAATTGGCGGCATTGGCATCGCTTACTGTGATATTGGCCGTATATACCCCCGGAACTAAACCGGCTGAATTGGCGGTTACGGAAACGGAACCGGTATTTGTCCCTGAAACAGGAGTGCAATTTAACCAGGCCTGATCTTTGCCGATTGACCAGTTTAACGTTTGTCCCCCGCCGTTACTTACCAGGAAGTCCTGGGAATGGGTTACTTCCCCTGCCTCCGACGCGCCAAAAACCATATTACTGCGATTTAATGCTATCTGCGGCGGTAGGTTCGCGGGATTTATCACCACCAGGTGAGTTTTCCATACCCAGGGTGTTCCGGTTATGACCGCTCTTTTCACCGAATCAAGGGATACGGTGGTCTCCTGGTCGTCAACGGACAGCATGCGAACTCTCATATAAGCGGTCCCCGTGGGCAGATCAAGATTAAGCGTGGCATACTTCCACTTCATCCCGCCCCAGACAAAGGTTTCAGCCTCGGTATTCCATGGGCCTTCATCGGTAAACCAGCCTATCCCCATGTATTTCCTGGCTTCCGCGCCACCGATGTCGATGGTCTGTAAAACCTGCTGGTCGCCATCCAGGAATTCGATGGCGTCGAAACAAACAGCCAGCAGCCGGTCATCGCCCGAGCCCTCCGGGTTGAATAGTTTCTTAAAAGAGAAAGTTATGACATTCGCCGGCGCAGTGATGGGCGAACTTTCAGCGAGTCCTTCTTTCAGCGCCTGCAAATAATCGTACTGGAATTCCACGGAGGGTTCGATATTGGTCCCTTCATTCCATTCGCTCCAGGAAGTACAGTAAAACATCTTTATTCCCGGGTCAACATATGCTTTTGCCTTCTTGACAAAATCCTTGAAACTTGCCGGGCTCCGGGCAATGATGGGGTTGGTGAGTTCCAGGTCATCGTTGTAGTTCCACGGCGCGCCGGTGGGATTAAAACCCGGCATAACCCCGGGGATAAAATCGATCCCCAGGTCCCGGCAGACAAAATACCAGTGCGCATATTGCGCAATGATCTCGTCGATGGAATCCGCCATTGCGTAATTGGTAGGGGGCTGTCCTGACACTTTCACCATGGCGTAGGGCATAACCGCATCGAAAAGGGGCGTTATGTTCACATCGGGTTCCGAATTCCAGCCGACGGCGTCGGCGATGATGTACAAATCCATGCCATATTGACTTTTAATTGTGCTCCGCAGCGTCTCTAAAGCGCCCTCAAAGTCTCCCCTGGCAAGACCGATGGCCCAGATATAAACCACCGGCTTCCCGTTTATTTTTAATTGATTGGACTGGTTAAAGTAGTGTTCCGCCGCGTATTTGAAATCGTTGACCATTTTGTTAACGTTTTGTTGGTTGTCAAAATCAACGGGATCAAACGTGGCGTCGCTGGATTTTCTCAAGGCGGAGATAATGGAATAGACAAAGTAAAAATTGATCTTTTTAAAATTAGGATTCGCTAAAAAAGTGATTACAGTTTCATTATGAGACGCCGGGTAAGTTTTATTGGTGATGCCGCACCATTCGATCATGAAGGTGTTGATGCCATAACCTGTCGCCCACTGGATATGTTTCGTCAGGGTGCTGGGGGTCCTGTTGTCGTAATAACCCAGTTTCGGAGTATAGGCAGCGTAAAAGGGGGTACTTCCTTTATACCAGACCCAATTCCCCTGGTACCAGGGCGCGTAATGGGCGGCCACAATGCTGGGTGTTACCCCGGCGCTTGATTTATCCGCCTGGGCGGAAGATATAAATAATACCATGACCGTTAATCCCAGGCATATAATCATTTTTCTCATTTTAACCTCCGTTTTAATATACATATTATACTATAAAGAAGAAAAAATCCCAGACCGGAAAAGTGAGAAATTTTTTTATAACCGGCCCCATCGGGCCAGGCGAAAGCCGAGGCGATAGAAGCGGTAATAATAAGGATCGCGTCGGATGATTAAGGGACACTCATTAGAAATTCTTTGTCAAGAGTGTAGACTGGTTTTTTTATTTTTTTTCAGCTCAGCTCTAAAGGACACTACGGAATCCGATGCC
>Ga0315278_10000914_pt1 | contig 25589 bp, 19 predicted proteins | sample YL17G06_0_MG_FD_203880 | JGI IMG/M metagenome (GOLD analysis project Ga0315278, IMG submission 203880) | Sediment microbial communities from Yellowstone Lake, YNP, Wyoming, USA - YL17G06_0 | ecosystem: Environmental > Aquatic > Freshwater > Lake > Sediment | place: USA: Wyoming | collected... | reverse complement strand
TCTAGGAAGCTGACTCGAACGGTCGAGGGATGAATTCTCAATGCGCACTCTCCCTCCACATCTCGGAAGCTGCCATGCAACTTGGCAGACGCGCACGCATTGGCCCGCGCCAGAGAAAGGGTTCGAGGTGAGTGCTGGGGCCGACAAAGGCACACGGTCAACCGGTCGCTGCCAGTTCGACCCACCGTCGGCGATGCACGCCAATTCCTGGCCGGAGTTCAAGGACAGTCACGCTGAGGGTGCTTCACGGCACACGGGAGACTCCAACGCCTCGGCTGTGCGCCACTCAGCAGTTCGAAAGTCGTCCGCTCGCCTCCACCACCTGAGAGAACTTCATCGCGCCAGGACGCAACCGCAGAGGCCGCGGAGCGCAATGAGGCCGACGAGCTTTGGCGGCTCCCGTGTCCGGCGCGGGATCTGGGTGGGGAGATCCGTCCGCATCTCTTGCCCGCTCTCCGCAGCGATCGAAGTCGCTCGTCCAGCGTCGATGCCTGGCCTGCGACTGGGGAGAGTGCCCGCCTCGGCGAGTCGCTGGGGATTCCGGGGCGCCAACCTCACTGCGGCATCGGCTGCGCCGCCGCTCCGCTCCGGTTTGTTCTACTTGACACGGCAGTAGTAATACTCGTAGATTGCGGAGTGAAATAAACCAGCCAACGGACGCGGTTTGCTCGTCTGCGCTGGAGAATAGTATGCCTCAACAAAGCGGGACCAAGATAAACTGTCTACTGCAGGCGTGGCCCAGCGGCACGGTCGCCACCCAGGCCTGGCTCACCGCCCAAGGTGTCTCGAGCAATCTGGCCTCGTACTACGTCAGATCCGGCTGGCTCGTGCGGTTCGGCTCCCGCGCATTCGTCCGAGCAGGCGACGCGGTGGACTGGCGCGGCGGCGTCTATGCTCTGCAGACCCAGCTCGATATGACCGCCCATCTTGGAGCTCGTACAGCGCTCGAACTCCAGGGCCGTGCGCACTACATCCCTCTCGGCCCAAGGCCCGTCGTCCGCCTGATCAGCGATTCGCCTGAACGCTTCCCGACCTGGTTCGCGACCCATTCTTGGCGTGCGGACGTACGGCGCCACACCCTCGCGTTGTTCCGGGAACTCCCAAGAGAAGCTACCGCGAAGCTCGACTGCGGAGGATTCAAGCTGGCAATATCGGCCCCGGAGCGCGCCATCATGGAAGAAATGAGGCTCGTGCTCACGAACGACGACGTCGAGCACACGATCTTGCTGATGGAAGGCCTGATCACACTCCGGCCCCGCCTTGTGCAGGAGCTGCTGGAGCAGTGCACGGCGATCAAGGTGAAACGGCTCTTCCTCTCGATCGCAGAGCGTGTCGGCCACAGCTGGGTTGAATGCCTCGATCTGACGCGCGTCGAGCTTGGCGTGGGCAAGCGTCAGGTGTACAAGGGCGGCCGCCTCGATCCGAAGTACGCGATCACCATGCCGCCGTTAGAGAGCCTCCCCGATGTTTGAGCTGCGGTACGAGGTGCAGACACGCCGCGCCTCCTCTCGTCCTCTGTTGTTCTCCCACTTCCCCCAGTTTTGGCATAGAGCATCGCCCACGCTAGAATCTCGTACATCCAGTTCGAGGCAAGGGTCCCGCGACCGAAAGGAGACGATGTCGAAGCTAGAGGATCTCCGTCCCGGTGCAGCGGTCCGCGGGGTACTCCCTGACACCCTGGCGACGGTCGTCGCGACTCAATGGTTTGGCTCCGATGCCCTCGAACTGACGTACAAGGACCCCGACGGGCGGGTCGCGAACGTGCTGCTGTACCGCCATGACGAGGCCAAGATGGAGGTGGTCGAACTTGGCCGTCCGTGGAGCTTCGACGGCGACGGGGCTCTCTTCCGGCTTGCGTCCGAGGCTCAGCGCATCCGCCTTGCCCACCTGTTCGACCCCATCCTCGCTGTCCACACGTCTCTGCTCGAGCCTTTGCCGCATCAGATCACGGCCGTGTACGAGACCATGCTTCCTCGGCACCCGTTGCGGTTTCTCCTTGCCGACGACCCGGGAGCCGGCAAGACGATCATGGCCGGGCTTCTCATCAAAGAGCTGATTGCGCGTGGCGATCTGCAGCGGTGTCTCATCGTGTGCCCAGGCAGCCTCGCAGAGCAGTGGCAGGACGAACTCGGGCATCGCTTCCATCTCCCGTTTGAGATCCTCACGAACGACAAGCTGGAATCCGCGCGGACCGGGAACTGGTTCCTCGAGAACAACCTGGTGATCGCGCGACTGGACAAGCTATCGCGAGACGAGAACGTGCAGCAGAAGCTCCAAGCGCCGGACGCGCGCTGGGATCTCGTCGTCTGCGACGAGGCGCACAAACTCTCGGCCACCTTCTTCGGCGGCGAGATCAAGTACACCAAGCGCTATCACCTTGGGCAACTGCTCTCCACGTTGACGCGCCACTTCCTGCTGATGACGGCGACGCCGCACAACGGCAAGGAGGAGGACTTCCAGCTGTTCATGGCGCTTCTCGACGGGGACCGGTTCGAGGGTCGTTTCCGCGATGGAGTTCACTCCGTCGATGTCTCGGACCTGATGCGCCGCATGGTGAAGGAGAAGCTGCTGAAGTTCGACGGCACGCCGCTCTTCCCCGAACGGATTGCGTACACCGTCCCCTACAAGCTGTCCGACGCAGAGGCGCAATTGTACAAGGAAGTCACCGACTACGTGCGGGAGGAGTTCAACCGCGCGGACGCCCTAGAGAACGACAAGCGAACGCGTGCCGTCGGATTTGCCCTGACGATCCTCCAGCGCCGCCTCGCTTCGTCGCCCGAGGCCATCTACCAGTCCCTGCGGCGACGCAAGGAACGCTTGGAGAAACGCGTGCGCGAGGTCGAGCTCTTACAGCGCGGCGCGGTCGCCCAAGGCATCGCGAATGGCGCCGCTGCTCTTGACCTCGAAGACATCGAGGACCTCGCCGACGCTCCAGAGAACGAGATCGAGCTCCTCGAGGAGCAGGTGCTCGACCAGGCGACGGCCGCGCGAACGATCGAGGAGCTCAAGGCCGAGATCAAGACGCTGACGCGACTCGAGACACTGGCTCTCGACGTTCGTCGCAGCGGTGAGGATCGCAAGTGGTGTGAGTTGGCTGACCTACTCGCCGAGATCTTCACGCCGCCGGCCCTTGCCAAGGGCACGACCGAGCCTCCGGTGACGTACGCCGCGGACGTTCCCCGCCCGGCGCGTTCGCCTCGGCAGAAGCTTGTCGTGTTCACCGAGCACCGCGATACGCTCACCTACTTGGAAGAGAAGGTCACGACGCTGCTCGGTCGATCGGATGCCGTCGTCATCATCCACGGAGGATTGGGGCGCGAAGTGCGAGCGAAGGCCCAGGAAGCGTTCAAGTACGACCCCGAGGTGCAGGTTCTGCTCGCGACCGACGCCGCCGGCGAAGGCATCAACCTGCAGCGCGCGCACCTCATGGTGAACTACGACCTGCCCTGGAACCCGAACCGCATCGAGCAGCGCTTCGGGCGCATTCACCGCATCGGCCAGACCGAGGTCTGTCACCTGTGGAATCTCGTGGCCGAGGAGACCCGAGAAGGCGACGTGTACCGCACGCTGCTCGACAAACTTGAAGAGGCGCGCAAAGCGCTCGGCGGCCAAGTGTTCGACGTCTTGGGCCGGCTGGAGTTTGAAGGCAAGCCGTTGCGCGACCTCCTCATTGAGGCCATCCGCTACGGCGACCTCCCGGCAACCAAGGCGCGGCTCACGCAGGTCATCGCCGACGCTGTCGACCGCACGCACCTTGAAGACCTGCTCGACGAAGGGGGCCTCGTCCACGATGTCATGGACACGACGCGAGTCCGTCAGGTGCGCGAGGAGATGGAACGCGCCGAAGCGCGCCGACTCCAACCCCACTACATCGAGTCCTTCTTCCTCGAAGCCTTCCAGAAGCTCGGCGGTGCGGCCCGCCAACGTGAGGCGAGACGGTACGAGATCACCCACGTCCCCGCTCCCGTGCGTACCCGGGATCGTCTGATTGGAACGAGAGAGGCCGTCCTGCCGCGCTACGAGCGAGTGACATTCGAGAAGGATCTCATCACGCCGCAGGGCCAGCCGCTGGCGGCATTCGTCTGCCCCGGCCACCCGCTCCTTGACACCGTCATTGACCTCACGCTCGAACGCCATCGGGATCTCCTCCGGCGTGGCACCGTGCTGGTCGACGAGCGCGACCCCGGAGTGACTCCCCGCGTGCTCCTCTACCTCGAGCACGCGCTGCAGGATGCGAGCCTCACGCGGAGCGGCGAGCGGCGAACCGTCTCCAAGCGTGTGCTGTACGTCGAGGTCAGTCCCGACGGCTCGGCCAAGCACCTGCACTATGCGCCGTATCTCGACTACCGTCCGCTTGCGGCCGACGAGCCTCCGACCGGCGACATCCTCAGCCACCGGGAGTGCGCCTGGATCACAAGTGCCCTTGAACAACAGGCGCAGGCCTACGCCATCGAGCACGTCGTGCCCGAGCATCTGGAGGAAGTTCGCACGCAGAAGGTCGAGCTGATCGTCAAGACCGAGGCGGCAGTCAAGGATCGGCTGACCAAGGAGATCAACTACTGGGACCACCGCGCCGAGGAGCTCAAGGCCCGAGAAAGCGCCGGCAAACCAAGCGACCGACTCAACTCCGGCGAGGCGCGCAAGCGTGCCGACCTCCTTCAAGGGCGCCTCGTGAAGCGCCTCGACGAACTCGCTCGCGAGCGCCAGATTGCTCCGCTGCCGCCCGTCGTTCTCGGCGGCTTCGTCGTCGTGCCGCTCGGTCTCGTTCGGGCAATGCAGGGTCGCCCCCTGTCAGAGACGGCAACCCCCGTCGACACCCAAGCCGCTGCCGCGAGAGCGCGCGAAGCCGTCATGGCCGCGGAACGCAGCCTCGGGTTCGAGCCGACGGATCGAGAGCTGGAGAAGATCGGCTACGACATCGAAAGCCGCGTCCCGGGCACCGGGAAGCTCCGTTTTATCGAAGTGAAGGGTCGCGTCTCAGGCGCTGCGACGGTCACCGTGACCAAGAACGAGATCCTCTACTCGCTCAACAAGCCCGACGACTTCATCCTGGCCTTGGTCGAGTTCCGCGAGGGGCGCGAGCTCGCGGTGAGGTATGTGCGGCAACCGTTCCACCGCGAGCCGGACTTCGGCGTGACCAGCGTCAACTACGATTTCGCTGAGCTCTTGGAGAGGGCGGAGGAACCGCGATGAGCGAGGTCCGAGACGTAATCTAGATGCAATGCGCGACCACAATGAGCGGAGAATGAGCGATGGGAAGGGGAGATCAGCCGATAGCTGGCCGCCGGCATGACGTAATCCGGATGCAATGTGCCACGCAATCGACCGATGTCCGAGCGGGAGCAAAGCGCCCTGCACGAGCGCGGCCCTGTGGGAGTACGTGAAGGGAGACCGAGGCTGGCGATGCCTGATCCATCCCGTCAACGCTGGGATCTGTCCCTGAAGATCGACGTGCCTACCGAATCCATCGATCATCTGCTCGGGAGTGGGATACGAGAATCTATCGACGATCTATCGATGGCCGGCCTCGCACCGGCGAGCCACGACGACCAGGATGGCCGCAGACGGAGACGGATGATATGGCGCACGGTTTGGAGCAGTACGCCATAAAGTGCACCATAACGGTGCAGCTCGAATGGAGGGTGGCGCACGGCGGGGCCAACCGCAGGACGCTTACGTGATGCAGTCTGAAAGGCCCACGTAGGGCATGAGTGAGGCGCCGTATGACGGGCCGTCGATCCAACTCGGAAGCTTGGCGACAGCCAAGACTTCCGAGTAGTCTGCAGAGCTATGGACGTCGTGGAGTTGCTTCGCCGCCCCGAGGGGAAGACGCTTGAGTTCAAGCGAGACCTCTCGTCCCCGGACCGTCTGCTGCGGACGGTGGTCGCCTTCGCCAACACGGCCGGCGGGGTCGTGTTGATTGGGGTGGAAGACAAGACCCGGCAGGTTCGCGGAGTCGCGGAACCACGCTCGTTGGAAGAACGCATCGCAAACCTCCTGAGCGACACGATCACGCCTCGGCTTGTGCCAGACATCGAAGTCCTGCCGTGGCGGCGCACCAGTGTCGTAGCCATCGAGGTCTACCCAAGTCCGAGTCGGCCCCATCATCTCGTCAGAGAAGGTGAAACCCTGGGGACGTACGTCCGCGTGGGGTCAACCAACCGTCGCGCGGACCCTGCCCTCATCGAAGAGCTTCGGCGCTACGCACGCAACGAGAGCTTCGATGAGCAGCCGATGCCGGAACTCGACTCGGAAGCGATCGACTTCCGAGCTGCTTCCGAGTTGTTTGCCCCCATTCGGAAGCTGGTGAAGCAAGACCTCCTCACGCTGGGCGTGCTCGCCAAACACCAAGGGCGGCTCGTGCCGACCATAGGAGGGATGCTGTTGTTTGGCAAGGAACGAGCCCGCCACTTCCCCGATGCCTGGATACAGGTTGGGCGGTTTGCGGGGCAGGACAAGGCCAAGATCCTCGACCACCGCGAGCTACGTAGCTATCCGGTTGCTGCGATCAACGAGGCGGTGGCGTTCGTCGTCGACCATCTTCGCCGTGGCGCCAAGATCGGCCCGGTGCAGCGCGAGGACCAATGGGAGCTGCCGCCGGTCGCGGTGCGTGAAGCCGTGATCAACGCCGTGGCGCACGCCGACTACTCGCAGCGCGGCGCGCCGATTCGCGTTGCTCTGTACGACGACCGGCTCGAAGTCGAGAGCCCAGGCCTGCTCCCATTCGGCCTGATCGTCGAGGACCTGGCCCGCGGCATCTCGCGCCTGCGGAATCGGGTCATCGGGCGCGTGTTGCACGAACTGAAACTGGTCGAGCAGTGGGGCAGCGGCATCCCGCGCATGGCTTCCGCATGCCGGGCGGCGGGACTCGCGCCACCCGAACTAGAGGAGATCGGTCTAGGATTCCGCGTCACGCTGCGGACATCGCGTGTGACCGAGCCCGTCACCGACGCTCTCGACGACGCAATCCTGCAGCTCCTCGCCGACGGCGAGGGTCGCTCGACGGCGCAGATCGCCGCCCACATCGAGCGGAGCCCGAGAGCGACGCGGACGCGGCTCGCGGCCCTCGTCGAGCGCGGTCTGGTCCGCGAAGTCGGGTCTGGACCCAAGGACCCGAAGCGTCGCTACTACAGAACGGAGATGCCATGACGCAGACAGTGCCGGCTCGAGAGCAGCTCCGAGTCCAGATGATCGGACAAGGGGACGTATACAGGGACATCGTTCGGGTGCCTGAAGCGTTCCGCAGGTCAGCGCAAAGGAAGATACCCGAAGGTTGCATCTGCCGTGTGACATGCAGCTCGCGAAGCGCTTACCTGATCGTCAGAGGCAGTTCAGAATGCGACAAAGCGGCAATCTGGATGGACGAGCGAACGCGTGACCGTCTTGGCGTCGCCGTTGGCGAACCACGCGTGTTCGAGTTACGCAAGGCGGGGCTCTGGGGCGGTTTGTGCTGGGCACTTCGCGCATCCGACATGTCCTATCGCATCATGGCGATCCTTGGACTCGTCTCAGTTGGGTTGGGACTCATCGGGCTGCTGCTCGGGATCCTTGGCTTCACGGGGTGTGGGCAATGAAAAGGAAACTCATCGAAGTGGCGCTGCCGCTGGATGCGATCAACAAGGCCTGCGTGCGGGAGAAGTCGATCCGTCACGGGCATCCGTCGACGCTACACCTGTGGTGGGCGCGGCGGCCCCTGGCTGCGGCACGGGCGGTGATCTTCGCGCAGATGGTCGACGACCCGTCGGCGCATCCCGACCTCTTCCCGACGGAGAAGAAGCAGGAGAAGGAACGCCAGAGACTCTTCCGCATCATCGAGGATCTGGTGCTGTGGGAGAACACGACCAACGAGACGGTGCTGCAGGCGGCGCGCGACGAGATCTGGGCGAGCTGGCGCCAAACCTGCGCCGAAAACGCCGATCACCCGCGCGCCAAGGAGCTGTTCGACCGCCACAAGCTCCCGGCGTTTCACGACCCGTTCGCCGGCGGCGGTTCGCTGCCGCTCGAAGCGCAACGCCTCGGGCTCGAAGCCTACGCGAGCGACCTCAACCCCGTCGCCGTCCTTATCTGTAAGGCGATGATCGAGATCCCGCCGAAGTTCGCGGGCCGGCCGCCGGTCAATCCTTCCACGCGAGCGGACAAGTCGCTGATCACGAAGACGTGGCGCGGAGCTGAGGGGCTCGCCGAGGACGTGCGCTACTACGGGAAGTGGATGCGCGACGAGGCCGAAAAGCGGGTCGGGCACCTCTATCCGAAGATCGAGGTCACCGCCGAGATGGCGAGAGAGAGAACCGATCTCAAACCCTACGTCGGCCGGAAGCTGACGGTCATCGCCTGGATCTGGGCACGCACGGTGAAGAGTCCCAACCCCGCATTCTCGAACGTCGACGTGCCGCTCGCCTCGACCTTCATGCTCTCCACCAAAGCGGGCAAGGAGGCGTACGTCGAGCCGCTGATCGAGAATGGCAGTTATCGCTTCACGGTGAAGGTGGGCAAGCCGAAGGATGCAGAGGCGGCGAAGGATGGTACCAAGCTCTCTCGCGGCGCCAACTTCGCTTGCCTGATGTCCGGCACGCCGATTGCTGGGGACTACATCAAAGCTGAGGGCAGAGCCGGTCGCTTGGGTGCGCGACTGATGGCCATCGTCGCCGAGGGGGAGCCCGGTAAGGTCTTTCTGGCGCCGTCCGGGGAGACGGAAATGCTGGCGAATCGGGTGCAGCCAGAGTGGAAACCGGATGTCTTGATCTCCGGAAGCACGCAGTATCTCGGCGTGAAGCCCTACGGCATAGAGCGATTCGATCAGCTCTTCACAAGCCGCCAGCTTGTTGCGCTGACGACCTTCTCTGATCTGGTTCAGGAGGCGCGTGAGCGGGTGAAACACGATGCGCTCGTCGTTGGCCAGCCTGACGCTAACGATGCCAACCCGCTCGTCACCGGTGGCACCGGCGTTACCGCCTATGCGGATGCGTTGACCGTCTTCCTAGGCTTCAGTGGAAGTCGAATGGCCGACCGCCACTCTTCACTCTGTCGGTGGGACCCCAATCCGAGCGGATACGCTCCGAAGATAGCCAACACATTCGGGCGCCAGGCGTTCCAGATGGTATGGGACTACGCCGAAGGCAACCCGTTTAGCCCATCATCTGGCAATCTGCTCGATGCGGTCGGCTGGGTTGCGGAGGTGATCGAGACATCGCTGCCAGCCAACACCACTGGACTTGCGTCTCAGCTGGACGCGAGGCTGCAAAACGCCAGTAGATCGAAAGTCATATCCACGGATCCCCCATACTATGACAACGTGCCATATGCCGACCTTTCTGACTTCTTCTACGTCTGGCTGCGTCGAACGCTGAAGCCTGCTTTCCCCGATCTCTTCGCCACGCTCGCCACACCAAAGGCCGAGGAATTGGTCGCCTTCGCATACCGTCATGACGGCAAGGCCGGCGCGGAAGCATTCTTCCTTGATGGCATGACGCAGGCGATGCATCGTCTCACAGAGCAGGCACACCCGGCGTTCCCAGTGACAGTTTTCTATGCCTTCAGGCAATCCGAAAGCGACAGTGAGGGGGGGGCCGTGAGCACCGGTTGGGAGACCTTCCTCGATGCAGTGATTCGCGCTGGGTTCACAACGAGCGGCACGTGGCCGATGCGCACAGAACTGGCCAATCGGATGCGCGGCATGGACTCCAACGCGCTTGCTTCGAGCATTATCCTCGTCTGCCGCCGGCGCAGCGCCGAGGCGCCTACGGCGACGCGCCGCGAGTTCGCAAGCGCCCTCAAGGCTGAGCTGCCGGAGGCGCTCAAGCTTCTCCAGCGCGGCAACATTGCGCCGGTAGACCTCGCGCAGGCGGCCATCGGGCCGGGCATGGCGATCTACACGCGATACGCGAAGGTTCTCGACGCCGAGGGGAAGCCCGTCTCGGTGCGCGAGGCGCTGGCGCTCATCAACCAGACTCTCGACGAGGCGCTGGCCGAGCAGGAGGGCGACTTCGACGTCGACACGCGCTGGGCGCTCGTCTGGTTCGAGCAGTCGGGCTTCGACGAGGGCGAGTACGGCGTGGCCGAGCAGCTGTCGAAGTCCAAGAACACGAGCATCGATGGGATGAAAGAGGACGGTCTCCTCGTCTCGAAAGCGGGTAAGGTGCGCCTCCTTCGGCCGAGTGAGCTGCCAGCAGACTGGGACCCAAGTTCGGACAAGCGCCTCACGGCATGGGAGACCGTGCACCAGCTCATCCGCGCCCTCGAAGCCGGCGGCGAGAGCGCTGCAGCGGAGCTGGCGAAGAAGCTCGGCTCCAAGGCCGAACCCGCACGCGAACTCGCCTATCGTCTCTATCAGATGTGCGAACGCAAGAAGCGCGCCGCCGAGGCCTTGTCCTATAACGCCCTCGTCCAAAGCTGGCCCGAGATCCTGCGACTGGCGCAGGAGGGCAAGGACGTTAAGGCCGAGGACATCGGACTATTCTCATCCAGGGGCGACGAGCAATGACCGACAGAGAGTTACGGGATCTGCTCGCACGGCTACGCGCATTGCCCGACGAGACGAAGTGGGTGGAGTTCAAGGCGGACTATCACGGACCACAGGATCTCGGCGAGTACCTCTCGGCATTGGCGAACAGCGCTCGTCTTGCCAACGAGCTGCGCGGCTACCTGGTCTATGGCATAGACGATGCTACGCACGATGTCGTTGGCACAGCTCTGAACCCCGAGCGCGAGAAAGGGAAAGGAAACCAGGCGTTGCTCATGTGGTTGGCCACTGGGCTGGATCCAAACGTCGGGTTCGATCATGTGGCTCGGGATGTCGAAGGTGGACGTGTCGTCATCTTCTTCGTAGGCGCTGCACTGGATCGGCCGGTCGGTTTCTACGGAACGGAGTGGGTCCGGATCGACTCGCACAAGACAAGGCTCTCCAGGCATCCTGAACTCGAGCGGCAGATCTGGGCAGGCAGAGTAGACTGGTCCGCGCAGGTGTGCGAGGCTGCCACTCTCGCCGACCTGGATCCGCATGCGATTGCCAAAGCCCGCGTCGAGTATGCGAAGAAGCACCCCGACTCGGCTCAGGACGTCGGACGGTGGGATGAAGCGACGTTCCTCAACAAGGCACGCGTCACCGTGCGCGGAGGTGTGACCCATTCCGCGTTGCTTCTCCTCGGAGGGGATGAGTCCGCAGCGCTGCTGTCGCCCGCTGTCGCCCAGATCACGTGGGTTCTGAAGGATGACCAGAGCGCAGAGAAGGACTACAAGCACTTCGGCCCTCCATGGTTGCTACAGGTCGAGCAGGTTGTTGCGCGCCTGAGGAATCTCATCATCCGGACGCTGCCAAGCGGGACGCTCTTTCCAGTGGAGCTCTCTCAATACGACCCGTGGGTGCTACGCGAGGCGTTGCACAACTGCATCGCACACCAAGACTATGCGAGAGCCGCGCGCATCAACGTTGTGGAGTTCCCTGACCGGCTGCTGTTCGTCAACGCGGGCTCTTTCCTGCCAGGGACTGTCGAGAGAGTGGTCACAGAGGACTCGCCACCTGCCGTATACCGCAACCCCTTCTTGGCTCAGGCAATGGTGAACCTGAACATGATCGACACCCAAGGCGGGGGCATCAGGAAGATGTTCACCCAACAGGCAGCGCGGTTCCTCCCAATGCCAGACTACGACCTGAGCGTGCCCGACTCCGTCGCTGTCACGATCCGAGGGACGATTCTGGACGAGCGCTATTCCAGGTTGCTGATGGAGAGAACGGACCTTGGCCTGCCGGTCGTCATGCTGCTCGACCGAGTGCAGAAGGGCAACCGGCTTGCGCACGAGGACGCGGTCGCGTTGCGCAAGGCAGGCCTCGTAGAGGGCCGCTACCCAAGGCTGGTCGTGTCCGCATGGATTGCTGGCAGAACAGGCGGGCAGGCTGAGCACATCCGCAGGCGCGGGTTCGACAACCAGTACTATCGTGATCTCCTGTTCGACCTCATACGCGAGCATGGCCCTGTCGGCCCCGATGTGATCGATGAGCTGCTGTTCGACAAGCTGCCGGAAGCGCTAAGCGACAAGCAGAAGCGGACGAAGATCAGGAACCTGACCTATGATCTGGCTCACCGCAGGAACCTGATCACGAACGTGGGCACTCCGCGGGGTTCTGGCGCTCTCTGGGTGGTCAGGCATGGCAACTAACTTGGCCGGCGACAAACCAGTGAGCGAAGTGAGCCAGCAAGTTAGCGAGGAGAGAGGAAACCGCGTCTCGATGCGACAAGACGCAAACTTGTGTTGCGTTGACGGGAGTGTGTGATGGCAGCGACGAACCACGAACGCGTCGGGAAGGCGATGGACCTGCTGAAGCTTGGGCTGAGCCCGGTCGTCGAGCGCGAACTGAAGGCTGCGTATCGCACCCAGGTGCCGGCACAAGTCGCCCACTTCCTCAAGGACGATCCGCTCGCAGAGAAGCCGATCGCAGAGTGGGACGTCTCTCTCCTCCTTCGCCTGATGTGGGAGGCGTGGAACGACGTGTTCCGGAAGACACTCGGGCACGCTGAGCGAAGCCTGGTCAGCGAGTTGCGCGATGCGCGGAACCGCTGGGCCCATCAGGAGGCGTTCTCAAGCGACGACGCGTACCGTGCGCTCGACTCGGTCGCCCGGCTCCTTGCGGCGGTTTCGGCGCCGGAGGCGCAGGAGGTCGAGAAAATCAGGATGGAGCTCCTGCGCGTGCGCTTCGACGAGCAGGCTCGGTCCGAGAAACGCAAGAGCGCCGGCACGGCCATCGAGAGCCAGGGCACGGGGAACCTGAAGCCGTGGCGCGAGATCGTGACGCCGCATGCGGATGTTGCCAGCGGGCGCTACCAGCAGGCAGAGTTCGCCGCCGACCTGTGGCAGGTGCACCAAGGCGAGGGCGCCGACGAGTACCGCAAGCCGGTCGAGTTTTTCCGCCGCACATACTTGACGGAGAGCCTGAAGCAGCTCCTCGTGCGTGCGGTGGAGCGGCTCACGGGCCAAGGGGGCGATCCGGTCGTCGATCTGCAGACGAACTTCGGCGGAGGCAAGACGCACGCCATGCTCGCCATGTACCACCTCTTCTCGGGGACTCCGGTGAACGAGCTGGCCGGTGTCGAGAGCCTGTTCGAAGGCGCCGGCCTCGGCAAGGTGCCCGCGGTCCACCGGGTCGTGCTCGTAGGCAATCGCATCTCGCCGGGGAATCCTGCGAAGAAGAAGGATGGCACGATCGTTCGGACGCTGTGGGGTGAGCTTGCGTGGCAACTGGGCTACGCGGCGGCTGGGACGAAGGGGGCGAAGAAGGCGTTCGAGCTCGTGAGGGCAGACGACGAGAACGCGACGAACCCGGGCGATGCGCTGCACAAGCTGCTCGTGGAGCACGGTCCGTGCCTCATCCTGATTGACGAGTGGGTCGCCTACGCGCGGCAACTCCACGACGCGGGTGAGCTGGAGTTGACCGGCGGGACGTTCGAGACGCAATTCACGTTCGCTCAAACGCTGACGGAGGCCGCGAAGCAGGCGAAGAACTGCCTGCTCGTGGTCAGTCTCCCTGCGTCCACCGGGTTGGGGGCGCAGAACACGCACGCAGACGCAGATGACGCCGAGGTGGGTGGCCAACGCGGAGTCGACGCGCTGGAGCGGCTGCGCAACGTGATCGGCCGTATCGGTTCGCCGTGGAAACCCGCGAGCGCCGAAGAAGGGTTCGAGATCGTCCGGCGGCGGCTGTTCGAGGACATGGTCGATCCCGGGCAGTTCAAGGATCGCGACGTGGTCGCGCGCGCGTTCGCCGACCTGTATCGCACGCAGGCACAGGAGTTCCCACCCGACTGCCGCGAGGCCGACTATGAACGCAAGCTGAAGGCGGCGTTCCCCATTCACCCTGAGGTCTTCGAACGCTTGTACTCGGACTGGTCGACGCTCGCCCGATTTCATCGCACGCGCGGCGTTCTGCGGCTGATGGCGACCGTGATCCACAGTTTGTGGGAGAAGGGGGATCGCAACCCGCTCATCCTGCCTGCGAGTCTGCCGATTGACGACCCTCGCGTGCAGTTCGAGTTGACCCGGTATCTCTCGGACAACTGGACGCCCGTCATCGAGAAGGACGTCGATGGCCCGAATTCGCTGCCGCTGCAGATGGACAATGACGTGCCCAACCTCGGGAAGTACGCCGCGTGTCGGCGGGTCGCGCGCACGATCTACCTTGGCTCGGCGCCACTTGGCACCGCGGCACACAAGGGCATCGAGGATCGCCGCGTGAAGCTTGGCTGCGTCATGCCGGGCGAGGCTCCCGCCGTCTTCGGCGACGCACTGCGCCGGCTGGCGGCCACCGCGACGTACCTGTACGAAGACGGGACCCGCTACTGGTACTCGACGCAGCCGACGGTGACGAAGACGGCCGAGGATCGCGCCGGGCAGATCCTGCGCGATGAGGACAAGGTGCTGCGCGAGGTCGACGCGCGGTTGCGCACCAACTTGCGCAAGCCGGGCGACTTCGCCCGCGTCCACCCTCTGCCGCGTTCGGGCCAGGACGTGCCGGATGATCGCGATGCGCGGCTTGTCGTTCTCGGGATCGACGCGCCGTACAGCAAGGAGCCGAGCAGTCCAGCCGAGGTTGCCGCGAAGTCGATCCTCGAGACCCGCGGGACGGCGCCGCGCCTCTATCGCAACACGCTCGTCTTTCTCGCAGCCGACAAGGCGAGAATCCAGGACCTGCGCGAGGCCGTTGCCCGGTACTTGGCCTGGGAGTCGATCGTCGAGGAGAAAGAAGAACTCAACCTGACGGGACAGCAGGTCAAGCAGGCCGAGGCGCAGAAGGCGTCGGCGGACGCCAAGGTGGAAGCGCAGCTGCCGGAGACGTACCCGTGGCTTCTCGTGCCAGCGCAGAAGTCGCCCCAGTCGGCCGTCGAGTGGCAGGTGATCCGTGTCTCCGGCCAGGACGCGCTGGCCGCGCGCGCAGGCAAGCGGCTGAGAAGCGACGAACTCCTCATCGCCTCGTATGCGCCATCGAACCTGCGCATGGAACTCGACCGCGTCCCGTTGTGGCGCGGCGATCACATCGAGATCCGCCTACTCCTCGACGATTTCGCGCGGTACCTCTACCTGCCGCGTCTTGCCGACTCGTCGGTCTTGGTCCATGCGATCCGTAGGGGCTTCGAGCTCCTCACCTGGCGGCAGGACTCGTTTGCCTACGCCGAGAGCTACGACGAGGCAGCCGGGAGGTACCGGGGGCTGCGCGCCGGCAATCCGATGCTCATCGTGGATCGCGAACCTCCAGGGCTGCTGGTCAAGCCTGACGTGGCGGAGAAACAGCTTGACGCGGAGGAAGCCGAACGCAGGAGGGCGGAGGCTGAGAGGGGTGGGACGTCGCCCGAAAAGGGCGCGAAGCCGGGGACGGGCAAGGGGGCCGAGGAGCCAGGCACGCCTGCTTCGGCGCAGCGTCCGCGGCGCTTCCACGGAAGCGTGACGTTGGATGCGACGCGCGTTGGCCGCGACGCTGGACGCATCGCCGAGGAAGTCATCGCCCATCTTGCAGGGCTCCCCAAAGCCGACGTCACTGTGACCCTAGAAATCGAAGCAAAGCTTCCCGACGGGGCGCCCGACAACGTCGTGCGCACCGTCACCGAGAATGCGCTGGCACTCAAGTTCAAGTCACAAGGGTTCGAGAGCGAGTGAGTTCTGGGTATCTCTGACCTAGACAAGACGCGCTGGACTGGGTCAAGAGGTGAACTGGACAGTGGGACGAGCCAAGACGATCAGCTGACCAGCTGAGGGTCTTGCGGGCGGTGAACGCCTCCTGCAATCGGCGGAGATGCCCTTCTGCCACGTTCGAGCGCCCGCTTCGGCGTCCGCGAAAGCGAGTTGACACCTCGACATCGCGGCTGTAGGATGCAACCTCACGGAAGGTTGGACTAAAGAAGGGCCCACCCGTAGGTGGGCTCGTTGTCTTCCGCGGATCGTCAAGGAGCAACGGTACGCGCGCGATCACAGCGAGTACGTAGTCTGCATGTCTGAAGACCCAGGGCTTCGCTCGTATACGCTCACCATCCCCGATGTCTACGTCGCCGCCGGGACGTCTCCGGACGGGCTGACGACCGCCGAGGCCAAGGTGAGGCTCGCGAAGTTCGGGCCGAACGCGATCCAGACGATCAAGGGCAAGCCGATGTGGCGCAAGCTCCTCGCCAACTTCACGCACCTCATGGCCCTTCTCCTCTGGGCCGGCGGCGCCATGGCCTTTGTCGGGAAGATGCCGCAGCTCGGCTGGGCAATCTGGGCCGTCGTCGTGATCAACGCGATCTTCTCGTTTTGGCAGGAGTTCCGAGCCGAGAAGGCGGCCGACGCGCTGAAGAAGCTCCTGCCGCAGTTCGCTCGTGTCTTGCGCGACGGCAACGAGGCGAAGGTTCCTGCCCACGAGCTTGTGCCGGGCGACGTCATCGTGCTGTCCGAGGGCGATCACATCAGCGCCGACGCGCGCCTGGTGGAAGAGGCCGAGATGAGAGTGGACCTGTCCACGCTCAATGGAGAATCGGCGCCGGCACGGCGCACGGCGGAAGCCTCGCTGCGCGACGGCCTCACCGTGATGGAACGCCCGAATCTCGTCTTTGCCGGGACGGCCGTGAGCTCGGGCACGGGGAAGGCCGTGATCTTTGCCACGGGCATGAACACGGAGTTCGGCAAGATCGCTCGCCTGACGCAAACCGTGGGCGAAGACCTGTCGCCACTGCAGAAAGAGGTCAATCGCGTGACGAAGATCGTCACCGCGATGGCCATGGGAATAGGCGTTCTTCTCTTCTTCCTCTCCGTGTTTGTCATCGGGCGACCGCTGAGCGAAGGGTTCATCTTCTCCGTCGGGATGGTCGTCGCCTTCGTGCCGGAGGGTCTGCTGCCGACGGTCACGCTGTCGCTGGCGATGGGCGTGCAGCGCATGGCGAAACGCAACGCGCTCATCAAGAAGCTCTCGTCCGTCGAGACGCTCGGCTCCTGCACCGTGATCTGCACCGACAAGACGGGGACGTTGACCCAGAACGAGATGACGGTGCGCGAGGCGTGGGTCGGGGGCCGGAAACTCACCGTCTCCGGCGTCGGCTACGAACCGACGGGGGAGTTCCATCCCTCATCCTCCGGCGAGACCGTTTCACCCACGGATGTGCGCGAGTTCATCCTCGGCGCGGTGCTCTGCAACAACGCCAAGCTGGTCCCACCGCAGGAAGAGCGCAGCTGGACGATTCTCGGCGATCCGACCGAGGCCGCGCTCCTCGTGGCGGGGGCGAAGGGCGGCTTGCCCCACACAGACGCCGTCAAGGAGTACCCACGGCTTCGCGAACTGCCATTCGACTCGGTCCGCAAACGCATGAGCACGATTCACCCCCGCGCGGGCGAAGAGGTCGCGTTCGTCAAGGGAGCGCCTAAGGAAGTTCTCGGCCTTTGTACGTCGATTCTCATCGACGGCGAGGTCGTCCCGATGACCGACGTCTGGCGAGAGCAGATCCTTGCTTCGAACGATGCGTACGCGAGAAACGCGCTGCGCGTCCTTGCCGTCGCCCGGCGAGCGCTGCCCGAACGGACGAACGGCTATACGGTGGAATGGGTCGAGCGGGAGTTGACCTTCCTTGGCTTGATGGCGATGCAGGATCCGCCGCGACCTGAGGTGGCTGACGCGGTCGACAAGTGTCGCCGCGCTGGGATTCGCATCATCATGATCACGGGCGACTACGGACTGACCGCAGAGTCGATCGCGCGGCGCGTCGGCATGGTCGGGGAAGGGGCTCGCCTTGTATCCGGCGCGGAACTCGACGCGATGTCCGACGCCGACCTCTCGGAGGCCCTGAAGGGCGAGGTGATCTTTGCGCGGGCCGCGCCGGAGCACAAGCTGCGCGTCGTGACGGCGCTGAAGGATCTGGGGGAGATCGTTGCGGTGACCGGCGACGGCGTCAACGATGCTCCTGCGCTCAAGAAGGCTCACATCGGCGTAGCTATGGGCATCGCCGGAACCGACGTGGCGAAAGAGGCCGCGTCGATGATTCTGCTTGACGACAACTTCGCCTCGATTGTCAACGCGATCGAAGAGGGACGCGCCGTCTACTCCAACATCCGCAAATTCACGACGTACATCTTCACGAGCAACACGCCCGAGGCCTGGCCGTTCATCCTTCAGATTGTGCTCAACATCCCGCTGGCGTTGGTCGTCATGCAGGTCCTCGCCGTCGACCTCGGCACAGACCTCGTTCCAGCGCTGGCGCTGGGGACGGAGAAGCCGGAACCCGGGCTCATGGATCGGCCGCCGCGGGGGCCGAAGGACCGCATCGTAGATCGTAAGCTCATTCTGAGAGCGTTCTTGTGGCTGGGGAGCCTGCAGACGGCGCTGTGCTTCGTCGGCTTCTTCTTCGTGTGGTGGATGATGGGCTATCGCGACCTCTTCCACCTGCCGCGGCCGGACCTCCTCCCCTACGCTCAGAGGCTGCTCACGCCCGAAGGTCTGACGTACGTAATGGCGACGACGATGTTCCACGCCGGCGTCATCACGACCCAGATCGGGAACGCTTACGCCTGTCGAACGGAGAGGACGTCGGTGTTCAAGGCCGGCTTCTTCAGCAATCGTTTCCTGCTCTTCGGCGTCGCCTTCGAGCTCGCGCTATTCGCCGTCATGATCTACCTGCCGCCCTTCCAGAGCCTGTTCGAGGAGCATCCCTTCCCGCCGCTCTACTGGCTGGTCCTCTTCCTCTATCCGCCCGTGATGTTCCTTGCGGAAGAAGGGCGCAAGGCGATCGTGCGCCGCCTCGAGCGGAACCGCGTCGCCAAGAGATCGCAACTGGAGGCGCACCCTGTCTAGACGGAGTCGGTCGGATCGAGCCTGCGGAGGTGCGCTCGCCCGGAATGGCGGTGGGCGGGGCGCGACGCGCAAAGCGCGTGGCCGGCGTCACGGACAGGGCGGGCAGCGAATGGACAAGGACGGTCGGCGCATTGGATGTCTAGGTCAAACGCGCGGTAGGATGGTGGGGTCGGTTTCCGGCGGTCGGGGGACGCGCGCCCGCGTGAAACGGGCGCACATGCAGTACCCTTGCGGGGTGCGGAAGGGGCAGCGGCGCGCGTCTTGCGATGGGCATGCACGGCGCGACGGACGCAGTGTCCGAGGCAGGAGGGCGCTATGAGAGTCATCATTGTCGGCTGCGGGCGAATGGGTTCGGAACTGACCCATCAGCTCATCGAGGACGGCCAGGATGTGACCGTGGTCGACGTGGACCCTCGAACCTTCGATCGTCTGGGACCGGGGTTCAAGGGGAAAACGGTCGCGGGCTCCGGTCTTGACCGCGAGGTTCTCGCTCGTGCCGGGGCGGAGCAGGCGGACGCGCTGGCGGCGGTCACGGCGAAAGACAATCGCAACATCATCATTGCCCGCGTGGCTCGGAACACGTTCAACGTTCCAAAGATCGTGGCGCGGCTGTACGACCCGCGCCGCGCGGAGATCTATCAGCGACTGGGGCTGCAGACGGTGTCGTCGACCGGGTGGGGTGCCAGTCGCATCATTCAGCTCCTCGGCCACCGCGAGCTCAACATTTTTGCCAGCCTCGGCAGCGGTGAGGTGGAGCTGGTCGAAGTCGAGGTTCCGCCGCATTGGGTAGGTCGAACGGTCAACAATGTCAACGTGCCCTCCGAGATCGCCGTGACCAGCGTGGCGAGAAAGGGAGGAACGTTCATCCCGATCACGGGGACGACGTTCCAGAGTGGGGATCGACTGGTCATCACCGTGCTGGCCACGGCCCGCAGCCGGATCGAGAGCCTGCTGGCCATCGCGTAGGCGAGAGGAGGCGAGGATGTTCGTTCTGATCGTGGGAGGGGGCAAGACGGGTGCGCATCTCGCCGGATTGCTCTTGGCCGGGGGACACACGGCGGTGGTCGTCGACCCGCGGCCGGAGATCACCGAGCCTCTGAGGGCGCGCCTGCCGCGCGAGACGGTGGTGACGGGCGACGGGGCCGATCCCAAGGTACTGATCCAGGCCGGCATCAAGAAGGCCGACGTGGTCGCTGCCGTGACCTCGGACGACGAGGACAACCTCGTTGTGTCCACGATTGCCCGCTTTGAGTTCGGCGTGCGTCGCGTGATCGCCCGGGTCAACGACCCCGAGAATGCGTGGCTGTTCACGCGAGACATGGGGGTCGACGTTGCGCTGAATCAGGCCGATCTGATGGCCCATCTGATCGCCGAGGAGATGTCGATCGGCGACATGATGACGTTGCTCAAGCTTCGCCGAGGCCAGTACTCGCTCGTCGAAGTGAAGGTCGCGCCGGGATCCGTCGCCGCCGGAAAGGCTGTGCGAGACCTTGACCTTCCCTGCGATTGCGTGATCGTCGCCATCATCCGCAAGGGCGACCTCATCCTGCCGCACGCCGACACAGTTCTGCAGGCCGTAGATGAGGTTCTGGCGATCGTGCGCCCCGAACAGCAGGCGGACCTCGACCGGCTCATCGCCCGGCCGTAGGAATCTGTCGCGCACGCGATCGAGCGACACATCCAACGGGTCACGGCCGCGGTAGAAGTGGGGCCATGGATTTGTCCGCGGCCCTTTTCTTTGACGGGCATCGCGCGCGTTCATAGAATGGCTCTTGAGGTGTCCAGTATGCCAGAACAAGTGCGACGCGAGATGGTCGAACACATGAAGCGAACCATCGACGTGCTGAAAGTGCATCTCGCAAAGGTCCAGACCGGTCGGGCCAACCCCGCGATGGTGGAAGACGTGCTTGTCGACTACTACGGGACCAAGACGCCGCTCAAGCAGTTGGCGACGATCTCGGCTCCCGACGCGAACCTTCTTGTCGTCCAACCCTACGACAAGACGCAAATGGCGGCGGTGGAGAAGGGCATCCTCTCCGCCGACCTGGGACTGAATCCGTCGAGCGACGGAAACGTCGTTCGGATCAAGGTGCCCAAGCTCTCCGAGGAGCGCCGGCGCGAGCTGTCGAAAGTCATCAAGTCGCGCGGCGAAGAGACGAAAGTCGCACTGCGCAACGTCCGGCGCGAGGCGAACGAGAAGCTCGATGCGATGAAGAAGGACGGCTTGATCTCGGAGGATGACCATCGTCGCTACCGCGAACAGACCGACGTAGCCGTCCACGAGCACTCGAAGGCCGCCGACGACTTGATCGAGCAAAAGTCGAAGCAGATCCAGACGATCTAGACCTAGGCCTCGGCCTCGGCCTAGGCCACGTCTTCGCCATGTCGACTATGTCTCGGGTTCCCGGCGCCGCCAGGGTCCTTGGCCTTGGCGTCTCGTCTCTTGTCTGCGCGGTCATCGCGGGTGGGTTGCTCGTCTCTGGACAGCCGGCGGCGGCTCTTGGGGTCGGCCTTGGCCTGGGTCTCCACCTCGTGAACGCTCTGCTTCTCTACCAGACTGCCCAATCGCTCGTCGTCCGCGACGCATCTCGAATGTCGGCCGTGCTCGCCGGAGTATCCAGCGCGGGGCGCCTCGTGCTCGTCGGATTCACGTTGTGCGTCATCGGCGCGACGCTCGGGAGGGAGACCCTTCTTGGGGCGGGTGGAGGATTGCTCGCGTCGCAGATAAGCTTCTTCTTCAGGCGATCTGACACGAAGGGAGGGGCGTAGTGTTCGAACAGCTGGGGAAACTGTTGGAGCACCTCGGGGAGAGAGAGATCGCGACGTGGAATCTTGGCAGCCTCAAGATCCAGGTGGACCCCAAGACCCTCGTCATGTCGTGGCTCGTGATGGCCATCGTCATCGGGCTCGCTCTCTTCCTACGTCGAGCGTTCCGCCAGCCGATCGAAGACAAACCCAATCGTATCCAGGCGCTGCTTGACGTAATCATGGGGTTGTTCGAGAGCCAGTTCGCGGGGAGCTTCAGCTCGTCGTCGTTCGGAGCGCGGATGTTCCCGTTCATCTCGACCCTGTTCCTCTACGTCCTCGTCTCGAACTGGCTGTCCGTGCTTCCGGGTTTGGAGGCGCCGACGGCGGATCCGAACGTCACACTCGGGTTGGCGCTGCTCGTCCTCGTCATGTCGCACGTCTACTCGATTCGGGCGAAGGGACTGCGGCGGTACGCGAAGGAGTTCATCGAGCCCTCACCGATCATGCTGCCGATCACGATCATGTCCGAGGTCGTCGCGCGGCCTCTGTCTCATGCGTTTCGTCTCTTCGGGAATATGTTCGCGGAGATGGTGCTCGTCACGGTGGTCATGGCCAAGCTCGCGCCGCTCGTCATGCCGATGGCACTGCGCGGCATCTTCGGCCTCGGCAATGGGTTCATCCAGGCCTTCGTCTTCTCGATGCTGGCGGTGGCCTACATCAACCTGGCGGTGGAACACTAGAGGAGGGTGCATGCTTCAGGATGCGCAGGCGGTGACACAGGGAATCAGCGGCGGCGACCTCGTCCAGGCGGCGAAGTACCTCGCCGCGGGATTGTGCATGGGGCTGGGGGCCATCGGCCCGGGACTCGGAGTGGGGAACGCCGTGGCGCACGCGCTGGACGGCATCGCTCGCCAGCCGGAGATGCAGGGAGCGCTGTTCCGAACCATGATCATCGGGTGCGCCATTACGGAGACGACAGGGATCTACGCGCTCCTGATCGCCATCGTCCTCCTGTTCGTCGTCTAGAGAGGAAGGGATAGCGTGGCCGGCGAGTGGGGAAAGATTATTGAGTTCAACTGGACGCTGGTCATCAACCTGATCAACTTCGGGCTCCTGCTTCTCGTCTTGCGCTGGCTGTTGTTCAAGCCGGCGCTCAAGTACCTGGACAAGCGAAGAGAGCAGATCGCCTTGCGGATGACGGCGGCGAAGGCTGCCGAGGAGCAGGCGGCCGGATTGGTGGCCCGCCGGGAAGGCGAACTGGCAGAGACCAAGCGCGAATCGGCGCAGATCCTTGAGGAGGCGCGGCAGCGCGCCGAGAAGAGTCTCGACGAAGCCAAGGTCCGTGCCAAGGAGGAGGCCGATCGCATTCTCGCCGACGCGCGCGCCCAGATGGAGCACGAGCGCGATCGGGTGTTGGACGATCTGAAGGCGGCGTACGCGGAGATGGTCGTCCTCGGGACCGAGCGCGTGCTCAGCCGAGAGGTGCGGATCGAGGACCATCGCCGCCTCTTCGATCAGTTGCTTGAAGAGATCGACGAGAACGCTCTGGATGGGGTGAAGGAGAGTCGGTGAGGTCACGAGACGTCGCGCGGCGGATTGCGGAAGACCTCTACGCAATGGCCGCCGAGGAGAAGACGGCAGATGCCGTAGAGCACGAGCTTCGGCAGATTGCTGCCTCCACCGACGAGGCTCCCCAGCCCGCGGACAAGGCGCCCCGCGGGCCGGCGGGCGACCGGCGCGAACTGGTCCGTGCGGCGTTCCCCGAGGCGAGCGGCAGTCTTCGTCACCTGATGGGGCTTCTCATCCGCGACCTTGTCCTCGGCGAGTTCCTCTCCGTGCGGGCCGAGGCCGAGGGCGTGCTTCGCACGCGCGTTGTGACCGCTCAACCCCTGTCCGGCGAAGAGCGCTCCCGATTGACCGAACGGCTGGAGCGCGCCTTGGGCCTGCGGGTGAAGCTGGAGGAGAGCGTCGATCCGGCCGTGCTGGCCGGCGTGCGCATCGAGATCGAAGGACGCATCCTTGACGGAACGTTGCGAGCCAGACTCACCCGGCTCCACGAGACGCTCGGGCGATCGGGGGGGGCATGACGACTCGCAGGGACGAGATTTCAGCAATCCTCAAAGAGCACATCCGCGGCTTTCGCTACGACATGGAGATGCAGGAGGTCGGCGTGGTCGCGCAGGTCGGGGATGGAATCGCTCACGTCTATGGTCTCGAGCGAGCCATGTCGTCCGAGATCGCCGTGTTCCAGGACGACGTCTACGGATTGGTGCTGAACCTCGAAGAAGACAGCGTCGGCGTCGCTCTGTTCGGAAACACCGAGCGGGTGAAAGAGGGGGACGAGGTACGGCGCACCGGCCACGTCCTGGAAACACCGGTCGGCGAAGGCTTCCTCGGACGCGTCGTGGATCCGCTCGGTCAGCCACTTGACGGCAAAGGACCGATTCTTGCGAAGGAAACGCGCAAGGCGGAGGCGAAAGCCCCGGGCGTCATCGATCGCCAGCCGGTGGATACCCCGCTGCAGACCGGGCTCAAGGCCATCGATGCGATGACGCCCATCGGCCGCGGACAGCGCGAATTGATCATTGGAGACCGCCGCACCGGGAAGACGGCGATTGCCCTCGACACGATCATTAACCAGAAAGGGAAGGGCGTCGTCTGCGTCTACGTGGCCATCGGCCAGAAGGCCTCCACCATCGCTCGTGTCGTGGACACCCTCGCGCGCCACGACGCGCTTTCGTACTCGATCGTCGTCGCTGCCGACGCGCACGCACCGACGCCGATGCAGTACCTCGCACCGTACGCGGGCTGCGCGATGGGCGAGTACTTCGCGTACCACGGCGGCGACGCGTTCGTCGTGTACGACGACCTGTCGAAGCACGCCGTCGCCTATCGCGAGATTGCGCTGCTCTTGCGGCGTCCTCCGGGCCGCGAAGCGTACCCCGGCGACATCTTCTACACCCACTCTCGGCTGCTCGAACGCGCTGCTCGGTTGTCCGATCGGCTGGGCGGGGGCTCGCTGACGGCATTTCCGATCATCGAGACGAAGGCCGGAGACATCACGTCGTACATTCCGACGAACGTGATCTCCATTACGGATGGCCAGATCTACCTCGAGACCAACCTGTTCAACCAGGGAGTCCGCCCGGCGATCAACGTCGGGTACTCGGTGTCGCGCGTCGGCGGCGCCGCGCAGATCCGCGCGATGTCCCAGGTCTCCGGCGAGCTGCGTCTGGAGCTTTCGCAGTACCGTGAGCTGGAGGCGTTCGCCGAGTTCTCGTCGGATCTGGACGATGAGTCCAAAGCTCAACTTGCCCGCGGAGACCGGCTGATGCAGATTCTCGGCCAGGCGCAGTACCTGCCGATGCCGGTCGAAGACCAGGTCGCCTCGCTCTACGTTGCCGTCCAGAACCATCTGGCCGACATCGACGTCTCGGCGGTTCGGCGATTCGAGGAGGAGTGGCTCCGGTATCTGCACGAGAAACGCGACGATCTCCTCCAGGAGCTGCGTGAGCGCAAGGAACTGACTCCGGAGTTCCGTGCGAAGCTCGACGTGGCCGTCGGCGAGTTCAAGAAGCGGTTTGGAGCGTAGCCGATGGCCCAGTACGTGCGAGCGATCAAGAGCCGCATTGGCAACATCGAGGACATCGCCCAGATCACGAGTGCGATGAACGCCATCGCGATGACCAAGGTCACGCGGCTGAAGCGGCGGCTCACGCAGGTTCGGCCGTACTTCGCTGAGCTCGAGTCGTTCGCGCGGAAGCTTGCGGGACAGCATACGGGCAGCGGAGAGCCGCACCCCTTGATGGTCGGTAACGGCGCCAGCAAGGCGGCGATCCTCGTCCTCAACTCGGATCGCGGCCTGTGCGAACGCTACAAAGGCGAGCTGAACCGCGCGGCCGAGGCGGAACTTCGCGACGGCGGCCCCTCCGCGCAGATTCTCGCCGGCGGAGAGAAGGCGCGCGCGTACTTCGTCCGGCGCGGGATGGAGCCACTGCGCTCCTACGCCAACGTCTACGAGCCGCCGACGTGGGATGCCGCCGTGCGC
>Ga0315278_10000913_pt1 | contig 25617 bp, 18 predicted proteins | sample YL17G06_0_MG_FD_203880 | JGI IMG/M metagenome (GOLD analysis project Ga0315278, IMG submission 203880) | Sediment microbial communities from Yellowstone Lake, YNP, Wyoming, USA - YL17G06_0 | ecosystem: Environmental > Aquatic > Freshwater > Lake > Sediment | place: USA: Wyoming | collected... | reverse complement strand
AGGCGATGGCCCGCCACACCGGGATCTCGCGCAACGCCTCTCCCCGCTCGTGGTGGGCGAGCGTGGCGAGAAGCCCGGCCAGCGTCACCTTGTCCACTCGCAGTGCGCGGAGGAGCGGGTGGCGGCGGCAGAGGTCGATGGCCTCACGCCGCCCGACGAGGATCCCCGCCTGCGGGCCGCCGAGCAGCTTGTCGCCGGAGAAGCAGACCACGTCGGGGCCCGCCGCGACCCGCTCCGGCACGGTGGGCTCGTCGCCCAGGCCGAAGGGCGCGGTGGGGAAGAGCGCGCCCGAGCCCAGATCATCCACCACCCAGACGCCGGCGCGGCGTCCCAGGTCGGCCAGTTCCGGGAGCGTGGTGTCGTGGACGAACCCCTCGATGCGGAAGTTGGAGCGGTGCACGGTGAGGACGATGCGGCTCCTCGGCGAGAGCGCCCCCTCGAAGTCGGCCAGGTACGTCCGGTTGGTGGTTCCCACCTCCACCAGGTCGGCGCCGGAGCGCCGGAGCACGTCCGGCACCCGGAATCCGCCGCCGATCTCTACCAGCTGCCCCCGCGAGACCAGCACTTCCGGCCTTCCGGTCGCCCCCGCGTCGGCCACGGGCAGGGAAGCCCCCTCCCGCCTCGCCGGAAGCCTTTCGGAAAGGGCGGAGAGCGCGAGCAGCACCGAGGACGCGCAGTTGTTCACCACCAGCGCCGCCTCGGCCCCGGTGAGCCGCGCGAGTGCCGCGCCGGCGTGACCGTAGCGGTCGCCCCGCTCCCCGGAGGCGAGGTCGAATTCCAGATTGGAGTACCCGGCCGCCTCCTGCATGGCCACGACCGACGCCCGGGAGAGCGGCGCCCGCCCCAGGTTGGTGTGGATCACCACCCCGGTCGCGTTCACGACCGGCCGGAGCGTCCCCCGGGCCCCGGCGGCCAGCCGCGCGAGCAGCCGACTCTCGACCTCCTCCGGGGGAGGGCAGGGGGCCCCCCCGATCACGGCCTCCCGGAGCTCGTCGAGCGAGGTCCGGATGGCCTCCATGACCGGCGCGTGCCCCAGCCTGCCGGTGATCCCGGCGCGCCCGGCGGCGGCCAGCAGCCGGTCGGCCTTGGGGATCTTTCGGGCTTCCAGGGTGGGGTCCCGGGGGGCGGTCACGCCGGGATGATAGCCATTCACAAGGTGATTGCCTCCCTTGTTCGAAGAAGGTAATCCTTTCGCCTCCCTATGCCCTCGCTCCTGGACAATCCGGCTGCGGCCCAGAGCTACCTGTGGGCCATCATCCTCCTCCCCCTCGCCGGAGCGCTCGTGAATGGGCTCTTCGGGCGGCGCCTCGGCCGCGGCAACGTCGGGCTCATCGCGCTCGCGATGGTGGGGGGCTCGTTCCTCTTCTCGCTCGTCGCCTTTGCCTGGGCCGCCGGCGGGACGACCCTCCACTTCGTCGGCGACTGGTGGTTCCGGGTCGTCGACCCCAGCGGCCGAGCGCCCGTGTCGGTACCCTGGGGGCTGCTCGTCGATCGGCTCTCCGGGACGATGCTCCTGATCGTGACCGGGGTGGGCTTCCTCATCCACCTCTACTCGGTCGGGTACATGTCCCACGAGGACGACGCCGGCTACGCGCGCTTCTTCACGTACCTGAACCTCTTCATCGCCGCGATGCTCACGCTCGTCCTCGGCGACAACCTGGTCCTCACCTTCGTGGGCTGGGAAGGCGTGGGGCTCGCGTCCTACCTGCTCATCGGCTTCTGGTACACCGACGAGGAGAAGGCTTACGCAGGCCGCAAGGCCTTCGTCACGAACCGCATCGGCGACTTCGGCTTCCTGCTCGGCCTCTTCGCCCTCTTCTCCATCTTCGGCACCGCCGACTTCGGGCAACTGTCCGCGAAGGCGCTGGCCGTTCGCCCGGACTGGGTGCTCACCTCGGGCATCTTCGCCGGCTGGACGCTCCAGGGCGCCATCACCTTCGCCACCCTCGGCCTCTTCGTGGGCGCCGCCGGCAAGAGCGCGCAGATCCCGCTCTACGTCTGGCTGCCCGACGCCATGGCCGGCCCGACGCCGGTCTCGGCCCTCATCCACGCCGCCACCATGGTGACCGCCGGCGTGTACCTGGTCGCGCGCACCAACTTCCTCTTCGCGCTGGCGCCGGCTTCCATGGCCACCGTCACCCTCATCGGCGCGGCCACCGCCCTCTTCGCCGCCATCATCGCCTTCGCCCAGAACGACCTGAAGCGGGTGCTCGCCTACTCCACGGTGAGCCAGCTTGGCTTCATGTTCATCGGGGTGGGCACCGGCGCCTACTTCGCCGGCGTGTATCACCTCATGACGCACGCCTTCTTCAAGGCCTGCCTCTTCCTCGGCGCCGGCAGCGTCATGCACGCCATGCACGACGACCTCGACATCCGGAACATGGGCGGGCTCTGGAAGCGCATGCCCTCGACGGCCAAGACCTTCCTGGTCGCCACCCTCGCCATCACCGGCATCGTGCCGCTCTCCGGCTTCTTCTCGAAGGACGCCATTCTGGCCGCCGCGTTCTTCGGCCACAACTCGGCCTGGCCGGCGGTGGGCAAGATCGCCTACGTGCTCGGGACCCTTGCCGCTGCGGGCACCTCCTTCTACATGGTCCGGGCCTTCGCGCTGGCCTTCGCCGGCAAGCCAAGGACCAAGGCCGCCGAGCACGCCCACGAGTCCGACTGGACCATGACGCTCCCGCTCTGGATCCTCGCCTTCCTCTCGGTGGTGGCGCTCGCGCTCGGGCTTCCCGCCTGGCTCGTCGGCGCCCGCTACGCCGAGCTCTTCCATCACTTCGAGTTTCCGGTCTTCGCCCAGGCCGAAAGGATCCTCGGCATCCAGGAGCATTCGGTCATCTGGCCCTACGCGGTGGCCTGGGTCGTGGCGTTCGTCCCCGGCTGGCTCTCCTGGCAGATGTACGCCGGCTCGATGCGCGGCTTCCCCGACCGGTTCGTGGCCGCCTACCCCGCCTTCTTCCGGCTGGTGGCCGACAAGTTCCGCGTCGACGAGCTCTACGACTTCCTCTTCCTGCGTCCGGTGAACAAGCTCGCCGAGGTTCTCTGGAAGGCCGTCGACGTCTTCACCATCGAGGGCATCTTCGTGAACGGCGTGCCCAGGGCGGTCTACGCCATCGGGGACGTGCTGCGCGGCTGGCAGAACGGAAATCTGCAGAGGTACGCCACCGTCATCGCCATCGGCGCGGCGGTCGTCCTCTGGGCCGTACTCGCGTCGGGGGGGAGCTAGCCATGGGCACCCTCCTGAACGTCGTCCTGTTCCTCCCGCTGGTGGGCGCGCTCATCGCGGCCATCCTGCCGCGGGGCGAGGGCAGCCAGCACAAGGCCTGGGCCCTGGTGGTGAGCCTGGTCACCTTCTTCGCGTCGCTCGGGCTCTGGTTCGGCTTCGACCCGTCGCGCGCCGCGCCCGAGTTCCAGTTCGAGACCAGCCTGCCCTGGATCTCGTCGCTCGGCATCGGCTACCACGTCGGCCTGGATGGCTTCGCGCTCCTGCTCGTGATGCTCACGACGGCGCTCGCGCCCATCGTGATCTTGTCGGCCTGGAACGCCGTGCAGGACCGGGTGAAGGAGTTCTTCATCGCGCTTCTCTTCCTCGAGACCGCGATGATCGGCACCTTCGCCGCCCTCGACCTCGTCCTCTTCTACGTCTTCTACGAGGCCATCCTCATCCCGATGTACCTGCTCATCGGCGTGTGGGGCTCCGCGAACCGAGTCTACGCCACGGTGAAGTTCTTCGTCTACACGTTCGCGGCCAGCGTGCTCATGCTGGCCGCCATCCTCTACGTGTGGATGAACGACGGGAAGTCCTTCGACTACGTGGTGGCCCGCAACGCGCTTCAAGTCTCGCCGGCGGTGGGCGCGCTCCTCTTCGGCGCCTTCGCACTGGCCTTCGCGGTGAAGGTCCCGATGTTCCCGTTCCACACCTGGCTGCCCGACGCCCACACCGAGGCCCCCACGGCCGGGTCGGTGATCCTGGCCGGCGTGCTCCTCAAGATGGGGACCTTCGGGTTCTTCCGCTACGCGCTCCCGCTCTTCCCCGAGGCGGCGCTCCGCTACCGCGGCGCCATCGCGGCGGTGGCCACCTTCGGGATCATCTACGGCGCCCTCATGTGCTTCGTGCAGAAGGACATGAAGCGGCTGGTGGCCTACTCGTCGGTCTCCCACCTCGGCTTCGTCATGCTGGGGATGATGGCCATCACCGCCGAGGGGCTGACCGGGTCGGTCTACCAGATGCTGAACCACGGCGTCTCCACCGGCGGCCTGTTCCTCCTGGTCGGCATGCTCTACGAGCGGCGCCACACGCGGCTCATCTCCGAGTACGGCGGGCTCGCCAAGCAGGTGCCCTGGATCGCCACCGTGTTCCTCGTGGTGACGCTCTCCTCCATCGGGCTACCGGGCACGAACGGCTTCGTGGGCGAGTTCCTCATCCTCTCCGGCACCTGGCTCTCGCGTCTGCAGTCGCCGGGCTGGTTCGCGGCGCTGGGAGCGACCGGCGTGGTCCTGGGCGCGGTCTACATGCTGGTGCTCATGCAGAAGGTCTTCTTCGGAAAGAACACCAACCCCGAGAACCACCACCTGCCCGACTTCTCGCTGCGCGAGGCCTGCGTGATGGTGCCGATCGTCGTGCTCATCCTGGTGATGGGTCTCGTCCCGCAGCCCTTCCTGGTCCAGGCCAAGCCGTCCGTCGACCGGCTCATCGTTCGCATGCAGGCCGCCGAGCAGCGGATGCGCCAGGCCGACCCGGGCCTGCGCCCGCTCATCGGCACCGAGCCTGCGGCGCTGGCCTTCGCGCGCCCGCCGGCGGTTCCGGCGGCGCCTCCCGCCGCGCCTCCCGCGCCGGCCCACGGGAGCCACTGACATGCCGTCGATCCTCGACATCGCGGCGCTCCTGCCCTTCCTGCTGCTGGTCCTCGGCGCGCTCCTGCTCATGCTCTCCGAGGTCTTCCTCAAGTCCGACGGGCGGGGCTACCAGTCCGGCCTGGCCATCGCCTTCGGGCTGGCTGCGGCGGTGGCGGCTCCGTTCTCGCCGGAGAGGGTCATCTTCGGCGGGCAGGCCGTCTCCGACGGCTTCTCCGGCTTCGTCGCGGTGGTGATCTGCGCCGGGCTGGTGCTGTCGGTGCTGCTCGGCCGGGGCTGGCTCGCGCGGCGCGACATGGAGCGCGGCGAGTACTACGCGCTCGTGCTCTTCGCGGCGAGCGGCATGGTGCTCCTCGGCCAGGCCGCCGACCTGTTGCTCGCCTTCGTGGCCATCGAGATCATGAGCCTGGCGGTCTACTCGCTGGCCGCCTACCCGCGGCGCGGCCAGCGCCCGCCCGAGGCGGCCTTCAAGTACTTCATCCTGGGCTCGTTCGCCTCGGCCATCTTCCTCTACGGCTCGTCGCTCGTGTACGGCGCCACCGGTGCCACGCAGCTCTCGTCCATCGGGCGTGGCGGTGGAACGCTGCTCGCCGCCGGCCTCTCGCTCGTGCTGGTGGGGCTCGCCTTCAAGGTGGCCGCGGTGCCGTTCCACGCCTGGACCCCCGACGTCTACGAGGGCGCGCCCACGCCGGTCACCGCCTTCATGGCCGCCGGCGTGAAGGCCGCCGCCTTCGCCTTCCTGACCCGCGCCGTGCTGGCCATGGTCGCCGGGACGCCCCACGCGGTCTCCACCCAGTTCGGCGGCCTGCTCGGGCTGCTCGCCGTCCTCACCATGGTCGTCGGCAACCTCTTCGCGCTGCCCCAGCGCAACGTGAAGCGGATGCTCGCCTACTCGTCCATCGCCCACGCCGGCTACCTGCTCGTCGGCGTCATCGCGGCGTCCGATCCCGCGGCGAAGGCCCAGGGGCTCTCCGCGGTGCTCTTCTACCTGGCCGCCTACGCCTTCACGGTGGTGGGCGCCTTCGCCGTGCTGGCGGTGCTCGAGCGCAGGGAGCCGAACCCCGACTCCGACCCCGCCGGAGCCTGGGACATCTCCCGCTTCGCCGGGCTGGCCGCCCGTCGCCCGTGGCTGGCCTTCGCGATGGCCATCTTCATGCTCTCGCTGGCCGGCGTGCCCCCCACCGCGGGCTTCGTCGCCAAGCTGTCGGTCTTCCAGTCGGCCGCCGCAGCCAAGGCCTGGGGGCTCGTCATCGTCGGCGTGCTCACCAGCATCATGGGCGTCTTCTACTACCTGCGGGTGGTGGTCGCGATGTACATGCGCCCGGCCGAGGTGGAGGAACCGGCCTCCGCGCCGGCCACCATCGCCGTGGCCATCGCGCTGGCCGCGCTGGTGGTGGTGGTGCTGGGCTTCACGCCCGAGCCGCTGACTGCGTGGGCGCGGGCGGCCGTGCTCCGGATGTAGCTCAACTCTCCGGCGCCCCGCCCCCCTCGATGCCGAGACGCTTCATCTTCCGCCACAGCGTGGTGGCGGAGATGGACAGTTCGCGGGCCACGCGCCCATGGTCTCCGGCGCAGCGCAGGAGCGCCGCCTCGATGGCGCGCCGCTCCGCCGCGGCCACCGCGTCGGCCAGCGTGGGACCGGTGCCGCCCTGGCCTCGGCCGAGCGCGTCGACCCCGAAGGCCACGTCGGAGAGGCGGATCTCCGGCCCCTCGGAGAGTGCCGCGGCTTGCTCGACCACGTTCTGCAGCTCGCGCACGTTGCCCGGCCAGTCGTGCTCGAGCAGGTGGGCGAGCGCGTCCACCGTCCAGCGCCTCGCCCCGCCATTTCGCCGGTTGTGCCGGTCGAGGAAGTGGCGGGCGAGCAGCGGGATGTCCTCGCGCCGCTCGCGCAGCGCGGGGATGCGCAGGGGAACCACGTTCAGCCGGTAGAAGAGGTCCTCGCGGAAGCGCTTCTCGGCGATGGCCCGGCGCAGGTCCTGGTTGGTGGCGGCGATGATGCGCACGTCCACCTTCACCGAGACCGACTCGCCCACGCGCCGGACCTCCCCCTCCTGAAGCGCGCGCAGCAACTTGGCCTGGAAGCCCGGGGTGGTCTCGCTGATCTCGTCGATGAAGAGGGTGCCGCCGCTGGCCTCCTCGAAGAGGCCGCGCCGGGCGCGGATGGCGCCGGTGAAGGACCCCTTGGCGTGGCCGAAGAGCTCGCTCTCGAGCAGGGTCTCGGTGATGGCGGCGCAGTTCACCGGGACGAAGGGGTGCTCGCTGCGCCGGCTGCCGGCGTGGATGGCGCGGGCCACGAGCTCCTTGCCCGTGCCCGATTCCCCGGTGAGGAGCACGGTGGCGTCGGTGGAGGCCACCCGGACGGCCCGGTCGAGCACCTCGCGCAGCGCCGGCGACCGGCCCACCACGTTCTCGAGGCCGTAGCGGCGGCGGAAGTCGCCGGCGAGCAGGCTCACCTCGCCGAGCAGGCGGCGCCGCTCGACCGCCTTCTCCACCCTGACCCGGAGTTCCTCCGACTGGAAGGGCTTGGAGAGGTAGTCGTAGGCCCCGCGCCGGACCGCCTCCACCGCAGACTCGATGCTCCCGAAGGCGGTCATGACGATGACCTGCACCGACGGGGAGATCTCGAGCGCTCCGCGCAGCACCTCCATCCCGTCCACGTCTCCCATGCGCAGGTCGGTGAGGATCACGTCGAAGGGCTCGGCGGCGATTCGCTCCAGCGCCGCGGCCCCTCCCTCGGCCTCGGAGACCGTGTAGCCGGCCTGGCGCAGCACGATGGCGGTGGTGACCCGCATGTTCCGCTGATCGTCGACGACCAGCACGCGCCCGGCCGAGGCGATCGGTACAGACGAAGGGGAGGGGATCTCGGGGGTGGTCATGGGTCGTAGGGCCCTGCCGGAGCCAGTGGAAGATGGAGGACGAACGTGGCGCCGCCCTCGCCCGGCGGCGCCAGCGCCACCGAACCGCCGTGTCCCTCGACGATGCGGCGCACCACCGCCAGGCCGAGCCCGGTTCCGGTGGCCTTGGTGGTGAAGAAGGGCTCGAAGATCCGGGGGCGCAGCTCGGCGGGGACGCCCGGGCCCGAGTCGCTCACCTCCACCACCGCGAGGTGGTCCTCGGCGCGGGTCCGCACGGTGAGGACCCCGCCGCGCGGCATCGCCTGGATCGCGTTCGATGCCAGGTTCAGGAGCGCCTGGCGGATCTGGTGCGGGTCGATGCGGATCGCGGGCAGGCCGGGGTCGTACTCACGGCGAATCTCGATCCCAGCGGCACCGCTGGCCAGGGCCGCGCCCACCGCCTCCTCGAGCACGTGCTCGAGCCTCTCGGTGCGCATGGCCAGCTCGGACGGGCGGGCGAAACCGAGGAGGTCGCCGACGATGCGGTTCAACCGGTCGGCCTCCTCCTGGATGACCCCGAGCAGCATCTTGGCGTCGCCGTCCGGGCGCAAGATCCGCTGCAGCGAGCCGAGCGAGTTGAAGATGGCCGCAAGCGGGTTGCGGACCTCGTGGGCCACCACCGCCGACAGCTCTCCCAGCGCCACCAGCCGCTCGCGGTGCACGAGCTGCTGCTGGGCTCGCCCCAGGTCGGCGTAACTCCGGGTCAAGTCCTCGAAGAGCCGGGAGTTCTCCACGGCCACGCCGATCTGGGAGGCCACCGCCGAGAGAAGCTGAAGCTCCACCTCGCGGAAGGGAACCGGGCGCCGCCGTCCCAGTGCGAAGAGGCCGAGCACCCGGTGCTTGACGACCAGCGGAACGAGCGCGGCGGTCTCGACCCCCTCGTTGTCGCGCAGGCTGCGAGCGAAGTCGGAGGCCCCGGACATGTCGGCGACGCTCACCGGTCGCTGGGTCCGCATGGCCTCGCCTGGCGCGCCCCGCCCGGCGGGGAGGCGGGTCAGGACCTCTCGTGTGGCGCTTCCCAGCACGCCGGCGAGGGCCCGGCTCACGAAGACGTCGCCCTCCAGGATGTATGCGCTGCCGATGTCGGCTCCGAAAGTCTGGAGCATGCGGGAAAGCGCCTCCCCGAGCATCGATCGAATGTTCATGGTCGCCGATGCCACCGCGGTGACGTTCATGAGCTCGAGCTCGGAGACTCGGCGCCGCAGGTCGTCGACCAGCCGCTGGGTCTCCACGGCGGCGGCGAACGGACCGGCCAGCCCGCGCATCGTGCCGACGACCCCCTGGTGCGGATCGCGCCGCTGCCGGAAGCCGACCGTCATCACGCCCACCACGCGGGAGCGGATGCGGAGCGGCACGGTGGCGAAGCTCTGGAAGCCCGCGGCGCCGAAGGCGCGGCGCTCCGGCTCGTCGAGGTCGTCGAGGTGCAGGACCTCGGGGCGAGCGCCGCGGAGCAGCGGTCCGAAGTAGCGGGAGGAGGAGACCGGGACCCTTGCGAACGGGGCCAGGATATCCGGGTTCTCGCCGAGGAAGTGGCCGAGGAGCAGCTCGTCGTGCTCGGCGTCGAGCAGCCAGATGGCGACGCCGTCGCAGGCGAGCGCATCCTGGACGACCGCGCTGCCGCGGGCAAAGAACTCGGCCAGGCCGGGCGCGGTGGCCGAGACCTCCACCAGCTGGTTGCGGGCCCACGCCGCCGCCACGGCCTCGGCCGAGGCCAGCGCCGCCGTCACCTGCGCCCCGAAGAGGCGAAAGGCCGGGACGTCGGCCGGAGTGATCCAGGCGCCGGCCGCGGCGATCACCGTCTCCGGCGGATCGCCCACCCGGAGCGCGATGGCCCGCTCGAGCCGTGCCTCCCGGACCGCCTCCCGGATCCCGCCCGGGACCCCCGCGATGCGCTCTGACGCGGCCGGCGCGTCCTCGATGAACATCACGCCCTCGCGCCAGGTCCAGGGCAGGGGATGGACGCGCCGTCCGGCGGGCTCGGCGTCGAGGCCGGCCGACCGGAGCGTGGAGGTCACGCGGTCCGGCGCGATGAACCGCTCGACGAGCATCCCGTCACCTTCCTGGCGAAGCTGCAGGGCGGCCAGGCCGAGATCCGAGAGGCCGCGGGCCACGGCGTCGAGCACCCCGTCCTGCGCGACCTCGCGCTGAACCCGGGCGCCCAGGCGGGCCAGCGCCTCGAGCTGTTCCAGATGACCCGCGCGGGCCGACAGGTCCACGAGCTGGAGCAGGAACTCGTCCGGGCCGAGCGGGGCGACGTGCATCTCGAGCGGGAGGGTCCGGCCCGACGCGGAGACCGCGGTGACCTCGTAGAGGGTGGGCTCCGGCTGTCCGCGCAAGCGGCGGTCGCTGCGCCCCCGGATCCGGTCCGCCTCGCCCGGGGCGAGGAAGGTTTCCCAGGCCTTCCCCACCATGTCCTCCGGCGGGAGACCCAGCAGCGCGCTGGCGGCCCGGTTCACGTAGGCGATGGTCGGTCCGCGAGCCAGCATCGCCGCAACCGGGAGTGAATCGAGGAGAGCGGCCGGCGTCACGTGCCCCTCCCGTCGCCCCGGAGCAATCGCTTCTCCCCTACACGGAGCGTCACCTTCTCCCGGTCGAAGTACTCGGCGAGCGGGATGACGTGCTTGCGGGTCGCGCCCACCAGCTCCTTGAACTCCGGCGTGCTGATCTCCTTGCGGGCCCTGAGGTGGGTCACGAGCCGCTCGCGAAGCCCGGCCACGGCCGCGCCGTCGAACCAGATCTCCGGCGAGACGCGTACCGCGATCCCCTCGGCGGCGAGCAACTTCAGGACGGCCGTGACGTCGGGCACCGACGCGGCGGCCAGGAGGGGAAGCTCGACCACCCTCGGCGGGGCCAGCGCGCCTTCCTTGAGGATGGCGGCCACCCGGTCCTTCAAGGCCCCGCCCTGGCCGCCGGAGGCGGCGGCGTGGCCGCGCAGGCGAACCATGTCGCCATCGACCGCGATCTCGGTCTTCTCCTGAAGCTGGGCCAGGAGCCGCGCGAAGAGGCGGGGATCGGTGACCGGTGGCAGCCGTCCGCGCAACTCCTCGCGCCCGGCGCCGGCGGCGAGCGGGTGGGCGGCATGAAAGGTGGCGAGGGCCTCGAGGATGCGTGCCTGGAGCTCGCGGGCCACCGACGCCGCCACCCAGGCCCGGCGGTCCCGGTCGAAGAGCAGCGCCTGCCCCCGGGCGCCCAGCCGCTCCAGCCCGGCCTGCACCGCCCGCGGGGACAGCGCCGTCCGCCCCAGGAGCGCGTCGGCGGAGAGGCCGGCCGGCCCCGCCATGTCGAGCACGACGAGCAACCGCGCGTCGGCGTCGCCGCCGGCCAGGATCCGGAGCTGCTCGGCGTTTTCCGGCCGCCCGCGCCGGCGCTTGCGGGGCAGGATGGCGAGCACCCGCCCTCCGCCCAGGGTCTTCCCGCGCCCCTCGATGGTGCGAAATCCCCGCAAGATGAAGCGCTGACCGGGGAGCGCGGCCACCGGCGCGGCCAGCCGGAGCTGGGCAACCCCGGTGTCGCCCGGCGCGACCTCCGGGCGCCCGTCGACGAGCGCCACGGCGCAGGGCACCTGGGCGGTCCCCACGTGCAGGAGCAGCCGCGAGCGGTGCCGGACCGGGCGCGGCGAGGCCTCGAGGAGCGACAGCTCCACGTCGAGGATGGAGGTCGGAGGGACCACGCCCGGGTGGACGAGCACCTGGCCGCGGGAGATGGCCGAGGCCTCGACGCCCGGCAGGTTCACCGCGGTGCGCTGGCCGGCCGAGGCCCGCGGCGCGCCCTTTCCGTGAACCTGAACGGTGCGGGCGCGCAGCTCCCCGACCGCCGCAGAGGGCGGGACCAGCGCCAGCGCGTCCCCCTCGGCGAGGGTGCCGGAGAGGAGCGTGCCGGTGACCACCGTGCCAAACCCCTTCAGCGTGAAGGCGCGGTCCACCGGCAGGAAGAGCGGCCCGTCGGCCGGGCGCTCCGGGACCTCCGCGGAGAGCGCCGAGAGCACCTCGACGAGGCGCGGCAGCCCTTCACCGGTTCGGGCCGAGACCGGGACGACGGCGGCAGACTCGAGGAAGGTCCCGGCGCAGGCGGTCCGGATCTCCTCCTCGAGGAGCGGGAGCCAGTCGGCCCCCAGCCCGGGCAGGAGGTCGCTCTTGGTCACGGCCACCACGCCGCGCGGGACGCCGAGCAGCCGGCAGATGTCCAGGTGCTCGCGGGTCTGGGGCATGATCCCCTCGTCGGCCGCCACCACCAGGATCACCACGTCGATGCCGCCGGCACCGGCCGCCATGGCGCGCACGAATCGCTCGTGGCCCGGAACGTCGACGACGCCGGCCACGATCCCGCCGGGCAGCGCCAGGTGGGCGAAGCCGAGCTCGATGGTGATGCCGCGTCGCTTCTCCTCGGCCAGCCGGTCGGTGTCGATCCCGGTCAGCGCCTCGACCAGCGCGGTCTTGCCGTGGTCGACGTGCCCCGCGGTGCCGACGACGACGCGCTTCACGGTGAGTCAAACGCCGACGGTGCCTGGGTCGACGAGCGGTCCGTTCGCGTCGAACTGGTAGTCCCAGGGGAACACGATGAGCTGCGCGGTCTCGAGGGCGAACCACTCCGGGTGGAAGCCGCCCGGGCGCACCACCAGCGCGGCGGCCTGGACCTCCTTCGCACCGGAGCGGCGCGCCAGGGCCTTGGCCTTTTCGAGCGTGCTCCCGGAGTTGGTCACGTCGTCCACCACCAGCACCTTCTTGCCTCGGGCCTCCGGGACGCGGAAGGTGGGGACGGCGCGGCGGTCTCTCGCCCGCTTCTCCACGCGCACCGGGAGGAACTCGGCGTCGAGCGGCGCGGCGAGCGCACCGCCCACGACGATTCCGCCGCGGGCCAGGCCCAGGACCACGTCGGGCTTGAAGCCATCTGCGATGCGAGCGGCCATGTCGCGCACCACCTCGCCGAACTCGAGCCAGGTCAGTTCCCGGACCCCGCCGGCGGGGGGAGGGGCGGACCGGGTCAGGGCTCCGAGCCGCTCCAGGGCCCAGGCGTCGGCCACGCCCACGCCGAGCGGCTGCTCCGCCCGGGCACGCTTGCCGGCAGCCGGCCTCGACTTGCGCGGCGTCTTCGACTTGGCGGTCTTCTTCGGCTTCTTCGAGGGGGCGATGGCGAGCCTCCGGGAGCAGGGTCGGTGGGCCGGGGAGGGGAATCTAGCACGCGGGCAAGCCCCCCTCCAGCCGTCGGGCAATGTCCGAAAGCTCCGCCTCTCCAATGACGTAGCGCTTCTTGCAGAATTCGCAGTCGATGACCACCTGCTTCTCGGCAGCGAGCACCGCATGGATCCCGTCAGGTCCCAGTGCCGAGACGGCGTTGACCGCCCGCTCCCGGCTGCAGTTGCAGACGTAGGAAACCTGGCCTCGCGCCAGCACCTCGAGGCCGTCTCCCACCACCGACCGGGCCAGCGCCTCGTCGGTCGCCCCGCTCGCCAGCGCGTCCCGGAAGGCCCCCTCGGCGATGCGGCCGCGAACCTCGTCCAGGGCCGCTGCGCTGCCCTCGGGCATCTTCTGGACGACGACGCCGGCCACCGCCCCGAGCGGCTCCTTCCCGGTGGGCACCACCTGGATGTCGAGCGCAGTCGCCACCTGCTCGCTGGCCGCGAAGTAGCGGCGCAGGTTCTCGGTGAGCGTTCCCGGCACCACGTCCACCGATCCCCGGTAGAACTTGCCGCCCCCAAGATCCCGCAGCACCGACAGCGTGCCCGACCCGCCGAGCGCGGCGCGCGGGCCGACCGCCGGGTCGCCGGGGAAGTGCACGTCCGGCTGCCGGACGCGCCCCCGGATGTTCCCTTCGGTGTCGGCGTCCACGAGCAGGCCCGACAGCGGACCGTCCACTTCCAGCGACAGGTTGATGCGGGTCTGGTCCTTCTGCAGGGCGCCGAGCAGGAGCCCGGCGGTCAGCGCCTCGGCGAAGATCGACGCGCTGGTGGGCGCGAGCCCGTGCAGCATGCGAGCCATTCGCGACAGGTCGGTGGCCTCGACCAGGATCACTCTCAGATCGGCTGGACGCACCAGCCCGCGGAGCAGCAGGTCCTTCACGGGGCCGCCGGCGATCGCGCCAGCACGCTTCGCAGGGTCTCGCGGATCGAGTAGCGCGGAGCCCAGCCGGTGTCGCGAATGAAGCGGGAGCCGTCGACGGCGCACAGGTACTGGAGGTAGTCCACCTCGCCCGGCGGGTAGGAAGAGAGGCGGGTCTCGAAGAGCCGTTTCACGATGGGGCGAACCAGGAAGTGGGGAAGCGGAATGGGAGTCCGCCCCAGCTCCCGCAGCGCGGCCGAGAGCGGGACCTCGCCCGCGCCGGTGACGTTGTAGACGCCGCGGACCCCGGGGCGAAGCGCCAGCGCGATGGCGCGGCACACGTCCTCCTCGTGGATCACCTGCACCATCGGGTCGAATCCCAGCACGGTCACCGGCCGCTCCAGCCGGAGGTAGTTGGACGGGGCGTTCCGCACGGTGGGGCCGACGATGTTCACCGGCCGGAGGATGACGGTCTCGATGGCCGGGTGCTGCCACATGAAGGACTGCGCGTACATGTCGACCTCGATGAGGTCGCGGTAGCCAGGCAGGCGCGCCGCCCCGAGGAGCGGCGTCTCCTCCGGCAGGAAGTTGGGGTTTCCCGGGGCCGGGCCGTAGACGTTGGCGCTGGAGAGCAGCACCACCTTCTTCACCCCGTGACGAGCCGCGATGTCGAGGAGCTTCTGCGTTCCGGCCACGTTGAAGCTGTGGGCCTCGTCGGCGTCCTCGCGCGGATCGTGCTTGAGGCCGAGGTGGGCGATGGCCTGGATCCCTCCTCGCCTGAAGACGTCCTCGACCTGGGCCTTGCGGATGTCGAGCTGGTGGTGCTCCACGTCCTTGGGGAAGTCGCTGAGGGGGCGCCGGTCGAACCCCACCACCCGGGTCTCGCCGTGGAGGAGCCGGGCGAGCTTCCGCCCCAGGTTTCCGGCGATGCCGGTGATGGCCACGCTGGCGGGGAGCGCTCTCACCAGAACACGTGCTCCCGCTCGGCCAGGCCGCCGGCCAGCAGGCCGGCCACCGCGTCGCGCACCCGCGCGACCTTTCCCTCGAGCACCGCGTCCTCGTCGTCCGCACTCCCCGTGAACCGCATCGGCTCCCCGAACCAGATGCGGTAGCGCACCGGCATGGGAAGCGGGAGCCCGGTCAGGGTGACGGGGAAGTGAGGGAAGGAGAAGAGCTTCGCCAGCGGCTGGAGGTCGAGGATGGCCGGGGCCTGCTCCTCCGCCCCGACCACGCCCACCGGGATGATGGGCACGTCGTTCTCCAGCGCCAGCCGCATGAAGCCCAGGGGGAAGCGCTGGAGCTGGTAGCGCTGGGCGAAGGGCTTGTTCAGGCCGCGGGTCCCCTCGGGGAAGACCATCAGCACCTCGCCCGCGGAGAGCAGCCGGCGGCAGTTCTGGGGCGTGCCGACGATCTGGCCGCAGCGGGCGAAGATCGTGGAGACGAAGGGGAGGGTGGGCACCCACTTGTCGACGAGCGCCCGGACGGCGCGCGGCGGATCCTTGTCGACGAGGCAGGCCGCCTCCACCATGGCCGCGTCGAAGGGGAGCTGCCCGGAGTGGTTGCCGACGAGGAGCGCCGGCCCCTCGTTGGGGACGTTCTCGAGGCCGAAGGCCTTGACCCGGAAGTACTTCCGATAGAGCCAGAGCACCGGCGCGGCCGCGGCCTGGAGGAAGTCGACGTCGAAGCCGTACGGGTCGACGCCGAACTCGTTGCGGGGCGGGGTGAGCTTCTCCAGGCGCTCCCGGGTGCCGGGGCCGCCCAGCTCCAGCGTCCACCGGCGCAGCCGGTCCTGGATCTCGTCTCCGATGCCCGCCATCGGCTCGATCTATCACGCCCGGTGGCCGGCGCCGATCCCCTTCACTCCCCGGCCTCGACGTGATCCGGCTCCACCGGGGCGCTGACTCGCAGCACCCAGAAGAGGCGCGCGACCTGCCGGAGGACGTTGGGCACGCGCCGCAGCAGGCCGACCGAGGGCGGGCGCTTCTCGTGCAGCTCGATGGGGATCTCCACCACCCGCTTCCCCTCCAGGCCGGCGCGGAGCACGAGCTCGCTCGCGAAGACGTCCCGGTCGACCACGCAGCGCGACGCCACCGGGGCGATCCGCACCCGCGAGAAGGCCTTCACGCCGTGGGTGTCGGTGCCGCGGAAGCCGAGCGCGACGCGCAGGAGGGTGTTGTGCACCCAGGTGGCCAGCCGCCGGTAGGCCGGGCGCCCGTCGAGCGAGCCCCGCGCCCGCTTCGACCCCACCACCATGTCGGCCCCGCCGCGCGCCAGCACCGGGAGGGCACGGTCGTAGAAGGTGGGGTCGCAGAGGTCGATCTCGTCGGCCACCACCCAGCGGCCGCGAGCCTCCAGGATCCCCCGCTTCAGCGCCAGACCGTAGTTGGGCTCGCTCGTGCGGATGTAGCGCAGCCGGGGATGGGCCCGGGCGAGCTGCTCGAGGATCTCGACGGTCCGGTCGCGCGAGCCGTTCTCGGAGAGGAGCAACTCGTAGTCCCATCCGCGACCGTCGAGCGCCGTCATCAGCTCCCGGCAGGCCGTCGCGACGATCCCCTCCTCGTTGAAGACGGGAATGACCACGGTGATCTCGGGCGCGCCGGGCGGCATGGGACCGTCCATTCCTTATCACTTCAGGGCGCTTTCAGGCGGTGGGCCGCCTCCTGTCCGCCCAGGATGGCGTCCTCCATCGAGGAGTACTCCCAGTTCCCCGACCGCCCGGCCACCAGGACGTCCCGCCCGGCCAGCCAGCCGCGCACCTCGTCTCGAGCCGGGCCATAGGCGCGGTCTTGGATGACGTAGGCCTGGGGGATGACGCGGGTTTCGGCGAAGAGCACATCGGACTGGGAGTGAATCATACCCAGGTCGAGCAAGGCGCGTCGCGCGGCCGCCTCCGCCTCGACGGCCGGCACCGCCGCGGCCGCCGACATCTCCACGTAGAAGCTGCGGGATCCGGGCGGCGAGAGAGAGGGCACCGCCGCCGAGGCCGAGCCGACGCGGTACGGACGCAGGCGAGCCTCGGGGAGGTAGACCCAGTGCCAGGGAGGCGCCCCCACGTCGCGGGCGGCCACGTTGACGTAGGTGACGGTGGCGGCGCGCAGCGCCCCAGCCGCTTCGAGCACCGCCTTTGGGGCGTCGCCGACCAGGTCCACCATCTCGGGGAGCGGGATGGTCGAGATCACGGCGCGGAACGAGATCTCCTCGCCGGAGGAGAGGCGCGCCACCTTGCGGATCGGGTCGAGGGCGGCGACCCGGACTCCGCACTCCGGGGCGCGGGGGAGGCGCCCGGCCAGCGCGCGCACGAAGGTCTCGATGCCCCCGTCGCGCGGGTAGAGGAAGCGCGCGTTGTAGCCGGCGGCATCCCCCTCCAGGCCGAGGGCGCCGCGGACCACCTGCTCGAGCGTCGGCCGCGGCACGAACCGCCCCATCCACTCGGTGCCGAGCTCCGACGGCGGCACCGTCCAGAGCTTCTGGTTGTAAGGAAACATGAAGTTCCGCGCGATGCCCTCGCCGAGGTGGCGCAGGACGTACTCGGCGAAGTCGCGCGGCTCCCTTTCCCGGAGCTGGCGCCCCTTCTCGCCGAGGTGGGCCTCGACGAACCCAAGTACGTTCTCGGCCACCACCTCCGGCGGCAGCCCGTGCGTGTTCACCTGGTACGGGTAGCGGGTGAAGACGCCGTGGGACCAGATGGCGGCGCGCCGCTCCACGGAAACCCACCCTCCGGGGAGCAAATCCTCGGCGAGCGCCCGGACGGCCGGGTCGCGCAGGTGGAGCCAGTGGCCGGTGGCGTCGAAGGCGAAGCCGTCCCGGACGTCCGTCCGGCAGAGCCCCCCAGGCCGGGACTCCCGCTCCAGGAGGCGATAGCGCCCCTCCAGGGCCAGCGCGGCGGAGAGGCCGGCGAGGCCGGCGCCCAGGACGAGCACGTCGCTGTTTGGTGGCGCTCGGTTCACGGGCGGCGGTACGATTCCAGATTCTAGCTAGCACGCAGGTTGCTCCCGCGCCAGCGCGCGCGGATATCGAAGGGCTACCCCGCCATGCGCATCACCTGTCCGCAGTGCCAGGCCGGTTACGACGTCGATCCCGGGAAGATCCCGCCCGACGGGCTCAAGGTCCGCTGCCCGCAGTGCGACCGGGTCTTCTCGGTTCGCCTAGCGGAGAGCGTCGCCACCACCATGCCCGGGCAGCCGCCGACGTCGGCGGGCGCGCCGACCATGGTCGGGGCACCGCCGGCCCCTTCCGCTGCGCCGCCCTCCTCTCCTCCGGTCGCGCCGCGCGGCGGCATGACCATGGTGGGCATGGCGCCCCCGCCGCGGCCCGCCGCCGCATCCAGGCCGGATTCGCCGGTGCCGTTGCCGGGCAAGGCGCCGCCGCCGCCGATGCCGCCGCTGTCCACGCCCACCTTCGTGGGCGCGCCGCCGCCTCGCCCGGGTCCGCGCGCCCCGCCGCCGGCGGCCGCCTCCCCGAGCACGCCCGGGGCAGTCCCGCTGCCGGCTCCTGAACCAAGCGGAGAAGGGCTTGCCAGCGAGTCCTTCTGGCCGCCCCAGGAGCCGGCCGAGCCGGAGTTCGAGGCGGTGCCCGACGCCGAGCCCGACATGGAGCCCGACGTCATCGAGGTCAAGGCGCTCGCCTCGGACGAGCCCGACATGTTCGCCGCCGTGGCCACGCCCGAGCCGGGCGCGGTGGAACCGGCGGAACCGGCACCGCCGGAACCCGAGCCCGAGCCCGAGCCCGAGCCCGAACCCGAGCCGGCCGCGGCGCCGGGACCATTCTCCTTCGGCGAGGTCCCGCTCGACCATGCCCAGGAAGCGGATCCCTTCGCGCCGCCGCGTGCCACGGTTCCTCTGGCCGACGAGGAACTGGAGATGCTCTTCTCGCCGGAGGGCGAGGTTGCGCCCCCTCCGCCTCCGCCCCGGAAATCGGGCGAGGTCCACTACAAGATCCGGCGCCCGTCCGGGCGCGTCTTCGGTCCCTTCACCGAGCGAGAGATCGGCGACATGCTCGGGAAGGGGGAGCTGAACGGCAACGAGGACGTCTCCGCCGGCGAGGGGGACGAGTGGGTATCCATCGCCAAGGTGGCGGTCTTCGAGAAGGCCGTCCGGCAGATGCAGGAGGCGCCTCTGGTTCCCGAGTCGACCGCGCCGTCGGGCGGGACGCGGATGCCGGAGCCCTTCCAGCCCCGGATGCAGACCGGCTTCCGCGAGGGGGTGGCGGGCAAGTTGAGCCGGCGCACGCTGATGCTGGCCGCGGGCGCGGGGGTCCTGCTCCTCGTCGTCGTCGTCGGCCTGGCGGGCGCGATGTCGCGCCATGGTCCGTTCTTCTGGAAGGTCTTCCGCAGCCACAGCGACCCGGCGGTGGCGAAGCTCGCCGCCGAGGGGCGCGCCGCGCTCGCCCAGGACGCGTTCCCGTCGGACGAGAAGGCCCGCGAGCTCGCCGAGCAGGGCCTGGCCCGGCGGGGCGACGATCCGCAGGGCATCCGGCTGTTCGCCAGCTCCGCCGCAGCGCTCGCGGCCCGCGGTTCCCATGGCGGCGTGCCCCGCGCGAAGCAACTCGCCGCATCGCTCGCCGCCGCCGAGCCGGAAACGCTCGCCGCCCAGGAGGCGCGGGTGGCGGCGGCGCTCGCCGCCGGCGACGACGCCACGGCGTCGGCCGCAGCGCTGGAGAAGCTCCTGCCGTCCGACGCCGATCCGGAGTCGCTCTTCCTGCTCGCCCGCGCGGCGCTGGCGAGCGGCGACCCCGCCAAGGCCACTTCCTTCCTCGACCGGCTCGACGCGAGGTCGCCGGGGTCGCCCCGATCGGCGCGACTTCGCGCCACGGTCGCCGCCCGCCGCGGGGACGACAAGGCCGCCCGGCAGCTCCTCGAGGCGGCCGTCGCGAAAAGCCCGGAAAACGCGGCTGCGGCGCTCGACCTCGCGGCGCTTCTCGACCGGACCGGGGATCCAGGCGCCGAGGCGGCGCTCCGGGCGCTCCTCGAGAAGGATCGGCTGGCCCGGCTCGGACCGGCCGAGCGGGCCCGCGCCCGCGTCCTCGTCGCCGGCGTGCTGGCCAGGCGGGGCGACCCGGCCGCTGCCGAGGCCGAGCTGGAACTGGCCACGAAGGATCAGCCCGGCTCGGCCGATGCCCGCCTGGGGCTGGCACGCCTGCTGCTCAGGCGTGGGGAGGCTGCCAAGGCCATCGCGGCGCTCGAGCCCGTTTCCGCGGCCACCCGCTCTCCGGCTGCCTCGGCGCTGCTCGCCCGGGCGCAGCTCGCCGCGGGCAAGACGGACGACGCAGCCGCCACCATCGACGTTGCCCTGACCCGCTCGGCCGACAACTCCGACCTCCTCCTCGCCAAGGGGCTCGTCGAGCAGCGCGCCGGAAGGGGAGCCGAGGCGCGCAAGCTCTTCGAGAAGGCCGCGGCGAAGGCGCCGGGTGGCTGGGAGGCGCCGCTCGCGCTGGCGCGGCTGGCGGTTTCCGAGGGAGATCTCGCGACCGCCGCGGCCCAGGTCAAGATCGCCTCCGAGAAGGGGCCGGGCGAGCCCGACGTGCTCGCCGCCGTGGGCACTCTCGAGCTCCTTCGGGGCGACCAGCCGGCTGCCGGGGTGGCGTTCTCGAAGGCCCTCGCCGCCGACCCGTTGAACCCGGCGGCGCTTTCCGGCTCGGCCCGGCTCGCGCTCGTTCGCGGCGACCTGCCGGCGGCCCGAGTGCTGGCCGAGAAGGCCGTGGCGGCCGATCCCGGTTCCGCCGATGCGCAGCTCCTGCTCGGCTGGACGCTCTGGCGCGCCGGCGAGGTGGAGCCAGCCCGCAAGGCACTCGAGACCGCCGTGGCCCTCGATCCGCGCGGGGCGCTCGCGCGGGTCAGGCTCGGCGCCCTGCTGCTCGAGCAGAAGAAGGCCGACGAGGCCCTGAAGCAGCTCGACCAGGCCACGAACCTCGACGCCAACCTCGCCGAGGCCCAGTACTGGTTCGGGCGGACGCTTCTCGCCAAGGGGGAGGCCGCCGCCGCCGTGGACCGGCTCCGCCGTGCCACGAACCTGGCGCCCGGCGAGGCCGTCTACCACGTCGAGCTGGGCGACGCGCTGGAGCGCGCCGGGCAGCTCCCCGAGGCCATGGAGGCCTACCGCGCCGCCATCCGGGTCGCGCCGCGCGCACCGGAGGCCTACGAGCACCTGGCCCGTCTTTACGCCTCCCGCGGCGACTGCAAGCAGGCCGTCCCCCAGTTCCAGAAGGCGCTCGAGGTGGCCCCGAGGCGGGAGGGAGCGCGCATCGAGCTCGCCTCCTGCCAGGCCCGGCTCGGGCGCGCCGCGGACGCGGTGGCGCTCTACCAGCAGGCGCTCATTGGCGACCCCACCCGCGTCGAGGTCTACTACCTCATCGCGCGGGCGGTGAACGACGGCCAGGGGCTCAAGGCCGCCGTGCCCTGGTACGAGAAGGCCGTGGCCAAGGAACCGTCGAACCCCATGCCGCATCTCTACCTGGGCTACTGGCACAAGGAGCGCGGCCAGAAGGCGGCCGCCGTGCAGGAGTTCAGGAAGTACCTCTCCATGCGCCCGGACGCCGACGACAAGAAGGACGTGGAGCGGGAGATCGAGGACCTGGGCGGGAAGTAGCGACGCTGCGGCGAGGAGGGTGCGGCGGGCCGATTCTTGGAAGCGCGACGAGGCGACCTGGTGTAAACCTCGCGTGCCAATCGGAGGTTTCATGAGTCCAGTCACCTTCTTCGCCGCACTCGTCCTCGCCCAGGCCGCCCCGCAGGCCGCCCCGCCTGCGCCCGCGAAGCCCGCCAGGGTCCTCACGCTGCGCGAGGCCATCGACTCGGCGCGAACGCAGAACCTCGACATCCAGCAGCTCGACGCCCGCGTCCAGCAGGCCCGCCAGCTCGCCTGGAAGGCCTGGTCGTTCTACCTGCCCCAGGTGAACGCCGGCGTGCAGGTCGTGCGGAATGAGTACGAGGTCTCCTTCGACCTCCCATCCGGATACTGGGTCCGCGACATGGGCACGCAGCAGGGCCCGAACGGCGGTGGCACGGTGCCGGGCAACCCGACCAACTTCCTCGTCTTCCCGAGCGCCCTCTCGTCCTCGGTCGTCGTGCCACTCGTCCAGACCCAGGGGCAGGTGAAGCTCTCCCAGGCGCTCGTCGCCCCGCAGGCCTGGCTCCTCATCGCCAACGCCTACAAGGCCGAGAACGTCATCGACTACAACATCATGCAGGCCCGCCGGGACATCCTCTTCGGCATCGCCCAGCTCTACTACGGCGTGGCCAGCCTGAACGAGCTCATCTCCGTTCAGGAGCGGCAGGTGGTGCTCACCAAGGAGCGGGAGCGGGACTCCCGGGTGCGCTTCCAGGCCGGCACCGGCACCAAGGTTGGCCTGCTTCGCGCCGAGATCGACCGGTCCCAGGCCGAGGAAGATCTGAAGAGAGCGCAGATCGACTTCCAGCGCGCCAAGCTCTCGCTCGCAACCGCCCTCGATCGCCCCGACGACTTCGACATCGTGGTCCCGGCCACGCCGCTCCAGCCCAAGGGGCCAAACCTCGAGCAGCAGGCGCTCGAGCTGCGCCCCGACGTGAAGGCCGCAGCGGAGAACCTGGACCTGGCCTACGGTCAGCGCACCCAGCTCTACATGCAGTACCTGCCCACCATCGGCGGGTTCGGTGCCTACAACTACGCGAGCACGTCCACCTTCAATCCCAACAACTTCAGCTGGCAGGTCGGCCTGGGGCTCACCTGGACCCTTCTCGACGGCGGCCTGCGCGAGGCTTCCATCCGCGAGGCCTCCGCCAGGATCGTCGAGGCCGACGCGGCCAAGCGACTCACGGATCTCAGGGCGGTCGAGCGGGTCAAGCAGTCCCAGCTCGATCTCGAGGCGGCCGTCGCCAACCGGGCCAAGGCCAAGGAGCGCACCGGTCTTGCCACCGAGAACGCCAGGCTCGTCGACGTGGCCTTCAAGGCGGGTGCCGCCACCTACCTCGAGTCCACCGACTCGGTGCAGACACTTCGCCAGGCAGAGGTGGGGCTCGTGTTCGAGTCGCTCAACGTCGACCTGGCCACGCTCAAGCTGCTGAACGCGGTCGGCGCCTTCGAGGAAGTGAACAAGTAGGGGCGCGACTAAGGCAGCGCCAGCGGCCCCTCGGCGGTGACCCGGTTGCCGCCAGCCTCCTGGGCCCGGAGCAACGCGCTCCCGGCCAGCGCCAGCATCTCCAGCTCGGTGCGCCCCGGCGTGTAGGTGCCGAGGGTGTCGATCCCGATCACGCCGACGCTCACGGTGACCGCGAGGTCCTGCCCGTGCACCGGAAGCTTCGCCTGATCCGCCGACTTGCGGATGCGTTCGCCGAGCGCCCGCCCGGCCGACAGCGGGGTCTCCCTCGACACCACGCCGAACGCCTCCGCGGACAGCCGGGCCAGGACGTCCTCGCGCCGCACCGCCGATTTCACCAGACGTGCAACGAGGTCCAGGATCTGGTCGCCGGTCGCCCGGCCGTAGGCCTCGGTCAGCCGCTTGAAGCCGTCGACCTCGACGACGAGCAGCGACATGGGCCGGGCGTGGCGCTGGGAGGTGACCAGCTCCGCCCCCAGCCGGTCGTCGAAGTGGCGCCGGTTGAAGAGTCCGGTCTCCGGGTCGAGCAGCGCGCCCTCGGCCAGCCGTCGCTGGAAGCTGATCTCGAGGTCGTCGCACAGGCAGTACTTGAACGAGGAGTGCATCCCCATCTGGATGCGCTGTCCGTCCTGCAGGCTGCAGTCGGCGACCTGGAGCCCCTCCACGAAGATGCCGTTGGTGCTCCCCAGGTCGCGGAGCCGCGTTCCCTCCGGGCCACCGAGGACGCTGGCGTGGCGGCGAGAGACGCCGGTGTCCTGGAGCCGGATCTCGCAGGCCGGGTCGCGCCCCAGCACGATCTCCCGCCCTGCCTCCAGCGCGAAGATCTCCCCGAGCTGCGGCCCCGAGACCATGAGGAGGTAGGGGCGCTTTTCCGCGGGAGGGCGAGCCGGTGCCAGGCTCCACGCCTCGGTTCCTTCTCCGGGCCGGCGATCGTCCTGGGGCATCCGGACATTGTACCCCGCGCGAGGCCTCCGGTCGCCATTGCGTCCCGCGGGTGCCGGTCACATGATCCAGGGCACCCCATGGTTCGCCCGCCCGCCCTCCGCATCGTCAGCTACAACGTTCGCTACTTCGGCCACGCCTTGAAGGGGCTGGCGAGCACGCGGGGGCCCGAGCACCGGATTGGCCGCGCCTTGGCCGCGCTCGACCCCATCCCGGACATCGTCTGCCTGCAGGAGATCGAGACCATCTCGCTGCGATCGCGGCTCGCCTACCGGCGCGCGACGTCGGGGGAGACCCAGCTCGAAAGCTTCATGTCGGCGCTGGAGAAGTCGTTTGCCGGCATGGGGGTGCCGTTCCCGTACGACGGGTTCCACTTCCGCGCCCACACCAACCGGATCCGCAAGGTCGCCATATCCACCACCGGCCTCGCCATCCTGGTGAACACGCGCCGGCTGCGCGTCGAGTCGCACAACGTCGACTCGCCCCACCACATCACCCACCACCACGTGGAGCGGTTCCGCGACCGCAAGCAGGCCCGCATCTGCGCCCACATCCACGTCGCCGACCCGTCCGGCCGGCGGCTCCACGTCTTCAACACCCACATCTCGCTCCCCACCCCGTTCGCCCGCGGCTTCTGGACCGAGCCGGCGCGAATGGGCTGGGGCCCCAACCAGTTGCACGAGGCCCGCACGCTGGCCACCTTCGTGGCGCGCCACGCCGAGGGCGGCCCCTACGTGGTCTGCGGCGACTTCAACTCCGCGCCGGGCTCGCCGGTCATCCGCTACCTGACCGGGACCGCCGGGTTCCAGAGCGCGCAGCAGGCCCTCGGCTTCATCGACCCCGACGACGCCCGCGCCTGGCCCACGGCCGGATTCATGCGCATGCGGATGCACCTCGACCACCTCTTCTACGGGAACGGGGTCCGCTTCCTCGACCTGGACGGCTCGAGCCGCTTCGGCGACCGGCGCAGCCCCTTCGCCGGGCTCTCCGACCACGTCCCGCTCATCGGCCGCCTGCGCTGCGACGCCGCGCACCCCTGATCCGTGGTCTACTGCTCGGCTATGCAGCTTCCCGAACACGCCGTCCGGGCGCTCGAGGTGGTTCGCCGCGAGGGGCGCGGCGTGCGATTCGAGATCAAGAAGGCATGCGAGCAGGAGCGTTGGCGGCTCAAGGTCTGCTACGGCACCCCCGACGCCAGCGCCGGAGGAGCGAAAGAGGTCCAGCTTGGCCTGCTCTGGGCCGAGGACCTGGCCGGGCTCGAGGCGCTGAAGCGGAAACTGGAGGAGGAGGGCGAATGAAGAACCGGATCCCCTGGACCCTGGCCACGATCGTCGGGCTCGCCGCGGCGGGCTGCTCCACGCTCATCGCGGGCGGCGCGCGCCCCGCGTACATCCGCGACTCGATGCGCGACTACCGTTTCCCGGTGGCCTGCGAGGCGCTGTGGGTCGACGCGTTGAAGGTGGTGGCCTCCCAGGGCTACGAGCTGGTGGGGAGCGACCGCGAGCTGGCGGGGCAGGACAAGCAGGGGGTCATCACGAACGCACTGAACGCCGGCCACGCCACCACCAAGGACGACCGGGGCGTCTACGAGACGGAGACCGACTTCGACAGCGCACGGGAGCGCTTCCAGATCCGGGGCACGCCGGCGGGCAAGGACGGATGCATGCTCGTCATCACCGGGATCAAGCAGGACCGGGCCGACATGACCGAGAGCCGCTTCCGCGACTACGACCAGGAACTCCTGGTGCTCTCCAGGGTCGCGCCGGCCGAGGCGGCCAGGATCGCCGAAGCGGCCGACAAGAAGTGAAGTGACGCCGCCTAGA
>Ga0315278_10000912_pt1 | contig 25628 bp, 31 predicted proteins | sample YL17G06_0_MG_FD_203880 | JGI IMG/M metagenome (GOLD analysis project Ga0315278, IMG submission 203880) | Sediment microbial communities from Yellowstone Lake, YNP, Wyoming, USA - YL17G06_0 | ecosystem: Environmental > Aquatic > Freshwater > Lake > Sediment | place: USA: Wyoming | collected... | reverse complement strand
GGACACCGGCGGCCCTATAGAAGTTGAAATAACGGCCGGGGACTTTGTCAAGACCGGGTCATCGTCAGAGGCATATAACCGATTCCCGCTCTACATAACGATTACAAACAAGAACTGGCAGAGCGGCAGCACAGTCATACCAAAGACTGGAACACGCGGCGACGACTATCCTGTTGAAGTGACTATAGACCTGCCGTCTAAGCTAACGGCCAGCGACTGCAAGCTCCATGACACCGTCAACCTCTGGAAGGGCAGTAGCGCGCAAATAAGCTGTGAGATGAAGGTGACCCGTCCGCCGGAGAAGAGGGAGGATGTCATTATAACAGTCAAAACAGAATACAGGTACGAGCTCCAGGCGTCCACGAGCATAACAGTGACAGGCACGAAGTAGCATGAATGCTGTCTTGCCATTGTTCCTTTCGTCATTCTGCCTTCTGTTCTCAGCCGCGCTGATGCTTCTTGTCCTTTTCCGAAAGCCCATGCAATGGGCAAGGCCATGGCACCTGCTCGTCTGGGCAGCGGCATTCCTTGGCGCCGGCTTCGGCCTCGTCGAATATTCATTGTGGATAGGCGGCGAAAATCTTTTCTCTATCGTCTTCGCGCCTAACGTGCCCATGCTTGCATTCTTTGCAGTCTGGTTCCTTTTCCTGGCCTGGCTCCTGGAGAAGCAGGGAAAGAGAAAGGTGTGGGTCGCGCTTCTGGCGGCGCTTGTGCTTCTCGTGGCCATCGCTGTGAACTGCATGGACTGCCTGAGGCTGTGAAGGTTTTATTTCAGTCCGCCGATATATCAAGCATGAGGTCCATACTCATCCTTGCCGCTGTTATGTTTGTTTCCGGTTGTGTGATCCAGACGACGCCTTTCATGGGCTCAGGGCTTGTAATCAGCGAGTTCTCGGCCGACTTCCCGACTATATACTCCGGCGATGAAGTTCACCTAGGTCTGAAACTTAGCAACACAGGCTCCGTCGATGCAAACGTAGTCGGCATGGATATGACAGGTCTGGACCTGAAGAGCTGGAAGGAGAAGTCCAACTCATGCAAAGAGCTGTCACGAACTCCAATAAAGCCTGGCGGTTCAGTCAACTGCATAATAGCGTTGGTTGCCCCGGACATAGGCAACCTCGAAGTTCCGTTCACCCCGAAGATCCACGTGACTTACAGTTACAGCTCCAATGCCATTGCGCTCGTCACCGTAGGTACGACTGACGAGCTGCGACGCATAGCGTTGCAGGGCGGGTCGCTGCCTTACGAGGCCAAGTCATCCGCAGGCCCCGTCTCCATAGACATCAAGGCGTCCAGCCCCATTCGGGCATCCGGAACGTCAGCCGAGTTCCCTGTCAGGATGACGGTAACTAACGGCGCCGGCACAGCATGCTCAGGAAAATGCAGCCCGTCTACGTGGAACAAAATAAAGCTTTCGATCACAACGACAATGCAATCCGCAGGCTGCCCGTCGCAGATAGAACTGATCCTATACAAAGGCCAGTCCAACTCATTCTTCTGTAATATGAAGGCGGCGTCAGGAGACGCTGGCGCAGGCCTGACACAGAAGAGCATCGAAGTCCAGTCCGACTACGGGTATATCATCGAGGCTGAGACTTCATTGTCGATAAAGAGGCGGACGATATAGTCAGAAATCGCCGAGCCTTAGCTGGCCCTTTTTCTCTTTCTGCGGTTGCGGCTCATCCTTCTCCTCGAAAAGCGGCTTCCCGTAAACGCCATCATATCCAGGTTCTATATGCACCTTGCCTTCCCTGCTCTTGACTATCAGCTCGGCTATCTTCCTGTGCGTATGCTTGGCTATTTCGTCAGCCGAAGCCTCAAGTATTATCTTGAACTCCGAGCCAAATGCCTTGATGAGCTTGGCATATTCTTCCCCGACTTTCTTGGAACTTGGCTGGTCTACGCCCAGCCCGAAAGCCAGCATCTCTGACAACGGTAGGACGGAGACGAATGGCGCAGCGCCTTCAGGCCTTTTCCCTTCCGGTCTGTCAGCCAGTTCTTCTACTCTGTTAAGCACGCCTATTGTGAGCGGCCTTCCGCACTTCGGACAATACCCGCCGTGCTTCTTGCTTTCCTGCGGGCTCAGCGAGATGTTGCAGGTCCTGTGCCCATCGAAGTGGTACTTCCCATACTCTGGGTTCGTCTCCACAGTGAAGGCAAGTTCTTTTGAGCCTTTCTCCCGCAGCGCTTTGAGAACGCCGCCATATGTGAGCTTCCCCAGTTCCAGCGCCGTGGCCTCACGTCCCATCCGCCAGGGCCAGAAAGAATGTGAGTCCGAGAAGCTGACAAGGATGTATGGATCAAGTTTCGACACTCTCCAGTTCATTGCCGGGTCGCTCGACAGCCCTGTCTCCAGCGCATGGATGTACTTGGCCTTGTCGCCGAAGCATTCTTCAACGGAATTGAAGCCGCTGTTCGAGCCAAGCATGGAGAACCACGGAGTCCATGCATGCGCCGGAATTATTTCAATGTCCTTGCTTACGCTGCGCATGATGTCGACAAGTTCCATGCAGCTGAACCCAAAAATTGGCCTGCCGTCATAGTCCAGGCGCCCGTAGCGAAGGAGCCGTTCGTTTATCTGGTCCACGACTTCCAGCGACGGCGCCAAAAGCACGTTATGGACCCGTCTGCCCTTGCCATCCTGTGTATAGATGTTAGAGAGCTCGCTCGTAAGCAGGAATGGAAAACCTGATTTGGATCTGAGAACACCCGTGCCGTCGTCCTTCAGTTCCTCCTTGATTTCTTTGAGCCAAAGCGGATGCGTGAAGTCGCCTGTCCCTAAAATACCCAGCCCCTTGATCCGGGCATAGCTTTCCAGGTTTTTTATGGTTATGGCGGTGCTGCACGCCCTGGAGAAACGGCTGTGTATGTGCAAGTCCGCGTAGTATCTCATGGTGAAAATTGGCATCCCTGTTTTAAAAGCGGCCTACAGTTTTTTCCAAAACGGCCTGTTTTTTTTGGCTTTCTCTTCCTTTATCCGCTTCTCGTTCGCGTCCACATGCCCTTTGACCGCATCCACGGCTGACTGGGAGTTGCCAACGCCTGACGTGTTGCCGACTCCCACAATCAGCACCGTTCCCTTCGTGTTCTCAAGCGATCTTTCTATGCTCTCCATCACGTGTGGGAGCGCATCGAAGATGCTTTTGCGCATGAGGGTTATGGCCTCCTCTTGGCTCATCTTGACAACTATACTGTCCAACGGGATCTCTGCCTTGACTGCAATGTCCTCTATGTGGTACTTCTCAACGCCTATGCCGCCTATGGCAACACCGACGCCCTCGGCTATGCTTCCCGTCTTCTCGCCTTCGAGCTTCGCAGCTGCATCTATGGTTATTATCTTCGTTATGCGCTCCTTGGCCATTATTTTCTTCGTCGCCACGTCAAGCCGTCCGAGCCTTCCACCAGGACCGGAGGCTTTGACGAGTATGACGTCTTTGCCTTTTATTTTCTTCTTCAGCATGACCGTCTCTTCTGCTATCTCTTCCATGCGCTTGCTGGCCAGGCTCGCTATGACCAACGGGCCCAACCCATCCCCCACGGGTTCGCCTTTTGCCAGGTTCTGCGTCCCCTTGTAGACTGCCTTCGCTATCCTCTCTATCATTGGCAATTGCATTTGCAGGACCATCGCTATCTGCAGGTTTTTCGTCTTTCGCACAAGCTCTACGTAGTGCCTGACTATCTTCGCAATCTGGTGCATGCTTATCCCGCCGGCAAGTCCCATCTCCAGGTTCGCCTTTTCCTCGGCACTCATGCCAGGGGCGACTTGATCGACGAAATAGCTGAACCGCTTCTTCTCCTGCTGCACAATGTGGTCAAGCTTGCCCACGATGCCATATGGGTCGAGCGCCGTAGGCGCTATGATGAAGAACTCGAAGAACCGCTCCACCGATTCGACCATCCGCTTTTCCGGTTTTTTCTTCCCGGCTATCCTGCCGATTATGAACTTCTTTGATTTCCCTGACATCTCCTCCAGTTCCGTGGCGGTGCTTTCCAGCTTGTACATTATCTGCGATATCATCAGCCTTGGGTAGAACCAGAAGAACCCCATGAGCAGGAAAAACCACAGTATCTGCATCACCCAGTTGTCACCCATGATCTGCATCAGGTCCACCATACAATCAGTGCACCTAATTTGGTGTCCCCTAATAAAAAGGTTCCCACCATGTAGGCGTTAGTTGATGGGACTGCGGGAATGATGGATTTTGGACTATTCCAGAAACAGTATAAATACAGGTCATTGGAATATTCTAAATATGCAGGTCCCCGGGCTTTTCGCCCCACTGCCAAAAGTTGGGGAAAAGAGCATGCGCGTGCTTGAAGCCATACGCCACAACTGGCCCACCAACCCCTACGAGGTGGCAGGAAGGATGGGTGAGCGGGGCGACTTGAAGCACTTGTCAGCGCGGCTCCTTTACCATTTCCGCCGCCTCAACGATGGTGGATACATAATGATGAAGAAAATCGGAAACACCTTCGTCGTCTGGCCCGCGGACATCGAGAAGCTGCGCATCATCCACGAGCTGGTGAGGGAATGACTGGTTATATCCGTTCGATGCGACCGGAAACATGGCCTTTGGCCTCGATTCCGACACTTTTCTCAGGCCTCATGGCATCAGGCTTTGACTTGTCAGCCGCAGGCCTTGTATTGCTGGCCCAGCCGATAGCCATCCTTTGCATCGTCGTCCTTGGTGCAATAAACATGTTCAATGAAGTCTATGACACCAGCCAGGACAAAGTCAACAAACCCACGCGTCCAATCGTGAGCGGAAAGCTCAGGGCGTCGTCAGCCCGGAACGCATCATTCCTGCTGTTCGTCGTGGCGTTGGTCTGGTCGCTGGCTGTTGACCCCATGCTTTTCGCCATGACAGCTGCGTTAATTGTTTTGGGGATAGCGTATTCTCTCCCGGAGCTGAGGTTGAAAGACAATGCGATAACTGCCATGCTGGCGCTGGGACTTGGATATGGTGTCATAATGCCCCTCTCCCCATGGCTATTGTTTACCGGCTCCAGCGCATGGGTCGGTGCACTCATAGCCATCATGGGTTTCGTCTGGTTCGCAGGGACAACGAACTTCAAGGATTTCAAGGATCGTCCGGGAGACGAGGCATCGAAGATACCTACGTTCGTGGTCGTTCGCGGTGAGCGGTTCACTCTGAGGCTTATGATGCTCATGATGGTTTTCATTCCGGCGTCTCTTCTTGCGGTTTACGTGGCGCTTCGTTTACTGCCGGTGATGGCCCTGCTGGCTGGGGTGGACCTCGCATTGACGCTTTGTGTCCTGGCAAGCCTGTACCACGATTATTCACCAGAAAAGGCGTTCACCGGGTACAAGATAACATATTTCCTTTACCCGTTGTTCTTCATGCTTCTGGCTGTGGGGTTTTTAGGCAGCCAGTGAAATAATTAGTGTGTGGGTGTATGTTTGACTTCTTCAAGAAGCTGCTGATGTCAAGGCAGATGACGTTTGAGCGCGGTCAGATAAAGGTCGGCGGCGACATAGGCATCATGATCAGCGGCGCAGCCTTGGTCCACATGACGGACACCCTCATCAAGGACTTGGGCAAGGAAGGTGAAAGGCAGATGTACCTTTCAGCCAAAGTCGGGGGCCAGTCTCTTGGCAATTCTTTCAAAAGAATTTACAACATCGGCGGCCCTAAGCTTGCTGATTTGCTGAGGCGCCTGGCAGAGATGGGCGGCTGGGGCGAAATAGAGGCCATCGGCTTTAACCCGCAGGAAAAGAGCGTGATTTTCAAAGTGACCAACTCCCCGTTCCCCATGCTGACCAAAATACGCGGAAGAAAGGCATGCCACATGACACGCGGCCTCCTCACCGGGGGCATCGAAGTGTGTTTCAATACGCCCGTGGAAGGGGTTGAGGTGCGGTGCGTGAATGAAGGTGCGCCTTACTGCGAATTCCACATAAAGCCCGCTGGGAAGTTTGACAGGACTAAGCCGCTTTTCAAAGACCAGCTGTTCTGGGTCAAGTGAGCGTAGCAATGGTGAAGCTCTTCACCTTTTTGTATTCGCGCAATGCGTACTCTGTGAAAGCGCTCTTCGTGTCCTTCATTATCTCCATCGGGTCGAGGAACCGGGCCTCAGCTATCTCGTCAGCTCTCGGACTTATCTCTCCGCTGGCCTTGCACACATAAATGAAGCATGTGAACCACATATCGCTTCCGGAGAAGATCTTGCTCATCGCGAACGCCAGTTTTTTTGACGTCACTTTGAGTCCAGTCTCTTCCATGACCTCTCTGTCTGCAGCATCCTCTAACCGTTCGCCGTAGGCCATGACACCACCAGGCAGCTTCCAATGCCCTTCGCCCCAGCCTCTGTTCGGCTTTACTGCAAGCACCTTCCCGTCGCGCTCTACTATCATATCGACCGCAAGCATGGGTTTCGCTTTCCACAGGCTACGCCTCACCAGAGGGTCGACGTTGTTCATCATTATGATGTCGTCGTTGGCGTGCCATTCTTTTGGAAATGCAATCAACGGTTCGCAGTTTATGACATTGGCGTCAGAGAAGGGCATTGTCTTCCGCTCGCGGAACTTGAAAGGTATCTCTTTCCTGTCCGTAGGGAAGCACAGTTTTCCGTTCCGTTTGACCAGAAAAACGCGCCCGTCCGTCTCGATAAAATAGTGCACCATTGTATTTTTTTGTAGTGTCCGTTTAAACGTTTACTCTACCAGCTTCCATTTCAGCCCATAATGGATGATTCCGTCCTTGCCGTCCTCTGAGATCTTGCGGAAGACTGCTGTGACTTTCTTTCCTGTGGCAATCTTTTCCGGCGTGTCCACGACCAGGCCGGAAATCAACGGCCCCTCGTCCAGCTTTATCATCGCAATGACGTAAGGCGCAAGGCTCTCGAATCCCTCCGGCGGCGTCCTTATCACAGTGTGGGTCGTTATCGTCCCCGACGGCGTGAACTTGTGCTGTTTCGTGAAGCCCTTACTCCTGCAGCTCGGGCATACGCTGCGCGGCGGGAAATAAAGCGACCTGCACGTTATGCACTGCGTCCCGACAAGCGTATACTTTGCCTTTTGCAGACGCCAATACAACGGGACGGATGATCTGTATGTCATTTAGTCCCTCCTCAGTATGTGCACCAGTGCTGTCGCCCCGGAACCGCCGACATTGTGCGCCAGCCCTATCTTTGCGTCTTTGACCTGGTTGGGCGCCTCTCCCCTGAGCTGTCGTGTTATTTCTATGAGCTGTTTTATGCCCGTGGCCCCGACAGGGTGGCCGACTTTCAGCCCGCCGTCTGTGTTGACCGGCATTGAACCGCCCATGCTCGTGTCTTTGTTAAGAAGCATCTGTTTGCCTTTGCCTCTTTTCGCAAAACCCAGATCCTCATAAGCGATGATCTCTGCGATGCTGAAGCAGTCGTGCACCTCCGCGACATCTATGTTTTCTGGCCCGACTCCAGCCTGGATGTAGGCCATTTGCGCAGCTTTTTCTGACGCGCGGAGTCTGCAAAGTTCTTCCCTGTCATGCAATGCCAGCGTGTCGCTCGCCTGGCCGCTCCCGGCTACCCACACAGGCTTTTCAAAGTGCTTGGCCACGTCCTCTGTCGCCAGTATTATGGCAGCCGCCCCGTCCGTTATCGGTGAACAGTCAAGAAGCCTTAACGGATCGGCGACAAGCGGTGATGCAGCTACATCCTGGACGGAGATGGGAAAACGGAACTGCGCGTATGGGTTTTTCACGCCGTGCGCATGGTTCTTCACCGGGACAAGCGACAGTTCGTCTCGCTGCAGTCCGTACCGTTCCATGTATGCCTGCGCCATCAGCGCGTACAGGCCAGGGAAAGTAAGCCCGATGCTCGACTCCCATTCCTGGTCGCCTGCGCCCATCAGCGTCCCTACGCTCCCCGTCGCCCCGATGTCTGTCATTTTCTCTGACCCGCCGACCATGACGATCTTGTGGTGGCCGGAGAGTATGGCGAAATAAGCTTTGCGGAATGCCAGGCTGCCTGAGGCGCACGCAGCTTCGCAGCGCGTGGCAGGAATGGGTGTCATCCCTGCATGGTCCGCAGCCAATGCAGCCAGATGCTCCTGGCCGACGAAGCGACCGGCAGACATGTTGCCTATGAAAAGCCCGTCTATGTCAGAGGCTGTCATCCCAGCGCTTTTCAATGCCATCGCCCCAGCCTCGGTGGACAAATCCCTGAGTGATTTGGACCAATGTTCCCCCATCTTCGTCTGGCCTATGCCTATGATGCCAACTCTCATGCAGTCACCCCTTTCAGCGTGTTCATGTGCTTCGCATAAGTCCCGTAGTCTATGTACTCCTTGCGGTTGATGTAATCGTCAGTCTTTGGCGCCTTGTTCCGTATCTCGTCCAGCCTTCCGTTGACCTTTATTGCAAATGCATCGCTGCCTGCTCCTGACCCGTATGACGCCAGTAGTATGCGTTCCCCCGCCTTGGCTATGTCCAGCGTCTTGCATAGCCCGACGAGGCTGCTGCCTGAATAGGAATTGCCCACCTTGCAGACGACAAGGCTGTCTTTTATCTTCTCCAGCGGTATCTCCAACTCCTTGGCCATCGCCAGTGGGAACTTGCCGTTGGGCATGTGGAAAACAACGCGGTCGAAGTCGTCGAGCGTCAGGCTCAGTTTCTGCAGCAGTCCTGTGACAGCCTCCCTGACGTGGGTGAAATATGCAGGCTTCCCTGTGAACCTGGCGCCGTGCCTTGGGAAATCCTCTCCGTGGCGTCTCCAAAAGTCAGTCGTATCCGTGACGTAGGAGAAGTGCCCTTCGATATGCGCAGCGACGTCCTTCCTTCCTATGATGAACGCAGCCCCACCCGCAGCTGCCGTAAACTCCAACGCATCGCCAGGCCTTGACTGTGCAGTGTCAGCGCCTATTGCCAGTCCGTAGTCTATGTATCCGGCCTTGACGAGTCCCATGCAAAGCACGATGTTGCTGCTCCCGGCCCTGCATGCAAACTCCGTGTCCAGTGCGCTGATGGCTGGACCAGCCCCGATTGCCTCAGCCACGATCGTGGCTGACGGTTTTACGACATACGGATGGCTCTCGCTGCCGACATAGACTGCGCCAAGGCTCTGCGGGCTAATGCCAGCACGGGCCAATGCATTCTTGCTTGCCTCGACGCTTATCGTGACCGTGTCCTCGTCCCTGTCAGGGACGCTTTTTTCCTCTATGCCTAAGCTAGCCTTCACATCAACCGGGTTCTGTCCCCACACCCTGGCAATCTCTTCGACCTTTATGCGGAACCTGGGTATGTAGCACCCGTAGCCGACAATTCCTACTCCATCTGGCATGTCTATCACACAGCAATAGCCTGCTGAATACTCTGCAGTAACGTGGCTTACTTGACTTTAGAGCCGCAAAGCCTTTTAAACGTTAGACCCTGGGTTCGACAGATGCCATACGTTGCGCAGGACGCCGGTATTGCATGCGCTGGGATGAAAGTATTAAAGCTTAAACGGCAACATAGCATACAGGTGTAATATGGCCAAGGCAAAAGCTGTGCACGAGTCGCCGAAGAAGGAACGGCACTTTTCGTCAAAGACCGCGATATCGTTATTCATCGGTTTCATTATGGTTGCTTCCACAGCTGGATATGCTGTCATGCAATCGGCAGGGAGCAGCCAAGAAGTGAAAAAGAACCCGTTGGACGAGGCATATTCAGTGAACCGCGTGCTGAGCGTTTCGGAGAAGGTCTACATACTTCAGCGGACAGGTCGCATGCTTATAGAGAATCTCTACAACGAGAGCGGCGGCGAGCTCCCGGAACTGACGGACTTTGCGTCAAAGAACGTAGCGTACGTGTTCGTTGAACAGGCCATGATAAACGCATCTGACGAAGGCGGCGAGACAGGCCTGAGGTTCATAGGCATGAACGGTGGCATCCAGGAGCTGGATGCGGCAAACCTTTCCAGCGACAGGCTTTTCGATCTCGTCTGCGAGTTTGGTGTCAGGCGGCCTGTTGAATGCACGCTGAGAGGCATGTAGTCGTCAAAAAACTGTTACCTTCATGAGTTTTGACAGTTCGACCTTTCCCTGGGCAAATTCCCTTCGCCCGCCACCTGCGCCTCCGGCCTTCTTGCACAGTTCAGTTATCAATGCAGCCATATCATCCTGCCTGCTCATTCCTATGATGTCGCCGCTTTCGTTGGCCAGGACGACAGTGTGAACCAGCCCCGTTTCAAGCAAAGACTTTCCCGTTGCGATAAGCTCGTCGCGCGTGCCTGGGATGACTTCGAACAGCCTGCCCTGCTTGGCTTTGGACAGCAGCTTCAGCGCCCCGGTCTTGGAGGCGCGGACGGACAGCGATTCCATGTTTTTGCGCTGATCCTTCCACATCCAGAAGACGTGCTCAGCGATCTCTTCGAGGCTGTGCCTCTCCTCTATTGCAGCCACTGTCGAACGGGCGGCACCTGCTTTCTTTTCCAAAGATTCCAGCTGTTTCCTGTCCTCGTTTATCTGCTTGGCGAACCGCGCCAGCGTTTCTGGAAGCTTTTCCGGCGTGACTTCGAAGACCTTGGCGGCCTTTGTCATCTCGCTCCTTGAATATTCCTGGTCTTCCATGCGCTTCCTGAGCTCCGGAGTGACCCGTATGAACGGCAGCGAACCGATGTAATCAAGCAACGCGTTGATTGTTCTTTTCTGGTTCGCCATATGCTTTTCAGCCGCCTTCCCGGCTTTTATCGTGATCCTTGCCACCCCGTCTTGTATGCGCTCAACGCCAGTTATGATAATCGTACCTAGGTCCGTCGTCCGCTCTGCATGTATGCCGGAGCATGCTTCGATATCGATGCCAGGGATGTCTATTATCCGTATGCGGCTCTCCGGTATGACGCCACCCTGGTATATTCTCAGGCCAAACCGCGACTCGGCTTCCGGTCTGTCATACGTCCCTTTCCTTAGCTGCACATCAGAGCGCACGACCCTGTTAGCCTCGCTTTCTATCTTCGTTGCCTCCTCCTCTGTTATATTCCTATAATGGGTGATGTCAAGGCTCGCTTTTTCCATCGTTTTGCTGGCGCCGGCCTGCCACACGTGGTCGCCAAGGATTTTTCTCGCCGAGCCGTTGATCACATGTATTGCAGTATGGTGCACTGTCAGTTGCCTGCGCCTTTCGATGTCTATCGTCCCGTCAATTTTCATGCCCTTCTTGAAAGCGCCTTTCACATGGTGGATTATCACGCCGCCAACTTTGGATACGGCCGTTACAGCCTTGCCGTTTATCGTCCCACTGTCACAGTCCTGTCCGCCGACCTCTGGGAAGAAAAGCGTCTGGTCTAACACCACCTGCCCGGGCTTTGCCCAGACGACCTTGGCTGTGAATGCATTGTCCAGTGGTTTGTCGTAAAAGAGCATGCGCGTCGGCGCCACGTCCAGCGTCTCCGCCTCGTGTTTCACTTCCCTGGATTCATGCTTGCGTGTAAGGTTCGCGTAGATGTCCTCGGAGACGTTGACGCCTGCGGTCTCACGGACCATCTCCGGTGTTATTCCGTTCGATTCGTACAGGCTTATGAGCGTCTTCTCGTCGAACGCCTGCTTTCTTTCCTTCATGTCAGTCACAATCTTTCTCGCTTCTTCAACTGTCTTTCTGTATCTCACAATTTCTGCCTCGAGGATTTCATGCACGCTTTCCAGGTTTGATGACAGCTCGGGGTACAGCGGTTTCAGGAAGGCCGCATGGTTCTCCATGATCTTCATAAGGTCTATGTCTAGTCCATGACGATGCATGAACGACAGGCAGCGCCTGAGTATGACGCGCAGGTTGTAGCCGCCGCCAACGTTGGATGGTATGCCCCCATCCGTTATCGCGAAGAGCAGCGTCCGTGTGTGGTCGGCTATGGCATACAGTGCCTGCAGCGGCTCTATCTCTTTCGCCATCTGCTGCGGCGTCACGCCTATTTCCGCCGCCACTTTTTCACGCGCCTTTTGTATGCTCTTTATCTCGCCCATATCCAGCAGCCCCGCGAACCTGGCGTATCTTGCGAAAGTGCTGTTCGGTTTTATTCCCGTCTGCCTTTGCAATCCGTCCAATGCAGGCCCAAACATACAGTCATACATCGTCTCTGTCGCGTTGGAGAGCCAGAGCAGCCTCTCATGGCCCCAGCCCGTGTCATTCACAAGAGTATCCAACTGTCTGAAGCTATCACCAGCCCGTGTGAATTGCATGAACACGTGTGTCGCGACTTCCAGCCCGCCTATGATCGTCTCCATGCTCGGGCCAAACGCAGAGAAATCGGGCATCGCCCACGCATCCTCTTTGTAGACGATGCTCTCGGGCTTCACACCCATTTCCTTTGTCAGGAAATTGAAGCTTAGTTCCATGCACCGGTCCTTGAAGTAACCAGTCTTCGGAAAGCCGAACGCATGCTGGCCGGGCATCATGAACGATGTGAGGTGGCGTCCTGAGACGCCCACGGAATCTATATCCGAGAAACGGAGGCACACTTGCGGCACGATGAGCGGGTTTGCCGGGTAGACGAAGACCATCTTCCCGTTCTCTATCCGCTGGAAATCCTGTATGCTCGCTATGGTGAAATACAGGTCCGGTCTTACACGATCGATGACAGGATATCGCTTTATTGGCGTGTGCCCTTCCTTCTTGAAGAACTGTTCGAAAAGCTGCCACATGCTGACGTAGTTCCACGGCCTCCGCGTTATGCGCTTACCTATGAACTCATACGGCGAGCACGACGCGTCGCCGCACGTCTCCTTGCTGCTGTCCAGCGTCCAGAACCCTATACTGCATGATGGGCATATCTTGCGTGTGAAGCCGCGTTCCCGGAAAATCTTGGCTTCATAGTGCTCTTTCCATTTTCCGGCAAAGTCTTGCTTCAGGCCGTCCTTCGTCAGCATAAGATAGATTTGCGCCTTCAGGCTTAAAATGCGCCCCTCAAACCTAGGGATAGCAAAATCCGCCCCCGTCTAGGGCTTCATCTTTACGGCTTTACCCGAAGAGGCTCGAAAGGCCTGCTGCCGCCTCTTCTGCCTTGGCTTCAGCTTTTTCTTCTTCCTTTTCTTCTTTCTTTTCAGCCTTGGCTTCTGCAGCGTGTCCTGCCGGCGCAGCAACGGCGAACGCAGCCGACTTTATGGCTTCCTTTATGTCTATGCCCTCGAGGCTAGCGACCAATGCCTTGAGCTTGGCTTCGTTTGGTTTCTGCCCAGCGGCCTCTAGGACCTTTTTCAGTCCGGCTTCGTCCACTTTCTTTCCACTGCTGTCGAGCAGGAGCGCAGCGTATATTTCTTCCATTTCAATCCTCCATCTTAAAGGCAAGAGTCAACCTGCCCCATCCTTTTCTGCAGCCTCAGCCTCAGCCGTGGCCTCGAGCAGTTCATCCTTAGCTCCGTGTGCAGGTGCGTCAGTCGTGCCGGCCTTTAGCGCCAGCACGCTCGCTTCTGCATGGGCCTTGGAGAGCAGGAACTTTATGTTGTCCGACGTGATGAAGCCTACCGAGATTGAAAGAGCCATTGCATTGGAGTAGGCCTCCATGATTTGGGTCATGTACTGCTCAATTGGCACGAACAGTATGTCCTTGGTGTAGATCATGCCGCCTTCGCAGACTGCGAGTAGGTTCAGACCAATGTCGATCGGGGTTATTCCCAGCTTCTGTAGAAGGTTGGCCAATGCAGGCGTCACGACGTCGCCTTTCCTGGCCACGAGCGTGTCAGTCTTGACCGCGATCTTGCCGCCCTCAACCCCGACAGGGATTTTAAGCTTCTGGAAGTCGCCTATGGCCGGGCCCGCAGCTACGCTAGTTGGCCCCGCCGGCACTGTTATATTCTTGTCAAGTTTGTCACCAGCCTTTGCCGGAGCCGAAGACTTGGCCGCGGCTATGAGCACCCCTAGCTTGAACGGATTGTCATTGCTGAACAGCAGCGCGGGCATGACGGCCCCACACTCTAACAGTTCGTTCAGCCCACCAGCTTCTTTGAGTGCCAATGCTATGACACGCTTCTTTGCCATCCGTATGGAAGCCTTTCCACGGAGGCTGCCGCGTATGTCCAGCATCTGCTTTGCAGGGAGTTTGTTCAGGTCAGCTATGCCTATGACCGTATGTTTGGCTATCTCGGCCTTCAGTTCCTTCAGGACCCGTTTGTTGGTTTCCGAAACCATATCACATCTCCACCTTCACAGGCTTTCCCATAGTGAGCTTGACGAAAACGGCGCGTATGCTGTTCTTGCCTTTTGGCAGTTTGTCTTTCACTGCATTGAAAACAGCTTCCAGGTTCTTGCGTACATCTTCATCTTTCATGCTTTCTGTCCCTATCGGCACTTGGATCGTTGGCGTGTTCCTTAGCGTTATGCGTACGTAGTTCCTTGCGGCCTCCACCAGCGCATCGCCTTTTGCTTTCGGTGGAACGGGCATAGGCATCTTCCCTCTCGTTCCAAGCACCACACCAAGCGACTTACCGATAAGCGGCATCAATGGAGCCTCTGCTATGAAGAAATCGTAATCTTTGGCCACTTTCTTCAGCGTCTTCCTGTCCTTGGCCAATGCATCGATCTCTGCCCTGCCTATGGCCAAATCCGCATGTTTCTTGGCATCATCAAGCAGCGCCTCGGCTATGAATGCGACTTTCGTTTTTCTTCCTCGGCCGGCGGGTAGCTGGAAGTCCAGCGAGAACCTGTTCTCCGGTTTCTTTAGGTCAACGTTCTTCAGTGCAAATATCAAATCCCACGTCTGGTCGAATTTTCTCTTCTCGCCTTGCCGTGCCTTGGCTATGGACTCTGTTATGGATCCGGCAGACGTGTGTGCCTCTTTTTCCTTTCCTCTCAGCTTCTTCGGAGGCAGCACAGACAACGCTGGCCTTGGTTCGGCAGATACATTGGGCTTCTCAGAAACCTGCACATTCTTTGGAACCTTCTTCAATGCATTATCCATTTCCCCATCCTACTGCCGAAGCAGTCAGAACGTGCCCGGCATAAGCCGCGGCGTGTTCGGATGTATAACCATACTATGGGAGCAAACGTTTAAAAGCGTTGCTAGGCCTTCTTCTGTTCCTTAGCAGACGGTTTGCCCTTGGCGTCGCCCTTGCCCGGCGCAGGTTCTTTCTCGTCCAGGAGCGCATGGATGAAATCTTCTGGTATGCCCTCTTCGTGCATCTTCGCCTTTATCGCAGACTTCTCCTGGCCCTGCATGGCGTCGAATATGGCCTTGGCCCTCGTCTCGAATTCCTGGTGTCTTGCCTCTATTTCTGCCCTGAGTCTCTTCCTCTCCTCGTCCAGCAGCTTCATCTCCTCGGCCGATATTTCCGTCTTCTCGGCGCGTATCTCATTGTCGAACTTGCCTGCGGTTATGTCCGCGATCGTCTCGTGGGCCCGCTTGCCCTCAACCATGACACCCATCGAGTCGCACGTTCCTGCTATCTGTTTGACCCGTTCTTTCAGCGTCCTTCCCGGAAGGCCGCCCTCCTTTATCTTGGCTATCTTTATCACCTGTTCAATTTTCAAATCAGCAACCATCTCATTCGGTTTGGCCGCACCCTTCTCCAGATGCGCTTCTTTCTTTATCAGTGTAGATGCCGGCGGCGTTCCTATCCGTATCTCATACTTCTTCGAGCCAGGGTCATACAGCACTATGGCAGGGACTTGCATGCCCGCCATGTTCTTTGTCATGTCGTTGATGTCTTTGACTATCTTTGAGACGTTCAGCCCGAGCGGTCCGAGCGTCGAGCCTAGCGGCGGTCCTGCAGAGGCCTTCCCGCCTTCAACCATGACTTTGACTTCCTTCCATTCCATGCGTTCACCCTATATACCTCATATCTTTCTCCGAAATGTTTATACGTCTATCGCCCTCTGCTTTCGAGGCTTTTTCAAGGTTTTTCGTGATATTTCCGCAAAGGCCGTCCCAGGCGCATTCGCAGATGTTGAACCTGGCCAGCGCATTGCCCTTGGCGTCAGTCAGCGTGAAAGAGACTTTGTGGCGGTGCCCCTGCCGTTCCGAGAAGTCCCTGAGTACCGTGTATCTTATCCTGGGCTGGCCGAAGTCTTCCATGCCCCGTTACTCCTCGGCCTTCTCTTCTGAAGCCGGTGTGGCGTGTTTTATGACCTTCACGAACTCCGTCGCTATCGTCACGGGTATGGGGGTCGTCGCCTCCAGCAACTCAACTGTAATTTCGTCCTTGTTCTTGCTCACGCGCTTTATCTTGCCCTTCTCACCCTTGAACGGGCCGCCGATGATTTCGACTATGTCGCCAAGGTCGACGCTTATCCGTTCCTTCTTATATTCAAGGAACTGCCTGATTTCGTCCAGTTTTATCGGCTGCTCTATCAGACCCTTGACGTGCATCATTCCGTGCAGCGCCTTTTGTATGCTTCCAAGGCTGCCCTCGACGAAGATGTAACCCTTTATCTCGGCGGGGTGGAATATCGTCTTTATATCAAGCTTGCCGCCATGCGCAGCGGTTGAAAGCATGTCCAGGACAATCTCTTCCCTTCCGGACGTCGTACGGACGATGTATATGGTCATATTCCAAGCACCATGAAAATAAGGAACACGAGGAACCCGGAAAGCCCTATGATAAGCATGCCAAGACTGCAAATCTTCCCGGAAGACGTGAACTCTTCCTTCGTAGGTTTTCTTGCTATCTGTAGCACGCGCCTATACTGCCTGAGCCTCTCTCTGATCTCGAACATAAAAACCACTATCCGTTATGGCTTAAATATTTGTCGGTGTCCTTTTAAATATCCCTCTCAACGAGGTAGCGCACGAATGACGCCAATGCGTTTTTCGCGTTGCCCTCGGGGATCGCGTTTTTGCATTCGTCCCAGGCCTTGGTGGCCAGTTCCGTGGCGACGGATTTGGCATAGGCGATGGAATCGGCCTTGGTGATCAGGTCCATCGCCTCTTCTATGCGTTTTACGTCCCTTGTGTGGGCGTCAAGGATGGACGTGAGCTTCGTCCTGTCTTTGGCATCCATGTGCGAAAGCGCATGTATAACGGCGAGCGTCCGCTTCCCCTCTGTTATGTCGTTGCCGAAGCTTTTCCCGAACGCCTCCCTGTCCCTGGCAGTCAAGTCCAGGATGTCATCCTGTATCTGGAAAGCGACGCCGACTGCCTCGAGCATGCTGCCCACTTTCCTTTCTTTTTCAACGCTGCCATCGCACAGTATAACAGCAAGCCGTCCGGAAAATCGGGCCAAAGTTCCCGTTTTGAAAGCGCACATCTGCAGGTATTGCTGTTCGCTTGGCGTGGACGAGCCTTTGTGCCACATGATATCCATGCACTGGCCTATGCTCAACTTGACCATTTCGTCTATGAAAGCCTCGTACACGCGAACCAGTTTCTTGTCGCCTAGTTTCCGCCCGCGGAAAAGCAACATCGGGGCAAAGTACAGCATGTTGCCGGTGTTTACAGCTATGTCGGTCCCGAAGAGCTTATGCAGCGGCGGCTTGCCGCGACGCATTTCGGCATCATCTTCGACGTCGTCCACCATGATTGTCCCGTTGTGTATAAGTTCTATGACCGATGAGAATTCTTCCAGCCCCTCGAGCTTGCCGAACGCCTCTGCCATAAGAAGGAACAGTGAAGGGCGCCATCTTTTGCCGCCGCGGTCGAGGAAGTCCCATACAGGGTCTGATATTCCTTTCTGCACCGCTTCCAGGTCGTATGCATACGACGGCTTCCCGGCAAGCCATTCGATGTAGTCCTGCGTCGCCCGCCTGGGCACCACTCTTTCAAGCATCGATTCTATGAGTTGTTTTTTCTCGAGAAACTCGGCGTCCATGCGTCTTGTTTGGCCACGCTTTTTAAAAAGTCACGCGCTTGGCACTTGGGCAGCAACCATGCCGGCGTATAGGATTTAAGCTGTCTACGCCAATATTTAAAAGATGTTGAAGAGAGTCCCTTCTGGAATACCCGGACTTGACAAGCTCATGCAAGGAGGCTTCGTCGACCGGTCTGTCATTCTCGTAACAGGAGAGACCGGAACAGGCAAGACTATATTCGGCTGCCAGTTCATCGTCGCGGGTGCCGAACAGGGCGAACCCGGACTGTACATCAGTCTGGAGGAGAGTCCGGAGGAGATAAGGAGCGACATGGCCAGTTTCGGTATGGACATGGAGAAGTACGAAAAAAAGAAGATGCTGAAAATAATATACCACGACCCAGTCCAGCTAAACAACATCGACTCCGTGATAATAGGTGAGGTCAATTCCATGAAGGCGAAGCGCGTCGTCATCGATTCCACGGCGTTGCTCGCATTGAACATCGAGAACCCGGCGCAAATTAGGCGCCGCGTGTTCAGCGTCATAAACACCATAAAGCGGAATAGCTGCACCGCGGTCATAATCTCTGAGATCCCGGAAGGATCTAAAGCGATATCGCGTTTCGGCGTCGAAGAGTTCGCCGCCGACGGCGTGATAATTCTCCACTATCTGGGGATCGGGGAAATCTCAGCCCGCAGCCTGACGATACGCAAGATGAGGCGCACGAAGCATGGCAACGACGTCTATCCGCTGGAGATAAACGACAACGGCATAATAGTCAGGAAGGTCGAAGTCTAGCCAAGTGAGAAAGGAAAGTCCATATCCACGTGTTCCAGGTTTGCTTTAGCCAGTTTCTCCACCAGGCCGTCCATTTCGTTGTCCGTCAAGTCCCTAAGCACTGCTCTTCCCACAAGGCCTAATGCGATCTCTTTGCCGATTGCATTCTTCCATGCCGCTTCATATGGCGACAGCGCCGCCGCGCTGAAATCCCCGGCGTCGAAGCACCGCTTCAATGTTATGGCAGCGGCCTTCGCCGCCGTGAGGCCGAATATCACGCCGCCACCTGACCATGGTTTTGTGTGGCCTGCCGCGTCGCCGATGAGCAATGCACGGTCAGCGAAAGTCCTGCACGGTCCCACTGGTATTGGCGCTGCTTCGCGTTTCCCGCTGACACTGAAAAAACGCTCAACGTCATCAAACTTCACTGACGGTCCCATGGCGCCATATTCTGTCCCGCTGCCGCGCGGTATTCTCCACAGGAAGCCGCCAGCTGCCGCGCCGTTGAAGAATATGTCGACGCTGTCCGATTCGTTCCTTCCGTGGACTATGATTTTTAGCCCTGTCAGCATCTCTGCCGGTCGTTGCCCAATCGCCCGTCCGACAACGGACGAGGCCCCGTCGCATCCTAAGACAACCTTCGCTTTCACTGTTCCGGCACTCGTTTGCAGCGCCACCCCGTTTTTGTTTATAGCCAATCGCTCTACAGCGGTCCCGGTGAGGACGTTGCATGAAAGCCTTTCGGCAAGCATCCGGTCGAATGCGTGCCTGTCGATGACATAGACTCCAGCGCTTTTTTTGAGCCCCGCCACAGTCCCGTTTGGCGAGTGCACAAATGCTGTGGAAATCTCATGCTCGACTGACGAACCTGGGTCCACGAAACGGCTGATGTTTTTGCTTATCAGGCCGGAGCAGGTCTTGTGACCTATGGTCTGCCTTTCCAGGACGACGACATCCAATGCATTTTCGATCAGGCTGGCTACGTAAAGTCCTGCAGGTCCCCCGCCAACCACAGCGATGTCATGCGTTGCCATACGTCTACACCACGCTTTTAAAACTGTGCGCCCTTATTTGTTGGTATGGACCTGCCGATTAAAAACTACAAGATGCTGATAGTCGTGCCGATAGCGCTCATGGTCATATCAGTAGCCATACTTTCCATGCATTACATGCAGACTGGAGACTGGTTCAACCGCTCGTTCGAACTCACCGGGGGCACACTGATAACTGTAGAGACGAAACAGGTTCCGGAAATCGATATGGTGGAAAACGCGCTGTCCGCCTACAAGGTCAGTGTGCGGACTCTGACAGGTTTCGGCGGTGGCAAGCTCCTTATACAGGCCGAAGCTAGCGCCGACTCCGAAGCCATAATTGCGGCCCTCGCTTCGGCGGGCATCGACACGTCCGTGTCGTCCGTGCAGATGATAGGGCCGGCACTCAGCGAAAGCTTCTGGATCCAGGCGCAGATAGCAATGGCTGTGGCCTTCATACTCATGGGCGTTGTGGTCTTCGTCCTTTTCCGCGACCTCGTTCCCAGCGGCTACGTCATGCTTTGCGCCTTTTTTGACATAGTCGTTACGATGGCCCTCATGCAAGTCTTCGGTATCGAGTTGTCGTTAGCCAGCCTCGGAGGCCTTATAATGCTCCTTGACTATTCCGTTGATACGGACATACTTCTGACCACACGATGTCTGAGGGGGACGGGAACCTTCGGAGAGCGCTGGAGGTCATCGGTAAAAACTGGCCTCACGATGTCCGCCACAGCTTTGGGTGCGATGCTTGCGCTGTACATATCCGGGTTGTCGCCCGTGATATCGGAAATAGCCGCGGTTCTCATACTTGGCCTGTGCGCTGACGTAATACTCACCTGGGTGCAGAACTCGATACTGCTAAAGGTTCACATGGAGAGGAAAGGATTGCTATGAGCGTCATGAAGAACTGGCACATCTGGATGCTATTGGTGTTCGTGGTAGCCTCGTTCCTGGCAATAGGCATGCGCGATTATCCATACGGTCGTGAGGGTGTGAAAATAGCCTACGTCGCCAAGGAGTCCCCTGCATTTGGCATCCTGAAGCAGGGGATGACTATAACGGCACTCGACGGAAAGGCTGTGCTTGACGCCAATGCGTGGAAGTCCATGTCCTTGGCCAACGGAACGGTAAAGCTTACCGCCGACGGGAAGAACTATGATTTCACAGTCAATACCACGCTTGGCATCGACGCTGTTGACATGGACCGGACAAACGTCGAGCTCGGGCTGGACCTGCAGGGTGGCACGCGCATCGTCCTGCGTCCAAAGACCAATGCAACTCCAGAGACAGTCCAACAGATAATATCCATACTCCAGACCCGTGCCAACCTCTACGGCCTCAAGGAGATAAACTTCTACCCTGTGACGGGCATAGGCGAGTCCTACGTTCAGATTGAGGCCGCCGGGGTCGGCAGCGACGTCGTTGACGACCTGCTTTCAAAGCAAGGCACATTTTACTCGCTGATAAACAAGTCCGCCCCCATCAAGGGCAATACAGCCTCGTTGAGGATAGGCGACTCCTATTATAACATAACGTTTGGCAACGGCACGATAAACGCTGGGAGCGGTGAAATCCAGCCCGGTGGCAAGTTCACCCTCCAGGATGTTGAGTTCCGCTACGTCAGCGCGACTAACAAGACCGTGGAGCTTCTGGCCAAGGTATTCGACAACGATGACATAGAGCTCGTGTACACAGACCCTCAACAATCAGGCATAACTCCCCAGGGCAAAGTTTTCTTCTTCCATTTCACAGTCCTGGTCTCGAGGCAAGGCTCTGAGAGGTTCGCGGCGCTGACGAAAGGCATGGACGCGTACCTTGACATGGCAAGCGGTGAGGAATACCTCACAGGAAAGCTGTACCTTTACCTTGACGATGAGCAGGTTTCTGACCTGAACGTGGGCTCAAGCCTGCGCGGCCAGGTGATCAGCACGCCGTCCATCCAGGGTTCCAGGGAAACCAGAGACGCGGCCACGAAGGAAATGCTGAGCATGCAGACCGTGCTCCGTTCAGGGGCATTGCCTGTGGGTCTTGAAACTGTGTCTGTTGATGTGATATCCCCGAGGTTGGGAAGCACATTCTTCGAGTCCACGGCCTACGCGGCGGCCTTGGCGGCCATCATAGTCGTGGCTTTAGTGCTAATCCGTTACCGGAGCTTGAAAGTCGCAATCCCATTGATATTCATAAGCTTCTCAGAGGTCCTCATAATCGTGGGCGTGGCTGCGTCCAATGACTCTAAGATTTGGATTTCGGCGCTCGCCATCAATGCGCTCATAGTCGGGCTCGCCTACTGGAAGAAGGAACATGTTGACACGTCCGGCGTCATGGGGGCTTTCCTTGTACCGCTCGTGGGCCTCATCGCATGGACCATAGACCTCGCCGCCATTGCTGGCGTCGTCGCCATAATAGGAACCGGTGTGAACCACCAGATAATCATCGCTGACGAGACTATAGTGAAAACGGAGGAAGAGAAAAAGAAGAAAACGTATTTCTTCAAGGACCACATAAAGCGCGCGTTCTTCATCATATTCGGCTCGGCCGCGACTACGCTGGCTGCCATGGCGCCGCTCATCATCCTGGGAATCGGGATGATCAGGGGCTTCGCCATAACAGCGCTAGTAGGGACGCTGATAGGCATACTCGTGACCAGGCCAGCTTACGCCGGGATAATAGAGACGGTAATGTCAAAAAAATAAAGGCTTATAAGTCTGCGCAGGCGATATAAAGAACAGGTGCATGCATGGAACTGAATGTGCTTCAAGATGAGAAGGGCCTGCTCAAGGTCGAAGCAGTCGGTGAAACGCACACGCTTATGAACATCCTGCGCGAGAACTGCTGGAAGACCGGAGCAACTCAGGCTTCGTACATCGTAGAGCATCCGTACCTGGCCCACCCGAAGATCATCGTCCGCGGCGCCAACCCACGGAAATCCTTGGACGAGGCAGCGCAGTTGACAGAGAAGCAAGTCGCAGAATTTCTGTCCGCTTTTAAGAGGGCATCAAAGAAGTGAATCCGCGGTCATTTCTGTTTGTTGTCTTGTTTGTACGTCGCGTAGAACATGGCCGCTATGAACACTAGCGCCAGTATGACTACCATATCTTCTGAGAACAGTCCGGATACGGGCACGGCAGAGCTTCCCCCTGCGCCGGCCGTCAGGAGAAGCATCACAAGGCCTAGTATGATGACCATGAGCGTGTAGTCCTTCTCTTTCTTCTTGTTGAACAGCTTGTAGGCGAAGCCTACGAAGAAGAATATTATGAACAGCATGGTGGCGGGCCCGAGTATGGAGTAAATGAAATCTGCAAGGAATGCATTGCTAGCGGCGAACAGGGCCACGGCCAATGCGATCAGCATGTTCGCGGCCTTGTTCTTGAACAGCTCGCTTATCTGCAATCCTCCGTACGCTATGGCCATTGTGAAAAAGAACGGTATGGCCTGGTACGCGATATCCTCGAACATGGTAATATAATATTTGCCTTCAATGGATTTAAGAGGCTTCACAGAGGTAAAATGCCTATAAAACGGCGTTATAAACGCCTCACGTGGACTCCTACGAAAAGTATTTAAATACCCAATACCAATAAGTAATTGTCACTAAGACGTGGTGACAGGTGAATGATATGAAAAGAAACCTGACGGATACAAGGATTGAAGATATCATTGTAGCGTTAGAGCAGGAACTTGATGACGTCTACGAGTCAGGCGCCAGTTCTGGTCATTACAAGGTTGTTCCTGAAATTGTCGAGGATGGTATCGTATACGCGGCCATGGTAGCGGAAGATGGTGTGGCGATGAGCTATGACACTGAGTCAGATCCGGCACGCCGCGTTTGTGCTTATGCCCATGAGACTGTGCACAAATACTTCCCAGGGCTTGCAGTAAGCACGCATACGGCTGAAAAGAGGGCAAAGGACGAACTGACGGTGGAATACATGACAGAGCGTGTGCTTACCGAGCTTCTCTTCTCAGATGACGATGGCGTAAAGGTGGCAGCGCAGGCCGGTCTCAAGGCTCAGAGGAGCAGAAACCCGGCAGATGTTTACGGATCAATCAGCTCTACAGGCTGGGAGCGCTATCAATCCGGCGGTGGGGCAAAAGGTTTCTATGACACACTCTTCGATATGGCTACCAGCACCACTTTCGCTCTGCCCCGGGCAGCGGAGACTGCAGTAAGGTCGTGGGTTGGCGGGTTCCTGGAGACTATGGGCGGCCTCAAAATCGTGGACAGCAAACCTAATGTAACCAACGCAATGGAAACGTTGGCTGCCGCGGCTTACGCGGACTATAAAGCATGGGCTACAGCGGTAAGTAAACCCCCAGAGAAGAAGAAATAAGGTTTTAACCAGCCTGCGCCATATCTTTAATTGATGAATGAGATCCTGGAGATACTTGTCGGGCTGTTGTGCCCAGGGGACGCTACGTACAGTTGCGAGCAGTTCCTTTACCCGTATGAGGGCAACACATTGCTCCAGGTCCTTTGGTTCGCTTTTTTCCCGATGCTCTTTGTCATCCTCTTCACATACATACTTTCCGATGCAGTTGCCAAAAATGCTGGGGGCAAGTTCAAGGTGATTATAGGCATGGCCGTGGTTATGCTGGTCATAATACAGGGGTGGTATCCATACGTTCTAGTTATCAGCAAGTGGTGGTGGATTGCCCTGATACTCATGGGCGGCCTCTACATAATCACGCATAAGATGGGCGTCAAGCAGGAAGGCGGTGGGGGCGGCGGACATGGCCAAGTAGCCACGGCCGGGGTGGTGGCGACGACACTGTTTGGGAGCAGCGCGCAGGCCTTGGTAAACCCTCATCATATAGGGATGAACAGGAAACTCTGTGACGATAAAATAAAGGAGCTTGAAGCTCAGATAGCCGCGTTGGACTTACGGAGAAACGCGGCTCGAGAGGACAAGGAAAAATCAGAGTACGCAGCAAAGATAGCCGAATTCACAGCTCAAATAGTGTTTAATAAAAGAAGGAAAGCCGAGGGTCTCCCTCCTGTGTAATCATTCTTCTTCCTGAACTTCCTGCGGTTCCGTTGACGCTGGTTGCTTTTCCCCTGCTTTTACCACCGCAGCGCGCTTAATCAATCTGGTGATGTAGCCTGCGACCATGTTTCTTATCTTCTTCGACTTTATCGGTGCTTTTTCCTGCAGCTTCAGTTTGTTCTTGGGAAAGTCCACTCCGAACGAATCTTCATTCTCCTTTATCATCTGTTTTGCCAGTCTCTTCATCGCTGTCGTCTTTATCCGTCCCATTGCATGCCTCTCTTATTCGATTATAATGCAGGCGTGTATTTTTATACGTTCCTGCCCTAAAGCGTACTCCTCATTATGCTGTAATACGTCACGTTGGACTCGTTGTCCACCACAGCCCAGAGCATTTTGGCCCGTATGGAATGCGCGAGGCGGACAGCTCGCGACAGCTCCTGGAACGAGCACGCATAGTCCTCAGGGACTGTGAATACGACCCACTTTGTGTGCTCTTCCGGTGACTTCGGTCCTTTCTTCAGCGACACGCCACGCTGGTATACGCGGAAGTCGCATCCGAATTTGAAGCCCGTTTTTACGAGCAGCCCGCGATCGCGCATGTCGCTGTAGACCACGTATTTCACGTGCAGTCTTGAGTCCGTGGCGCTGCCATGCTCAAGCAATGCATTGAACGCCATGCCTTTCTTCCCTGACTTAACCTTCAGCCGTTCCTTGGCTACAAGGTATAGCGCCTCGACAGGCGAAAGCTCAAGCATTTTTTCAAGCAGCCGTCCGAATCCGCGCTGCAGCAGCTCATCGTAGCCTTTCTTCACGATGACACGTGTCTCGAGCAGCGTCCCTTCCGGTGTTTTGGCAGTCTGCGATTTTGTTGCCATATGGGAGGAGAGGGATTTGAACCCTCGACATATCGGTCTTCAGCCGATTGCTCTCCCAGACTTTGCCAGCTGGCGGAGCACGCCAGTTTTGAGCTATCCCCCCGTTAGACGCCCTGGACAGGGATTCCGCGCGTCGCGATTCGAACCTGTGGCCAACTGGTTAACAGCCAGTTGCTCTACCACTGAGCTACCAGGGCATCCGTGTACTAAAATATGGTGCGATGTTTATTTATAATACCTGCGCAGCGGCGCATCACTTGA
>Ga0315278_10000911_pt1 | contig 25634 bp, 1 predicted proteins | sample YL17G06_0_MG_FD_203880 | JGI IMG/M metagenome (GOLD analysis project Ga0315278, IMG submission 203880) | Sediment microbial communities from Yellowstone Lake, YNP, Wyoming, USA - YL17G06_0 | ecosystem: Environmental > Aquatic > Freshwater > Lake > Sediment | place: USA: Wyoming | collected... | reverse complement strand
GACACGTTACACACATTCGCATAGGCATTGGTAATCCCTGTATCGTCGAACTTCACGGTCGGGCCCGTCGCGGGTTTGGGTGCAGCAGGAACAGCGGTTTCGGCCGGAACTTCTTTTAGCGACATAACGACCTCCTTGAGAAAGAGTGAAAGAAATGGGAGTCACAGAGAGGGCACAGTCCCTCTCTCCTATGCGCGCTGATGTATACCACAGCCGAACAGCACAGGCGATCCCCCTATATGAGGTATAGCCCACCCATTTCTACGCTTTAAATGCTTGTATTGTAAGGGAACTTGTGAGGAAGGCGACGTTAACCTGTTGAAAACTAACACGTAGCAGTCAGAAGCACATTCACCATTATATATATAGCGCACCGCGTGGGGGATGCAATCAGCAGCAGATGGCCAGGGGCACAGATCTCCTCACAGCCATACCGTATGGCAAGACGTGACCCCCGTCCTCCGGTTTGGCCTATTTCTTCTTCGCCAATACCACCTCAATGCCGTGATCGTGATGTTTGGCTTCCTCGCGGCCCGTATGGATCAGGAATTTCCCAAGCCATGAGGCCTTCTGAGTCGACATCCCGATCATCGGGCTCTTCTTCTGCTCGCCGTGTGAGTCATCCTCTGTCCAGTCAATCACCGGACTGAGCACTGGTTGTGTCAAAGACTTCGTCGTCGCCACGCTGCCAGTACCAGTGCTCCCCCACGCTCCCATAAATGTTTTCAGCGAACGGCCCAGGAATTCCTTGACGGAGAACGCCTCAGCACCTGGCGCCGGCTGCTCCTCGATCATGCTCTCGGTGAGCGGCGACCGTCGCACGCCCGTCGAGAGCGTTTCGGTCATCAGATTGGCACTGTGCCGCTGAGCCTGCTGATCGTCAAAGCCGAGCACGTGCCCCAATTCGTGCATGACGGTTGTCAGCAAATCCATCCGGCTGGAGGCCGGGCTGTGGGCGTCGGCGATCCACTCGCCCAGACCACGGACAAAGTGGAACTCGGCATTGTCCTGCGGCGTCTGATCGATGAACCAGCCGCGCCCTGCTGCGTCCAGATCGACGAACACCGTCCCCGACACTTCCTCGCCGAGTGCGGCGCCCGGCAGATCGGCCAACTGCACAGTCACCGCATCGAGCTTCGCTATCGATGCAGCGTCCAGCCCCGAAGCAGCCCAGCGAGCCTTGGCATCGGCCAGCAATGCAGCGAGGTCGCCGGCGCTCGGCGTATCGCCGCCTCGAAAAGTTGCCGGGTCGGCAGCGGCAGCCTGAAGCAGCGGTGTGGCCGGTGCGTAGGCGCCTTCGTCCGAGCTGACCCGCACGATATCGAACGAACTGGCCCCCGACGAGACACCCATGCGGCTGATCAGTCCGTAGCCGCCGATCGTCACCGTTTCGATATAGATCTTGCTCAGCAGGACGGCGCCGTTGATCGACACGTTGACCAGCCCGCCGCGCAGCGATACGCCAAGGTTGTAGTCGGTCGAGCTGCTGACGTTGAAAGCGTAGGCCGCATCGGTGGTCCACACGTTACCGGCGCGGTGGCCAACGAGGATCTGATTGGTGTCCTTCGAGAGCACGACGTACTTGTAGTAGTTCGGGCCCTGGTAGTCGAAGACGACGCCGCCCATCCCCGAGGTCTTCACGGTGGTCGTGATGTTGAGCAACGAGCCCGCGGTGATGGGCAGGGTCCCCACGCTCGCCAGGTTGATCGCCGCGACGTTCGCATCCGTCGTGGTGGCGGCGAAGCGGTTATTCGTGCCGCTGACCCAGGTGCCGGTCGGCGCGATTGTATTTTTGAACAATTTGCTCGACGGGCTGGTGCTGCTGAAGTCGGCGGTGACGTCGACCGTGATCGGCTCCGGTGCCTTCTGCACGATCACGTTGGCGATCCGGGCCGACGCGGCCATACCGCCAACGCCGACAATGCCCTCGTTGAGCAGGTGCTTGATCCCAGCCTCGCCGATGACGACCCGCGGTGCAAACGTGAAGCTGACGCTGCTGGTGCCGATGATCGCCGTGGCCGTGCTACCATTGGCCTTCAGCATGATCACGTAGTCGGTGTCGGCCTTCACCTGGACATTGGTCCAGTTGTCCACAACCCAACCACTGGCGGTGCGGTGGCCGACTTCCAGCTTGTTGGTCGAAATGTCGATACCGGCGAACTTGAAGTCGGTATTGCTCTGCCAGTCAAAGATCAGGAATGCGTTGGCCTTGTTGCCACCGGTTGCCTTGACGGCGTTGATCGTCGCCTGCATTTCGAAGTAAACCGGGATCACGGTATCGGCCGTGTTGAACAGGCTGATGGCGTCCCCGCCCGACGCTGCCGGTGAGGATTGGTAGGAAGTGCCGACCACGACCCCGGTGCCGACCTGCGCGTTGAAGCCCTGCGCCGCGCCGCCGGCAGTGAAGGTCGCCGAGCGCAGCACGTCGCGCTGGGTGCCGCCGATGTTGCCCGGCTGCGGATCGGCCGGTCCGCCGTGCTGGTCCTTCCAGGCGGCGTCCTTTTGCAGCACCAGGCCGAGTTCGCCATACGGCTCGCCGTTGCGGGCCAGATCGGCGCCCTGGACGTCGCCCGCCCGCGTCGGGTCGGCGCCGTCGCTGGCCGACAGGGCATAGAGGAACTCGGGCAAGGCCGGTTGCATCATGCGGCTAACGGTGGCCACGCCAAACGGCGAGAACGGCACCAGGTAGCTGTTGAACTCGCCGGACCAGTCGATCAGCCGGTCACCGCCGGTATTGGCAATCAGTACGTCGCGGCCCGCGCCGCCGAAGGCGCGGTCTTCGTAGCTCGCGCTGGTGTCCGGCGTATTGTTCAGCGCAGACCCCGTGCTCCCCAGGAGGTCGTCGTCAGCATTCAGCAGGTCGTTGCCGAAGCCGCCATACATGTCGTCGCGCCCACTGCCGCCCACGAGCCAGTCGTTACCGAGGTCGCCGAAGATCTTGTCGTCGCCGTCGCTCTTCTTAGTCGAATCCTGCGTGGCGGCCGGACCTTCGGTCGCGCTGAAGTTCAGGAAGTACTCGAACCCTGACGGCGTGGCAGTTGTCCACTTGGACGCGCTGCCGTCCGGATTGAACAGGATTTTGCGCAGCGGGTCGTACTCGTCGTACAGGTAAAACTCACCGGCGCGCGTTCTGTTGCTGCTCTTGCCGTTGGCATCGATCGGGTTGAAGGCCAGCACGTTGCCTGGGTTGTTCGGGTGGTCGTAGTCGATCTGGATTCGGCCGCTCGCAACTCCAGCGATCACGATCGGCGCGTAAGACACGGCAAGTGCTTCGCCACCGCTGATCGCGTCGTCACCCGAACCGCCGTGCAGGAAGTCGTTGCCCCAACCGCCGAAGATGATGTCGTCGGAGTGGTGGGGAGGTGGCGTGGTGCCGGCAAACTCGTCGGTCGCCGGATTCCACGACGGGTCCTGGCTGAACGGTGTCAGATTGACCGCCTTCTTCAACTGGCCTGTAACGTTGATGACCGCCAACTGCACGCTGCCGCCGGTCTTGATGGTTGTGTCCAAGGCCAGTGCGGTCGTTACCCCGTTCAGCGGTTCCAGCGTGCCGTTGCGGCTGGTGATGACGCGCCCGTCGTCGCCGATGACGCCGTCGTCTCCCGTGCCGCCGGAGATCCAGTCGTTGCCGTAGCCGCCGATCAAGTCGTCGTCTTGGCCTTCGCCGAACAGCACGTCGCTGCCGGTCATGCCGTAGATGAAGTCGTCGCCCGACTCGCCGTGCAGTTCGTCGGCGGCACCGATGTCACGCAGGCCTGTCACCGGGTTGATCGCGATGTCAGCCGGCGCGCCCTCGACGGCCGGCGTGAAGTCCGGACCGCCCGGCGTGTAGTCGAGCAGTTCGGCCGCGCGCGGGATGATCTTGTTTGTCGAACCAGTTCCTGCGTTGTAATTATCGTAGTTGAAGGTCAAATAATTGCCGCTATTCCCGCCATTGGTACCGACCAAGCGGAATATATTGCCGTTGTCGCCGAGGATCATATCGGCGTCACGGGAATGACCGGTAGCTTGAGTGACGATCGTGTCACCCGCCAGATTAAGGCTTGCATCGCCAAGATTATTACGGCTGATGTCTGTCCCCGCTCCGCCAAAGATTGAATCCAATCCATCAGGTCGCAATCCCGGCGTCGTCAGACTGAACAGGTTCGAGCTGCCGCCGATAATATCGTCTTGTCCAAGATTGCCGAAGATAACGTCGTTGCCGCCGTTGCCTTCGATGTAATCATCGCCATCGTTCAACCCTTCGAAACTCGGGATCACGGACAGCGTGCCAGTGGTGCGATTAGCGCCAGAATTTGTCGGCACGGTTACGTTCCACGATCCACCCGCCGCCAGCAAGAACGTCATTGACGGCATGAAGAATGTCGCTGGAATCGTGCCCGTTACTGGGCCAATCGTGCCATCCCCCTGGATCGTATCGTTACCAAGCTGCCCGAAGATTTCGTCGTTATGCGCGCCGCCGGCGATATAGTCGTCGCCGAAATGGTTCGTGGTCGAGCTTTGATCCTGCGTGATCGTCCAGTCCGCCCAGGTCGGCCTGCCGCCAGGTACGGGCTGAACCGTTGCACCGAACTCGCCAGCAACCTGCGCTAAACCGTTAGCGTCGTAAATCGTCGTCCCCGTCAGCGCGCGGAAGCGAGGATCGATCGCGTTTCCAGAGCCCGCGTTACGAACCAGCATTACGTTGTCGCCGAAGATCAGATCTTGCTGATCGCCGCCGTCGAGCCGGTCATTATTGGCACCGCCGATGATGATATCGTCTTCGGTTCCACCGAATATGGTGTCGACACCGCCGTTGCCTGGGTTGAGCGTGTTGCTGTCGATTTTTGTAATCGTGACACCATCTCCCAACCCGTAGAAGACCTCCGCCTCGTCACCAATAAGAATATCCGCACCGCCCAATCCGCTGATCTTGTCAGCACCGAGGCCGCCGATGATCAAATCGGTACCAGCGCCACCGGTCAGGAAATCGTCGCCAGGAGTTCCCGGATCTTGGATATAGGTGATCTTGCCGTCGAAGAGTCGAACCGTTCCCTGGTCGCCCAGAATGATATCGAGATCGGCATCGCCGCTCACGTTGTCACCACCAGCTCCGCCGATGAGAATATCGTTCCCCGCATTGCCATAGATCGTATCGGTTCCCGCGAGCGACGCGGGATCGGTTGCCTGGATCAGATCGATCGTCGCGGGATTACTATCGCTGCCGGCATAGCCGCCGTTGTAATTGATCACGCCATTATCGCCGATGACGATATCCGCCCCATCGTTCGCCCCTGGCGAAGCCGCGTCGCCGTAAATCGTGTCGCCGGCCGCGCCGCCGAGGATGATGTCCGCCCCGGCATCGCCAGAGATCGTATCGTTGCCGCCAACATCAAACCCAGCTGTTTTGATCGACTTGATTCTAGTCTGCCCATCGTTGCCAGCGACCGGTTCAAAATCGAGGCGCGCGTTATCACCGGCAATCCAGTCGCTATTGGTGCCACCACTGATCGTGTCGACGCCAGCGCCGCCGATGATCATGTCCGTGCCGATACCGCCGTAGATAACGTCGTTGCCGCCAATCTCGTTGTCAATCGACCAGACCACCCGCGGGCCGCGGAACTGGCCGTCGGTCTGATCTTCTGGCACCGCCGAGACGCGGTAGTAGTAGTTGTTGGGCTTCAACGGATCAAGCGAGGTGTTGATCGTCGGGATCGCATCCCAGGGACGATCGATCCAGATCGTGTGCGCGTCGTTCGCCACGATGGTGCGGTACTGGACGTGGCCTTGCGGCGAAATCGCCTGCACGCTCAGGCCCACCAGCCCGCCGTACTCTTGCGAGAACGTCGTGCTCGCATCGCTCACCGATGTGGCAGTCGCGCCGGTCACCGGTGGGTTCACCGGGTTCGGTGCCACCGAATGGCCGAGCCGTGTCACGATCTGATCGACCAACACCGTTGGCGTCCCCGAGTTGTTGTCGTTGTCGACCGCCACCGTCTTCACGTAGTCGACCCGGCCACGGTCGCCGAACAGGATGTCATCGCCGGAGCCGCCAGTGATCGTGTCCTGCCCGTCCCAGCCGAAGACCACCAGCGGCAGTGACGAAGCGCTGCCGTCGGCGATGTCGTTGCCGGCATTCAGGTTCAGCGCGAACGCACCGTCGTCGCCGTTCTGAAGGCTGACCGTGACGTGGTCGTCGCCCGCACCAGTGTCGAGCATGGTCAGCGTGTAGAAGTCGCCGGTGCGCTTGGTGGTGTGGTCTTCGGCGTTGGTCGTGTAGTCCACGACCACATCGTCGTTGCCCGAGCCGAGGCTCATCTGCACGACCTCGATGTCGCCGTAGGTGATGCCGCCGCCCTGTGGCCGGCCGGCGAACAGCACGTTCGGGCCCATGCCGAAACCGGTGATGCGGCCATGCGTATCACCACCCGCAATGCGGAATTCGCTGCGGTTGGTCGGCGCAACGCCGCCGGCATCGGGCTCGGGCTTGGTCAGCGTCAGCACCTTGAAGCCGCTGGCGCCGTCGGCGATCGAGGCGATGGTCCAGGCCCTGCCGATCCCCGCCACGTCATCGGCGACCGTGATCTCGAGACGCCGGCCGACGAGCCGGTTGACGTTCGTCTGGTCCTCGACCGTCACGGCATCGAGCTTGAGCACTGCCTGCAGCGCGCTCGTCTCGACCACCATCGACTCCGTGCTACCAAGCGAGGGCGTGAACGACTGTACCGCACCGTCGGACGACGTCAGGCGGCCCTTGTCGTTCGCCACACTGTCCTCGTCGAACACGAACAGGTACTCGACCTGTTCGCGCTCGTCCGCGAAGAAATTGACGCTGAGCGACGTGATCGCGTACGTGGTCGTGCCCGCCGCGGGCGCCGTCACGTTCATCTTGCCGGGATCGACCAGCGACGGATTCTGCAGCGTCAGCTCGACCAGGTCATTGGTTGAGTCCGAGTCGCCATCGACGATCGGGACCACCTTGTTGATGAGCCAGAAACGGTCGAACTTGTCTTCCGGTCGCAGCGGGTCAAGCACGACACCCGTGCCCGGGCCCTCGCTCAACTCCAGCGTCCTGCCGACCAGATCCTGGATCGACGTGATGGTCGAGTCTTCGAGCGTCAGGCGAGCGATGACCTTGTTGACGAGGTCATCCCGTAAGACCTTCATCGTCTCGATCGCGCCACCGCCACTGCCCGCGGTGAAACCTTTCACGACACCATCCGCCTTCAGGATATTCTTCTCCCCAGGCAACATCAGCGGCTTCGGCAGGCTCAGCGAGCCGGCGCCGGCGGCGCCCTCGATGATCAGCGGCCCGCGGATCTTGTTGACCGTTTGCAGGTCGGGCGCGAACACCTGCGTGTCGTTGCCGTCGAGGAAGCTGTCATCGATCGCCGATACCGTGACGAATTGCGGCGTATTCCAGGTCAAATTGGTGAAGGTCAGCGTCGTCTTGGTGTCGTCACCATCCACGTCGCCTGTGCTGCTCACGTTGACCTGGGTCACGAAGTGGACCGTGCGCCCGTAGGTCGCGCGAGTGTCGACGCTGTCGACGACGACATTGACAGGCTGGAGTGCCGAAGGCGCTTTCGACAGGCGGATGCTGTACTGGTCGGTCGCCGTCGAGCCCTCGATCACGTCGACCGAGCCGTCATCGACGGTTTCGACGATCACCATCGGCGTGTCGCCGTCATAGAGGTCGACGGAGCTGTCCTTGACGAAGCTGCCGCTGTAGCCCAACTCCTTGTAGCTGTATTTGATCTGCACTTGCCCGGTGCGGAACTCCGCCGTGCCATCCGCTGACAAGAAGGTCAGCGTGTTGCCGCTGATAACGAAGCGTGTCGAATCGAGATCGACGCCGCCGACCTTGACCGCAATCGCCTGCGTCAGGTCGGGTCGGTTGGGCAACAGGACATACGAAGTGGGTTTGTCGACCGGGATCGCCTGCACGCCCAGCAGGTCGAAGTCGCCGTCGATCTGCACAAATGCCGGTGGAGTGCCGGCCGCGCCGCCACCGGTAGGCAACAACTCATCGGCATCCGTACTCGTGACCGTGTATCGGATGTAGTCGGTGTGGAAACCCTCGACCACGCTGTCGTTCAGCGCGTGGATCGTGACCGTTTGCTGCTTGTTCCACGCATTGGCGTCGGCAGTGTTCTTGCTGAAAGTCAGCGTGGCGTTGGTCAGTGAAACCTGGCCGTTCGCCGTGGTCATCGCCACGGTCACGGTGTTGGTCGGCTGCTTCGCCAACCGCACCGTGAACGTATCGTCAAAACCAACGCCCGAGCCGCCTTCGAGCACGGTATTGCCGCGGCCACTCGGCGTGATGATCAGGCCGTCGCGGTCGTCGTCTTCCATCAGCACCTTGACACTGAGCATCTGGGCACTCTGGTAGTCGGGGTCGGTGCTGTTCTGCAGAGTGTGGTTGATGAAGACGAAGCGTCGGCCCTCGCTGGCCGCATCGTCGGCTGCCTTGAACCGCACGTACTGCACCTTGTTCCAGGCATTGGGATCGAGGTCGTTGGCGGTGAAGGTCAGCGTCGGGGCGATCGCCAAGCCGGTGAGCGGGTTGAAGCCGAGCGATGCGCCGAGCGGATCGTTGAGGTTGTACGAGGGCGCATAGAACTCGAGGTCCTTGAAGCCCTTGGCCTCGTCCTCGGGCGCCATGCCGGCGGGTACGACGGTGATCGTCACCGTCTCGCCAAAGCCGGGTCTGCGCGTGAGGCGGATGCCGTAGCCATCGAACGTCCAGCCGATATCTCCGCTGGTATCCCCTTCGACGACACGCGAACTGCCACCGCTTTCGCTGACGATCACGAAGGCCTCTTCGTTGTCGCCGACGTTGGCCGAGATGCCCTCGACCGGCGTTCCGGCCCATGTCGGGTCGCCACTCTCCACGCTGTGCAGGATGATGCCGCTGTGGCCCTTGAAATCGTTGCTGATCACGGCCACTGGCGCGTTCGACGGATTGCCGCCGACGAAGAAGCTGTCACTGCCCAGACCGCCGTCGATTTCGGTCACGACCTCGAGACCGGTGGACTGCACGAAGAAGCGGTCGTCGCCCTCGGCACCGTCGGCCACCAGCTTTTCGATGTTGACGTACGAGACGCTCAGGCCGGCGCCGAAGATGCCGGAGTCGGTGATGACGAAGTCGTCGGCGAACTCGGTGCCGACGATGCGCACGGTGTCGAAGCCGTCGCCGCCGTCGATGCCAACCGGTGCGTTGACCACGTACAGAATCGTGTCGGCACCGCCATCGCCCTTCATGTCGGTGCGCGCGCGCTCGCTGTCGCTCGAGCCCTTGAGAGCAAAAGCGCGCACAGTGAACAGGTCGTCCCCGTCGCCGCCGTTTAGGTTCAGAACGGCCACGTTGCGGAAGACGGTGAACTGGTCGTTGCCGTCGCCGCCGTTGATAGTCGTCGGGCGGCTGATGCCGTTGGACAGCCAGCCGCGCGTGATCTCGGTCGACGCGAACACGTCTTCGGCGGTGATGCCGGTGATCAACTCGGGTCCCGGGTCCTTCACGCGCTCGGAGCGGAACACCTGGCCGACCTGCACCTTGTCCTCGCCAAGGCCGAGATTGATCGTCGTCGGCGCGATCACGTCGTCGAGCACGACGTAGTCGTTGCCGTCCAACGTATTGAGGGTGAGCCCTTCGAGGTCGCGGTAGTTGAAGCGCTCAACGTTCGCGCCGCCGTTATTGATCAGCGCAACGAAACCGGTATCGGTGCTGCTGCCGAGCACCTGAGACTCGGTCTTGTACGCCAACGTGATGGCCGACTCAAGATCGCTCTTCAACGTAGACGAGACGTCATTCCATGCATTGATCAACGCGTCGAACATCGTCGCCGGCACGGGATTGTCGCCATATGCCTTGGTGATCGCCTTCTGGATCTCGTCGAGCTTGCTGCGGCTGTCGGTGGTCAGGATGCCGGTGTCGTCGTTGGTGGCTGGCGTGCCATGATCGTCAAAGATGAGCTTCTTGAGCGCGTCTTCGGACGGGATTCCAGTTCCGGCAACGTAGTTGTTGTGCACCGCCTTGAGCAAGCCCGACGTGTCGTCGGCAGTGGGTTGCACGTCGGCGACGAACTTGTCGATCAGCTCGCTCACCAGCCCGGTCGGAATATCGTGCGGGCCGTAGGAGTCCTCCAGTGCCTGCAGGATCGCGCGCAGCTTGTCCGGCTCGCCGGAGGCGAAGATCTTGTCGGTCAAGCCATCGTGGCTCACGTCGCCGACGAGTTTGGGCAGTGTCGGGAAGTAGAAGTCGGCCATCGCGCGCAGCAGCATTGTGTCCTTCTGTGGCGTACCCACCAGGATCAACACGTCGGTGTCACCGCCGCCCGTGTCGTACGCGGTAGTCAACTCCGTCGTGATGCCGCCGCGCGCGGTGATGCGGTAGGTATCGCTGCCGCCCTCGCCGTCGAGCGTGTCGGAGCCATAGCCCGCGACCAGCAGGTCGTTATCTAGGCCGCCCTTCACGATGTCGTTACCCTGGCCGCCTTCCAGGTAGTCGTCTCCGGCGTCGCCGTACAGCTTGTCGGGGTCGGAATTGCCGAAGAGGTGGTCGTTTCCGCTGCCTCCATGAAGGTCGTCGCTGCCGACGCCGCCCCAGATCCAATCCTCGCCGGTGTCACCACTGATGAGGTCATTGCCGCCGCCGCCGACGAGCTTGTCGGCACCGCCATCGCCGTAAATGAGGTCGGGGTCGCCGCCCACGGTCGCCACCGGCGTCAGCACGCCGTCGATCATTTCGAAGACACCGAAGTCCCCGAACACGACGTCATCGTTGTTGCCGCCGTGGATCGTGTCGATGCCGGAGCCGCCGAACACGACGTCGTTGCCGTCGTTGCCGTCGATCGTGTCGTTGCCCTTGCCGCCATAGAGGACGTCGTTGCCCGTGTCGCCCTTCAGGGTGTCGCCGAAGCCGGCCGGATCGTTGTCGGTTTCGGTCACGACCGGCGGGCTGTTGAACGACAGCAGCGCGCCGTCGCCGATGACGATATCGTTGTCGGCGCCGCCGTCGATGGTGTCGATGCCGCCCGAGCCGATCAGGATGTCGTCGTTGCCCTCGCCGTACAGGAAGTCGGCGCCATCGGTGAGCGTGACCAGTCCGCGCACGAAGCCGTGCCGGTTGGCCAGGTCGAACCCGTCGCTCACTTCACCGTTGTCGCCAAGCACAATGTCGTTGCCGGCGCCGGCACGGATTGTGTCGCCGCCTTCGTTGCCGAAGATCAGGTCCGCACCGGCGCCGCCGGTGAGTACGTCGTCGCCCAGTCCGCCGCGGATGATGCCGCCGCCGGCACCGCCCTTGATCGTGTCGATGCCAACGCCGCCGTCGATGTCGAATGCGATCAAGGCCACACCGGAGAGATCGATCGTGTCATCTCCCTCGCCGCCCGCCGCGATGATCTTACCGGTCACGTTGTAGATCTGTTTCACGGTCGCATCGCTGCCGAGATTGTCCGCCCACACCGCCACTTTGCCCGCTCCGGCGTCTTCAACATGGATCTGCTCGCCGATATCACTGGTGTCCCCAAGGACGCGCTGTTTCGCGAAATCGCCGATATTGAGGATGAGGTCGCCGTTGCCCATCTCGCTGGCGAGGATGGGCGGGCGGAAGAAGTCGACGTCGAAGGTGGTCAGCACGATCGGCGGCGTGATGTTGAACTTCTTGTTGAGTTCGAAGAAACCGAAGTCAATCTTCAGGAACGCGAACAGCTCGGCCGTGACCTCGCCGGTCACGTCGAACACCGCCAGTGGCGCGAGAAAGCGCTCGGCTTCATTCGGCGCCTTGAGCTGGTTCAGGAAGTTGCCGACCAATTCGTCCAGGCGCACGCGACCGTCGTCGTTGTTGTCAAACAGGTTGAAGTCGACGCCGATGAAGATGCCGCCACCCACACCGCCGCGCGCGATGCCGAGGTTGAGTTCCGCCGCGGCCCACAGGCCGCCGTCGAAGGTGAGTTCCGGCGGGTCTACGCCTTTGCCGTCGTACAGCGGGTTGGTGGGGTCGTCGCTGACATACAGGCCGTTGGCCAGCAGCAGCGGATTCTTGAAGCCGCTGTCGGCGAAGTCCGTGAAGCCCTGGGTGTCGTAGCCGAAGGCGAAGTCGATGTTGAGCGCGGCCTCAAGGTTGATCGAAACGCCGAGCGGCCCGAAGATGGAGAAGAAGGCCGAGAACTCTGCATCGAAGCTCAGCGGCGGCATGTCGTAGGCCACCAGCACCGCCGGCTTGCCCATCAGCAAGCCAAACACCTGCGACGGGTCTTCAATGATCGGGAACGAGAAGGGATTCTTGGAGCCGCCCGCGCCGCTCTTCTCGGCCAGGCCCGTCATGATGTCGCCGGCAATCCCCGCTACCTCGCCGAGCACATCCTGTAGACCGGCGGGCAGGCCGGAGATCAATTGACCAAGAAACGCTCCATGAGGGTCGAGAACCTTGTCGGCAAAGCCGCTAATGTCGAAATCCCCCGAGCCGAGATCGAAACCGCCCAACTCGGACGCGAGCGTGCCGAATAGGGAATTGTCCCGCTCGAAAATCGTAAAGTCACCGAACGGCACGAGCAGCGAGCCGTCGGCTGGGATCTCGATCGAATCGACGAGCGACACGACCTCCAGGACCGATTCCAGCGCGTCGATGAAGCGCGCGTCCACGGCACCGGTCTGTTTGGCGATGTCGAGCAGCGTAATGTCGAGCCCCAGGTCCGACAACACCGGCAGCGGCGTCGTGATGATGTCGATGATGGGCTGGACGGGCTCGGTGATCTCCTGGATCTTCTTGACCAGCGGGCCGACGACATTGGTGATGTACGAGCCGACGTCCAGGCTGACGTTCCGGAACTCGACGATCTGCAGGCCGTCCTGAATCGAGTGGCCGAAGTCGAAGCCTGGCGGCGGATTGAACAGGCTGACCATATCGATTTCGGGCGTGGCCGGATTGCCGTCGATCGCCCAGTCGAGCAGGAAATCGGCCTTGATTTGCGGGAACCCGCCATTGTCGCCGGCGATGCCCAGCGTCATCGCGAGTTCGACCGAGGCTTCGGCGCCGACGAGAACGTCGAAGCCCATGCGACCGAGTTCCGACAGGCCCAGGCGGTCGTCGTTCGCGTCGCTGCTATTGACGATGTCGATCGCGAAGCTGGCCGCCAGGTGGGTGTTGTTGTCGGTGTTGTTGCCGTCGACGTCCTGGTTGACCGCGGTGAACTCGAGGAACCCGAGCGTGCCCTTCAGGCTCGCGTTCGGCAGCGTGACGCTGGCGTTGAGTAGCAGTTCGTTTGCGTCGTCGATGAAAAAGAAGAAGCCGTCCTTGCCGCTCAGGCCGAAGCCGAGGTCGAGTTCCCAGTCGATATTGAGCTTGATCTCGCCGTCGGTCTCCAGACCGAGGCCGGGAATGCCGAGGTCGAGCCCGATGTCCGCGCCCGTGTCGAGCAGGTTCTGGCCGATCTTGACCTTCCACCAGATTTCAGCGTCGGCGACGTTGCTCACCGAGTCGAGGTTGTTGAAGGTCTGGATGTCGTTCAAACCCCCGGCCACGAACTTGCCCGCGCCGTCCTTGACCGCGTTGCCGCTGCCGTCGGTCTTGATGAGCAGGTGATTGCTGCCGCCGAGCAGCTTGAACAGGATGTCCTTGATGCCATTGTCATCAGGGTTGGCGAGCTTCTCGACCTCGCTGCGGAAGTCGTTGAGGAAGCCAGTGCGGAAGTCGCCGATGACGCCCGCGCCCTCGGCCAGCTTGTCGCCGATGAGCGGCAGAGTGAAGCCCATGATGTCGCCGTCCAGCGCGTCCTGCACACCGCCGAGCACCACGTCGACACCGTCGACGATGAATAGGATCTGGTCGAGCAGGCTCAGGTTCGCAAGGCCGCTGGTGAGATCCGTTAGCACGTCCGAGACGTCGAGCACGATCTTGTCGTCGTCGGTAGAAAGGTTTGTGTTCTCTAAAGGCCCGCCAACTGCGTTGAATACTGCATAGGTGCTCGTGTTGTCTGGCGTGACGCTCCAGTCGGCATTGACCGTCAATTTGGTGGCGGTGGCAGAGACGATGGCACGCACCTGGCCCTCGCCGGTGCCGCCCGTGATGCGAACGATCTGCCCTCCCGTCGCACTCACGCCGTCGGCGATGAAGGTCGCCCCGGCGTCGGTGAGAGTGTTGTTGGTTGCCGCCGACGCCGTGCCGTCCGTGAGTAACACGTCGGGATTGGTCTGCAAGAACAACGGGCTCGTGTTGGCAAGGCTGAGCAGGTCGCCGGTCAAGAGGATGTCGCCGACATGGTGCGATTCGGTCGGAAAATAAATGGGCAAAGTGACACTGACCGGCGCGGCAAGCGTCACGTCGAGATTTGTCAGGACGCCACCGATGTTATCGAACGTCACCAACTTGCGCCCGTTGGTGAACTGGCCCGCGGCGAACGCCACGTCCACCGTGCCGGCAATGCTTGCATTGCCGTCGATCACCGACAGGTTCAACGGCCCGAGCCCGGCCTTGAACGCCATGTCGGTGCCGGTGAGAGCGAGGGTGCCGCTGAGCCCGCTACTGCCGTAGAGGTAAAGCATCGAGGGGTCGGACAATCCGACGCCGATGTCGAGGTCGAAGGTGGCGCTGCCCGAGGCGCCGAGCGTGGCCGCCCCGCCGAAGTCGACCAGCCCGGTCGGCAGGTTGAGGTCCGGGATGCGCACGTTCAGAGACTTGTTGAACGCTGCGCCCAGGTTCAGGCCGAGCTTGAGGATGTCGTCGCTATGGTCGGTCGGGGTTCCGAAGTCATCGAGCGAGAACTCGAGCAAGTTTCCGGCCGGGTCGACGCCGAACGCCTCGCTGATCTTCTGGTCGAGCAATTGCAGCGAACCGGCGGGGTCGTTCTGCGCCTGCTGCAGAGCGTCGGAGAACTTGTCCGCGAAATTGAGCAGGTCGTTGATGCTGACGTCGACCAGCGGAATCGGCTCATTGAGTACGCCGCCGATCGCGTCGAACTGGGTCAGCAGATGGCTCACCGCCAGCAGCGCGTCGATGATGGACGCGAAGCTGAAGTTGACGTTATCGAAGGACAGCAGGTTCTCGAGGTTGCTGCTGTGGAAGTCGACTTCCGGCACCTTCGGCGTGCCGATGGACAGGCCGGTCAGCGAGACGGGCAGCACGGCATCGTCGAGCACCTTTACAGTCGTGACGCCGGCCGCGAACGACACGTCGCTGACGAAGGTCTTAAAGTCGCTTCCGATCTTGACACGCGCGCCGGGCAGGAAATCGTCGGTGAAGTCGCCCGTCAGCTTGATCGTCGTGGCATCGACGCGAACCGGGCTCGCCGTGCTGAGGTCGACGGCGTCGGACCAATGGTCGAAGGCATCGCCGAGATTGACGTCGAGCCCGACACTGGCGTTGCTGAGCGTGATGAACGAAAACGACCCGGCGAGGTTCACGTCGAGGTCGAGCTGGGCCAGCCCCGTCAGGCTGGGGGTGTCGATCAGCGTGCTGACGTTCGACAAGCCCTTGATGAATTCGGTGAGCGAGATCTGGCCATCGTCAGCGGCGGTGCCTGTGCCGGCGCTGGGATCCTTCAGCCCCACGCTCAACTCGGCCGTGAGGCTCGCATCGCCGCCCAGGTCGATGCCGATGAACCCGAAGTTCGCGCTGGCGTCGATGCCGTCGTTGATTGAGCCGATGCCGTTCATGCTTCCCGCGGTGCCGACATCACCGTCCAGTTCCACCGTCGTCCCTGAAACCGAAAGAATCTTGTAGCGGCCAGCTGTGAACCCAACACCGCTATTGATGTCGATGAAATCGTCCACATTCTTGGACGTGATGTCTGACGCGTCGGCGGTAATGATTTTGTGATCGTCCGCCCCGTCGATCTTCAAGCCCGCGATTTGACGCGGCGTCGTCACTTCCAGGCTCGCGCCGATGGTTGCGTTTCGCAGGAAGAAGCGGTCGGTGAGCTTGATGCCGGTGACCTGGCGGCCGTCGATGTGGCCGTCGAGGTTGGTGGCGTCAAGCGAATCGACGCCGGCAATGCCCAGGCCCGTCGCGGCGGCCGAGCCGTTGACCGCCATGACGCTGAACACCCTCGCGTTGGGGTTCGACACCAGTTTACCGTTGCTGTCGAGGATGACCGGTTTGAAGGTCTTGTCGATTATCGTGAGACCGGTCTTGCCGTCGTTGACGATGACCTCCACGTCGCTGGTCGCAGCCTGGATGGCATCGATCACGCTTTGGATGGTCGCGTCCGGGTCCTTTGCCAGCGTTACATGGACTACCTGTCCCGGCACGCTCGGGTTGCTGACGCGGATCTCGAAGTCGACGTTGTCGGCCGTGGTCGTGCCCGCGTTCAGGCCGAGCGCTGACGCGCCGGCGCCCGCTGACAGGTTGAACACACCGATCGCCGCAAGGCTGGCGACACCGGTGCCCAATCCCAACGCAGCGGACCCGGAGGTTATCTCGAAACCGGTCACGCCGGCGTCGAGCGAGCGCAGAACGATGGTGTTGCCGCTGACTTCGGCGTGCAGCGCGCCATCGAACTTCGCCGCCAGTGCGGTATTGAGATCGGCTACCAGGTCTTCGATCCGGGTGTTGGTAGTGGTGTCGGCTTTCTTGACCGTCACAACCTGGGGCCCAGTTGGGCCAGCGCCGGTGGTCGTGATGGTGAGGGTGGTGTCTGCGCCGAGCGTGAAGGAACCCACAGCGGAACCGTTGAATACGTGGGAGTCGACGGCGGACAACACTAGCTTGTTGCCCGACGAATCGGCCAACAATCGGCCGGCGAGGCTGGTCGCCACAGCGCTCCCGGTAGGCAGCCCAAGCCCATTGCCAGCCAGCGCGGTGATCTCGAGCTTCGTCACCGAACTGGTTTTGGCCTCGAACCGAATGCGGGCGTGGCCGAGATCGGACGCCGTGCCCGAGGGCTTGGCCACCACGTGGTCGCCGAGACCGGAGACTTTCAGCGCATCGTTGATGTCCTTGACGAGGTCCGACAGCGTCGTGTTGCCGACGAGCGCCAGCGCCGCCACCGTGACCGGCGTGAGAGCGCCGCCATTTAGGCCGACGGAGAACGTCAAAGGACCCGCCGGCGCGAACCCTGCAAGCACACCGGTCTTGATGGTCGGCACCCAGAGTGCCTGGTTGAGATCGGACACCAGGCTCAGGATCGTCGTGTTGGTCGCGGTGTCGTCGGCGTATAAGGTCACCGGAATTGGTGTGCCATCGACCGTGAACGTGAGTGTGGTGTCAGCGGTCAGGCGACCGGCCACCTGAGGCACGTCCTTCGCGCCGGCGATTAGCAGGCGGGTGAAGGTACCTTCGTCGGTGAGACCTAGCTCGACCACCGCGGGATTGTCGAGTTGCGATGCGATCGCGACCTCGAACAGGCTGGCGTCGACGATCTTCAGGCGCAGCACGCCCCCGACGCCTTCGGCCATGACTTTCGACGTAAGGTTGGCCGGCGTGGCGGTACCGGAAATCTTGGCATTCGCCAGAGCTGTGTTGACGTCGGTCACCAACTCCGACAGCAGCGTGTTCGATGTCGTCGCCGACTGTGCGACCTTCACATCGTAGGTCACGCCGCTGATCGTAAGTTTGAACGTCGCGTCGCCGAAATCGAGATCGAAGTCATCGAGCGGGCTGCCGACAAGCGGCCCCTTGGCCGCCTGCGCCTTCTGGAAGCCCAGCTCAGTGACCGCGGGGTCATTTTGTGTCGTGGCCAGGCTGAAGGCGGTCACGGTCGTCGAGGCCACCAGACCGACGCGGTTGCCGTCGGCCATCGCCGTCACGATATCGTTCATCCGCTTGCCCGTCGTCGCAGTCCCCGGCAGGCCAAGCTGTGTTTCGGCGGCCGCGTTGGTGCCTTGCAGCTTGAACTCGGCGATACCGGTACCCGCTCTCTTGAAGACAATGACGCTGCCATCCTGCTGCGCACTCATCAGGAACGAGCCTGTGGTGAGATCAACCGTGTCGCTCTGGGCATGCTGCAGCGCGACGTTGATGTCGGCGACGAGATCGGCGAGCGTAGCGTTGGTCGTAGTGCTGGCCTGCGTAACGTTCACCGCGTACGTTGTCACGCCGATAGTGATGCCGACCGTGGCGTCGCCCGACAGCACGAAGGCGGAGACGGGCTTGCTGCGTACCGATGCAATGGCAAGGGCGGCGTTGACGTCGGCCACTAGGTCGGCAGTGCTGGTGTTGGTCGCTGTGTCGGACGCCTTTACAGTGAAGCTGGCTTCGGTGGCCGTGCCGACCGTGGTCGAGAGCGTGAAGTGCGCATCGTTCTGCAGCCGGCCGTAGATCTTGTCGACCGAGTTCGGCGCGGTGATGGCCGGCGCGGTCTTGATTTCGACGCCGTCGCCGAAATTCAGATCGACGAGCTTGGTGCCGGCGGTCAGGTCCGACACCGCGCCGGGCACCTGGTCGCCGAGATAGACGCCGATCACGAAGCCCGGGTCGAATCCGGCTTCGGCGTGCAGGTTCACGCTGGTATTGCTCTGGATGCCGAGCAGCGGCCCGAGATCCAGATCAAAGGCGATCGGGAACGGTTTGTCGATCGATGCCCTCGGCAGCAGGGAGCCGATGTCGAGTATCAGGGCATCGGTGGTTGCGTCGTAGTCCACCACGCCGGACAAGCCGAGGATCGTGTCTAGCCGGAAGGCCAGCCCCTGCGCCGTGTCGAAGGTGGCGGAATTGTCGGCGCGCAGCAGCTTGATGGTGTCGTCACCGATGCCGGCGTTGAGTTCGGTGGCTGCGCTGGTCAGCGTGGCCTCGACCTCCTCGTCCGGCTGGCCGTTGTTGCGCTTGATCGTGAACTTGAGCTTTGCGTTGTTCGTAAGCACAGCCAACGGTGTGGCCTGGTGCGACATGGCAAAGACGTTCGCGCCCAAGGCGAACGCAAGCTCCAAGAAGCCGCCAGGGTCTGCCGCGCCCGCTTCGATCGTGAAGCCGGTGATCGTGCGGTCGATGGCCTCGAAGATGATATTGGTCCCGTCAGCTTGCACCGCGATGGCTGGCGCCAACCCAGCGCTGGCCAGCGCCGCATTGAGGTCGGTGACGAGCCGGTCTGCGCCGTCCTTCACGTTGTCCGCGCCGTCGTCGTAGAGCAATCCGTCGGAGATGGACCCGGTGAAGTCGAGCACCGAGTTCACCGCTCCGTCGATGAGCGGGATTTTGATGTCGGTGAAGAAGCTGCTGTTGCGCAAATTCTGCAACTGGTCGTTCAGCACGCCGATCAGGCTCACGAATTGCGCGGCGCTCATGTTCTTGAAGTTGAGCAAGTCATGCAGCTCGAGCGAGATCGAGCTGACCTGCACGTCGGTCGGGTCGTTTATGTCAGCCAATGTTACCGTGAGGGTCGTCGCGGTGGACGGCGACAATGTGAGACTGCCGATCGATGCGCCCAGCGGCAGCGAGGCCGTCAGACTTCCCGCAAGCGTGGGCGTACCGATCAGCTTGCCGGGTGTCGGCAGGTTGGCGATCAGCTCGGCCAGCGTGATGCGGCCGTCGGGGATGACGCCGGGGTCGGTGAACGGCAATGTGAACGCGAGACCGGTGGTGTGGAACTCGCCGTTCACCACGCTCACATCGAGGAAGCCCAGGCGAGCGTTGGCGTTAATGCTGGTGGCGTCGAGGGACGCGGTCACGTCAATGCTGGCATCGCGCAGAAAGAACGAATCGGCCAGTGCAGCGCCGCCGAACAGGTCGCCCAGGTCCACGCCCACGTCGAACGCGAACGTCACGGTGCCGGCGACGTGCACATCCGCCGATGCGGTGATCTGCGCGACATCAGCGATGTCGAAGTCAAGCTCGAGATGCGGCGTGGCGTCGAAGGTGTGGTCGAACAGCAGGTGCCACGTCAGCTCGTCGGACAACTTGTTGTAGCCCAGTTGCAACGCGGTCGGATCGACACCGATCGTGTCGGCGAGCAGGACCACCAGTTGTTGGGCCGAAATGTTGAAAGATCCGCCGTCGGCGATGTTGTGCAGCGGATCGAGGATGTTTTCGTTGAAGGCATCCAGCGCACTGATCAGGTCGTCGAGCACACCAGGCACGTACGGGATCTCGACGCCCAGCAGAGCATCACCCGCGGCCGACAGCGCCGCGATGTTGTCGCGCAGCGAATCGAGTTGCGCCAACACGTCATCGGCACTGACCTCGAGGAACCGCAGGAACTCCACTACATCAGCACCGGGAACTGCCCCAGCCGAAATGGTAAAGGCGGCCGGTGTTGTGATGTTGGCCCAAGACAGCTTGATGCCAGCAGTGGCGAGCGAAATGGCACTGTTCACTCCCGGCAGCAACGCCGAAACATTGAGCGTGGTGTCGAGGACGAGGTCGGGGTCCCCATCGCCGTCGCTGGTGGCCAAAAACGTCACCAATGCATCCGGGTGCGCCGGTGCCAGCAATTCGTCGGCGCGGATCAGGTCGTCGGGCAAGGCGCCCGGGTCACCGAACGTGAATTTCAGCGTCACGCCCGGGTCGAGCGTGAGGGTCGCTGCTGACAGATCGACGCCGAGGAAGCCGAGCAGGCCGACGCCCGCCGCCTGGCCGCTGATCGAGAGGTTGGTGATCGTGATCGTCGGCAGTACGGGGCCCGCCGTATGAATAAAAAAACCCTTCGAGTCCATGCCGAAGGCAATGCTCAAGTCCAGCGTCATCGACACGTCAGCCACGCCGATCAGGTCGACGTTGCCGAGCACGCTCAGGTCGATCACGCCTTCAAGCACCAAGCCTACTGCATGGACTTGGTACAACAGGTCGGGATCGCTATCGGCGTCGAATGCCTGGTCCACCTGCGAGAGGGTCACATTCCCCGCAACCGCATCCAGCGCATCGAGAGCAACCTTGAGTGCGACCGGATCGCTGATCACGCCGTTCTTCAACTTCCCGATGTCAAGGCCACCGGCCTCGAGCAGGCGCAGCAGCACCGAGGTGCCGTTGTCGACCTGGATCACGTCGCCGCCGGGCACCTGGCTCGACGGAACGAAGGCTTGCTCCTTTGGGCGCAGCGCCTCGACGATCACGCCGTTCAACGCCGAGGCCAGCGAATGTGCATCGATGCCCGGCAGGTTCACACCGTCCAGGGCCTGGCCCAGTTGCGCCGTGAGCGCATCGGCCAGCACCTGCAGGCCAATGCCGATGCCCTTGACGGTCGGCGCCGCGACCATCGTCCCGTTTACCGCATTCAGACCGGTCCATCTGACCTCCTGCGCTGCGATGTCGCCGAAATCGTCTATGAACAAGCTCACCTGTGAGCCGTTCGCCGGTGTGCCGACGATATCTCCGGGGAAGACCACGTCGTTTGGGTCCAGCGTCGGCTTGATGAACAGCCGGTCGGTTCCGGCACCACCGCCGGTCACGGTGACCGTCGCATTTGTCGTCACGACGCTGCCGAACTTCGAGTCGATCGTGACGTCGTCGTTGCCAGCGCCGGACACGTCGATCACGATGCCCGTGAGGTCGGCATACGGCACGCTAAAGCTCGGCGCCGTAGGCTCGGTGCCACCCTGAGTGAACTGGAAAACATCGAGCAGCCAGGGCTGCGTTTCGTCACGGCGCAGTGTGATCGCATCGTTGTCTGCGGAGCCATTTATCGTCAACACGCTCGGCGTGGAAAGCGTCTGGCTCGCGTTGTCGAGCGTCCACGCACCTCGGCCGAAGGTGCCGAGCAGCAGGAGGTCGTCCGCGCCACCGACACGCTCCAGCACCGTGTTCAGCGTATTGGGCAGGCCGGTGCCGTATTCGTGCCATTCTCCGCTGCCGATCTTGCGGTACACACCACCCTGTCCGGCGACGAGCACGACGTCGGTGCCTGTCGAGGTATCGACGTCGATTTGCTGGAACAACCCCGCGTGAGGCAGCACACTGAGACCGCCTGAGAGTCTCTTCCAGACGTTGGTTGCACCTGCGTTGCCGTCGGCGTCGAACACCTTGGTCTGCCCGGCGTTGGGCGAGAACCAGACATCCCCGGCCGCGTCGAGCACGAACACGCGGTGCCAGTCCTTCGGATCGACTGCGATGTCCATCACCGTCACGTTCGGCACTTCAGCCGTGAAGCTCAGAACAGGTGAAAGCGCACCGCCGACCGCACCATCGGCCATGCGCAACCACAGCGAATGGTTGTCGGCCGGTGCCAGGTTCGCCGCTGTAGACGGATTCGTGCCCGCCCAGATTACGTTGGGCTTGTCGATAAGGGCCTCGCGGCCGCCATAGACCATCGTGCGCACCTGGCCGATGATCTTGCCGCCCGAACTGGTGGTCGTTAGCGCCACGAGCGTACGGCCGAGGTTGGTCGATTCGAAAACTGTGTTGGTGCCGATCAGCAGCGCGTTCTGCGTGACCTGGTTCATCACGAACGGTGTCGTGAAGCGCGCGTTGGTGATGCCACCGGGTACCGACAGCGGCGGCGAGATCTTGGCCAGCGTGCCGGCGATCAGCGGGTTCGGCAAGGTGGTCTTCAGCGTGACCTGCAAATTGCCCGCGACCGGGGCAACCGACTGCACCACGGGAGCGAAGCCGCCAATAGTGATGATGTCGTTGGCTTGCACGTCGGTACCAAGAGGCAATACGAGGATCTGCGCGTTCGCGAGGGTCGCGCTGACAAGTCCCGCACGATCGATCGTGAAGCTACCCAGATTCGGGTTGCTGAAGATTGGCCTGCCGTTGTTGAACCCGACGAACGCACCGTCGCCAGCGGCCAGCGTGGTCCAGATCTGCGAATCCTCCGCCGTCTGCAGTCCGTCGCCCACGTCCTGGGTGCCGCCGACGATGACATTACTGCCCGGGTCGAAGGCGAGCGAGTAGAACTCGGTCAGACTCAGGTCGTCGTTCAACGACCGCCACGTGCGTGCTACGTCGTTGGCATTGCGCAGTTCGTAGATGCCGCCATCGTTGACATCGATCAGATTGATGCCGCGGAACACGCCATTGCGCGAGTCTGCGTGGGGCGCGGTGTTGTGGGCGCCGTTGTCGGTGATTGCGCTCCAATTTGCGCCGTCGAAGCGGAACAAACGCCCTGTGAAATCGTTGGCGCCGATCGAGTTATTGGCTGACACCGTGATCGGTTGGCGGTCCCCACCGACGTAGAGGATGTCAGGGTTCTGCGGATCGACCTCGAGTGAAAAGTGGGTGTCGCCTTGGGCGCCCGGTTGGATGCCGTGGAAGCCGCCGGTGGGGTCGGTCGTGCCCGGTTCTGGCAACAGTGTCCAGTTCGCCCCGAGGTCGTCGCTGCGGAACAGGCCGGAAAGGCGGTTTTGGCTGCCCTTGAAGAACTTCACCGTCGCACCAGCACCCCAGTCGCGCGCCAACCCAGCGGGTAGGGCGGCCTCTGCCCCTTCATCAACACTGCCGTCGCCGTTGTTATCCAGGCCGTCTGCGCCCTGACCCGCGAACGTGACAGTGCGCGTACCGCCTGGGCCACCGACAACCGGGCCGACCGACACCACACGCAGCGCTCTGGTGAAAAAGCCGCTCTCTTTTGGATCTGCCGCATCGATCCGCCCGTCGCCATCGTTGTCGATGCCGTCAGTGGCAGTGACCGGACGTTCGTCCAGGTCTGCTGCATCGACCAGCCCATCCCCATCGTTGTCGACACCATCGAAACCAGAGCCCCAAATCTGGATCAAGGTGTCGCTGCCCACCGCACCCCCGTAACTGCCATCCAACAGAGTGCTCGCGGGTACGACGATGGTGTTCGCCCCGGCCCCTGAGAAGCCGGCCAGATGTTCGGTATCCCCGATCAGTGCGACGTAGACCGGGTGGTTTGCCCCGTCGGCCAGCGGGCTCGTCGTCAGCACAATCCGCTTGGCGTTGGCGACATTGGTGAGCGCTGCGTTGTTGCCGGCTGCCCACGTCGCGCCCGAGTCGTTGCTGATGAAGACACCCTGCGTCGGAACGGCCGCGTAGACCCTGGCTGGATTGCCCGGGTCCTGCGCGAGATCGCTCACTGCGCGATCGAAGAACGCTTCGCCAGCATCGTCGATTCCGTTGATGCCGTCGTTGTCCAGGCCATCGGTCTTGCGTAGGGCAGCGATATCCACAAACGAAAGACCGCCGTTGGTGCTGCGGAACAGGCCGTTGCCGCTGGCGGCATTGGTCGATACAACCAGGTCGCCATTGGCGAGCGCCTGGATCGAAGTAATCGTGCTGCCCGCCAGTTGGTCGAGCAGTTTCCATGTGGCGCCGCCGTCGATGGATTTCAGGATGCCCACTGAGGTCGAGGCACCGAGGTTGTTGAACAACGAACTGCCGCTCGAGGTGCTGCCGGTGCCGGCGAAGATGACAAGCTTATCGGTCGGTGTGGATCCATCGACCGCGATGCCGAGAGCGTCGAGCGGGCTGATGGCCAGTGCACTGATCGACAGCGACGGGAACTGGTCGGTCAGCGGCACCCAGTGATTGACGATCAGTTCGACGCGACGGTTGTGCTCGGGGGCGGTGGTATTTGAATCGACTGGCTCCAGCTCGCCTTTGCCCGATGCGACCAGTCGGCCGGCGTCGATGCCCTGGTCGACGAGGAATTGCTTTACGACATCCGCACGTGCTTCGGACAGGGGCTGGTTCACCGTGACCTGATCACCTGCGTCATCGGTATGGCCAACGATCTTGACCGTCAGATCCGGATTCGTCTCGAGGAAATCGGCGAAGACGGTCAAGCGCGCGGTTGCGTCCGCTGTCAGGCTGGTGAGGGCGAAATCAAACAGCACAGAAACGTCGCTGTTCTTCCACACGCCGCCGCCGACGGTGCCGACGTACAGGCTGGACAGATCGAAAGGCCGTACCGCGACGTCCTGGATGGCGCCTGTCACCGGGTTGTCGGGCGGCAATCGCACCTGGCCCGCCTGCAGCGCCCCGGGGCCCTGGCTGGTCCATTGCGCGAGGCCGGTGGTGAGCAGCGTCTGGCCGGAGAATGCTGCGGCACTGAGGCTCGGCGCTTCGAACACGCCGCTCTCGAACCCGGCGATGTCGAATGGCACCGCACCAACTAGGACCTGAACGTCGGAAAGCGTAACCGCGGAGGACGACCTCAATACAATCGTGTCGAACCCGCCGGCGCCGCCGTCGAAGACACCACTCAAAATGCCCGTATCGCCGACAAGGTAAGTGTCGCGATTGCCGGCGTCGCCCGACAGATTCTCGATGCCGATGAAGGTAATGCCGCCGGCCGCAGCGACCGATCCTTCGTCGAGGCCCGACAGGTTCCACGACACCACATCGCTGCCCACGACAGACAGTTCGTCGCCGTCCGCGCCAGTCAGATCAGTGAAGAAGACCGGCAGATCGAACGCGGTGGTCAGATCGACGGTCACATGGTCGGCCGATGTCGAGCCTGCAATGCGGACCGCTGATGTGTTCGCGAGCGGCTGGGTTGCCTGGAGGACGCTCGTCCCGGTGTCGCGGATCGTGATGTTCGTACCATCGGAGCTGACCGTGACGTCGTGGTTTGTCAGGGCGTCAAAGACGAGATCCGCGCTCAGCAACAGCCGTGGCTCGAGCGCTTCGAGCGTGAAGCGTTGTTCACGGTGCGCTTGGGTATGGGATTGTTTCCGAAAGCAGGCTTGCCGCCAACGGCGGACGCTCGCACGGAAGGTCTCTTTCATGTAGAAGAGTTTTGCCAGACTCATCGCTCAACCCCCACCGTTAGGTTCGGTGCTGTGAGTTCCGTGCAGTGCCGCCTTGCTGACTCATGGCCACC
>Ga0315278_10000909_pt1 | contig 25636 bp, 20 predicted proteins | sample YL17G06_0_MG_FD_203880 | JGI IMG/M metagenome (GOLD analysis project Ga0315278, IMG submission 203880) | Sediment microbial communities from Yellowstone Lake, YNP, Wyoming, USA - YL17G06_0 | ecosystem: Environmental > Aquatic > Freshwater > Lake > Sediment | place: USA: Wyoming | collected... | reverse complement strand
CGGCCTCCGGATCGCGTTCGTGGCCCGCGGCGACGACGGGAAACAGATGCTGTGGGTCCGGGCGCTCGATGCGCTGACGGCGCAGCCGCTCGCGGGGACGGAGGATGCGAGCCACCCCTTCTGGTCGTCCGACAGCCGCTTCCTCGGGTTCTTTTCCTCGGGGAAGCTGCGCAAGATCGACGCAAACGGCGGGCCTCCCCAGGCGCTGTGCGATGCCACCGGCGGGCGCGGCGGCACGTGGAGCGCCAGCGGCACGATCCTCTTCACGCCGTCGCCGACCGACGTGATCTACAAGGTCCCCGCTGCGGGCGGCGCCCCGGTGGCAGTGACCGAGTTCGACGCGAAGACCAGCGAATCCTCGCATCGGTTCCCGATCTTCCTTCCCGACGGAAAGCACTTCCTCTTTCTCGCCGAGGCCCGCCCCGACACGGAAGGCTCCCAGGACGGGTACACGCTCTTTTCGGGCTCGCTCGATTCGAAGGACCGCAAGCGGGTGGTCGCGACGAATGCGGGGGCGCGCTTCGCGAAGTTCGGATACCTCCTTTTCCTCAGGGACCGCACGCTCTTGGCGCAACGGTTCGACGCGGGGAAGCTCGAACTGGCCGGCGACGCCGTCCCGGTCGCCGACAACCTGACCCGAACCGGGCGGTACGAGTCGATGTTCAGCGTGTCCGACAACGACTTGCTCGCGGTCCAGGCCGGCGGGGCCTCCGAGCTTTCGCACCTCGTCTGGATGGACCGCGACGGCCGCGATCTCGATACCGTCGGCAAGCCGGCGGACTACCGGGGCATCGCCCTCTCGCACGACGGCAAGCGCATCGCCGCGTCCATCCAGGATCCGAAGAATCAGAAGACCGACATCTGGGCGCTGGACCTCGAACGAGGCACCTCCACGCGCCTGACCTTCGACCCGGCGGACGACTACTCGCCGGTCTGGTCACCGGACGATCGGACGATCTACTTCTCGTCGACCCGTCAGGGACGCGGCGACATCTATCGAAAATCCAGCTCGGGGACCGGCACGGACGAGCCCGTCTTCGGCGACCCGGATCAGAACATCCTCTGGAGCCTGTCGGGCGACGGCCACACCGGCGCGATCATGACGAACAACACGACGAAGAAGACCGGGTGGGACATCTCGATCTTCAGCTTTGCGGACGCCAAGAACCGCGTCTTCCTGGAGACACCGTTCAACGAGTGGGCGCCCGCGATTTCGTTGGATGGAAAGTGGCTGGCCTACACATCGAACGAGTCGGGGCAGGCCGAGATCTACGTGCAGTCCTTGGGAAACGACGGCGGCAAGTGGCAAATCTCCACGGAAGGCGGAAACCGGCCTCAGTGGACGCAGGACAACAGCGAACTCGTCTTCCAGACCCCGGACGACAAGCTGATGGTCGTCACGGTGAAGTTCACGCCTGCGTTCACGGCCGCCGTCCCCCGGAAGCTCGTGGATCCGAAGATCCGGCAGATGATCGGGACCCAGTACGCCCTCGCGCCGGACGGTAAGCGCATCCTGATCAACCGCTCCGTCGAGCAGGCCGCTAGCACGCCGGTCACTCTCGTCCAGAACTGGACGCAGGGGCTGGGGAAATAACAGGTGTCGTGCACGGCGTCAGATCAGATAGCACGTGAATGCACTTCACCGGTTCCGCTGCATTTGCTTTAGGAGGGTTTCGGCTTCACGGCGCGGCCGGCAATGGCATAGAGGACTGCATGCAGTATGACCCGGCCAAACCACGACTCGTAGCCAAGCCAGGTGATGAAACGGCTCTTGAACCCGCTCAAAGCAATCCAGTTTCGCAGCGTGCGCTTCAGATGAAACACCTGAGTCCGGGCTTCCGTTGGCGAAATATTAAATGTGATGGCGTCGAGTTGAGCGGGCATGTCTCCCAGCTTGACTGCGCGCCGGAGATGCCCCACGCGCGTCCATGGAAACCCCATGAGCTCTGAAACATAGCGGTCAAATGCGCCGGCGTTGCTGGCCGCGATGATCAGATTCATGGGCACGGGACGCCCTTCCATGGGGCCGTTTTCATCCAGAAAAAAAGTTCCATCAGCCAGCACTGCTGGTTTCAAGGCCTGATTGATGGCCACGATCGCATCATTGAAGATGTAGTGGCGGCGCAAACGCATGATGTCCGGTACGCAGCCCCACTGATTCTTGTAGCTCAGGGTCAAACCGGTCATGCAGTGAATTTTGGGGACAGGCATGGTGATGAAGAGGTCGGTATTGTGCAGCAGGCGCTCCGGCAGCGGCAGTTGATGGGTTTGGCCGCGGGATTTGAACGAAATGAGCTCGCGGGGCTCATCGCACAAGTTGACGACTTCAATCCCAAATTCTCTCTCCAGATCGTACATGCCGTGGCCTCTAAAAGCCTCACGCGCCTCCCATGCGCCGTAGCCGCCATCCGTTTCAACTACTGCAATATGCGGCGTGCAGTCGCGCAGGATTCTCACGGTCTCCCGGATGACCTGTGGAGAGGTGGTCACGCCCTGTTTCGGATAGGGGTAGGTGAAATTGGGCTTGATGGATATGCGGGTGGAACTGGTTATGCCGGCAAGCAACCCGGATCCTTCGAGCGCCGTTCGAACGGCTCTGGGCAAGTCGCCGTCGATCTTCATCAGTGTGACCCGTGGTTTTTTGGGGGGGGGAGATTGTGTGCTCATGTCGCGAGTATGGATAAGCACTTCCAACGCCGCAACCCAACTGGGCGGTTGTCCTGGGGTGGTCCCCAAGCCGATGACGGCCTCCCAACCGGTTAAAACGACCCGTGCCGCCGCCCATCCCTCGTTCTAGGCGATCTCCCCGGCGCGCCTACTCCCGATCAGTCGGTACCGTGGGCCGTGGGGATCCATCGCGAGCGCCGATCGAGGCGCCCGCGCGCCTCCATCTCGGCCAAACGCTCCCACGCCCGCTCGGCCCGGACGACCTTCATCCCCTGGCGCGCTCGGTTCGCCACGCACGAAGTCGCTTCTTGAGCTCGGCCGTGCCTATCACCTTGCCGGCTTCGGCATCCGCCAGGCCGGCCGCGATCGACTCCAGGAACCGCTGCCGCTCCTGAATCGTGATCACCATCGGCTCCCCGGATTCCCCGAGGCGCTTGAGCAGCTTCGCGGCTCGGGCCTTGAATTCGCCAAGGGGGACGATTCCATCGAAGACTTGGACTTGTTTCACATCGACCTCCTCGTTGGATGTGGACAAAATTTCGACCGATTACGGACCATTACCCACCAACTCATGCGACGTTTCGACGGATTGTCGCCGTCACGGCTTCCCCTGCGCCGCTCGCGGTGGGACAATGCGCCCGATGCCGCCGTTCCAACGTCTCTTCCTCCTCGCACTCCCCTTCTGCCTCTTCGCCCGCACCGCTTCAACCGAAACGCTTTCGACCGAAACCGCCGCGCGACTGGCGAACCTCGCCTTGGCCTGCCTCCACCAGGAGTACCCGAACAAGGTTGCGCACGTGATGGACTCCGACGCGGATGCCGGGCCGCCGCGCAAGCTGACGCCGGCCTTTTACGGTTGCTACGACTGGCACTCGGCGGTGCACGGGCACTGGCTGCTCGTGCGTCTGACGCGTCTCCATCCCAACGCACCGTTTGCGGCGAGGGCGCGGGAGGCCCTGGCGACGAGCCTCACCGCGGAGAACATCGCCGTCGAAGTGGCGTACCTCGGACGCAAGGGCCGCGAGCCCTTCGAGCGTCCGTACGGTTTGGCCTGGCTGCTCGAGTTGGCGCTCGAGTTGCGCGAGTGGGACGACCCGCAGGCGCGGACGTGGGCTGCCGCTTTGGCGCCTTTGGAGCGCGCCGCCGCCGCACGGCTAGAAGATTGGCTTCCGAAGCTCGCCTACCCCATCCGCGAAGGCGAGCACAACCAGACCGCGTTCGCGTTCGGGCTGATCCTTGATTGGGCGAGGGGCACGAACAACCGCGCGATGGAAGACCTGCTCGTCTCGCGCACGAGGGCGCTGTACCTCGCCGATCGCAACTGCCCGATCGACTACGAGCCTTCGGGGCAGGACTTCCTGTCTCCCTGTCTGGCCGAGGCCGACCTGATGCGACGGGTTCTCGCACAGGCTGAGTTCGCCGCGTGGCTCAAGACGTTTCTTCCTCGGATTCCGCGCGACGGGTCGGGCGACTGGCTTCCCTTGGGCGTCGTGACGGATCGTACGGATGGAAAGCTGGTCCACCTCGACGGGCTGAACCTGAGCCGGGCCTTCATGCTCGAAGGTATTGCGATCGGGCTTCCGGCCGCGGACCGTCGCCTTCCGGCGCTTCGCGCCGCCGCCGCGAAGCATCGCGTGGCCGGGCTGTCGGCGGTGACCGGCGAGAACTACGCGGGCGGGCACTGGCTCGGGACGTTCGCTACCTACCTCGTGACGGCGCGAGGGGTCGGCCCCGCGCGCTAGGAACTCACTCCCGGGTTGCCGTCGTACAATCCCCCGGATCTGATCGGACGATCCTCAAGGAGTCCCCTCGTGTCGCTCGCCCCCGGAGATCGCCTCGGCCCCTACGAGATCGTCGCCAAGCTCGGCGAGGGCGGCATGGGCGAGGTCTATCGCGCGAGAGACACCCGGCTCAACCGCGTGGTCGCGGTCAAGGCGATGCACGAGTCATTTGAAGGGCATCCCGAGCGCGTGGCGCGCTTCGAGCGCGAGGCCCAGCTGCTCGCGTCCTTGAACCACCCCAACATCGCCGCGATTCACGGCGCGGAGGAATCGCAGGGGGCGACCTTCCTCGTCCTCGAGTTCGTCGACGGCCACTCGCTGTCCGAGATCCTGAAGGCCGGCGCGATGCCCGTGCACGAGGCGATGACCCTCGCCCGGCAGTTGGGCGACGCGCTCGGCGCCGCGCACGAGCGCGGCATCATCCATCGCGACCTCAAGCCCGCCAACGTCATGGTCACCGCCGACGGCAAGATCAAGGTCCTCGATTTCGGCCTCGGTAAGGCGCTCGAAGGCGAGGGCTCGCTCGGGGGCGGATCGAGCGCGCCGCCGGCCAACTCGCCCACGATGACGATGGCCGCAACGCAGGCCGGAAGCATCATGGGGACGGCGGGCTACATGAGCCCGGAACAGGCCAAGGGCCGCCCGACGGACCGGCGCAGCGACGTCTGGGCGTTCGGCTGCGTGTTCTACGAGATGCTCACCGGGCACAGGGCGTTCGAAGGCGAAGACATCGCGGAGATCATCGCCGCCATCGTCCGCGGCGAGCCGGACTGGACGCGACTCCCAGCGACTCTCCCGCCGGCCGTGCGCGTCATGCTCCAGCGGTGCCTCATCAAGGACCGCGCCGAACGCCTCTCCGACATGTCCGTCGTCCGATTCTTGATGAGCGACACCGCGAAGACGCTCTCGGGCGTTTCGACTTCGGCCGAGACGGCTGCACCGGCAACGGTGCGGCGGCGCGTCGCGCCGCTCGTCCTCGCCGCCGCCGCGCTCGCCGTGATCGCGACGTTCGGACTGACGCGATGGCTGCTGCCCTCCGGCGCCGCGGCGAGCGTCGGCGTCGCGCACGTCGGCATCGGGCTCCCCGAAGGCGTCGAACTGGGTTCGACCAATCTGCTTCCGCTAGCGCTCTCCCATGACGGCGCGCGCGTCGCCTTCGTCGGGCTGCGCGACGGCAAGACTCAGATCTACGTCCGCGCGTTGAGCGAGCCCGAGCCGAAGGCGCTCGACGGCACCGAGGGGGGCGACGGGCCGTTCTTTTCTCCCGACGGACAGTGGCTCGCTTTTTTCGCCGGATCCAAGCTTCGGAAGATCGCGGTGGGCGGGGCGGCGCTGCAGACGCTCGCCGACGCGCCGGCGCACCGAGGCGGCGACTGGGGCGACGATGGCTACATCTACTACGCGCCGACGAACATCGGCGGCATCTGGCGCGTGCCGGAAGGCGGAGGCGCGGCGTCGGAGGTCACCCGGAAGGTCCCGGCCGACGGCGAGATCAGTCATCGCTGGCCTCACCTGGTCCCGGGCACCGGCACACTCCTTTTCGCAGTGTGGACGGGGCCGGGGAACGACGAACACGACGTCGCGGTGCAGACAATCGGCGCGACCGAACATCGCGTGCTCGTGAAGGGCGGCGACGCGCCGCGCTACGCCGCGAAGCCCGGATTCCTTCTCTACGCCCGCCTCGGCGAACTGTTCGCGGTGCCGTGGCGTCCGTCGCAGCGCGATCTCGGCGGAACGGTTCCGTTGACGATGCCCGAACGCCCGAGCGACGCCATCGGCAACGAGGGCTGCGGGAACTACGCCGTGTCCGGCAACGGCACGTTGGCGTACGTCGCCGGAGGGCGAATCCGAAGCGCCACGCGGTTGGTCTGGGTCGACCGGGCGGGCGCGGTTGAGCCCGTGGCCTTGCCGGAGCGCCTCTACGAGAACGCGGTCATCTCGCCCGACGGCAGGCAGGCGATCGTGCAGATCAGGGAAGGCACGACCACCTTGTGGCTCTTCGATCTCGAACGCAACGCCGTGACCCCGATCGGCGCGAGCGCCGGAAGCAGCCAGGCGCCGCTCTTCACGGCGGACGGCACGCGCGTCATCTACCGGGCGACGCAGAAGGGCCTGCGAAACCTCAGCTGGCGGCGGGCCGACGGTTCGGGAGACGAAGAGCGGCTCACCACGAAGCCCGACGTGTCGCAGACGCCGACGTCCGTGTCGTCCGACGGCCGCTGGCTCGTCTTCAACGAAAACGGCGGACAGGAATCCGGCGGCGTCGGCATCTGGATGATGCGGCTCGACGCCGATCGCACGCCGCAGCGCCTGTTCCCGGCGCCGGCGGGAGAATCCGACGGCCAGCTGTCGCCGGACGGCAGGTGGATCGCGTTCCAGGCTCCCGTCTCGTCGCGCCAGGAGATCTTCGTCGCGCCGTTTCCGGGGCCGGGCGCCCGACACCAGCTCTCCACCGACGGCGGCACCGAGCCACTCTGGTCGCGCGATGGCCGCGAGCTGTTATTCCAGAGCGGCCCGCAGTTGATGGCCGTCACGGTCGCGCCCGGCGCGGCGTTTTCCGCAAGCCCCCCGCACATCGTGCACGAAGGACGGTTCTTCAAGTCGATCAACGGCAACACGAGCTGGAACGTCACCCCGGACGGCAAGCGCTTCCTGCGCATTCAGCAGGTCGTTCCGGAGCGCGCGATCACGCACCTCGAGCTGGTGCTGAACTGGTTTTCGGAGTTGAAGACGGTGGCGCGCTAGGGCTTGGCGGCGGCCGCCTCCTCCACGAACACATACTCGTGCTGCGCGTCGCGCGTGATCAGCTGGCGCTTCCCGTCCTCGTCCGCGACGACGAACTCGAACCCGGCGAGCGTCGGGTCGATCGTGAGGAACGAGATCGTCCCGTCGTCGTTGTTCCGGGAAGCGACGGTGCTCTTCCATTCGCCCACGTCGAAGACGGTCGCGTTCCCTTCTTTCAGCACCTTCACCTCGCCGAGCGCTTTGCTCGCGTAGCGCGGGGCCAGCTTCGCCGCCGCGGCCGGATCGGCCGGGACGACGAGACGCTCGCGCTCCTTGGCGATGGCCGCTTTGCGTTGCCTTGCTGCGACCTTCAGCGTCGCCTCCGCCTCCGGTTTCCCGTCGAACAGCACCTCGAGCAGCCTGCGGAGGAGCGGCCCCCGGAGGTAGACGCCCGAGTCGGCGTTCGTGAGGATCACCGCGCCGACACCGTGCTCGGGCAACCAGATCATGTCGCTGTGATACCCGGCGAGGTCGCCGCCGTGGTGGACGACGGTGACGCCGTACCGTGTGTCGACCATCAGGGCCATCCCGTAGGTCACATCCGCACCGACGATGACGTTCGGCTTGTACCGCGCCAGGAGGTTGTCCGCCGAAACGAGCCGCTTGCCGCTCGGGAGCATTCCCTTGGCGAGCTCCATCTCGACGTACCGGGCCAGGTCCCGCGGACTCGTCCAGACGCCCCCCGCGGGGCGGACCGGGACGACGGAGTAGTTCAGGTCCATCCGCGCCCGGGTCACTCTGCCGTCCACGTCCTCGCCGTGAGGCTGAGCGACGTCCCCCTTCAACGCGCTCGCGAAGTCGAACGTCGTCGTCGTCATTCCGAGCGGCTCGAAGATCTTCGCCCGCATCGCTTCGTCGTAGGCTACCCCCAAGTCCTTCCCGGGCACGGCCTTCGAGCCGCCGATGAAACCCGCGGCCGCCGCCATCAGGTTGCTGTACTGGAAGACCTCTCCGAAGGGGCTCGTCGGCTGCATCGTGCCAAGGAGCTTCACCGCCGAGGCAGGAGTCTCGTTGCGGTACTCCAACAGCCATTCCATGTCCTGCCGCGGCATCCCCGTGCACGCGCAGACGAGGTGCTTCACCAGCACCTGCTTCGTCGTCGCCTCGTCCCCCAGCTTGAACGCGGGGAAAAGCTCCGTCACCGGCTGGTCCCAACGCATCTTTCCTTCGTCCACCAACTCGGCGAGGAGAAGCGTCGTGAGTGCCTTCGTGTTCGACGCCGCGATGAAGAGCGTGTCCGGGCCGACCGGGTCGGGCCTTCCCAACTCCTTCACGCCGAGGCCCCCCGCCCACACGGTCTTCCCGCCGTCTAAAAAGGCGAGCCCGACGCCGGGCGTGTCCAGCATCTTCATCCCGCCCGCCACGAACTCCTTCAGCGTGGCGAGGCGCTTCTCGTCCAGCGGGTGCGCCTTCTTGCCGGCGAACGACTCGCGGGAATGCCCCTTCGGGCGGAGGCTCTGCACGGCGAGCGAGAACGGCGCGCCGCGTTTCTCGAACGTCGGCTCGGTCCCGTCGATGAGGACCACGGTCCAAGTTTCACCGGCTCGCCAAGCATAGGCGCTCACAACGACCCGTTCGTTCGGCGACGTCTCGTACTGAAAGCTCATCCGCTCCTCCCAGCCGTTCCGGGGATCCTGCGGCAGGGCGATCTTCAGCGGCCGCTTGAAGCCGGGCTTGTACGCGGCCCACCCCGCCGCGACGGCGGCGGCCGCGTCCTTCGCCTTCACGTCCACGATGGCGACGTGCGAGTCCGGCTCGGGCGGGTCGAGGACGACCATCGGCCCCGCCGTTGTCATCCTCCACCCCGCCGGAACCGTGAAGGTCGCACCGGCGGGGGTCGCCCGCGGTGCGTCCTGCTCCACCGTCTCGGACGCGGCGGGAGGAGCCGACTGGCCGAAAACCGGAACGACGAGGATCAGCGTGGTGGCGAGCGTGATGAGGGAGCGTCGGAGCATGGAAACCTCCTTCGGGGACGATCGAACCCCCCGCTTGGAACGAGAAACAGCACGCGGAGTTTCACCCATCTTCATGGTCATTCCATCGCGACGTCGGGGATCCGTTTGGAGGTGGCGCCCGCCGCATCCGCGCCACGCCAGCCGGGGCCGCGCACGACACGCCCCGGCTTCTCGCCCGTGTGTTTTCCGTTCCGCAGGACCTGCACCCCATTGACGAAGACGTCCCGGACGCCGGCGGCGTACTGCTGAGGCTTCTCGAACGTCGCGTGGTCCTTCATCTTCGCCGGGTCGAAGACGACGAGATCGGCGTAACAGCCGACGTCGAGACAGCCGCGATTCTTCAGCTTCCAGTTGTCGGCCGGTAGCCGTGTCAGCCGCCGGATCGCGTCCGGCAGCGTGATCACCTTCTCGTCGCGCACGTAGCGGCCGAGCAGCCGCGCGACATTCCCGTAAGCGCGCGGGTGGGTGCTGGACTTCAGGAACACGCCCTCCGGAGCCGACGACTCGGCGTCCGAGCCGAACGCCACCCACGGCTGCTTGATTCCGAGCTTGACGTTGTCCTCGCTCATGAGGAAGTAGGCCGTGTCGACCCGCGTGTGATCTTCAATGACCAGGTCGATCATCGTGTCTTCGGCCGAGGTCCCGCGCTGCTTCATCACTTGAGCGAGCGTCATGCCGGTCAGGGGCTTGAGCTTGTCGGTCTTGAAGCCGATGAACTTGATGCGGTCGGGGGAGCCCGCCATCATCCCCAGGTTCTCCCAGTCGTCGGTCGGCGTGCGCATCTCGCCGATCACCCGGGCGCGGATCGCGGGATCCTCCAGGCGTTTCACCCACGCATCGAGGCCGCCCTCCTGGACCCACGGAGGCATCGCGGCGTCGAGCCCGGTCGCCCCCGCAACGTAGGTATACATGTTGGCGGAAACCGAAACACCCGCCGCGCGCGCCGCCTCCACACGCGCGATGACCTCGGCCATCTTCGGCCAGTTGGGCTGACCGGCGGCCTTCATGTGGTAGATCTCGCCGTGCACCTTCGCGTCGCGCGCGATGCCGATCAGCTCGTCGGTCGCCTCGACAAGACGGTTGGCCTCGCTGCGCATGTGGGCGATGTACCCCCCGCCGGATTCCGCCGCGGCGTTCGTCAGCGCGAGCAGCTCGTCGGGCTTCGCGTAAAACGCCGGCGCGTAGATCAAAGACGCCCCGACGCCGAGCGCCCCCTCGCGCATCGCCTGGCGGACGAGTTCCTCCATGCGTGCCAGCTCCTCGGGGGTCGGGGCGCGGTCGGCGTAGCCCAGCTCGTGGATGCGCAGCGTGGTCGCGCCGACGAAGCTCGCGACGTTCGGCGAGATGCCGCGCGCGACCAACTGGTCGAGATACTCGCCCAACGTCGTCCACGTGATGTCGTACTTGATGTCGCCCTGATTCGACTTCGCTTCCTTCTTCATCGCGTCGGTGAGGGGCCCCATCGACCATCCTTCGCCGAAGATCTCGAGCGTGACGCCCTGCTTGAGGTCGCTCATCGAGCGGCCGTCCGCGATCAAGGAGTCCGTCGCCCACGACAGCATGTTGATGAACCCCGGGGAGACGGCGAAACCCATCGCGTCGACCACCCGGCCCGCTTCGGCCTTCGAGAGGTCTCCCACCGCCGCGATCCGGTCGCCGCGGATGCCGACGTCGGCCTTCCGGCCCGGAGCGCCCGTGCCGTCGTAGACGGTGCCTCCCCGCACGACCACGGCGAACCGCTCCTGTACTGCGAATCCGGCCGAAACGGACAGCATGAGAGCAACAAGGACGGTGGTAGCGCGCATGGAGATCCTCCGGGAGGCGCAGTCTATGCGTTGCTGTAAACTCCGTGCCGCACCGGTCCTGACCGTGACGCTCTCCGGCGGGGAACGACTGGAGACGGACGCGATCCTCTACGTCCAGGGGCGCGTGTCCGTGACGAGGGCCTTGCAGCGCGAACGAGCCGGGCTCGCGGCGGGAGAGGGCGGTCAGTTGGCCGTGAACGAGAACTACCAGACCGCGGTCCCGCACATCTATGCCGTCGGCGATGTGATCGGCTTCCCCAGCCTGGCGAGCACGAGCATGGAGAAGGGTCGCATCGCCGGTTCTCACGCATTCGGGATTCCCGTCGAAAGCTTTCCTGAGCTGCTCCCGTTCGGGATCTACACAATTCCGGAGATCTCAATGGTCGGGAGGAGCGAGGAACAGCTCCTCGGCGACGGCGTGCCGTTCGCGGCCGGGCGAGCGCACTATCGCGAGATGGCTCGTGGCAACCTCGTCGGAGATTACGACGGGCTCCTCAAGATCCTCTTCGATCCGGACACCCGCAGGCTGCTCGCGGTCATCGCCTTCAACGGCAGGATCGACTACTTCGTCGCCAGCGTCTTCAACTATCCGACCTTCGCCGAGTGCTATCGCGTCGCGGCCCTGGACGGGATCAACCGGTTGCGAGCGCAGGCCGTCGTGAACGCCGCGAACGCCTCGCCCGCCCCGACGAAGGCCTAGGCACTCGGGCCAGCCCACTTTCACGGAAAACTCGCGTGAAGGTTTGCATGCGGCTGTTCCGCCAAACTCGCCTATGATTCCGGGACGGAGTCGTCGAGATGACACCGAAAACCGTGGCGGAGCGTCGCCTGAGCGCGCAGCACGCCGTCGCTTTGGCCCTGGCTGACTCGCCGGCACTGTCGGACGCTTCGCCACGGATCCTGCGAGCCATCTGCCAAAGCCTCGGCTGGGCGTACGGCGCTCTGTGGGAAGTGGCGGGCGATGCCGGTGTTCTCACGTGTGTTGAGACTTGGCACGAGCCGGGCCTGGCGCTCGCGAACTTCGAAGCGGTAAGCAAGGAGATGCGGTTCGCGCCGGGGGTCGGTCTTCCTGGGCGCGTGTGGGAGAACCGCCACCCCGCCTGGATTCCAGACGTCGTGAAGGACGGAAACTTCCCGCGGGCGAAGATCGCCGACGCCGATGGCCTGCACGGCGCGCTCGGGTTTCCCATCGTGATGGGATCCCACGTTCTGGGGGGGATGGAGTTCTTCAGCCAGGAGATCCAAGAGCCCGACGACGCGCTGAAGAGGAACTCGACAAGTTCTTCACCATGTCGCTCGACATGCTCTGCATCGCCGGCACCGACGGTTACTTCAAGCGCGTCAACCCGGCATGGGAGAAGACGCTCGGCTTTGCGCGCGACGAGTTGCTCGCACGTCCCTACGTCGAGTTCATCCATCCCGACGACCGGGAGGAAACCGCGGCGCGAGCCGGCGGCCTCGCGAAGGGGAAAGACATCGTCTCGTTCGAGAACCGCTTCGCCTGCAGGGACGGCAGCTACAAGTGGCTCTTCTGGAAGGCCGCCGTCGACCCCGATGAGCAGCGGGTCTACGCGATGGCGCGAGATGTGACGGAACGCCGCCGCGCCGAAGAGGCGCTCGAGGAGAACGCGACCCGTCTCGCCTTACTGGTCAAGGAGTTGGAGACAGCGCGGCACCGCGCCGAGGACGCCGTCCGAGTGAAGTCCGACTTCCTCGCCAACATGAGCCACGAGATCCGCACTCCCATGAACGCCGTCATGGGCATGACAGACCTGGCGCTGGCCACGGAGCTTTCCGCCGAGCAGCGCGGCTATCTATCGACCGTCAAGGTGTCCGCGCGCGCGCTCCTCAACTTGGTGGACGACATTCTCGACCTTTCGAAGATCGAAGCGGGCAAGCTCGAACTGGATCGCGTCGAGATCGACATTCGCGAGACCGTGGAGGATGCGATCAAGGTGTTGGCGGTGCGTGCCGGGCAGAAGGGCCTGGAGCTGGCATGCAGGCTCTCCCCGGCCGTACCCCCTGCTCTCTGGGGCGATCCGGGGCGGCTGCGGCAGGTGGTCGTGAACCTCGTCGGCAATGCGATCAAGTTCACCGAGCGCGGAGAGGTCGTGCTGGACGCGGAGGTGGAGTTCCAGAACGAGGATGAGGTGCTCATCCGCTTCTCGGTGCGGGATACCGGCATCGGAGTGCCCGCGGACAAGCAAGAGCAGATCTTCGCGCCGTTCACTCAGGCCGACACATCCACGACCCGTCGTTTCGGCGGCAGCGGGCTGGGCCTCGCCATCTCGGGGCAACTCGTCGAGATGATGGGGGGACAGCTCGCGATGACGAGCGAAGTCGGGAGCGGAAGCACTTTCTATTTCACGGCTCGGTTCGAGCGCGTGCGCAAGGCGGCGCTCCTCCCCGTTCCACGCCCCGCCCGGGTCGATCTGTCGGACCTTTCGGTCTTGATCGTCGACGACAACGCGACGAACCGCCAAATCCTCTTCGAGATGTTGGCCACCTGGAAGATGCGGCCCACCGTCACCGCGGGAGGCGGAGAGGCACTCGCGCGCATGAAGGAGGCGCACGCAGCGGGCCGGCCGTTTCAACTCATCCTCTCGGACGGCCAGATGCCCGAAATGGACGGCTTCATGCTTGCCGAGACCGTGAAGAGCGACCCAGAGCTCCGGTTGGTGCGGATGATCCTCCTCACGTCGGCGGGGCGGCCAGGCGACGGCGCACGGTGCCGCAAGCTCGGCATCGCGGGCTTTCTCAACAAGCCGGTGAAGCAGTCTGAACTCCTCGACACGATCGCGGCGGTCATGGCAGGAGAGACGCCGACCGAGACGCGACGCGCGGACGGGAACGCCCCGGCGCCGCGCATCTCGGCGCGGCCACTCCGGATCCTGCTCGCCGAGGACAACCCGGTGAACCAGGAACTCGCGTCGCGAATCCTGGAAAAACGCGGGCACTCGGTGGTCGTGGTGAAGAACGGCCGCGAGGCCGTCGACGCATTGGGGCCCGGAGGGATGGAGCCCTTTCAGGTGGTGTTGATGGACGTCCAGATGCCGGAGATGGACGGCCTGGAGGCCACAGCCGCCATTCGGGCTCGCGAGAAGTCTTCGGGTGGGCACATTCCGATCGTGGCGATGACGGCTCACGCCATGGAGGGCGACCTCGATCACTGTCTCAAAGCAGGGATGGACGGCTACGTGACCAAGCCCGTCGAAGCCGACCGGCTCGTGGAGGCCGTCGAGGCAGCAGGAGGAAGCTTCGATCCGCATGTCGCCGCCGCGCGGTTGGGCGGCGATCGGCGCCTGCTTCGGGATCTGCTCGAGATCTTCCTGGCCGAGTGCCCGGTGATGGTGTCGAACATCCGGAGGGCGATCGATGCGTCGGACCCCACAGCGCTCCGTCGCGCGGCCCATGCCTTGAAGGGATCGGTGGCCAACTTCGCAGCGCCGCGACCGTTCGATGCGGCGCAGGTGCTCGAAAGGATGGGGATCGACGATGACCTCTCAGGCGCCCTGTTCGCTTTCCAGGAGTTGGAGGAGGCGCTGAGCGCCTTCCGAAGGGAGGCGTGGAAGGAGACCTCGCCATGAAAAACGTACTCGTCGTCGACGACGACCGTGTGACCCGCCACCTCTTGCAGTCCGTGCTCGAAAAAGCCGGCTACTCGGTCACGACAGCGGGCGACGGCAACGAAGCGCTGGAGCGCGTGCGCCGCACGGGCGCCGTTGATCCCGATCTGATTCTCCTCGACGTGTGGATGCCTGGGATGTCGGGCCTGGACGTGTTCGACCACCTCCGCGACGAGGGCCTGCAGCCGCGTGTGGTGGTCATGACCTCGGACGACACGCCTGAGACGCTGCTCAGCGCGCTCAAGGGTCAGGCGCTCCACTTCATGGCCAAGCCGATCGAACCCGGCGCGCTGATCGAGGCGGTGGAGCAGGCGCTTTCCAAGGACGCGGCCCTGGGGATCGAAGTCGTCTCGTCGCGTCCGGACTGGGTCGAGCTGATCGTGCCGTGCACCCGCGAAGCCGCCGCGCGCATCGAGGGGTTCCTCACGCACCTGGACACCGATCTCACTCCCGCGGTGCGCGAGTCGGTGGGCTACGCCTTTCGCGAGCTCTTGCTGAACGCCATCGAGTGGGGCGGCAAGCTCGACCCCGATCGCAAGGTGCGCATTGCCTACCTTCGCGCCAAGCGCATGTTGCTCTACCGCATCGCCGACCCCGGGCCCGGCTTCCGCCTGGAGGATCTCTCGCACGCCGCGATCACGCACGAAGGCGACCCCATGGAGCACATGAAGGCCCGAGAGGAAAAAGGCCTGCGCCCCGGCGGCTTCGGGCTGATGCTCGTAGAGGCCAAGGTCGACGAGCTTCTCTACAACGAAGCGAGGAACGAGGTCGTGTTCGTCAAATATCTTGATCCGAACCAGAAACTGCAGGGCTGAAGGGATGAGCCGACGCCTCATCGCGGCAACGGCTGGTCCGCTCGATTCCGTAGAGACAGCGCCAGACCAACGGTCATCACGGCGAGGAGCGCGAGGTTGATGGTGAGGCCTGGAGCCGTACCGTCCCTGGGGATCGGCATCACCAAGAAGATCACTCTCCTCGCGACGTGCTCGAACAGGAAGAGCGCGAGCATCAACGGGACCATGGCTCGATAACGAACGAGCGCCAGGCGGTGACCGCCGTAGTTGTTGTCGATGCGCTGAGGGAGAATCCGGCTGAGCGTCATTGCCCCTTGCTCTCGCTGGTGGTCGGGCCAAAGCCGCACCGTTCTCGGACGCGCGCCCGGAATCGTTCCCGCTCCTCAACGGTCATTTTGGAGCGACCGGAGCCACGCCATCCGAATCCGCCGAAGAGGATCCGGCAGAGCGCCAGAAGCCCAAGCGCTTGCCAGAAGGTCACCTGGGGAAAGCCAAACAGCGAAGGCAGCAGCCAGTTCCACAAGTGCAGCACCAACTGGCCGCCGATGAAGACAAACGCCACCACCCCCAGGATCGCCAGCGGCGCGAGGAAGATCCATTTCCATCTCATGTTCAGCTCCGCATGGTTTCGTCAATTCGTCGTAGATGCCTTGCAGTCGCTTGCGCAGATGCAGCACCGCATAGCGCTTGCGAGAGAGCAGCGTGTTCACGCTCACGCCGGTTTCGGCCGCCATCTCCCTGAAGCTGCGCCCTTCCAACTCGTGCCCGACGAACACGTCGCGCTGCTCCGCTGGAAGCTCGTCGACCGCCAACGCGAGTTCGTCGAGGAGCACGTTGCGGGCGTATAGAGCCTCCGGTCCGGCGTCGGGCGACGGCAGAAGGTCTTCGACGCTGTCGCCGAAGCTCTCCGGCTGTTTCATGCGGAACAAATCGGTGATGCGATTACGCGCCACGCGAAACAGCCAGCCGGTAACGTGCTCGATCGGCATCAGCAGGCGGTTTGCCTCCACCAGCTCGTAGAGGACGTCCTGCAGAACGTCCTCGGCGTCGCGCGAGTCGGGGACGCGCCGGCGGATGAAATTGCGCAGCCGGGAGCGCTCCCGCTCGACCACTTCTAAGATCCACTGGTCTTGCCGGGGTGTCATCCGCTCCACGCTCGCCGTGTCCTTCATCGACCGTTGTAGACGATTGAAGGGGTGCGGATATTGTAGGGGCGGTGTGTATTCACGAGGAATCATGAAATACGGGGACGTTTCGGAGTTGTTGGCGGACGAACTGACGCGAGAGGAGTCTCCCGCGACCCGTCAGCTCATTCAGGGCCTGCGCGTCGTGCGCCGACGAGGCTACCTGACCAGGCGAGAGTTCTTGGAGATCTGTCGGTGGAAGAGCCCTCGGGCCATTCGGCGACCGCTCTAGCCTCACGCAGCGAACGAACTCGTTCGAGGCGCTGACCGATCTCCACGGGGTCGGCGCCCCCATGGCCTCCGCGATTCTCACGTTGACCGACCCACATCGATACGGTGTGCTCGACATCAGGGTCTGGCAACGGCTCCACGAGCTCGGGTCGGTGACCACGAAGCCGGGCGGCGTGGGATTCGATTTCAACAACTGGCACGACTACCTCGTGACGTTGCGTGACCACGCCAAGACACTTGGGGTGTCCGTCCGTACCATTGAGTGCTCTTTGTTTCTCTATCACCAACGGCTACAACGAGGGCCGCGGTACGGTCTGCGTTGCGCGAGGGGCTGACCGCGTGCCGCGCTCGTTCAAGGAATCACTTCGAACTTGCGCTTGCCTCTGAAGCGGTAGACCTGGAAGTCGCGGTCCAGGGTGAAGACCCGGGTCAGTCCGAGCGCCTCCGCTGCTGCCACGAGGGTTGCGTCGGCCAAGTCCATGGGCGTGTCCCGGTACTTGGCCATGAGGGCCTGGGTCCGGTCCTGCGCCGCGTCATCGAGCGGAATGAGCTGCAGATCACCCCGGTCGAGAAGTTTCCACAGCGCCTCTTGCGCCTTCCATCCTCCGGCGCTTCCGAGCAAGTACATGGCCTCGGTGAACGCGGGCCACGTCGTGACCATGGGTGCGGTGAGGCTCGAAAGCGTCTCAACACACCGCTCATGGTCTGGCTCCCCTCGGTCGATCAAGGCGATGAGGGGGCCCGCATCGACAAGAATCACTTGCGCCCTCTTTTTCCGACTTTCGCCAGGTGGGCGCCGAATGCCTTGCCCGTTTGTCGGGCGCGTCCGCCGCTGCTGCGGACTGTCCCGGTCACGTCTCGCAAGCGGTCGGCGAGTCGCTGGCCCAGAATGGCCTCACAACGCTCCTCGATGGCCTGGCGAATAATGTTCGACACAGGCTCACCACTGAGTTGGGCCGCCTGTTCCAAACGGGACTCGAGTGCTTGGTCGAGCCTGACGCTTCGCATGACGATGTCTCCGTATTACGAATAGAACATATTCGTATTACACGGAACAGTCAAGGCGTGCCCGGCTTGGCATTCATCGTTTTCAGGGTCTTCAAGAGGAAATCCACGTCGACGAACGGATCGCCGCCCGTGCGCTTCCAGTGGACGCGGCCCTTTGCGTCGATGAGGATCGTGGAGTGCAGCTCCAACTCTTCGAAGTCGTCGTAGGAGGCGAAGCGCCGCGCTGTCGTTCGCCACAACTCAATCCGCGTTGACGTTGACAGGCTTGCACGCCCCGGATCGTATCGCGAATCCCCGCCCTCGGCGTCGTTGACCGCGCACCCAGAGGCCTCGATCCTCTCGTCATGTTCTCCCGAATGGCCTTCATCCCGGGTTGGCTCCGATGTCTCGGAGCGTCGCGGTCCCCGTGGGCTGGCTCTTTGTCGTACGTCGGCGTTGCTTTGGGTCGGCGTCGTCCTTTGCCGTAACCGCGATTCGGGGTATACCTCCCTTCACGGGAGAGGGCACGCCATGAGATACGCATCCGGTCTTTTTGTCGCTGTTGTTTGCTCGGGCGCGCTCGTGCCGCGCCCGGCCTTCACAGCCACACCTCCTCCGGGGTTTCAGGACTTCGAGCTCTTCAGCGCGTCCAAGCCCACGGCCCTCGCGTACGAGCCGGGCTCGGGGAACGCGTTCGTCCTCGAGAAGGGCGATGCAGCCGGAAGTGCCCGTGTCTTGCGCCGCGCCTTGGCCGGGGGAACGGTGACGACCGCGCTTTCGCTTCCGTGCGTCGACTCGGACGGCGAGCGGGGGCTGCTCGGCATCGCATTCGATCCGGACTACCTGCAGGGCGCTTCGACACGCTGGGTCTACCTCTACTACACGCGCCAGTCGCCTGCCTCCGGCGCCTGCTGGATCCCGGGCAGCGTCGGATCCCGCAACCACGTCGTTCGTTTCAAAGAAGCCGGCGGCGTGCTCTCGGGGGAGGAGTCCCTTCTCGAAGGGCCGATTCTGAGCGCCGCGACGAATCACAACGGCGGCACGCTGCGTTTCGCGTCCGACAAGACGCTCTTCGCGTCGATGGGGGACAACGACACCGACGCCGACACCCTCCCGCGGTCACGCGACCTGTCGGATTTGCGCGGGAAGATCTTGCGCATCGCCCGCGACGGCACGCCGCCAATCGACAATCCTTTCGTCGGCCAGGCGGGGGCGCGCGGGGAGATCTGGGCGTGGGGGCTGCGCAACCCGTTCCGCTTCTCGATCGACTCTTCGACCGGCACGCCGTGGATCGCCGACGTCGGCGAGAACGAATGGGAAGAGATCGATCGTGGCGTGTCCGGGGCGGACTACGGCTACCCGTGCTTCGAGGGTAACGCCTCGTTCCGATACTGCAACCCCGCTCCCGCGAGTCCGATCTTCCCGGCCTTCGTCTACGGTCACGCGGTTGGAACCGTACCGTTCAGCGGGGCTACCGTTATCGGCGGCCCCGTCTATCGAAACGGGGATTTCCCCCCGTCCTATGAAGGCCGCCTCTTCTTCGGGGACTACGTCGCGCGGTGGATTCGCAGTGCCGCGATCGATCCGGGCGGCACACTTTCGGACGTCCAACTGTTCATGGCCGACGCGGGAAACGTCGTGGACATCGTTCAAGCGCCGAACGGCTGCCTGGGTTGGGTCGACATCGGCGCCGGGTCCATCCACGAGACCTGCCAATCGAACGATCAGGACGGCGACGGCTTCTCCGCCGATCGAGGTGACTGCGACGACCTCGATTCGACGGTCTTCCCCGGCGCGCCACAACGATGCGACGGCAAGAACAACAACTGCTCCGATGCGAACTGGCCGAGTGTCCCGGCAAACGAAAGCGACATCGACCTCGACGGCTATCGGATCTGTAACGGTGACTGCAACGATTCCGACCCCGCGATTCATCCCGGCGCGCCCGAGACTTGCAACGCTGTCGACGACAACTGCGATACCGTCGTCGACGACGGTGGCAACGCGCTGTGCAGCGACGCCTATGCCTGCACGGCGGATGTCTGCGACGGGGCGAACGGCTGCCTCGCGACTCACGAGACCGTCAATTTGGACGCGACCGGATTCTCGACCAACCGGGTTGACGGGCGCGACCTCGCGGTGCTGGCGAACGCCTGGAGTAGTTGTCCGGGCGACCCGTTGTACAACCCCGCCACCAATCTGGACCAGCTGGCGACGTTGCCGGGGGCGTGCGTGGGCGACACGGACTTCCATCTGTTCATGAACGCATTCGGACGCAGCTGCCCCTAAGGGCGAAGCTGTTACCTCGAACCGCAAATCCCTACGATCGGCTCGTGGCCACACCCTTCAGCCCTGGCAGGTCTTCCTCGCGGCGATCGACTTCCTTCGGAAAGAGAATCGCGTCCTTCTCGAACAGCTCGGTGACCGACGGATCCGGCTGACCGATGACCAGCGGCGTCGGCTCGCCGTTGCCGGCAAGGCAGTCGGCAGAAAGGCGCTGCTGGATCTCGCCGGGCATCGCAAGCTCGTCGCGGCCAAATGGGATCAGCGGTCAAGGCGCGGACCAGGTCGGCCGGGTGTCATGAAGGAGATCGAGAGGCTTGCCGGATCGAAGGTGCCCTGGCCGTTCTCGGTCATCAGATGGCCCGCACCACGGTCGCCAACATCCTGGCGAGGAATGGTATCGACCCGGCCCCCGAGCGCGGCAGCCGGACGTCGTGGCGCGCTTTTCTGGGCGCTCACTGGTCGACGATTGCCGCCATCGACTTCACGACTGTCGAAGTGTCGGGTCGACACGGTCTCGTCACGATGTACGTCCTGTTCGTCATCGAGCTGCGCGGCAGGCGTGTTCACTTCGCCGGCATGACACGAGCCTAGATTCGTCAAGTCGGGCGGAACCTGACTGACCCAGTGGGCGGCTTCGTCCGAGAAAAGAGGTTCTGCCTAACGGATCGTGATGCCAAGTTCACCACGGCATTTCGCATTCTGCTGGCGGGAGCCGGGATCGAGAGGTTCATGCGTTCAATCAAGTCGGCGGGCCTCGACCGGATGATCTTCTTCGGTGAGGACTCCCTGCGACGTGCGGTTCGCGAGTACGTCGCGAACTGCCACGCCGAGCGAAATCACCAAGGACTCGGCAGCGCGATCGTCGCCCCTGTTCCATGTCCCACGAGGGCCTTCGGGCGCGTGCGCTGTCGTGAGCGGCTCGGCGGGATGCTCCGCTGCTATCCTCGAGAAGCGGCCCAGGATCTCTGCTCCTTCCGTTGGCGTCGTTGCCCGCCCTTTGCGCCGATGGCTATCGCCCGTGCGAACGCCTGTGACATCGTGAGCGATTCACGCCGGCAAATGGACCGAACGTCGCGACAGCGTGGACCATCACATGTGACACCCGCGTCGTGGAGCCCCGATCTTGTCGCGTTGAAACGGCGGATCGAGCCTCGGATCAGTTTCTGGACCATACGACTTCCTGAAGAATGAGTCCCACGAGGAAGACGTCCTCGCCACCGCCTCCACTGTCCCCAAGAACGACAAAGGCGGCGAACCGGAAAGCCTCCGATCCGCCGCCTTCGTCTCAGGCGTGTCGATTCCGCGAACGAGCGCTGCTACCTCCCGCTCTGGTCGTGCGGCACCTTGACATACGTCGTCGCGATCGTCTCGAGGCCAACCGCATCGACGACCTTGTAGACGGCGGTGTAGACGCGTCCCGTGCCGCCACCCGCGCGCTCCGCGCGCAGCTGGAAGTCGTAATCGGCGGTGCCGACGTCGGCTCCCTGGATGTCGCCCACGGTGTCGCCGTCGCCGGTCCCGTTGTCCGGCTCGTTGCTGGTCAATGACAAGAGTGTGACGGTGTACGGGCCGCACTCGTCGACGCGCACCGTGGCGTGAATGTTGACGAGCTTGTGGTTCGGCGGCCAGAGGACCGACGGACTCGCGTGGAGGTCGACGATCGGCGGCTTCGTGTCGACGACCTGGACGACGACCTCGTCGGTCGACGTCTTGGCGCTCGCGTCGGTCACCCGGAGAGTGATCGTGTGCCTTCCGAGGCCGAGGCTGACGTTGAGGTCCTTTCCGGTGCCGAGCAACGATTGCTCGGGAGCGCCGAAATTCTCGAACCACTCGTACAGCGTGATGTCGTTGTTGGGATCGGTGGACGCCGCGGCGTCCAGGTGAACTTCAGCCTGGGAGTTTCCCGTGCACTCCACGATCTGATCCGGCCCGGCGTTCGCGACCGGCGGCTGTACGACGACCTTCGTCACGACGATCGTGGTGACGCGCGTGCCGTCGCCGGTGAAGACCTCGATCGAGTCCGGATCGTCCTCGTAGACGCGCAACGTGTCAGTCGCCACCCCTTCGGCGTTCGTCCTCACGGGCTGCCCGTTCGAGGCGAGCACGCCCGCGGCGGCACCGAACGTGATGTCGAGCTCCACCTGCGGATTCCCGTTCGGATCCTTGGCGACGGCCGTGAGCGCGGTCTCGCCGTAGCGTTTATTCCCGTTGCTGGGGTCCGTCGGCGTGGTCGGGTCTTCGGGGTCGATGACGATCTTCACCGGATCGGCCGACAACGTCAGCCCGTTTTCGACGGCGCGGCTCGCGCTGCCCGTGATTTGATCCACGGGGTTATTGCTCGAGTTGCTCGAGCAGCCGATAACGGCGAGCGCAACGCCGAGGAAGGCGAAGAGCATGAAGAGGCGTAGTGCCGTGAAACGATTCATGGGGGATCCTCCTGAACGTTGTGATGACGCGCACAATTTACCGCGAGGGTTCACGCGGCGCACGATCATCCCGGATCGATTCAGGCCGCTGGAGGCGGCATTTTATGGATAAGTCATTCCATCGCCGCAACCCAACGGGGAGGCTATTCCCCGTGGAACCACCGATTCTTCGAGTCCTCGTTGCAGCAGCAGCAGGCGTACGTCGATGGGAATGTCGGGCCGTTCTTGCCCTCGCTGCAGATCTTGACGTCCGCAGGCGTGTCACAGGGGATGGTGCACGCCGGCTGTGGGCACTTGGTGACGCTGGGCTTGAAGGGGCGGGTCGCCCCAAGCGCCCACGCTGTGGCGACCAGAACAACGAGAACACCCGCGACGACGCTGAGACGGATCCACGAGTTTTTCATTTCGACCATCCTTTCCTGCGCACGACCGATTTCTGCAGCGATCATACGCCCGACTGAAGTTGCTTTCCATCGCTTTTATCACGCGAACACGGACGCGGGTTCGATTCCCGCCCGTATGGCCCAACAACTCGATCGACGACCAGAGCGCGTCATTCTGCGGCCCTCGTGACGGTGCCGAAAGCTGTTACCACGGGCCGTAAATCCCTACGATTGGCCCGTGGCCTACACGCTTCAGCCCTGGCAGGTCCTCCGCGCCGCGATCGAGTTCCTCGGGGAAGAGAACCCCGTCCTTCTCGAACAGCTGGACGAGCGGCGGGTCCGGTTGACGGATGACCAGAGGCGTCGGCTCGCCGTCGCCAACAAGGCTGCAGGCAAAAGAGACGCTGTTGGATCTCGCTTGGCATCACAAGCTCGTCGCGACCAAATGGGATCAGCGGTCAAGGCGGGGACCAGGTCGGCCGGGTGTCGTGAAGGAGATCGAAGGACTCCCCGGATCGAAGGCGCCCTGGCCAATCTTGGTCATCACGTGGCCCGCACGACGGTCGCCAACATCCTGACGAGGAACGTCATCGACCCGGCCCCCGAGCGCGGCAGCCGGACATCGTGGCGCACTTTTCTGGGCCCTCACTGGTCGACGATTGCCGCCATCGACTTCACGACTGTCGAAGTTTGGGGTCGACACGGTCTCGCCACGATGTACGTCCTGTTCGCCATCGAACTTCGCGATGGCGCCGACCATCGCGCGTGAAACGCATGCCGCGGAATCCCGATCTCAACTTCGGATCGATCGCCGAATCCGTTTGTGGACCCTACGCGTACGGGAACAGCGCTCAGGGACAGGTCGCGAGCGTGGCGGGAATCGCCCCGGACGTCGAGCTTCCGTAAACCGATTCCCCCGAGCCGTTCGCCCCGACAACCAGGCTGTAGGAGTTCTCGGGCAGCGTCACGGGCGCGCTCACGATCCCGTCTCCCGGCGAGGCGTCGGTCAGGCCGCACAGGGGGCCGGTGGCCTCATGGTCGTACGCGCCCGCCCGCAGGGACGCGAGGTTGCCGAGGTAGACGTTGTACGACGTTGCCTCGGCAGATTCGGAGAAGCGCAGCTCGAGGTCGGCGCCCGCCTTCGCGATCGTGTAGGGAACCTGCGATCCGGCCGGCGAGACCTCGGCGGGGAGCGCGGTGCAGACGTTGGGCCGCGTGTCGCAGGTGATCGACGACGCGTTGGTGATCTCGACCTGATCGAACCAGAACCCCTGCGCCGCGCCTTGGCTGCCGAGGGTCGAGCTGTCCGTGGAAAAGCGGACCTCGAGCTGAATCGGGATGCCGGCAAAGCCGCCGAGATCGAAACTCGCCTGCGACCAAGCCAGCCGGTCGCCCGACCACCCCTGCAGGGTGCCGATCCCGTCGCAGAGCGCCGGGTCGCTTCCCGTGGTGTTGTAGGTCACTCCGGTCGGCGTGAGCAGCGTCTTCACTCCGTTCGTCGTGTTCACGGCCCGCACCACGGCACGGTCCCATCGGCTCGGCGCGCCGGCGTTCCCCTCGATGCTGAAACTCACCCACATCGTCATGGTGCTGGGCGAGCCGGGCGTGATCACCGGAGACAGGGCGGCATCGCAAACGCTGTTCGCGCTCCTCGAATGCAGGGAGGCGGTCGTGGATCCGGGCGCCCCGCTCGAGGCGACGGTGAAGCTCCCGGTGGAAGCCGTCCACCCCGAGAGGTCTCCCTCGAACCCGAACCTGAGGGTTCCGCTCGCGCCGTTCACCTCGGCCGTCAGGTCGAGCGAGCGCGCGGCTGGAGCCGACTGGTCCGACATCGAGGCGACCGTCAGCGGAATCGGCTGATTGCACGACGCCGAGCTTCCGTTCTGGCCGAGGCGGAACTTGAACCTCGCCGCCTTGCTCTGGCCGATCGCTAGCGATCCGAGGCTCTCCGGAACAGTGCCGACGATCTCCACACCGGGATGCGAGGAGCTAACCGACGATAACCGGACCCCCGTCAGGTCCTGGTTCCCGTCGTTCACCAGGTTGACTCGGACCGTGACCGCCTCGCAGTTGTCGGGGACGAGATCGTGGTCGCCGCTGTCGTCGATCAAGACGGCCGAGCCGGCCTGGTACGTGACGCTCGGGCTCGTGATCGGGGTTGCGGTGGCGCAGTTGCTCTCTTGCGAATAGCAGGAATCCACGGTGGCCGCTTCGACCTTGTAGGAGTAGCTCCCCGGGGTCGCCACCGGATCCGTGTACGAGGTGATCGCCGTCTCGCCAATCGCGACGAAGTTCCCGCCGCAGCCGCCCGACGACCGGTAGAGCCGGTACCTCGTCGCCCCCGCCACCGCCGGCCAAGCGACGTCCACTCGATCCGGCCCGCCGATCGCGGAGATCGCGGGAGCCGTCGCGAAGCACGCGTCGATCGGGATCGCCATGGCCGCGATCGTGGCGAGGCCGGCTTTCGCGATCGACAACGCGAACGTCGGGGTCACGTTCGTGGCGACGCGGTCGTTGATCGTGTGGTAGGAGGGATTCGGGTCGGATCCGACGCATCCTCCCGCCAGGCTGTCGTTGAAGTAGTTCTCCGCGATCTCGACCGCGCCCGTGCCGTGGTTCCAGAAGGACGCGTGATCGGAGCGGTTGGTGGCGGTCGTCGTCAGGAAATCGCGGTTGAGCCCGAGGGCGTAGCTTCCGATGCTGGCCATGAAGCAGTTACCGACGTCG